>Ga0315288_10004051_pt1 | contig 18661 bp, 17 predicted proteins | sample YL17G11_20_MG_FD_203454 | JGI IMG/M metagenome (GOLD analysis project Ga0315288, IMG submission 203454) | Sediment microbial communities from Yellowstone Lake, YNP, Wyoming, USA - YL17G11_20 | ecosystem: Environmental > Aquatic > Freshwater > Lake > Sediment | place: USA: Wyoming | collected... | reverse complement strand
GCTGCGCGATTCGAATGGAACGAGGCGTCGTGGAGGAAAGTCCGGGCTCCACAGGGCAACGGTGGTGGGTAACGCCCACCGGCTTCGCTGTAATGGCGGGGTCAGGGACAGTGCCACAGAAAACATACCGCCCCGCGAAAGCGGGGTAAGGTTGAAAAGGCGAGGTAAGAGCTCACCGCGCTCCGAGTGATCGGGGCGGCATGGAAAACCCCACCGGGAGAAAGTCCGAATAGAGGAGACAGGGTCAGGGGCGATAATAACGACCGCGATGCGGCCCGCGTCGCGTGGACCTATTGGAACGGGCGCTATGCGCACTGTTCGGCCCGAGGTCCCCGATTCCCGGGTAGGACGTTTAAGACGCATGGCAACATGCGTACCAGAGAAATGGCCGTCGTCCCGATTTTATCGGGATTACAGAACCCGGCTTACAGCCTGCCTCTATTTCCGAAGATCATCATCTCCTCACCACCAAGACACCAAGGCGCCAAGATTTTTTAAACCAGACAGACTGATCTATTCTGTGATTTCGATTTCGACGAGGCTGCTCGGTGAAAGGACGTGGAACTTGTTGGGGGAGTCGAAAATAATATTACGGCCGCTAAGAAGCCAGCCGCACTCCATTGCCTCGACGCCGTCAACAACGATGAGCCATTTACCATCATTGTATGCTATAGAAGCCGTATGCTTTGAATCGGGGCTGAATAACACGTGATGCATGTCTTGATATTCCTTCCCTTCGACGCCACCCGCAACGACTAAGTATTAATGCATATTGATTACAGTGTAAGCGCGGGTTATGACGATAATTCTTCTGAAGACGTATATCTTTTTCAGGAGAATCAGTTATGTCAAAACCCTCAACGCTTTTCGTGTCGCGCTTGCGCTCAAATGAGCGCGACCGCATTAACAAGGCGCTCAAGAAGGCCAAAGACCCCGCTTACCGCGACAGGCTTCGCGCCATCCTTTGGTCGGAGTCAGGCAAGACGGTCAGCGAAATCGCCGGCCTCCTGGGCAAGCACCAGACCACGGTTGCTTCATGGATCAAGGACTACAAACGCTTCGGCTTCAAGGGCCTGACCGTCGGCAAGAGTCCGGGCAGACCGCCGCTCATCGACGAAGAGGGCCGCGCAGCGCTTGCCCGCGCGCTCGCGGTCTCGCCGCGCGATTTGGGCTACCCGTTCACGCGGTGGAGCGCGCTGACGCTCGTGGGGCATTTGCATCGCGAGACCCACACGCTTGTCAGCCAGGACACGGTCAAGAGGACGCTCAGGCGCATGGGCTATCGCTACAACAGGCCCAAACTCTCGCTCAAGCACAGGCAAAACCCGCGTCTGGTCAAGCGAGCGAGGCGAGAGCGCGACGCCGCTTTAAAAAAAGCATCCGGCAGCCGGGCCGCTTCGTCTTCCTCTTCGAGGACGAGGCCGACTTCCACCTCAATCCCGGCCTGACGAGGATGTGGATGCTCAGGGGGCATCAGAAGCGCGTCCCGTCGGCGGGCGTGAACAAGCGCGTGCCCATCTTCGGCGCGCTCAATCCCGTGAGCGGCCGCCTGACGGTCCACGTCGGGAGCGGGAAAAACAGCGCCGAATACGTCCGGTTCCTCAAGCGGCTGATCGCCGCGCACGGCGGGCGCCACGTGTTCCTGTTCACGGACAACTGCTCGATCCATCACGCCAAGTGCGTGATGCGCTTCCTGGCGGATCACGCGGATAAGATCACGGTCATCTGGAACGCGCCATACACGCCGGAGTTGAACCTGATCGAGCGCTACTGGGGCCACTTGAAGCAGCGCGCGATATACAACTATTACTTCGAGACAAAGCAGGCGCTTGAACAGGCCATCCGCGATTCCGTGCGTGCGTTCAATAAATCCAAAGAACTGAACATAAAGATCAACCTTGATTATCTGAATTCATTATGCACGGCTGCTTAGCATATTCTTTCCGCGTCCGGCCAGATAAGCGACGCGTGTGGAGTCGGGGCTAAAAGACAGCGAGCCTTCAAGGATACCGTCGTATCCTTTCTCCTTTACTCTATCAACGACGACAAACATTTCCTCTTCGTGCCCGGCCACATATGCCAACCGCTTGGAATCGTTGCTGAAGATAAGCGAACCTTCACCAATGCCGTCGTATTCGTCACCTTCGGTTCCATCAACGACGACGCACCATTTGTCGTCGTGCTTGGCTTCATAGGCAACGCGCTTTGAGTTCGGACTGAATCTGATGTCTGCCCCAATTCCGTCATATTCCTTTCCCTCAGTATCGCTAATGACGACCCGCATCTGATCTCCATGCCTGGCGGCATACGCGGCGCGGCTTGAGTCAGGACTAAAGATAAGACCGCTCCTGCCGATGCTGTCCCATTCTTTCCCCTCAACTCCATCAATCACGGCCAGCCACTTGTTCCCGATCTTGGTGGCATAAGCAAAGCGCTTGGAGTCGGGACTGAAGATAACACCCGGTTCAGCCAGATCGTCGTATTCCTTGCTTTCGTTTCCGTCAACAACAACGACGCACCTTTCACCCCGGAGCGCGACACAGGCTATGCGCTTGGAGTCGGGACTGAAGGCAAGTCTGGATACATTGTCATACTCCTTACCTTCTATGCCATCAACAACGACGACCCCCTTATTGCCGTGCCGGGCTTGATAGGCAGTGCGCGTGGAGTTGGGGCTGAAGGCAAGTGCGGACACCTCGTCATACTCCTTTCCTTCGGCCTCATCAACCACGACGACCCACTTATCGCCGCGCCTGGCTTGGTAAGCCACTCGCTTGGAGTCAGGGCTGAAGAGAATTGCGCAGTCTTTAATGTCGTCATATTCTTTCCCCTCAGTGCCATTAACGACGGCTACCAATTTCCCGCCGCGCTTGCCCACATAAGCCGTATGCTTCGAATCCGGGCTGAAGACGGGGCCGTGCTCGGCGTACGCCTGGTAGACTCCCGACTCATTGACTTGCGGAACGCCTGGCATCACTCGTTCATACTCCTTCCCTTTGACGCCATCCACGATGACGACGAATTTGTCATTCTGTTCAGCGGAGTACGCCACGTGCCTCAGATCCGGGCTGACGAGAAGCCACTCGCGAGTCTCGCGCCGGTCTATCCCCAGGGGGGTCTCGGTAATTTTGAGTTTGGGGGTCGGGGCTTGGGGCTGTTTGCCTGAAGGCGCGGGTTCTTCGGCGCAGAGAGGCTGGATGGATAGAGCTATGACAATAATTGCGGCGAACAGGATTGTGCGGATGACGGCGAATATCATTTTTCTCTCCAAGGTAACGGGGGAACAATTCAAGCCCGCCATATATAACCATTTTCACGTGAAAAGGTTCAGAAAAGTTGGCGAAACCCGGTCTTAGATTTGGAAAGACGTTTTTTTGAGTTCGCGGGTGGAGTAGAGGACGAGGAAATTTGCTATGCCTGCGTCTTTTGACATCGCCGAGATAATTTTTGCGCAGGCCTCTTTGGATTTGCCGTGGACCATCGTGTAGAGGTTGAAGGGCCACTCCGGCGCGGTTTTGCGGGAATAGCAGTGGGTTACTTCCTTCCATTTGGCGAAGGCATTTCCGATTTCTTCAATCCGATCCTCAGGCGCTTTCCATGCAATCATTGCGTTCGCAGTGAAGCCCGCGCTGCGGTGGGCGAGGCTTGCGCCAATCCTGCGAATGACGCCGCTTGCCAGCAGGCGCTTGAGCCTCTCGATAACTTCCTCGCCGCTCATTCCGATTTTCGCGCCGACCGCGGCATACGGCTCCGCGCAGACGGGCAGGCCGTTTTGCGTTGCTTTCAGGAGCGCGATGTCGTTGTTGTCAATCTTCATCCGGGTCTTCTATCTGGAATTGCACGGAGATTTTGAAAATTTTCGTTGCGTCGAAGCGCACGACCTTCAAGCCGGTGCGCCGCTCGATTTCCGCGATGATGTTCCGCAGTCCCTTCTGATTTCGCGCGTGGACGGTGAACCACATGTTCGGCGGATGACAGTCTATGGGCAGCGGGGACGAATCCATTTCCGGCGCTGACGGGGACAGTCCCCATCTACGAGCTGGCCGTCGCTTTGCGACGTCTGCGCTCCGTAATGGTGACAGTCCCCCTTGCTCCTCCTGAGCCTCGCGGATGTAATTGTGCGTGACGCCGGGGAAGGAGTTGACGATTTCGGCGACGCGGTCGATTTGGTTTTCCGGGACGGCCATCGCCGCCAGTGTGCTTGCGTAGCCAAGCGCGCGGCTGTCAAGGATTGGGCCGATTTTGCGGATGATGCCGCTTGAGGCCAGACGCTTCACACGCGCGATTGCGTCGTTTTCTGAAGTGCCCAGTTGCAGCGCTACTTCCGCATAAGGCCGCGCGACAAGCGGGAAGTCGGTCTGCAGGAGGTTGAGCAGTTTGCGGTCGGCGGAATCCATCAGGGTGCGTCCGCTCGCGGGGTGTAGGAGCAGTAGATATCGTCGTTGAGGAAATGGCCGCTGGTCGCCAGCGCGCGCGCCCTGCAACCGCCGCACACGTCGAAGAATTCGCAGCGGCCGCAGCGGCCCCTGTATTTCGCCGGGTCGCGCAACTGCTGGAAGAGCGCGGAGGAGCGCCAAATCTGGTTGAAGGTATATTTGCGAAGGTTTCCCGCCACGACGGGGAAATATCCGCAGGGCTGTACGTTGCCGGTGGAGGAGATGAAGGCGAAGCCCTGCCCTGCGAGGCAGCCGCGAGTTGCCGTCATGCGCTCCTTGGCGGGCGCGCCGTTGTTGGCGTTGGTGTTTTGCCTGATGATGCGGTAGAACTGCGGCGCGCAGGTGGGCTTGATTTCGATGTTCAGCGAGGAAGCCTTGCCGGCGAGCCACTGGAGGATTTCGTTGTAGCGGGTGGAATCGACGAGGCTGTCGCCGATGCCGACTGCGCGGCCCATAGGGACGACCATGAAGATGTGCCACGCCTCGGCTCCGAGCGCCTCGACAAGTCCGCACATTTGCTGCAACTCGCCATCGTTGGAGCGCGTGACGGAGGTATTGATTTGGAAAGGAACCGCGTGTTTTCTGAGGACGCTGGCGGCCTTGATTGCGGCGCTGAAACTGCCCGGCGTGGCGCGGATTTTGTCGTGGGTCTCCGAGGTGAGGCCGTCGATGCTGACGGCGACGCGGCGGATTCCGCTTTTGGCTATTTTCTCGGCGACTTCGTCGTTGACGAGGCCGCCGTTGGTGGCGAGCGCCATCTGCAGGCCGAGGCTTTTGCCGGCGCGGGCGAGTTCGAAAACATCCTGCCTGAGCAGCGGCTCTCCGCCGGTGAGGATTACCATCGGGGAGCCGGCGGCCTCGAGGCTCTTGAGCAGTTTAACGCCCTCGGCGGTGCTGAGTTCTCCCGGCGCTGGTTCAGCCGTTGCGGAGGCGCGGCAATGTGAGCACGCGAGGTTGCATTGCCTGGTTATCTCCCAGGCGACCAGACGCGGCGCGGGCGTTTTGACGGGGCTTCTTTTCGCCCTCGCCTGTTCGGGCTGCGGCCCGACGACTATTCGGAGCGGGGACCGTTTCTTGCCCGGACTTTTTTTTGCCTTTTTTGTCGGGGTCCTGGTCTTGCTCATGGCTGGCCTCGTTGCGAGTGTATTTCTTCATCGGTCAGGTAGCACGCAGGCTCTTCGGCCCATATATCGCCGGAGACCGCCTCGGCCCTGACCCTTAGCCCTCCCTTGCAGATATTGAGGTAATTGCACGTGTGGCATTTTCCCTTGACCATTTTTTCCTTGTTGCGCAGGCCCTTGAGAACAGGGTCGTCGCCGGTCCAGATTTCGCTGAACGGACGCTCGCGCACGTTGCCGGGCGAATAGTGCCGCCAGAACTGGTCGGGGTGGACATCGCCGGCATTGTCGACGCACCCGATGCTTACGCCAGAGCCGCTGCCGCCGTTTATTCTGAGAAGGCGCATTATCTCTTCGGCGCGGGCGGGGCTTTGCTTGCGGACGCTGAGATACAGGTAAACCCCGTCGGCGGGGTTGTCAACGGTCAGGACTTCAAGCGGCCTGTTCTCCGCCGACAATTCTTCGGTGCGTTCAAATATGAGGTCCATCGCCTTGCGGGCCTGCGATTTATCGAGGTCGTCTTTTATAAGTTCCGAGCCGCGCCCGGCATAGGCGAGATGGTAGATGCACAGGCGCGGGATTTCCTCGCGGGCTATGAAGTCGAACATCCCGCCGAGGTCGCCGGCGTTGCGGCGGGTGAGGGTGAACCTGACGCCGACTTTTATTCCGGCGTCAAGGCACTGGCGGATGCCTTCGAGGGCCTGGCTGAACGCACCTGCTGCGCCGCGGAAGCGGTCGTTGGTTTTTTCGAGGCCATCGAGGCTGACGCCGGCGTACTTGAAGCCGGCGCTCTTGATTTCAGCGGCGGCGCCGTTATGGATGAGAGTGCCGTTGGTGGAGAGGACGGGCCTGAGTCCTTTTTCGGCGGCGTGGCGGCCCAGTTCGAATAGGTCGCGCCGCATGAGCGGTTCCCCGCCGGAGAAAAGCAGGACGGATACTCCGAACCGCGCGAGGTCGTCGATGAGCGACTTTGCCTCGGCGGTGGAAAGTTCGTCAGGGTATGCGGCGTCGCGTGATTCAGAGTAGCAGTGGATACAACGAAGATTGCAGCGTCGCGTGCAGTTCCACACAACTACGGCGGGCGCGCGGCGTTGTGGAGAGGAATCGCCGGGATATCTGAGATGTTCGGCTTCGTTTTTCTTGCCGCAAAGAAGCCTAGTAATATCGATCATGCTGCGTTTCCCCGCTGAAGGAAATCGGGTGTTTATAAATTATACCCGCATGCGGTTTGAAACGCAAACGAAATCAGGCGCGTCCGAAATTATACCTAAACTTCTGGCTTGGCGGGGCTGACCGTCTTATGCTGACTCGGCGGCTCTCAAGCGGCGCTTTCTTCCTCGATGTGCTTGTCGGTAACGGGCACAGCGCACTGGTCTTGCCGTAACACTAGAGTATTCAAGGAGATAGCGCCGGTGGGGCAGAGGCCTACGCAAGCGCCGCACTTCTCGCACAGGTTGTTGTCAACCTTGATGATCGGCTTGCGCCTCCACGGGTGGGCAAGGGGCCTTCCGCTCTCGTCCGTAGCGTAAAGCGCTCCCGTGAAACACATTTCCAGGCACCTGAGGCATCCGATGCACTTGTCGGCGTCAATCAAAACGCTCCTATTGCATTTCATGCAACGAGTTGCCTCTTGCGCGGCGCTTCTGGGCATTACTTCTGTTGAGGACATATCTCCTCCTCTTGTCGGATTCCGAAATGTTGAAGGCTTCGCGTCAATCCACACGGGTGTCAGGGCCGGCTCCGCAACCCGCCCCTCCACAAACTCTCGCGCTATTCGGGCCGCGCGTTCGCCCTGGGCCAATTCGTCGGTTATCGAGTTATTCGCAAGCCTGATCGGGTCTATCGCGAATACGCCGGGCGTATCGGTCAGCATAGTCTGCACGTCAACCGCCATCGTCTCCGGCCTTGCAGGCCCAAAGGTTATCGTCAATCCCTCGTCGGACGTGTGCGGCATTATCGAGCCGTCGATAAGGACCATCTTTCCCTCTACGCGCGTCTCCGCGTTCGGGAACACGACCTGGAAGCCGTCCGGATTGCGTTCGATTTTGATTTTCAAAAAGTCGCAGTATCTGGCTCTGACGCCCTCTTGCCGCAGCAGGCGAATCTCCGCCGAACTTATCGGGGACTCGTGGGAAGTCGCGTGCACAAGCGCCGTTACGTCTTCACACCCCCGCGCCAGAGCTGCCCGCGCAGTATCAACGCTATCAAATCCCGTGCCGAGCACGATTATTTTGTCCGGCAGGGGCACCACGTGGCGATTTGTGGTACGAACAAACGCATTAGAATCGACAAATCCCCGGAAACAATCGCGCACAAGCGCCGCGCGCCTCTCGGCGTTGACCATTTGGGGCGCGAGGAGCACAACATCGTAACCCTGCTCTCGAAGATTCCTGTAATCCGCCGGGGCCGGAAGGGCATCGAACCTGATTCCGGCGTTCCGAAGCCTTGCCATGTCCCGCTGAAGCGCCGCGGGCGGCAACCTGAGTCCCGCCGCCGCATCCTGCAGCCACCCGCCCAGAGATGATTCCGTCGAGAAAACTGTAACGCCGTAGCCGCTTGCGGCAAGGTGATACGCCGCGGCAAGCGCCGCCGGCGTGTCGCCGACGATCGCGGCCTTCGCTCCCGGCTCATCCATCACGGCGCACTCGCTCAGCCGCGCTTCCGGCCGGGTCTCAAGCGAATTCAAATCAAACTGCTCAAGCCGGTTTCCCGAAAATCTCGGAGAGACCGGCGGAATGTCTTCGGAAATCGGTTGCCTCGCGGGCGCGGCGGAAAGTTCGGGCATGCTGGATTCCATCATGCTCTTCGCCGCCGTCTGCTCTATGCGGCACACGTCAACCGCCGGATGGTCCTTGTACGGGTGGCAGGCCTTGCGGCATTCCCCGCGGCAAAGATACGCCGTGCTGAATGGCAGGGGCGTCGCCGCCGAGAAGATTTCCCACGCCGCCGCCCAGTCCGCTTCGCCCGCCGCCTGAAGCATCTCCGGGATGTTCACGCGCAGCGCGCAGTTGAACTGGCATGGGATGAGAGACTTGTGCAACGATTCCGATTGCGGCGCTGAATTGATTTTCCGTTCTTCAACGTGATTGTTTGCCTGTCGAAGATTCGAGGTTTCAGTTGAAGTGGATTCCCTGTTACCGTTGATATCCGTTTCCGAGGTATTGCGCGCATCTTGCTGGAACATTTCCCGCGCCTCCGCTCCGGGTGATTGCCTTTCATTTTCGCTGGTCTAGCGTACGGTGGAAATGCGCGATTTGGCGGGATGTTCAAATTTGACCCCGTTGTTGGCGGGGCAGCGCTCTTATCGTCATTATGTCTTGGGATATTTAGGAAAGTTGCAAGAATGCGTGAAAAAATCGCAAAGAGGCAAAGGCGAGAGGGCCTTGCGACTATCGTAAGGTCATGGCATGCCAGACCTTGTGGGAGTGCCGGCGAAACGCATAAAATTTCGCATCCGGCCCCAAAAATTTTCCTTCGCGACCTACGTAAGGTGTTTTAGAAAATGCGCCATTTCCGCGAGCCTTGTTTATTTCCGGCGGCGCAGTTGCCCGCAGGCGGCCTGGATTTTGGAGCCTTTGCTTTTACGCAGCGTCGCGTTGACGCCGAGTTTGCGCAGCGTCTTCTGGAATTCAAGGATCGCGGCGGAGTCCGGCGGCTTCAGGTCCGGCGGCAGGCTGTTCGACGGGTTCAGCGGGATGACATTGACGTTGCACTGGCGGCCTTCGAGGCGCTTGGCGAGTTCCTGCGCGTGCTCTTTGTCGCTGTTCAGGTCGCCGATGAGGACGTATTCGAAGGTAACTTCGCGGCCGGTCTTTTCGAAGTAGCGCTGCGCGGCGTCGAGGATGCGGTTTATGCCCTCGTTGCGGGGGACGATGCGCGAGCGGATGGAATCGTTCGGCGCGTGGAGCGAGATTGCGAGATTTATCTTGAGGTCTTCCTGTGCGAGGCGCTGGATCATTTTCACGAGTCCGAGGGTTGAGAGCGTTATGCGGCGGGCGGACATCTTCAGGCCCCACGGCGCGAGCGCCGCGCGGATGAAGCGCAGCGTGTTGTCGTAATTCGCAAGCGGCTCGCCCATGCCCATCAGCACGATGTTCGTGACGGTTTTTTTCGAGACGCCCGCGAGGTATTGCGCGGCGAGGAGGAATTCCGCCATGATTTCGCCGCCGGTGAGGTTGCGCTCGAACCCGCCGGAGCCTGAGGCGCAGAAGATGCAGCCCATCGGGCAGCCGATTTGCGTGGAGAGGCAGGCGGTGGCGCGGTCTTCTTCGTATATGAGGACGGTTTCGACCTTCGCGCCGTCGGCGAGTTCGATGAGAAGTTTTTCCGCGCCGTCGGAGCGCTGCTGGTCAACGTTGGACTGCACGGTGAGAACCTTCGCGGGGATGATGTCATATTGTTCCGCCAGTTTCTGCGCGGCCCTTGCGGGGAGGTCGGTCATTTTAGCGAAGGCGAAGCAGAGTTTCTCATAGACCCACGTGAAGACTTGCCGGGCGTGGAAGGGGGGCTTTACGCTTTTTTCGAATTCTTCCAGCGTGAGGTCTAGGATGTTCGCTTTCATTTCTTTTTCGCCTTTTCGTACAGCGCCTCATCGAGGCCGCCGGAGGCGAGGAAGGACTCGAAGGCGGAGATGTCGGGAAATACCAGGTCCGAGAGAAATTTGATGGCCCAGTTTTCCGACAGGGGGGAGATGGTGATGACAAGGCGGCCGGCCCTGTGAGCCTCCCACATTTCGATTGCCGTGCCCATGCTCGCCTGCGGGATGTAGGCGAGCAGCACGTCGGCTTCGCGCGCCATGGTGATGTGGTCGAGGAAGACCTTGCGCCCCTGGTCGCGGGGGTAGCCGAGCGACTCCGGATGGTTTGCAATGGGGCAATAGAAATCGTAAGCCGGGACGTACTTCGCCAGGAGGCGCTTAATATCGCCGCGGTAGTCCTGGGCGTGTATGGCGCGCTCGGAGATTGAGCCTTGAATAATGCCTGCGAGAAAAATCTTGGCCATGACGATTTTCCAGTAAGGGAATTTTGCATATTTTATGCGACCGCCGCGGAATCGGCAAGCGGAAAGAGACTGCCGTTGACATGTTGTTAAAATTAGATAAAAATACAGGAACTTCGCGCGGGTGAAGGTGTTAAAATGTGCGAACACCGGGGGGACAGTGTAACATTATGGATTGCAGAAGAATACAAAAGAACATCGGCCTCTACCTGAGCGGCGCGCTTTCCGATAAGGAGCGGAGCCGCTTTGAGGCGCACATCGCATCGTGCCCCGCATGCCGCGAGGAGGTGGGCCGCCACGAGGCGGCGTACCGCCTGCTTGACCGCGTCGAAAATGTAACGCCCTCCGGGGATTTCCAGCGGAAACTCAACGCGCGGATACGCCGCTTGCACACGGAACCCGCCCGCAAGATAAGCATCCTGCGGCGCATGCCGGTATGGGTGCGTGGCGCGGCGGCGGTTGCGGCGTGCATTGCGATTGCGGTGGGGCTGTGGGCGATTTTGCACGGCGGCGGAGTTATGCCTCCTTCCGGCAATGAAATCACCGCGCAGGAGGAACATGAAATCGTGCAGAACCTCGGCCTGCTGGAGAACCTTGACGCGCTGGAGTCCGCCGAGAACGGCGACATCAAGATTTACAGCGGCAAGGAATTCGAGACGGCGGAATATATGACGCAAAAAGGCATCGACGTGTCCGACATGACCACGGCGGAAAAAGACAACGGAAAGAATCCATGAAGCGCGTAATCCTTACATTCCTGTTTTCAGCGGCGGCCTTCTTCGGGCTTGTTGCGACGAGCGTCGGACAGGACGATTCGTTCGAGGCCAACAAGCAGCGCTGGGACGACATGGGCAAGGATGAGCGCACGGACATCGTAAACGCATACCGGCACTGGAAGGCTCTGAACCAGACCGGGCGCGATGAGATCGCCAAGAGGTATGAACAGTTCAGGGCCCTTTCCGACGAGGAAAAGGTGAACGTCGCGGTCAACCTGCATCGCTTCCGCCAACTGCCGCCTGAGAGGCGGGAAATGCTGCGGAGACACCTGCATGCCGGGCCGGACATGCGGAATATGCAACTGTGCGTCATGAGGATCGTCGCCAACACGCAGGACACAGGCGTCGAGCAGCCGATTGACAAGCAGGTGCTTGATCGCAGGTTCAGAGAGATGCGGGAACGCTACCTTGACGAGGTTGTATATCCCGCGCTCACGGAAATTGATCGTGTAATAATAGACACAATGCCAAGCGACCAGTCGCGCGATATTGCGCTGATGATAAAGATGAAGGAGGAAATAAGCAAGAACGCGCCGCCGGACATCGGCCAGCCAGGGAGCCTTAGCTACGAAACGTGGGTCAATCGCGAGGTAACGCAATGTATCTGCAAATGGATTGCGGAACAGTTGCCGCCGGGAACGCCTGAGATGGCGTTCTACATCAGGACACATGCTTTCAGCGCTTTCCCGCGCGAGAAGATGATGGAAATCCTTCAGGCGAAGCCCGACACCGTGCAGTCAAAGGCGCAGGCGCTGGCGCAGACCGACGAGATGAAGCAAATCATCGCCGGCATGCCGGAAGAACTGCGCGCCGAATACGAGGGCTTCAACGACCAGCAGAAACTGCGGGTTCTTGTAATGGCCTTCCGCCCCTTCGCGGAGGCCGGCCCGCGCATGTTCCGCCACCGCTTTGAGCAGCGCCGCGGCCCGATGCCGCCCCCGCCGCACGGCGAAATGCAGCCCCATCCCGGCGACGATAGGGACCGCGAAGGCGACAGAGATCATTCCGAGCACTGAGTAATTCAACGGAGGTCCTTCAAAAATATCAGAACACGACTTGCGTTAGGACGATATTAGGTATATAATTAGGATTGTGTGCGGGTTGCGGCCTTTTCTGCCGATAATGGCATCATGGCGGCCGCGGAAAGAGGGTTGTGCTTTGGCATGTGAGGTAGATTGACATGAAACAATTCACCAAATATTTATTACTTTTATCGCTCCTCGCGATATTCGCATCTCTGGTTGCGCATGTGCCGCTCAGCGGCGTTGAGAGCGCAGCGACGCCGGCGCCGCAAGTCAGCCTCGCGTGCTACTTCTCCCCGCACGGCGGCGCGAAAGAGGCAATCGTCAGGGAGATTGACGGCGCGCGAAAAGAAATCCTCGTCGCGATGTACGGCCTGACGTCGGCGGACATTGCGAAGGCGCTCGTCCGCGCAAAGGAGCGCGGCGTGAGCGTCAGCGTTGTGCTCGATGAAGGCCAGCGCATCCACGCCGGTAGCGGCGCGCACGGCAGGCAGAGCGCCTATCTCGCGGAGAATGGCATCGAGGTTTCCTTCGACAATATCAGCGGGCTGATGCACGACAAGTTCGCCGTCATTGACCGCGGCGTAGTGCTGACCGGCAGTTACAACTGGACCGGCGGCGCGGAAGACAGGAACTTCGAGAACCTGCTTGTAATACGCTCCCCAGAAACCGCATCGCGCTACGCGGACGAATTCGCCGTCATCAAGTCGCGTTCGAAAGATTGAGAAAAGCGGTTTCTACAAGCGGAAGTCCGCCAGTGTCAGGCAGCGAAGCGATTCAAGGGGTCAGACCGCTATTCTACGAGCCGGGCCGCCGTCCGCCCCCGACAAGTCGGGGCCGCGCGTCGTCCTGCGCTCCGTAAATAGGGTCTGACCCTTTCGGTCAGTAATTTTTGCACAAGCCCTAACCGGATAATGTTTTTTTTATGAACTTTTTTCACTTCGCCGTGTTATATAAGCGGGGGGAGTTGCCGGTTTTGAAATCCATGCGGAGAATCATCATGCACAGATTGTACTGGTTGATCGCGACGGTCGGCATTATGGCGGTGGTGGTTTCTTGCGCAGGCAACGCGGGGAACCTCTCGCCGGCCGCGCCCGCGGTGTCACGGGATGATCCGTTGCGTGTTGAATACCGGCATGAGGTTCAGGTCTTAGCGGACGTGCTCTCGGTGCATGATGACGGGGAGAACGTGACAAGTCTGGCGGAACTACAGGATGCTGCGATTTCGCGTCTGGAGGAGATGGGCGGCGACGACGCGACGGACGCGCTTTACCGGATGGTGATCGACGACGAGAGCAAGCGCCAGCAAAGACTGAATGCTTTGTGCGCGCTTGGCCGCATGGGTACTGATGCGGCAGTGGCCAGGATAGTGGCGTTTCGGCAACACATCAGGGAGCGGGAGAAAGTTTTTCGTTTTGCCCCGACCGAGGGCGCGCTAGGCTTCTGGACTGTGCCGCCGCCGCGGAACGCGATAATCGAAAAGGCGCCTGACGGAACGTTTTGGGCCGTGTTCATGTGGGACAAATATGGCACACACAGCGAGACGAGGTGGCTGACAAGCAGCGTTGACGGGAAACACTGGAAAGATCCTGTTGCCGTTAGTCTAATCCAGTTTGACGAGGATGCGTTTCGCGATGCAGTTCGGGCCGGGCGGGCCAAGGCATACGAGATAGGGTACGACGACGACAAGGATGGTCTATGGAATGTTGAAGAATACCTCCTTACAACGCAGGTATTTCTGGGAGACCGTGAGGCAAAGGCCCAGTCGTTGGATCCGAAGAATCCCGACACGGACGGCGACGGCGAGATAGACGGGTTGGATCCGTGCCCGCTGACTCCCGCGCAGAAGGAAACTGACGATGCGATTGCGATACGCCAGGCCGTTTTCGAGGCGTTCTTCGCGACGTGCAATTCGCGTGAGATTATATATATGATTTGTGAGGAGGGCGCTGCCCAACAGGAATATTACGGATATCCGGGCGTGGTCCTGCCGACGACGAAAGCAGTGAGAGGGCGCAATAATGTTACGTTGTACTTTGAGCGTGTCCTGGAAGGAGAATGGGCGCCGGTGTCGGTGGAATGCAGCGTGGACCTGCTATGTTCACGCTCGTATTACGTGACGGTGACCAAAGTCAAAGGCATATGGGTTGTGGAGTCCTTTGACGAATCACCATACTAGTGAAGGGGCTTTGCGCGGAGGTAACATTGTACAGGCTGACACTTATTTGCATTATCACGGCGGGCTTTCTGGTTTCGTGCGTGGCCAGTCAGAAAAACGTTGCGCCGGCGGCTGAGCCTTTGAAGATGCCATACAGGCACGAGGTCCAGGTGCTCGCGAATGTGTTGGCAATGCAGAAAGATACGGAAATGCAGGGGCTGGCGCTCGGCAGGCTGGCGGAACTCGGCGGCGACGACGCGACGGACGCGTTGTATAGATTTCTCATCAACGATGAAAACGACCGGCATCTCAGGCTGGGAGCCTTGTTATCGCTGGGCGGCATGGGGACCGATGCCGCGGTCGAGAGAATTGAAGCATTCAGGCTGGATATCCGAAGGCGCGATAAACCCTTCAATTTCGAAGCCGCAGGTTATCAGATACGTGACCGCGTCGTCGAGGCGGCGCCTGACGGGACGCTATGGGCGCGTTTCCAGTGGCGCAGGTATTACAGATCGGGTGAGGCAACATGGATAGCGTCGAGCGCCGACGGCAAACACTGGAACAAACCCGTCCGTGCGCCACGCATGATGTCCGAAGATGATTTTCGCGCGGCTGTGCACGAAGGCAACACGGGGCAATTCGAAACGATCGACGATGCTGATGGCGATGGCTTGAGCGATAGCGAGGAATTGGAACTGTTTGTCCCCGCCCCCGGCCACCAACTTATGCCACTCGACTATCCAAGGGAAGGGCTTGACCCGAAAAACCCAGATACCGACGGGGATGGAATATTGGATGGCGCGGACCCGTGTCCCTTGACGCCGACGCAAAAGGAATCCAACGACGCGACGGCGATACGTCAGGCTGCGTTTGAAGCGTACATACTCAGGCACGAACCCATCGGCATCCTGTTTATCGTTGGCGACAAGGACTTCGCGAAGCAGGAGTATTACGGATTCAGCGGTGTCATCCTGCCTGCTAAAGGGTGTGTAGAGGGGGAGGAGAATATCACGAAGATATCCGTCAAGGTGATAGACGAGACAACCGCGGAGGTCGAGATGAGCGATTACATGGGCAACTTGGCGGCTAGCGGGTGGGAAGCAACGCTGAAGAAGGTAAAGGGTATTTGGGTCATCATAGCGCTTGAAGCCCGATGGGTATCGTGACACTTCGCGCGGCGGGCGGGAATGAGCGAAAGCCTTGCGCGGTGCGGGTTTTGCTGGTAAAATTCGCCGAAATGCCAAGCCCGGAAGACAACATCTCCGCCGCAAATGAACTTCTCAAGGACTGCACGGTCTGCCCGCGAAAATGCCGCGTGGACCGCACCGCGGGCAAAAAGGGATACTGCGGGATGACAAGCGATGTCGTCATTTCCAGCGTCGCCCCGCATTTCGGCGAGGAGCCGCCGCTGGTCGGCCGCTACGGCTCCGGCACGATTTTCCTCTGCGGATGCAGCCTCCTTTGCTCCTTCTGCCAGAACTACGACATCAGCCACGCCGCAAACGGCACGATTTATTCCACACAACAGATGGTCAACGCGATGCTGCATCTTGAGCGGTGCGGCTGCCACAACATCAATTTCGTCACGCCGACGCATTTCACGCCGCAATTGATGATGGCCGTCCACGCCGCGCGCGAGGAAGGGCTGAAGATCCCCATCGTTTACAACTGCGGGGGCTATGAGTCCCTGGAAATGCTGCGATTGCTCGACGGATTTGTCGAAATATACATGCCGGATTTCAAGTTCGCCTCGTCCGAGTTGGCAGGGAGGTACTGCGGCGCGCCGGACTACCCGGAGGTTGCGAAAGCGGCGCTGAAGGAAATGCGGCGGCAGGCCGGTGATTTGCGGATTGGCGAGGACGGGGTTGCGGCGCGCGGCCTGCTTATACGGCATTTGGTAATGCCGGGATGCGTTGAAGACAGCAAGCGCGTGCTTGATTTCATCGCTGACGAGGTTTCGCCGCACGCGTATGTGAACGTGATGGAGCAATACCATCCCTGCGGCGAGGCATACAAGACGCCGGAAATCAACCGGCCGCTCTCGCCGGGGGAATTCCGTCAGGCGTTTGATTACGCCGTCTCGCGGGGGCTTCGCCTTGCTTGAGCGGGGTGTTCGACGCGGGCGGAATTTGTCCGTTTTCGCAACTGTTAAGAGACGCGGCGCGAGACAACGTAGTTGCCGCGGAGCGCAAATCTTGGCGGGTCTTGAGCAAATAAGTTGAATTACGGCGGCTTTGCCGTTATAATCTTCGTGTCTGCGCCGTGTGCGCAAACAATGCATGCTCGTGGTTAACTTGTAAACTTTTTTCGAGAGGCTGGAATGGATAATTTCGATTTTCTGAGTCTGCAAGCCGAGGTAACGGCGAACAACAAAATCAAGGCCAAGGCCGGCGGGATTCTCGGCGACGTAATGCAGCCCTTCGTTGACCAGTTCTTCAACGTGCTGAACGGCATCAAGGTCATCGCGAAAACCAAAGACGGCAAACTTGTTTACAACCTCTACAATCCTCCGCAGCCGTCGCCCGCGGGCATGCGCGCCATGATGCGCAAGGTGAAGGAGATGGTTTACAAGCACGTCTTTCCGGCGACCGCGAACTTGAGCGTCACGTGGAAATGCCAGTGCAAGTGCGTCCACTGCTCCGCGGAATCCTTCGTGAACAAACCCGCGGAACTGCTCGGCGTCGATGAAATCAAAACCGTCGTTGACGGCGCGATAGACCTCGGCGCGAACCTCATCATCTATACCGGCGGCGAACCGCTTCTCAGGCCGGAAATTTATGAGTTGATCGAATACGTCCCGAAGGACAAGGCGATGGCCATGATCTTCACCAACGGCTTCGAACTCGCGAAGGACGGCGTCGCGGAGAAACTCGCGAAGGCGGGCCTGAGCACGTTGAACATCTCAATTGACCACCTCGACGCGAAGAAGCACGACGAATGGCGCGGAATCAAGGGCCTCTATGAAAAGGCGTTCGAAGGCGCGCGCAGGGCGCGGGCCGCGGGGATCCTCACGGGCGTCAGCACCTACGCCACGCGCGAATCGCTCAACGACGGCAGCGTCGAGAAACTCATCAACAAGGCGATTGACGAAGGCTTCCACGAAGTAACGATATTCGACTGCATCCCGTCCGGCAAGTTCCTCAAACGCACCGAGATGATGCTCACCGAGGAGGACAAGAAGAAAGTCATCGCGCTGGCGCGGAAATACATCGCGAATTCGCCCATCGGCATCGCGGCGCAGTCGCTCATCAACTCGCCCATCGGCGCCGGCTGCTTCGGTTCGTACAGCGAGTTCTACATGACTGCTCGCGGAGACATCAACCCGTGCGACTTCAACCCCATTACCTTCGGCAACGTGCGCGAACTGCCGGTGCAGTTGATTTGGGAAAAGATGCTCGCGCACCCGGACTTCGCGAAGCGCCACATGACGTGCCGCATGCAAACGCCGTCGTATCGCGAGAAATATATCGACGTGATACCGGACGACGCGAAGTGGCCGGTTACTGTTGAGCAGGTGGAACAATGGCGCGCCGAGCGCGAGGCGAAATGCAACTGCGGCAGTTGCGCCAAGTAGTTGTGATTAAGAAAAGAAAAGGCGTCCTGAAAACATCAGGACGCCTTTTTTATTCTGCAATCATGTTGGCATTAGTATATAGACTTGGCGCATGTTGCCGATGGGGTTAATAAGCCTTGAATAAAAGGTTCGCGTTTGTATGATACCGTAATACTAGGGGGATTTTGTTCTTGCAGGGCTTTTTCGGATGGACGAGTTTCTATTGGATTGCGGCATTATAGGGGATTGCTTTATGCACACACAATATCTTGATCCTGTACATAACTCCTATGTAACACTGGATGGCTTTGTTGAGAAAGTTTTTTATCATTTTAAGTCGGAGATTCAACGGCTCAAGAAAATAGCTGCTCTTGGTCTGATCTCGGTGCTAAAGCCTATCGCTCGGCACACGAAGTTTGATCATCAAATTGGTGTGCTATATCTTTTAGAACGAGCAGAGAAATCTCAACAAATTCCAAAGGGTTTCTTTAATGCCTTCCAGTTTGCTGCCGCAATCAATCATATTGGTCATCTTCCTTTTACCGTTTCATCTGAGCGCGCCCTATATCTTGCATCCTGTGAATCTGTAGAGGTGCGCCA
>Ga0315288_10004049_pt1 | contig 18662 bp, 11 predicted proteins | sample YL17G11_20_MG_FD_203454 | JGI IMG/M metagenome (GOLD analysis project Ga0315288, IMG submission 203454) | Sediment microbial communities from Yellowstone Lake, YNP, Wyoming, USA - YL17G11_20 | ecosystem: Environmental > Aquatic > Freshwater > Lake > Sediment | place: USA: Wyoming | collected... | reverse complement strand
CCGCCCAGATAGGACGATGGCCCTGGCATAGAGATGTTTTGGCTGATCTGATTTTTCGTATATCTCAAGGATCTCCCAAAGTTATAGGGCTGGACATATTTCTTCCGGAGGAGATGGAGGAGGACACTTCCGGACGGACCCAATTCTTGGCTCGGGAGATTTATGCATCCGGGAATGTGATTCTTCCCATCTATTTCAGCTTTTCAGACGTTGGAATGGCTCCCTTTAAGACTCCTGATCCCATCGCAAAATCCGCCATTGGTGGAAGGGGTCTAAACATAATCGAAACTTCTCTCCTTTCTGCCAGACAGATATACTATCCCAGTCAGACATTAACCAATGCATCCTATGCTTTCGGTCACATCAATATAGATTATGACCCAGATGGTCTGATCAGAAGAGAGCCGCTTTTGATTAACTACGATGGATATCTTTATCCGTCATTCGGATTGCAATTGGCGGCTCAATATTTAAGAGCTGATCCAGATCGAATCATACCCAAAAAAGATGGCGGTCTTTTGGTCGGAGACGTTACTATTCCCTCCGATGTTCGTCAGCGAATGCTCTTGAATTATCCAGGACCAAATTTGAGCTTCAAGCGGGTATCCGCATTTGAGGTTCTTAATGGGGAAACAGATCCTAAGTTGTTTACCCAGAAGATCGTATTGGTGGGGCTAACCGCAGGTTGGTCCAAAACCTGGGCTAAGATTCCCGCTTTTGGAGAAATAAACGAGGTGGAAAGAATTGCCAGCGTTACCGAAAACGTCATCCACCATAACTTTTTGAAGCCTCTATCCGGATTTTGGAATCTGCTCATTCTGATTCTCATCGGTATCTTTTGCGCTCTGGTGCTTCCCAAAGTCTCTTTAACTTATCGTATCATAATTCTTTTAGTATTTTTGTTTGTGATTTTCAATCTATCATATATCCTTTTTTCCTCCTTTGGGATTTTGACCCAGCCGGTTTATCCCATCGTGGAGCTTTTATTTTTCTTAATTGCCTCCCCCACCATCAAGCCCAAAGTCACGCAAAAAGAGGATTCTGAAAAAGACACCGTGCCGGCAAGAAAAGAGGAGGCAGAAGACCGTACTCGAAAAACTCTGATTAAAGAAATCAAAGAGGAGGAAGTCACTAAAAAAACCACAGAGACGAAAGCGGGAGTTTCGACCAGAATATTCGTTAAGGAACCGATCAGCGAAACACCGGAAAGAATAGGTGGGACTGGGAGTCAATCAAAAAGCCAACCGGAAATAGTTCATTCTAAAAAAGAGGATTTGGAGTATCTTCCTCCTTCCGTCTCCAGCTTGTCCGAAGAAAAGACCATCGCATTTTCCAAAACTCCTACTCCTCCCACTCCTTTAGATATAAGCTCGCAGACCCCCCCTGCTGGAGGAATTTCCTCGATTGCCCAGTTTGGTCGTTATAAAATCGTCCGGCTTTTAGGGAAAGGCGGAATGGGGACGGTTTATCAAGGAATTGATCCGGCACTGGACCGACCGGTTGCTCTAAAGACCATAAGATTAGATTTTGCCGTCTCTTCTGAGGAGATCGAAGAGCTCAAAGAGAGATTGATTCGGGAAGCCAAAGCGGCGGGCAAGCTTTCTCATCCGAACATAGTAACCATCTATGACGTGGGGGAGGAAGGGGGTCTGCACTACATCGCTATGGAATACCTTTCCGGATATACGCTGGAGGAGTTCATCCAAAAGAAGGGAGAGCTGAATTATCGGATCGTAGCCAAGATTATCATGCAAACTTGTGAAGCGTTAAATTATGCTCATCACCACGGCATCGTGCATCGGGACATCAAGCCAGCCAACATCATGCTTTTGGATGATTTTCACGTGAAGGTGATGGATTTTGGAATCGCCCGACTGGAAACGGCCTCTCTCACGCAGAGTAACGTAACCATGGGGACTCCCCACTACATATCCCCAGAGCAAATAGAGGGAAGACCAGCAGACAAAAGATCGGACATCTTCTCTTTGGGAGTGGTGATCTACGAGCTTTTGACCAGGCAGAAACCTTTTCTGGGCGAAAACATCAGCTCGCTTATGTATCGGATCTTGAATCAAGAGCCTCTTCCTCCTTCCAGCGTAAATGAGAAAACTCCTTTGGTATTTGATCGAATTGTGGCTAAGTGTATAGCCAAAAAACCTGAGGAGAGGTATCAGGAAGCAGAAGAAATCAGCAAAGCTATGAGAGAGTTCATCTCCAGCTTCGTGGTGACCCGCAGCATTCGGATTTAATCAGGAAAAGATTTTTGTCAAGCAGGCTATCCAACGGATCCATCAGGATGCTCTGCTTGTCCTATGACTGCCCTCCAATTTTTTCGCTCATTTTTCTTGACTTTCATTTCCCCATATTCTATAATAATTTAAAATTGTTGCCGGAGTGGTGAAACTGGTAGACGCGCCGGACTCAAAATCCGGTGAGGCTTAACCCTCGTGTCGGTTCGATTCCGACCTCCGGCACAAATAAAAATCTATCTGCGCAAAATGATTATGGGAAGCTCTCCTGAATAGTCGCCAATTAACAGGATTCCAGGGATTAAGCGGGTAATGAAGATTATTATGAGTTAAGTGTACTGAGGGAGACTTAGAGGGATTTTAAATACAATTTTAGATTTTGAATTTTGAATTTATGAAGATAATTCGATCCCCTAAAGAGATGCAGAGGATATGCGGCGGGCTAAAAAGAGAGGGAAGAAAAATCGGCTTTGTCCCTACCATGGGTTATCTACATAAAGGTCATTTAAGCCTGATTCGTATTGCAAAGAAAAAATCAGATGTAGTTATTGTGAGCATCTTTGTCAACCCAACCCAGTTTGGACCAAGAGAAGATTTCCATAGTTATCCTCGTGCTTTCGGAAAAGATAGACTTCTGGTGGAGCAAATCGGTTGTGATTACCTTTTTACTCCAAACATAAAAAGCATGTATCCGCAAGGTTATCTCACCTTTGTGGATGTGGAAAAGATTACTCACCGTTTGGAAGGAGCGGTTCGTCCAGGACATTTCAAGGGGGTCACAACGATTGTAGCTAAGCTCTTCAATATAGTCCAACCGGATGTAGCTGTATTTGGTCAAAAAGATGCTCAACAAGCTGTGGTTTTGAAAAAGATGGTGGATGATCTTGATTATGGGATAAAGATGATAGTTGCTCCGACCGTTAGAGAAAGAGATGGTCTTGCTTGCAGTTCCCGAAATACGTATCTTTCTAATGATGAAAGAAAGCAGACGAAAGTTTTATATCAAGCTCTGAGAATGGCAAAAGAGATGATAAAAAATGGTGAAAGGAGTGCAAGTAAGATCGCCTCCAAAATGAACAAGTTGATAGATAAACAACCTTTAGCCGAGATAGACTACATAGCTATCACCGATGCTAACACGCTTGAGCTCATAAATAAATTAAGAGGCGAGGTTTTGATCTCCTTAGCGGTTCGATTCGGCAAAACCAGATTGATAGATAATATAAAGATCAAAGTTGAGGGAGTTCAGGCGTAAGCCTTTTATCTTAATATCCACGAGAAAGAAGGTTTATTAAAATGTCCAAGAAAAGTATAGCGTTATGTTTGGCTGTGTTTCTTGTTTGCACCGCCATAGCTGTCTGGGCACAGGAAAAGTCTTTCAATAGGGAAGTATCTGAAAAGCTTATTACTGAAATTATTCCTAAATGGGTGCCTGGGTCATTCGTAGTAAGCCCTAACGGCGATCACGCCGGTTATGTTGGTGGTACGGCTTCTCGACAGGCAGTACCCGCTTATACAGGACAGGGAATCGGTTGTCCCTGCTTCGTAGTCGTGGATGGAGCAAAGGGGGTGCCATACGATAACATCATTTTTCCCATCTTCAGCCCGGACAGCAAGCGGGTTGCTTATGTGGCTCGGAGAGGTGACAAAAACTTTGTGGTCGTGGATGAGGCTGAGGAGAAGGAATACGATTGGGTAGGGTATCCCATTTTAAGCCCAGACAGCAGGCGAGTGGCTTATCCGGCTGCAGTAGGTTACTTGCTGTCTGCAGAACGTGACAGTCCGTTTATAGTCGTGGATGGGAAAGAGGAGAAGCAATACGTTAGCAGGGATTCTCCCATCTTTAGCCCGGACAGCAGGCGGGTGGCTTACCGGGCTAAACTGGGGAAGAAGGAATTTGTGTTAGTGGATGGTGAAGAGGGTAAGCAATACGATAATGCAGGTGCTCCACTCTTCAGCCAAGACAGTAAGCGGGTGGCTTATGCGACTAAAGAGGGTAATAGGTGGCTTGTGGTGGTAGATGGAACAGAGGGGAAGCAATACGATAGCATAGGTACTGTCATCTTCAGCCCCGATAGCAAGCGGGTAGCTTATGAGGCACAAGCAGGGGACAAGTGGTTTGTGGTCGAGGATGGAAAAGAAGGGAAGCAATACGATGGAGTAAGTACCCCCATCTTCAGCCCGGACAGTGAGCGGATGGTTTATGTGGCTAAAATAGGCAAGAAGAGGTTTGTGGTCGTGGATGGAAAAGAAGGGAAGCAATACAATGACATCAGTAATCCCCTCGTCAGTCCAGACAGTAAACGGGTGGTTTATGTGGCTAAAGTGAACAAGAAAATGTTTGTGGTGGCCGATGGAATAGAAGGGAATCAATACAATAGCTTAAGTAATCCCATCTTCAGCCCGGATAGTAAGCGGTTAGCTTATGAGGTCACAGTGGGCAAGAAGTGGCTTGTAGTCGTGGATGAGAAAGAGGGGAAACAATACGATGGGATAAAGGCACCCGGCCCCATCTTTAGCCCGGACAGCAAGCGAGTGGCTTATGCGGTCGAAGCGGGCGATAAACAGTTTGTAGTCGTGGATGAAGAAGAGGGGAAACAATATGATAGTATCGTTACCTTAGGGGGAGGAAAGATTATCTTTGACTCTCCTGATAGCCTCCATTACCTTGCCATGAAAGGTAATGAGATATATTTGGTTGTGGAGAAGATAAAATGAAACGAGAAAGGTGGTCAACGGATACAACGGATTGAACTCTTTGTTTCCGTTGGTCATCTTCACCAACGGGGGAGACAACATCACGTAAAATAGAGTGGTCAGCGGATCCACCGTGAACGGATTAAACGGATGCAACAGATTAGATTTTGGGAATTTCCCGCCTCTGGCGGGATCTGCCAAAGGCATGAAAGGCGAAAGACTTTTAAAATCGTAGGAGTTAAGGCGTAAGCCTTTTAAAAGATAATATTCGGAGAGGGATTAATGTTAGTTACCATTTGTAAATCCAAGATTCATCGGGTCACCGTCACGGATGCCAATCTGAATTACGAGGGGAGCATCACCATAGATGAAAAGCTCTTGCAATCGGCAAATATTCTTCCTTACGAGAAGGTTCAAGTAGTCAACTTGAACAATGGTGAGAGGTTTGAGACTTATGTCTTAGTGGGGAAAGCAAATTCTGGAATAGTCTGTTTGAATGGTCCTGCAGCACGGTTAGGACAGAAGGGGGATTTGTTAATCGTCATCTCCTATTGCCATTTGGAATTTGAAGATGCGAAGAAATATAAGCCAAAAGTAATCTATGTCGACGCGAAAAATAGGATAGTTAAGAGCATAGAGCAGAAAGCATAGAGTATAAAGTACTGATATATCAACATTGGTCGAAAGATTCCACCAAAAGAGAGAGAAATGCCGACGCATTAAAGCTTCGGCAATTCCTATTGCCGAAGCATCAATATAAAGGAAGCAAAATGAAACACATATTAGCACGAAAATTATTGGTAGCAGTCTTCGCTACTCTGTTAATCTTCCTCGTTCCCGTTTCCAATTATCCCCAAACAACTTCTTTCAAAATTGAACACCTCCAGGGGGATTATGTTATGGTGAATGGAGCAAAGCTTTGGTACGAAAGCGAAGGGAAAGGTGAGCCTCTATTGCTCATTGCCGGTGGTCCAGGGGGATCACACAGTTGTTTTCACCCGTACTTCTCTGCTTTGGCCGATTCTTATCGGGTCATTTATTTCGATGCTTTCGGTCGGGGCAAATCCGATCATGCGAAATCCCCAAAGGAGTATACCTTTGATCGGGATGTGGAAGATGTTGAAGGCTTACGTAAAGCCCTGGGGCTGGGCAAGATTAACGTATTAGGTCACTCCTATGGTGGAATGGTAGCTCAGGCTTATGCTTTGAAGTACCCGGAATCAATCAAGAAACTTATCCTTTCGAGCACCTTGTTCAGCGGAGAAATGTGGCAGGCAAACAATGACAATTATAATCATGAGATCAAGAATCAGTACCCGGAAGCATGGGAAAAGATTCAGCAACTTCGTGCGCAAGGATTTCATTCCAGTGCCAAAGAGCATCAAGAGATCTATGGCACAGTGCCAGCCGGGCTCTGTTATTACTATGATGCCTCTAACGCAGACAAGGTGGTCATAGAATTTAATTCCGAGGTTTATTATGCGATCACAGGTGATGATGCAGATTTCTTAATTGGAGGTGATATCGCTAAGCTCGATTTTCGGACAGAGTTGAAGAATCTCAAGATGCCGACGCTCATTCTAGCAGGCCGTTTCGATAGAGTGGCATTGCCACGGTTTTCAATCCAGTTCAAGCAGTATGCTCCGCAAGCAGAGTTCGTAATGTTCGAGAAGAGTGGTCATTGGCCGTTCGTTGAAGAACCCGCTAAGATGTTTCAGGTCGTAAGAAGGTTTCTTAGCAGGTGACCCTAACGTGGCGCTCTTTTTATTCGACGTGGGCACATAAGGATAACGGTATCTCTATCTTGAAGATAAATTTTCAGTTATGAACTCTAAGCCATTTGTAGCAGTCATATTAGCAGCAGGAAAAGGCAAGCGGATGAAATCTGACCTGCCCAAGGTGCTTCACCAATTGGGTGGTAAGCCGATGGTGGAATATGTAGTCGATACCGCTAAAGAGTTGGGAGTCGAAAGAATTATTCTCGTGGTTGGACATAAGGGGAACCAAACTCAGGAGTCTTTGAAACATCTCAATGTCGAGTTCGTAGTTCAGGAAGAACAACTGGGAACTGGACATGCGGTTCTACAAACCAAAGAATTGCTGTCCGATTTTGATGGGGACGTCCTGATTCTATGCGGAGACGTTCCATTGCTAAGAGCCGATACGTTGAACAAACTGCTGGAAGAACATAGAAGAAAGAAAGCAGTTGCTACAGTTTTGACCGCTGTCTTAGACGATCCGTCTCATTATGGACGAATCATCCGAGATAAGCATGGAATGGTTCAAGAAATAGTGGAGGCAAAGGATGCAGATGCCGATCAAATTAATATAAGGGAGATTAATACCGGCATCTTCTGTTTTGACAGAGCATCCTTGTTTTCGGTGTTAGAAAAAATCACTAATGATAATAAACAAAGAGAATATTACCTAACAGACGCTGTAAAACTTCTCCGAGATCGAAATTTACCTATCCGGGGGATGGTGACTCCTGACCCCGTTGAGACTCTGGGGATAAACTCACCGGAGGAGCTAAAGAAGATGGAGAAGATTCTTCTTAAGCGGCAGTCTATACAAACGAAGGTTTCGCCATAAGCGTATGATTTAATGATTAAGTAAGTAACACTTTGAGTTTAGTGGGGAAATTCAAAATCCACTTCAAGCTTAGACATACAAAAGAGTTAAAAAAGATCACTGAAAATTCAATTATGAGAGGCTGGAGTGTTCGCCTTTAGGCGAGCCGGATCAAGTTAAAGTCACATATCCCATGCCAAAAGCGGGGTGTTAATACTCCAAAGGCCTTTCGGATTTATCTAAAAAATCATTGACAGGTTTGAAAAAGGCTCTATATTGATTCTTGCAGTTTAACCAGAGGTGGAGATTATTATGAAACCAATAAAGAAAGTTACGTGGTTTTCTATGTTAGGAGCACTTTTGTGCCTATCTTTGACGATGACGTATGCACAAACTTCCGATACTAAGTCTGGTGATAAGAATCTTATAGGAGTTAAATCAGATTCGAAAAGTTTCAGCCTTTTCGATCCCTCCCGGTTTAGAATATCCAACAGCTATACTTTCTCCTATTTCTCCAGTGGCAATACCAGCGGAAGCTTGGGCATATATACCACCACGCTGAATTACCAGCTATCCCATCCTTTGAGTCTGACTTTAAGCTTAAACTATCTCCATCAACCCCTTTCGGTTTTTGGATCTTCAGGATCCAAGCTCGGACGAAACGATCTGGGAATTAAGAATTCTATTTTACCCAACTTCCAGTTATACTATAGACCCAGTAACAATTTCTCCTTTATGATAAATATCCTTACTTGTCCTCCTCCGAATGGATGGGGAAACGAATATCTCCAGAGGGAGGACAGGCGGTGAGGCTTAAGATTTCCCAATGAAAGTTTCTTCCAACAAAATTCTTGCAAATCATACCAATAATTCAAAACACTCCTTTTATTCATAACTTTAGTATTACTTCTGTCGACGTCCTTATAATAATCCGTTAAATGTTCAAAAAGAAAAAAAGAAAAAAAGAACATAGATACTATCGGGGGAAAAGAAGAAAGAGAGGTAGCTTTTGGTCGAAACTGACTTCCAAGTTTCTTTGGATCATGATTATCTTCTTAACCGGTCTGCTGGCGGTATATGCCTTCTCCTTTTACCATAAATTGAGCCAACCCGAAGCTAAAGAGCAAAGAAAACCGACCTTGGCGCGGGTGCAGATTCTAAATGGATGCTCCAAATCCGGAGGGATGGATTTGGCTCAAAAGATGGCAAAAAGGCTGGAACAGCTTAAGGTGGATAACATAGTTTACGAGATAGTTGAAATTGAAAAGCCATCTTTAGGATCTGAAGGACTGGGGGATTCTGAAGTGAATGAAAGTATGATTCTTGATCGTATGGGAAACGAAAATAATGGCCCACCATCGGAAGTAGCTCTTCTTACTGCCAAAGCCTTAGGGATCAGTCCACAAAACGTTATTTGCAAAAGATTGAAAAATAATTACCAGGATGTTTCTTTAACCATATCGATAGGCAACGATTATAAAAAACTTTTTACCCCGCCTAAAAAAACATGACAGATGGTGTCATCTAGAACCAAACAAAAACTATCAAGGTAAAATGTAAACTTCTTGCTAATCGGGCGAGGGTTCAACCCCCGCCCGAACCAAGAGAAATCCGAGCACCAACCGCTGAAAAAGGAGGAAAGAAACTTTTTGAAGATAATGTCCAAGAAATTAGCACGCTTGGCAGGTGAATTTGCCTTAGAGAAAAAAGCCTTTGACGTGAAAATCCTCGATTTGCGAAAGCTCTCTTTGGTGTGTGATTTCTTTGTGATCTGCTCAGCCAGTGTGGAGGTTCATGCCAAAGCCATAGCGGATGGCATCATGGGAAACCTCGAAAGGCGAGGAGTGAGCTTCTGGCACAATGAAGGATATCAAGCCAGCCGGTGGATTCTTTTAGATTACGTGGACGTGGTGGTGCACATATTCCTGCCCGGGGTGAGGGAATTCTACTCCTTGGAGAAATTGTGGGGGGATGCCAAAATAGAAGAGCTTTCCGAAGAGAAGATAGCTAAGAAGGAGATTAAAACTAAGAAATAAGACTCCTTTATCATAAGGGCTAAAAGTCAGAATCTCTCCTGCTTGGGTAAGGGTTGAAACCCGCACGAATCAAGAGAATTACTTTGACTGCTTTTCACAGCTGTGAGGAATTATACTGTTTAATGCAAACCTATAATGTGAGAGAGGGACAAAGGCACGAGGTAGAAATTAGAAAATTAAAGCCAGTTAAAATTAGGAGGAGATGTCGATATAGTTAATAGTAAATTATAGGTAGAAAGAAATCTCTGGTAGGGAAAGAGGGGTAATTTTGCTCGTTTGCGGAATTGAAACCATCGAGTCTTGCCCAAAGCATAGATTCAATCTAACAAGTAAATCGGTTTGTATATGGTTCTTTATCCCACCAACGGCGGGATAAGGAACAGAAGGACAACCAACAAAGGAATGCTATGAGTTTTCCCGCTAAAAGGTGGACTTTCTGTCTTTAGTGAGTCTGCCCGTCTAAAGCGGGGAAAAGCGAAGTCCTCAAAAAACCACCACTCCGAATCTGGATCCTGCGGACATTTTTCTTCGTTGGATTATTAAAATAGACATAGATAAGTCTCATTTCCCATGCCTTTTACGGACTAAATTTCTATAAACATAAATTTGGACAATAATATTAACTCAAAAAGAAAGGTGAAAGTATTATGGACATTGTAGAGCTTAAAAGCAAAACGGTCTCCGAGCTTTTGGATGTAGCTGAGGAGCTGGGGATTCCCGGACTTGGCGGACTCCGAAAACAGGAGCTGATCTTCAAGCTTCTGGAGGCGAAGACTGAAAAAGATGGGTTCATCTTCGCCGAAGGAGTTCTGGAGATTCTGTCAGAAGGGTATGGATTCTTGCGTTCTCCAGACTACAACTATCTCCCCGGACCGGATGACATCTATGTCTCTCCTTCTCAGATAAAGCGTTTCGATTTGAGAACCGGAGACACCACCTCCGGTCAGGTGAGACCTCCCAAAGAGAATGAGAAGTATTTTGCCCTCCTGAAGATCGAGGCGGTGAACTTTGAGAATCCCGAAATCTCAAAACATAAGATGTTGTTTGACAATCTTACTCCACTTTACCCCCAGAAGAGGATAAAATTGGAGACCAATCCGGAGGAGGTCTCCACGCGGATCATGGACCTGATGACCCCCATCGGCAGGGGACAGCGTGGTTTGATCGTCTCTCCCCCCAAGGCGGGCAAGACCATGCTTCTGCAGAAGATCGCCAACAGCGTCACCACCAACCATCCGGAGATTAAGCTGATCGTTCTCCTCATTGACGAAAGACCGGAGGAGGTCACCGACATGAAGAGATCGGTTAAAGGAGAGGTGATCAGCTCCACCTTTGACGAGCCGCCGGATCGTCACGTGCAGGTGGCGGACATGGTGCTGGAGAAAGCCAAAAGACTGGTGGAACATGGACAACACGTAGTGATTCTTTTGGATTCCATCACCCGTCTGGCTCGAGCCAATAATGCGGTGGTGCCTCACAGCGGAAAGATACTCTCCGGAGGAGTAGATTCCTCTGCATTGCAGAGACCCAAAAGATTCTTTGGAGCCGCACGAAACATAGAAGAGGGAGGAAGCCTCACCATCATCGCCACCGCCATAATAGAAAGCGGAAGCAGAATGGATGAGGTCATCTTCGAGGAATTCAAAGGAACCGGCAACATGGAAATGGTTTTAGACCGAAGGCTTTCCGACCGCAGGATCTTCCCCGCCATGGATATCAATCGCTCCGGCACCAGAAAAGAAGAGCTTTTGCTTGTTCCGGAGGATCTCAACAAGGTGTGGATTTTAAGGAAATTCCTCAACGAGATGAATTCCGTAGAAGCTATGGAATTTTTGCTTGATCGTATCCGTAAAACCAAAAACAATGCCAAATTCTTAGAGTCGATGAAAGACTAAATTTTTGTGTTCCAAATATCGGGTTACCTCATGATTCCGACTGATAGGTTCTTACTTCAAGAGTTTTGAGATAATTCCAGAGTTACTCCCATAATATCTCCGGGCAGAGAAGCTTCTCAGCCCAAGCTGAAGTCCTACTTTTACTTCTGCGTAAAGGGAAAGGGCTAGTTGTGTCCATTCTTATACTTCAAGTAAAGTGCCACCACTAAGTGTTTATATTATCCCCTCCTTAGAAGAAAACTAAGTTAATGAAATGTGAATAATCAATAACAGATTCAAAAAGGCGAATTTTCCCTCATAAATGCTTGACAAATTCCATAACATTGTTATAATAAGTTTGTAAATTATCAAGAAGTCAAGTTTTTCGTTGAAGGCTTAAATATTCTCTTTGTGAATCTAAAATATCTTAGTGCTTTAGGAATACCCATAATGAATCCAATAACCCAAAAACCAAGAAGGGGGGTAACCAAAATGAAGATGATAGTTAAAGAGTGGTTCACCAGTTTAGTGCTATTTTGCAGCGTGCTCGCTTTTACGGTGATTGCTGTTTCTGATACCTTTGCTAGATCGAAAGAAGCGACATCAGAAGGAATGCGGATTGAATCAATTCCTAACGTCATCGGAGATTCGCTTACCGTTTTCTTGGTAAGCGTGAATGACACATTCTCACCACAAAGTCCATGCGGATTCAATGTCAGACAAGATATAATGAACGAGGTATTAATTGATGTAGTGAATGCCCTCCATGATTCGTTTACTATTGATGTACGAGCCTTGGTGGATAATGTATGGCATCGTATTGTTTATTGGCCCATTGTCACCATGCCCTGCACCATATACGTTGATGTGAGGTTCTGGCCCATAGGAACTGATAGTCTATTCGTGCGGGTAGTTGAGGAAATAACAGGAGATACGGCAAGCCCCTCCCCTTTGACGGTTGATCTATGTGTGCCAGCAGGTTTACCCAATGCCCAACAGAGAGTTCATCGGGTAGCGGATGTGCAGATGTGCCTGACTAACTGGGGATTTTTGGGAAGTAAAGTGAGAGAGCTAAATGAGTCGCGTGGTGGATGCTTCAATCCTCATCCTAACGAGGATTTGCCAGCTCCATCTTTCGAGTATCCTGCCGGATCAGGACTTGAATACTTATTTCAAGGCAGTATTTGGATTGGTGCAAAAATAAACAACAATATTTACACCTCAGTAGGATGCGATGGCTGGTTCTGGATTTATGAATTGTGGCCCGATGCAGGTGACGCAGGCGCTATACATGAAAAAAGCACCAGGGTAAATGTCTCATGCTATTCACCAGACGCTGTTTCTGATCAGGACATTATTGCAGTTTACACCGATACGTCAGCAGACATACCTTTATCTCCTGAACAACAAGATCCCTGGGATAATCGAAGGCATTTTCCTCTGGGGGTTAGGGTAACTCAAAAGAGTTATTCATGGGAAGAAGAAGGATTTGATAAATTCATCATCACCGAGTATTCCATCAAGAATATAGGTGTCCATCTTTTATCTGATATATACATTGGATTTTATATGGATACCGATATAATGCATATTGATGAAAATCCCTATGGACCCTATGGTGCCCAAGATGACATAACCGGATTCTTAGGGGTGTATGAGGGGGACACTGTCAACATAGCCTGGGCAGCAGACAATGATGGACATGGAAGAAAGGCCGAAACTGTCTGGACTCAATTTAGTCCCCGAAGCGTCATCGGGATGAAAGTCTTGCAAACACCTAATCCGAATTTGCAAATTTCCTATAATTGGTGGATTTCTAATCAAGCAGGTTTTCCCAAAGATTGGGGTCCATGGAAGCTGGAGAACCAGGATAAATGGGCTATACAAAACTGCTATGAGCCGGGAATGAACACCTTTCCGGGTAACGTTTTGGGGACGCCGGGAGGGGACTGTTCCAAATACTTCATCATGTCCAATGGAGAATTTGACTATGATCAGATTTATTCCTGTGTATGGCCTACAGATCATCCGGATGAGGGGTGGCTGCCACCCAGCCCAGAGTGCTCTGATTTATCCGATGGCTACGACACACGCTTCCTTTTATCTTTTGGACCATTCGATCAGATCGCTCCTGGTGAAAGCTTGATTTTCGCAGTTGCCTTTGTGATTGGTGAAACTTTACACGTGGATCCTATGAATGGTGATCGTCTACGTAGACAGCAACCAGATAGTTTTTATGCTAATCTATATTTTGGTGATTTGGTTAAGAATGCCTTGAGGGCAGAAAGTTTATATTGCGATATATCTAATCTTCCTCCAAATCCCTTTTCTCTGTTATTTCCTCCCAACAAGGCTTTTATCCCCATAGAAGTGCATTTTGACTGGGAGACTGCTACCGATCCCAACTTTTTCGATCAGGTCAGATACGACCTTTACCTAAGCACTTCCTATTCTTTTCCACCGGGTTCAACCACCATCGTCAGCGATTTAACCACAAGCGAGCACACCAAAACGCTAAATCCCGGGATCTACTATTGGAAGATGAAAGCCAAAGATAAACGAGGGGCGGAAAGATGGTCCAATCAAATCCGCCATTTTATTGTGACCGGATTGCATTATTCATCTCTGGGGGACTTCAATAGTGATGGAGCCAATGATCTCGGGGACGTAGTCTTTGCCATCAGCTATCTTTTCAAATCAGGCTCCCCTCCTGATCCTTTAGAATTGGGAGATGTCAACTGTGATGAGGTGGTGGATATTGGCGATGTGGTCTATTTGATAAATTATCTGTTCAAAAATGGGACATCGCCTTCCTGTCCGTGATTTCTCTCTCTTTGTTTTATATTGACTCTATGTTGATCGGGCGGGGGTTGAACCCCCGCCCGAACTATCTGTATGACAAATTATCTCTTAATATGTTTTACATCGACTCACGAAGAGTGTTCTGTTCCCGCCAGGTCCTTGACTTGGCGGGAGTTTTTTTTAGTAAGCTTACCCATCAATCACAAAATCCCCCTACAAATCCTATTGACAAATACAAAATTTGTAGTAATTTAATATAAAAGAGGCTGTTTAGCCTGTTTTTCAGTCAAATCCTGAAAATACAAAGTGACTTAATATCAACCCTTTTTGCAGGAGGTTAACTTTATGATACAGCGATGGTTAATGCTTTTTGCCGTTGTCTTGTTGTTGTCTGTGCTGTGGGTGGATGGAGCAGTCTGGGGAGAGACGGTCAATGACGGTCAAACTCAGCAGATATTAGAGAGACAGACGAACCAAACTGCCACTCTCCAAACCACACCCATTCCTGAATTGAAGTCAAGCACTAAAGCTGGGGGAGATTTGATCTGGTGGTATCAGGGGATTGAAAACGTGGTGTGTGTCTCTGAATTTGTGGATGTGGATGGTGATGCGCTACCGGACGTGCTCATGGAGAGCTACGATTCCGGAGCACCAACGCAGAATCATTTTTTCTGCATCAAGGGGAATAGTCCGGGATACGGCACAGTTCTATGGTCCTGCCGTCCTATTGGAGGAGCGAGCAGTGGTGGAGGATATGGAGATCAATGCGTCTCCTACATAGAAGACATCAATGGCGATGGACATATGGACGCTCTTTTGGGAACTGCTTGGGGAAACCGAACCGCTTTTGCAATTAATGGTATGACCGGAGCTACGATCTGGTCTTACGATACATACGTTCATACTCCCTCCGGCTGGATTTACAGCATCTGCCCGATCAACGACTTGACCGGGGATGGTATAGACGAGGTTCTTTTCTGCGCTGGATCAGATGCCAATTCCGCTTATTGCGTGAATGGTGTCAATGGGAATTTGATCTGGCAGTTTGTGGCTGACGATGCAGTCATGTCTATATGCCAGATAGAAGATATGAATGCCGATGGTTATGCAGATGTGGTAATTGCCGGAGGTGACAATGAGCATAGATTGATATGTCTTTCCGGTCATAGTACCGGCACTCCGGGGATTATCTGGCAATTTACTTCTCCTAACGGATTCCAGGACGTCTCCGTTATTCCGGACGTCAACGGAGATGGGGATGATGATGTGATCGCAGGTGGAACGGCTTATACCGTCTTCTGCCGAAGTGGAAAGACAGGCGGTAACATCTGGAGTTACTATGTGGGATCGGGAGATTGGGTCATGCGGGTGGAGCCTATCGATGACATCAATGATGACGGAATTCAGGACGTCCTGGTAGGATCGTGGAAAAACGCCATAATATGTCTCTCCGGCGTCGATGGGTCTCTAATATGCAATTATACAGTCGGAACGCTCAATGGAGGAGACGTATGGAGTGTGGATCCCATAGATGACGTGAATGGAGACGGCTATCAGGATGCTTTAGGAGGATCATTTGATTACTATGTATACTGCGTCGATGTGAAAGCATGCACTCTTTTGTGGAGTTATTCCACCGGGAATCGTCTTTACACTGTGCGTGGTCTTCCGGATGTAACTGGTGATGGTGTCGCGGATGCCTTGGCGGGAACTCAGATGCTTTCGGATGGAGGAAGAGCTTATTGTATCTCCGGAGGCGACTCGCTATTCGCTGCGCCACAAATTCTCTCTGTCTCTCCCGGACAGGGTGAAACTGGCGCTCCAACCAACACCAACATAACGGTGAGATTCGACATTAACATGGATTCCGGCACCATCAACGAATCCACCTTGGTGGTCCATGCCTGGTCAACCGGCTTTCATCCAGGGAACATCAGCTATGACAGCCTAACCATGACTGCCAGATTTGATCCTACCGAAGATTTCAAGGAGGGTGAGATAGTGAGCATGGTGCTCACCCGAGGCATAAAATCATCTCAAGGAAGCCGTCTGGGAAAAAGCTACGTTTGGTCATTCACTGTCAAATCTGGCGCAGGCACAGGCAGTTTCACTTCAGCAGTCAACTATGATGCCGGAGACAATCCTATGTCCGCTTTCTGCGCTGAGCTGGACGGGGATGCCGACTTGGATCTGGCTGTGGCAGATTTTGCCAGCAACAAAGTTTCCATCTTAAAGAATAACGGGGACGGGACATTTTATCTCGACAGTAACTATATTGTAGGAAATCGTCCTTATTATGTTTTTTGTGCGGACTTAGATGGAGACTTAGATCAGGACTTGGCTGTCGCAAACAACGGAGGTGACAACGTTTCTATCTTGAAGAACAACGGAGATGGAACCTTTGCCAGTGCAGTCAACTGTGGGGTAGGAGATGGTCCATATTCCCTCTTCTGTACGGATTTAGATGGGGATGGGGACTTGGACTTAGCCGTGGCAAACTATAATAGCGACAACGTTTCCATCTTGAAGAACAATGGAGACGGGACCTTTGCCAGTGCAGTCAACTATGCGACGGGTAACTCTCCTTATTCCGTTTTCTGTGCAGATTTAGATATGGACTTTGATTTGGACTTAGCCGTGACAGACTATGAGAGTGACAGCGTCTCCATCTTAATGAATAAAGGTGACGCAACTTTTCAAGCTAAGGTGGATTACCCTACCGGGAATTATCCGGTCTCCGTCTTTTGTGCAAATCTGGATGGAGATTTAGATTTTGATCTAGCCTTGACAAATTTCATGGACGACAATACCTCCATCCTAAAAAACAATGGCGACGGGACTTTTTCTCCCAGAGTCAATTATAGTGCAGGAAATGGTCCTGTTTCCGTTTTTTGTGCAGACTTGGACGGGGAATCGGATTTGGACTTAGCCGTAGCTAATTATTATGACAACACGGTTTCCATTTTAAAGAATAACGGTGATGGAAGCCTCCAATCCAAAGTAAACTATACGGTTGGAGTATCTCCCTATTCCGTTTTGAGTGCAGATTTGGATGGCGATGGAGATTTAGATTTAGCTGTAGCGAATAAGTGGAGCGATAACGTCTCCATTCTTTTCAATTGTTTTGCCGCAGGTGACTGCAACGGTAGCGGTGTCGTAGAGCTTGGTGACGTGGTCTATCTGATAAGCTACCTGTATAAAAGTGGTCCAATTCCAGTCCCCTTAAAGGTTGGAGACGTTAATTGTAGCGGAGAAGTTGAGCTGGGTGACGTGGTCTATCTGATCACTTATCTTTACAAAAGTGGATCGGCTCCGTGCTGTTAGTTATCGGTTACTCGTTGGGATAGGGGTTGCCCAGACGGGCAGGCAGACGCCCCCGTCTGGGCGTCCGTGCACCCCTATCCCACAACGGACAGGGATTCCATCTGTTCGTCACGGACGCCTTCCAGACGGATCTTCGACATCCGTGACGCAACAACCTATTTGGGTAATGGACAGGGTAACCGTTACCAACTGTGAAACCCTGATCGGGCGGGGGTTGAACCCCCGCCCGAACTAGAGAAGCGGACAAAAGAGGGAGAGGGTTTGTAGCGGAAGGCTTTAGCCTTCCATAGTAGAGACTTGCGACCAGTGAAATTAGAAGATTAATATAGCAAGCTATCTACACAAGTTGAAGGTTGTGGTTACCATTGTTCATCGCTCATAAATTCTGTGCCCGTTAGGTTGATTGACCTGACGGGCACTTGCGTATTCCTTCTGCCATATAATAAAGTCCCTTACCCTACGGAATTTAGGTATTGACAAAACCACCTTGTGACCTATCTTGCTATAAAGATCATACGTTAGCCGATACCTTCGACAAGAAGCAACCATAAATACAGGAGGAAAGATGAACAGGAAGATGCTAATGCGAGTTATCGCCATTGCATTATTGTGCCTGGGTTTAGTAATTTCAACCACATCGGTTAAAGCTGATGAAATTATTGCCAATCATTACTCAGTTGGTGAATTTAGCAGTATCCCAGATTCTTTTATTCAAGCCATTGGAGAGGATTATCTTATTTTCTATGGGCATACCTCTCACGGCAGTCAGATCGTAACCGGACTCAATATTCTATATGAAGAAGACACTCTTTATTATCCACCCTATTTCAGCGAATACGGGGATGATCTCGGTGGTTATGGTGACACGACCTGGGTGCCTCCTACTCGAGACTTTCTTAATACCAATCCCAATTACAATCTGGTGATGTGGTCCTGGTGCGGAGGGGTTTCGGATAACACCGAAGAAGGCATTAACATTTATCTAAATGCCATGAATGGTCTGGAGCAGGACTATCCCAATATGAAGTTCATCTATATGACCGGACATCTGGATGGCTCCGGTCCTTCGGGCAATCTTTATGCTCGGAACAATCAGATTCGCGCATACT
>Ga0315288_10004046_pt1 | contig 18666 bp, 19 predicted proteins | sample YL17G11_20_MG_FD_203454 | JGI IMG/M metagenome (GOLD analysis project Ga0315288, IMG submission 203454) | Sediment microbial communities from Yellowstone Lake, YNP, Wyoming, USA - YL17G11_20 | ecosystem: Environmental > Aquatic > Freshwater > Lake > Sediment | place: USA: Wyoming | collected... | reverse complement strand
CGCCGAATTTAAGCTCATACCCCGGCCTTCTGCCGAGAGCGATTAGCGCGCCGGAGCCCGAAAAGCCGTCAAGACCTCGACAGTCATCTCCGATGCCTGTATGAATGTCCCCGGTGCGATCATGACAGAATGCCGGTTCCTGCCGGGCTAATGTCTTTCAACTGGAAGAATTCCTCAAAGACATACCGGCCTGAGCGGGTGGCGGGTCGACTGCTGTGAGAATGAATGTGGAACGGCCGGCAGTGCGAACGTAAAGCCCGGCTTTTCAGGTATGCCGAAGATGGACAACGTTTTGACATAAGCGACATTGTAGAGATTAAAGTTCTTTTACGGGCGCGGTGGAGCTGTTCGTCGAAGCATAACACGAGCGGATATAAAAATCAGTGAGCAGCTCAATATCAGCAGAACGATGCCGCAGACTCCCGAAATAATAACATCGGGCTTGACCTCGACGCCCCTGAGAATATCAGGCAGACCTGCTATGAACGGTTTTGTCTGGAGAATCAAGGCGACGATTGTCATCGCCATCATAAAAATCATCGGAATGACAACGTAAAACACTTTCTTGCCGGACTTTGCCAGCCACGCCGACAATGCAAGAAGGGTTAAGCTCGCCAGCATCTGGTTACTCGTTCCGAAGATCGGCCAGGCAACCAGGTAGGTCTTTTCCTCTGTCAAAAGCAGAAACGCCAGCGGGAATACCAGACTTATCAGTGTCGCGGCACAACCACCGGCAAAACTTTTCCAGCCCATCATCTCCTGGAACACGTAGCGAGCCAGACGTGTTGAAACGTCCAGCGTATCATAAACGAATGTCGAAAAAGCTAACAGCGCGAACGGGAACGCTACGTTGAAACTGATCCCCAGCAGCCCAAGATAGCTGGCCAGACCGTTGGCGTATATGAGGTTCGGGTCGGATGCAAGCTGTTGCGAGCCGCGAGGCAGAATCATAACCGTTGCAAGCGCAAGAATGGCTACCAGTCCTTCCAGCAGCATGGAGCCGTACCCGATACAATATGCATCTGTCTCTTTATTAAGCTGTTTCGACGTCGTCCCTGAGCTGACAAGTGCATGAAAGCCCGAACAGGCCCCGCAGGCGATTGTTATGAACAGAAATGGAAAAAGCAGCTTGCCGTTAGTTATGCTGTGCAATCCTGAGAGATTGACGGCGGGATATTCGATTTTGAAACCTCCGAACAGTGTGCCGGCCAGCCCGATGATAATCGTCATATAAAGCAGCCACCCGCCTAAATAGCCTCTGGGCTGAAGCAGAAGCCACATCGGAATAATAGATGCGACAAAGCAGTACACAAGAAGGAGCACTCCCCATTGTTTTGCGGATATGTCGCCGAAGAAAGTGAGAACCTGTGTCGGCAGGTGCGGGCCAATCCACACAGCCAGCAAAACAAGCGGCAGGAACACAAGCGTCAGCAGCCACAATTTCAATTTGAAGCGGTAAAGAAGAATCCCCATCACTATCGCCAGAGCGAGATAAATAATCGACGAAGCTGCCACCGCAGGCCCGAACGCCATATCGCGAGAAACCACACGGAATGTCTGCGCCGTGATATCAGTAAACGCGATGATTACATATAGCAGGGCCAGCCACACAAAAAGCATAAAAAACACACGCGTTGCAGGTGATATATGTTGCCGGACAATCTCGCCAATCGAGGCCGCCTTGTGCCTGACCGAACCAATCAGGCTGAGGTAGTCGTGGACACCGCCGATGAAAATAGCGCCAATAATAATCCACAGTACGGCCGGCAGCCATCCGAACCAGATGCCTGCCAGAATCGGACCGACAATGGGCCCCGCGGCAGCTATCGCAGAAAAATGCTGACCAAGCAGCAGTGGTGCCCTCGCCGGCACGTAGTCAATCCCGTCATTTACCTCGTGCGCAGGCGTCCTTGAGACATTGTCAGGGTTGATTTGCCGCGTTAGGAATCGGCCGTAAATAACGTATGCCGCCCCAAGTATTGCTATCGACACCAAAACGACAATGCTAATCATAAATGTTCCTGTCTGTTTTTTGTGGAATGGCTGCGGACGAGCAGCCGTATCGGCACTTCGTCGATAGGCAGTATAGATCGTAACCGGTTTACGATGAATCTGCGATAGTTTTCTTCGAACAGTTCGGGCCTGTTTACGAACATAAGAATCGTAACCGGATTGACGGCGACCTGCGTTGCATAATAAATTTTCGGCAGGCCCCTTTTCCCGCCCCTGGATATGCCGACTTTCTCTTGTTTCATCAACGCGAAGGCCTTGTTCAGCCTGGTAGTCGGTATCCATGTTGTTGTCTGCTTGAAGATTTCCGCCGACAGATCCAAAACGCTCTGGACGTTCCTGGCCTGGGTTGCCGTGGTAAATGCCAATGGTGCATATCTCAGCCCCGGCAGCAGCTTCGTCAAATAATCTTCGTAGTCCTCGGTAGCGGCCGAATCCTTTGCAAGGTCCCATTTGTTGACTACGATTATGCAGCTTTTGTATTCTTCGGCGATGAACTTGGCTAATTTCTTATCGACCTGCGAGACCGGCACCGCGGCATCCATCAAAAACAGCACAACATCGGCGCGCTGAATCGACCGGGTTGCACGAACGTAGCTGTAGAACTCAATGCTGTCGGCCAGCTTGCTCTTCTTCCTCAATCCCGCGGTGTCGATGACTATGATAGTTTTGCCGTCCTTTTCGAAACGCACATCGATCGAGTCTCTGGTGGTGCCCGGCGTCTCGCTGACGATGACTCGCTCCGAGCCGACAATTGCGTTGACCAGGGTGCTCTTGCCGGCGTTTCGCTTGCCGACAATCGCAATTTTCATAGTCGGCTCCATCGGCCTGCCCGACTCAAAATGTGCCAGTTTGTCAAAAATCATATCGAGCAGGACCGCTTTGTTGAGATTATTCTTTACCGAGATGCACAGAAATTCGCCGAAGCCGAGCCTGGAAAATATGCCGGCGGCAGGAAACATTTTAGCAGTGTCGGCTTTGTTGGCAACGCCGATGACGTCAAGGTTGTATTTACGCAGAAGCTGGGAGATTTTTTTATCCAGCGGCATAATCCCGTCGCGTATATCGACCATAAACAGCACGAGATTCGCCGATTCGATTGCCAGGTGGATTTGCTGCTTGATATGCTCGCTCAGCAGGTCGCTGTCGACGATACCGTAGCCACCCGTATCGACAAGCTCGAAGTACCGGTCGTCCCGGCCGATAATGGTGCTCACCCGGTCTCTCGTAACGCCGGCCGTCGGCTCGACTATACTTATCATATGCCCTGCCAGAGCATTCAAAAGACTGCTCTTGCCCACATTAGGCCGACCAATTATCGCAACTACAGGTAACGCCATTCTGATAATTCCTATTGCTTATCTTCTTTTCAGTAATTATTATTACTTTTATACCTAATAGTCAATATGCAAATTCTCAGTTGTGAGGAGCAGATTTCATGAATAATAATCGACGGGCTTTTTTGAAGATAGTGGCTGCGGGGGCGGCAGCGGCGGCGGTGCCGGGTTTTGCGCAGGAACCGCAAAAGAACGAAAATGCCGGCAACACGCCGGTGCAGAAAATGCTGCCGCGATGGCGGGGGTTTAATCTGCTGGACATGTTCACAATGCAAAGCAAGGGCGACTTCCGGGAAGATGATTTCCGCTGGATGCGCGACTGGGGCTTTGACTTCGTTCGTTTACCGATGTGCTATCGGCTGTGGATAGAGGATGGGGACGACTACAAGCTCCACGAGCCGATGCTGGAGAAGCTCGACCGGGCCGTTGACCTTGCCGGCAAGTATGGCCTGCACGTGAGCCTGAACTTCCATCGCGGGCCCGGCTACTCGGTCAACAGGGAATTCGACGAGCCGCATAATCTCTGGAAGGACGCCGAGCCGCTAAAAGCCTTCTGCTTCCATTGGCAGATGATGGCGAAGCGTTATCGCGGCATCTCGAAAGACAAGCTCAGCTTCGACCTTATCAACGAGCCGCCTTCCATCGGCGATCTGATGAGCCGGGCGGACCATGAGCGGGTCGTAAGAACGACGGTGGCGGCGATTCGCGAAATAAATCCCGACCGCATCGTTATCGCCGACGGCATGAGTTATGGCAACGAGACGGCGCCGGAACTTGCCGACCTGCGAATCGGCCAGAGCACCCGCGCGTATCAGCCGATGTTCATCAGTCACTACGGCGCATCCTGGGTCGACAGCAAGGATTATCCCGAGCCGGCCTGGCCCGGGCACGGCTGGGATCGCAATCGCATGGAGCAGCATTACCAGAAATGGGCCGACCTTGCGAAAATGGGTGTTGGTGTGCACTGCGGCGAGGGCGGCGCTTATAACAGGACGCCTCACGATGTGGTGCTGGCCTGGCTGCGGGATGTCCTGGAGATTCTCACGGCGCACGGCATCGGCCTGTCGGTCTGGAATTTACGCGGCTCGTTCGGTATAGTCGACTCCGACCGGAAAGACGTGAAATACGAGGACTTCAACGGCCACAAGCTCGACCGGAAATTGCTGGAATTGCTGCAGGAGTTCAAATAGATCGTTTTGTTTGCAGCCGGCACGGATCAGGTCTCCTGCTCGTCGTACTGAAAGACCTGCTCTATAGAAACACCGAAGGTCTGCGTGATGCGAAATGCCAGGGGCAGCGATGGCGCATAATTGCCGGCTTCGATGGCGATAATCGTCTGGCGGGTGACGCCAACCTTGTCGGCCAACTGCTGCTGCGTCATTTGCCCGTGCTCAAAACGCAGCCTGCGAACATTATTGCTGAGGTGTTCACTACCCATTTTGTTCCTCCAGGGCGCATTGGACTATTATCGCTATAGATTTAATTAACTGGGTAGTAAGTACCGTGCAAATGAATATCACAGGTAGATAGACAACCTTGATAATGTTTCCTCCGCCGAGTGCTACAAAAGGAATAAAGCAGGCTAAATAGAGAGTTATTATCAAGCCGGAGAGCGATAAGCTGGTCGCCCGTTGGTTAATTATCTTCTCCCGTTCGTCAAAACCGGACTCGTAACTTTTTTTCTTCGCAATTATAAATGTTACAGGGACGATTATGCAGAACATAACCAAACAAAGAATTGCGTTAATGTAATTAAAACCTTTTTCGATCTTGCTTGCGGCCACAGTAAAACACAGCAGCGCAAACAAGCTGCTTGTTGTTACCAAGCCAAGATTGAACCACGCTGCTTTTTGCAATTTACTCATGATTTTCTCCTTTATCACTCCGGCCGTACTGAATGAGAATGGCTGTTGAATAAACCAGCATGGCGATGAAGACAATGCCCGTGTTGATAATTGGAAACTCCGAGACCGCTATTGAGCCGGTTTCGCCAACGATATACACCGGGATGATATTTAACAAGAACAACGACACCCAAACTGAAACGAAGCTGGCAAGAACGGCGTTTTTCTTGATGTCATTATCGCGTTCGTCCGAATCAGGCTCATTCGGACTTTGTTTCCTGCGAATGAACAATACGCCGACAATCAGAAACAGAGTCAGCGGTAAAGAACCGAATCGGATCCATCCCGTCCCTTTCAGTCTGTCACCCGCTGCGAACATCACGGCGAAGATATAAATCCCAAATGCGATCAGCAATAATGTGCCGCCTAACATGAACCATGCGCCTTTTTGTGTCTTATTCATGATTAATCACCTCTTATATTTATTTTGCTTATCTCATTTTCAAATGTAAAGTAAACTATACATTATGTCAAGTACATTTTACATTTTTTTACAAAAAATTTTATCCCGCAGGGTGGAGGAGAATTCCCGGTGTTTTGCAATTACTTTATTGACAAGAGGTTAAGTTGATTTGTGCGAGATGTGCTCTTTAAAAAAAAATTTCGGCAGAAATGCCTTTTTTATCCCTTTTCGCCTTTAACCTCATGAATTGGTAAAGTCCCGCCATTCGGTAAACGTCCCCGATAATCCCCCCAAGCCATTGCCGGTGGACTGCAAGATTCTTGATGAATCTGGCTTTGGAGGCTGGGCTGATGAAAAGATGAAAACAGTCCGCGAAGCAGCTTCTATGTTGAGTCCATAAAGAATCCATCCACAACATTTGACAATAGCTCAGCAGAAATAGGTAAGGCGTTCCCCGATTTCCGCGACCATCCACCTAACCGGACATCCTCTCGTGTATTCTGTCTTCTGAATTCTGCCGTTTTCTCAAATGATCAGTGATAAACCGCCCCACATTTGATACCATATGTCTTGTGGATGGTTGCGGACGAAACGATCAAGGAAGCGAAAAGGAGATAATAGATGTGGTGTCCCTGGAGTTAGCTTGGAATCCCTCGCTGCCAACTCCACAGCGCCTGATCGCCTCAGACTGCGACAAATAGATGGTAGATGATGAAATCTCCGTGTGCGAGAGCATGGATTGTCTCGGACACGTGCGAGTCTCCAGGCAACACCGAAGACAGCACCAGCTTGAAGGGACGTACGGTTTTGAGTTTCTCGCGGCTCGCTTCGATTGATGCAGCCACCGAGGTACGAGCCGCCTCAACGTTGCCATCGAAGACATAGCCAAGCATGCCACCACTGTCCAGGCCCCTACCGTAGCGTTGCTCAACAAAGCACATCATACCTTGGTCACCGGTGATGTATTCTGATACGCAAGACTTCCATCCGGATGAAAAAGTGACATGGAGACGCTTGGCTTCGATGGCAAAGTATGGCCACGGTTTTCTTGTTCCTGTTGAGTAGCGAAACCGGAAATCGGGTCGGCCAATGGGATTCTCCTCGTCGCTATCATCGTCATAGAGAAGCGTCTCGCGGTCCAATTCTATTGGCCGCTTGCGCAGATCAATATCTCGGATCAAGAGCTTTCGTAGGCGGTTGCTGATTTTATTCTCGTGTTCGGTAGCATGTTTCTTTCGTAGAATAACCGAGCAGCGTAACACGGCAGCCAAAATGAAAGGGATCTCTTCAGTGGGAAAAAGCGGAATCCACTTTGTTGCCTCATCTCCCAGGTTCACTTCGCTCGCCTCCTCGCTTCGGCAATGTGAGCATAGATGTCGGCAGCATCGTTCAGTGCGGCAGTGCGTGTCCACTGGCCTTTGATCGCCGGTTTCACAATGTAAATCCGCGTCTCGTCAAAAATCCAAGGATGTCTAAGGTATGCCAAGGTGCCGGATCGCTCGGTTGAGGCTTCTTCGAGGCGTTGCAGGGCACTAATAAGCTCCCCGCTGACAGCGCGTGTCCTGAATCTCCTCGCTGACTTCGTCTGATCGAGCCTGACAAGCCCGAGGCCAACTTTGCTATCCACGCAGCCGGAGGCAGAGACCCGCAATGTGCCGCTGGCCCAATCGTTGAGTGTCGCTGTGAGCATTCTGGCGTACGGTTCAAGACCATCGGCATCCACTGGCTGCAGCGTGGGAATACTCTTGGCCCCATCGAGCGATCCCGGAGTATCACTTCTGTCGAATATCTCGCACGTTTCCTCGACGAGCGCAATCTCCTGCTCGTTGAGCCCGAAGTATTCGTGGATAAGCGGCTCCAACTCGGCTTGAAGCTTGCGAGACCGCTGGCGCTGCCGCGCCAGCCATCTCTTCCGCTTCTGCTCGTCTGTCCCTTCGTCCTCCGATTGCAGGTGGAATTCGGCTGACTGCAATTCCTCCTCAAGCTTCGTTGCATCAGCCTCCATGTTTCTTTTCAGACGCTGAATCTTATCGGCCACCTTACTGACAATAGTCGCCCCATTGGGACGAGCCGCCTCGCTGTCAGGAAGGAAAAACGGCAGACGCAAGGCCTCAAACAGATGGACCTTGTCTCGCTCTGTCCCGAGATTGGCTGCAGTGCAAAACACAAAGTAACGAGCAAGCTTGGAGCGGAGAAATGCAGTCAGAAAAAGCAACTGCTCGGTGTCTTCCGGTTTCCCAGAGATAGATTGTAGCGAGTTTTGGAACCGGACAGTGTAATCAAAGAAAGTGGCGGTCGTGAAACCTTGGTTCCACAATACGAGCGGAGGTGTAAAGAGATTTTCAGGCGGTTTGCTGTAAAGCCATTCTTTTGAATAGGCCTTATTCTTAAAGTGTTCGCCAAGTGAGACACAGGTATCTTCCGGCACGGAAAACAAACCCTTAAGGAGTCCCGGCGTGGCAAACGGATCGTCCGGAGACCATGTGTCGAAGGGCTTGAGTTCCCGATCCTGCGGTGCTTTCGGATTTTCTGGCCAAGGTTTGCAGCCCTGGCCAGCAGCCCATCGCTTATAGCGCTTGCCTCCTGTCTGGCTTAAGATGTCAACGTAGTCGCCAAGCTTCGGCAACGTCAAGAGGTAATCCAGAAACTTCAAGTCGCGTCGCGTGCCCCATAAATGCGACTTCCATACCATGGCCGTTGCCTTTTGTTTCGCCGCTCCCAGCAGCAGGCGGAGGGGAATCCACTTTCGATCCTGGGGGGCAACTGGGATAACACCATCACGCAAATCCATGCGGGAAACTTTTGGCGCCACATACTCGATTTCGTATGTGGTAGGATCAGGAGGTCGCGTGGTGAATCTCGCGATGTTGCAGGGGCAGAGTGCTTCTTTGAACAGGATGAAGCGGTAGTCCGCAAGCTGAACCACCTTGTCCAAGGTCACCCGGCGAAGCCATCGCGATTGAAACTCATCTGTCTGGTTGAGGAATACCTTGGAGGGCAGAAGGAGACAGGCACGGACGGAATCGTCCTTCAGCACGTCAGGAACGGTTTCCATAAACTTGTGGGCGATTTGCCCGCTTCCGCGTCCCGCCCAGGGGGGATTGCCAACCACTATGTCAAACTGTCCCTTCCAATCGGCGGCCAACCGGAGGAAGTCCTTCTCCCAAATGACGGGAAGGTCGGGGGTCTCCTTCTTCGCATCGGCGAACCGGAGAAGACTCGGCAACTTCTCACCAGTGGCTTTCATGTAGGCTCGCACAGCGGGCGGATCGAACTGGTCGAGAAAGGCAAGATAGAGGCTGAAGCACGCAATGCGACAGGCCGTCAAATTCTTATCCACACCCCGTAGAGAGGCGAGCAGAAGACACAAGTCCTTCGCCTGCTTCTTGGGCGACGGTTGACCCTTCAGGGCCGCGCGCCATTCGGCCGCCAAGCGGTTGAAAAGGAGTACCAGGAAAATACCAGAACCAACCGCAGGATCCAGATATTGCCTGCCACGCAGTGGACGCACACCTTCCAGCGCGAGGTCAAGTGTCATCTCTGCCAAGAATCGCGGCGTGTGGTACGCTCCGCTCTTGTGCTTCTCCGAAACACCTTCTTTCTCGAGGAAATCCTCGTAGATGGCGCTGATGGTCTCAACCGGGATGAACTTGAAGTCATAAGCCCAGAAGCCGAGCGAACGCTGCCCTTTGCCTTTGCGCACTTCGTCTCCATTGAGGAATCGCCGGATGGCCTTCAGATGTGCCGGACGGATCAACTCACGCTCCGCCTCGATATCGTCGTCAAACATGCTGCCGTTGAACTCTCGCTTCAGAGCGGGGAAGAGCTTATCGTAGAGATCGGGACGTGGGTCATCATCCTCGTGCTCGGCAAGCAGGTCATGGAGACGTTTCCATGAACGTTTCGGGAAGTAATCCCGCAACTCGATGATGCCTCGGTCGCAAAGGTAGCAAGTGAACAATAACCGTCCGAGAAATGCGTGGGCCACGGGCGGTTTCAAGCCGTCATCTCCTTGGGTCAATTCGTTGCGGACAGCGCCAAGATTGTCGATTAGGTACGCATCCACGCCTTGCTGCGGGTCGAACTTGGCTTCATTGTCTCCATAGTATTGGCCAGTCCCGATTCGAAGGTAGAAGCGTTCGAGCCAGCTTACCAGAGTCGCAAAGTTGATCTCTTCGACCAAACGGTCATCAATCTCGTCTTGGGTAGCGGTGGATGCTTTGATCGGCTTGGTCATGGATGAGAAGACACGGACCTTCTCAGGGTCGCGCAGCAGAAGCACGGTGGCTACGCCCTGATTCCAGAACTGACGATGAATTTCAGCGGCGTCAGCAGGAGCAAGAGGACGCTTTCTATCGCATAAATAAACGGTCGGAATCCCGCTAAGCGTCAAGACAGCGGTGAGTTTCATCTCTTTCCACGCCCGGAGCACCAGATGTTGATAGGGAAGCAATGTGTCGTCCCGGAGAACTTCTCGCGGCTTGCCATAGTAGCGGAAACCTTGTGGCGGTTTCGGAAGAGGTTCTTTATGTTCTATGCTCATTGCCAAGCACCGGCGAATTTCTACGACACGTTGTTTCTACTTCGTCACACACCGCACTTCCGTGCTGGGTTTTCATCGGCATCAAGCCGACAGGCAAAACACGACAGGAACTCGCGAACTGTGGGCACTCCCCACTATCCGCGACCTTTCTGCATCCAAAGCCGTCATGCAAACAGCCACAGGCGACATTATAGCTGCATGGAAGGGAAGAGCAAATACATTCCGCACGGAAAAAGGAGAATTGAAGGTGTCCGGCACGAATGGCGGTTCCTTAGGCTGCATATCGATCTTTTCTGGGAACTCCGGAGATATCTATGAGCAAGCCTTTGTCAGGACGTTCGGGGGATTTTTCACGGGAATTCCAAACATCCATTTGGCCCGTTGCGCTTTGTGGCCGGATCTTTGCTATGCTCCGACATCCAGCATCGAAAATCTGCGTTTATCAGCGTTAATCAGCGGTCAAAGAAATGATTATTGAAGAATGATTAATTGTTGCTTTCTCTGCGTCCTCCTTCGACTGAGCCTTTTGGTGGGGCAAGCCTCCACCCTACCTATCTGGATGTCCTTACGCCGTACACAATACGCACTACGCAGCACCCACTACAAACGCCGTCTCACGGAGATTTATTCGGATTTTACTCAACTTTTGAGTTTGGATTTAGTATAATAAGTAACGAATAGAATACAGGAGGCTTTGCCATTTACGATCCATTCGACTTTGCTCAGGACAGGTTTACGATTTTTCTTTGTTCCGCGTAATCAGCGAAATCCGCGGTTTATGACTATTTCTCTGTGGTCTCTGTGCCTCTGTGGCTATGAGTAGATTTGAAAAAACAAGCTTGTCCTGAGCAGTGTCGAATGGAACCAACGCCGGCCTTCGGCTGGAAATCCTAAATTCTAAGACCTAAATCCTAAACAACGGCATTTAACAGAGCTAATTTGAAAAAACAAACCCAATTTCAAAACAGGCGGATTAGTGTAAAGTCAATATTAATAATAGTTTAGGGTGATTTTAATAGGCCAGACCGGCGAAAAAACAAAGCCAATTCAAAGCCAATTTCCGGCCGGGGAGTTGTTTCGAGAGAAGAATCTTCTGTTTAAATGCCGGGGGTCTTTCCGATATATATTTGATGGCAGTTATTGATATGCAGACAAAACCGTGCCCATTTTGTGCCGAGACGATCCAGGCGGCGGCGGTCAAGTGCCGCTTCTGCGGGGAATTTCTAAACAGCGAAAAGGCCAGAGCGCTGGAAGCCAATTCCGACAATGATCCGGAGTTATCCGAAGAAGAGGAAGTAGATGATAATATCCTGTTTGCGGGCAGGCCGTCTTTATGGGGCATGGCGCCGGCGGTGGTCAAGGGATTAGTAGTTCTTGTAATCGCATGGCTTCTGATAAGGCTGCCTCTCGAAAGCTTCGTCAACAGCCTGCTGGGTTTGAAGCTTACCGCGACTCAGGCTTTTGCAATCGGCCGGTACAGAGTTATTGCCGGCGAGGCGATTGGAGCGCTTGTCATCCTTATACTTCTGTTCAAAGCGTTCAAGCTCAAGATGATCTATTATGAGGTCACCGCCGACCGAATCGAATGGAGCAGGGGAATCCTCGACAGGCGAGTGGATAACGTGGACATGTTTCGCGTGGTTGACCTGAAAATGCGCAGGAGCCTGCTCGACTGTATCTTCGGGGTCGGTACGATAGCGTTGATTACTACTGACAAGACGGACCCGGTGTTTGAATTTGAAAAGGTGCGGGATTGCCGCTACCTGTACGATGTTATCAAGAAAGCCAGCCTTACAGCAGATCGCAAGACCGGCGTCGTTCACCTGGAATAAAATCAGGCCTTAATGGCCTTGCGTTCGAGCGAGAGCATCTTCTTTTTGAAGGATATACCGCCGGGAGCGGAGAAACCGCCCATTTTGCCGTCGGTTCTCAGCACTCGGTGGCAGGGGATAATCAGGGGCAGTGGATTTTTGGCCAGGGCGTTGCCGACGGCCCGGCTTGCGGCGGGCCGGCCGGACTTGTTCGCTAATCCCGCATAGGTTATCATTTGGCCGAATTCTATTTCCCTGCAGGCGGTCAAAACGTCACGTGAGAAGCAGCCGAACCCATCAAGAATGACAGGTATGTCCGGGCTGAAATTTACACAAGAGCCTTCAAAATATGCGGCTATACGTTCCTGCAATATTTTGAAAAAAGTTTCGTCAAATTGGGCGCCCGGCAAATTTTTCAGAAGCTGAGATTCGATTTTTTTTGGTTCAGGCCCGGGCAATTGAGTCCGACAGAGGGCGGATTTAGTCCCAGCCAGGCCAAAATAGCCCCATTTCGTCTGAAAAATCACATATTTTATCACTTTTTGCATTTTTTCGTCTGACTTGTATGCCTAAAATATTTCTAATGGGTCAAATTCATTGACGCAAGAGCAAAATTCTGTTAAATATATTAGTTTTTACAATAACGACTCGATGTGGTTGGAAGCTAAGATTTGCTTATAGCTTCATTTTTGGCTTGTGATTTATGTCTCTTGAAGAGCTAAGAAATAGAATTGACGAGCTTGACCTTAAGCTTGTGAAGCTGCTCAACGAGCGTGCGCGCGTTGTGGTGGAGATCGGCAAGCTCAAGAACAAAACCGCCAAGCCGGTTTATTCCCCGGATCGCGAGAAAGAGGTTCTGGCCAGGATCGTCGAGGCCAATGAAGGCCCGCTGCCGGATAAGTGTTTAGCTGCTATCTGGCGGGAGCTGATGAGCGGCTCTTTTGTTTTGGAGAGGCCGTTGCGGATCGCCTATCTCGGTCCCGGCGGCAGTTTCAGCCATACTGCGGCGATGCTCAAGTTCGGCCAAAGCGTCGAATATGAATCGCTGACAGATATCACAAGTATCTTTGATGAGGTCAGCAAAGGTCATTGCGACCTGGGTCTTGCGCCGGTAGAAAATACGATGGGCGGCGGTGTGATAGAAACGCTCGATGCGCTGGTAGATTCGAATGTGAAGGTCTGTGCCGAGGTCCTGATGGCGATTCATCATAATCTTATGAGCAATTGCACGTTGGATGAAATCGAAAAGATTTACTCCAAGCCGGAAGTATTTGCCCAGTGCAGAAACTGGCTGAGTGCTACTTTTAAAGATGCTCAAACAATCCCGGTCGCCTCTACCGCCAGAGCCGCACAATTGGCGGCCGAGGAGCCGATGACCGCGGCGATTGGTTCCAGCGTAGCGGCTGAGCTGTACGGCTTGAGAATTATCTGCGAAAATATCGAGGATACTACCAACAATGTGACCAGGTTTTTAATCATCAGCAAAGAAGACGCCAGGCCCACGGGTGAGGATAAGACCGCCATCTTGTTCAGTACCGCTCATAAGGCCGGTGCACTGGCTGACGTGCTCGATGTCTTCAAGCGATTCGGCATCAATCTGACAAATATAGAGTCCAGGCCAAGCAGGAAAAGGCAGTGGGAATATTATTTCTTTGTGGATTTCCTGGGTCACAGGACAGAAAAGCATATCCAGGAGGGGATGGAAGAGTCTCGTAAGCATTGTTTGCAGCTTTCGATATTAGGCAGTTTTCCGAGAGCAACGGAGTTATTGTAGTTGTTGTTGCTTACCCATAACCTATGACCTGAGCGACGAGACATTAACAATGGGTCACGAAGATAATAAATATAGGAGAGTTTTATGAGAAAGCCATTTGTGGCAGGTAACTGGAAGATGAACACGGACAGTCACACCAGCGTGGAGCTGGTTAAGCGTATTGCTTCCGGATCTGTGGAGACAGCGGGCCAGAGCGTTACCGTAGCGGTTTGCCCGCCTTTTGTTTATTTGCAGGCGGTGGCAAAAGCTCTTAGCTCATCCAGTATAGCCGTTGGTGCCCAGGATATGTACTTCGAGCCTAAAGGTGCTTTTACCGGCGAGATAAGCGTTTCAATGCTTAAAGATATTGGCTGTTCCTATTGTCTCTGCGGCCATTCAGAACGCCGGCACGTAATCGGCGAATCTGATGAGTTAATAAATAAGAAAGTTGCCGCTGCGATTGCCGGCGGACTTTTGCCGATTTTATGTGTGGGCGAGCTTCTCGAAGAACGTGAGGCTTCGCAAACAAACGAGGTAGTAACTCGGCAGGTAAAAGAAGGCCTGGCCGGCTTAAGCATTGAAAAGCTCCAGGCCGTCACCATAGCATACGAACCGGTCTGGGCCATCGGCACAGGCCTGACGGCAACGCCCGAGCAGGCCCAGGAAGTGCACGATTTTATACGAAAGCTGCTCGGACAAATGTATAATAAAAAATTAGCCGGGGAAATCCGAATTCTTTACGGCGGCTCGGTAAAACCAGACAATGCCGCGGACCTGATGAGCCAGAAGGATATAGACGGCTCGCTCGTCGGCGGGGCAAGTTTGAAGGCTGATGATTTTCTCGCAATAATTCAGGCTGCAGTGTAATTGACTATTTTACTTGTGACTATTGAGAGAAAAAAATGAAACTCAGATTCCATAACAGCAGAAAAAAGTAAATAGTCAATTGAAAGGGGAATAAATATGACCGTTTTTCCAATATTGGCAGTAAGTTTTATTATGAACGTAGTTGCCGTCCTGTTCGTTATTTGCTGCGTGTCGCTGATTCTGATTATCCTGATCCAGAAGGGCAGAGGCGGCGGGTTAAGTGGGGCGTTCGGCGGCGCAATGGCCGGCGGGATTCTGGGTTCAAAGACGGGCGACTTTTTGACCTGGGTGACAATAGTGCTGGTGGGTGTGTTTCTAATCCTTGCAGTGGTGATGGCCAAATACTACAAGCCGTCTGCCGCCGGTGATTATGACGTAAGCCCGCAGACTCAACAGCAGCCGCTGGAAAGCTCTGAGCAGCCGAAACCATCCGACGCCGCCGGTGATACGGCCGGCCAGGCTGGTGCCGGAGCAGATATAAATTCGCCCGGCAGTTAACGAGAAGATTATCCTTAAACACAACGGCTGTTCGTACAGCCGAATTTGGCTTGAAAGTAGAGTTATGATGAATAGTATGACCGGCTATGGCGAGGCACAGGGCGAGGCTGATGGAGTAAATTATGCCGTTGAGGTTAAGACTGTTAATAACCGCTACTTAAAGACCATGATAAAGCTGCCGGAGCTTGCTTCCTTTCTTGAGGAGGATATTGACAAGCTTTTGAGAAAAAATATCTTTCGAGGAACAATAAATTACGTGCTTCGGCTCAAAGATACATCGGCAAGCGCACTGTTTGATATTAACGAGGCGGCCTTACAGGCGGTTCTGGAGAAATTGAGCCGGGCCGGTTCTTCGACCGGTATTAACGGGGTGATCGATATCGGCAACCTGTTAACCTTGCCCGGCATTATTCAGCCGGCATTGCCGGGTAAAGAAAGAGCCGTGCAAATCAGGAAACTCGTTTTGGAAATAAGTCAGAAGGCGCTGGATAAGCTAAAACGAATGCGTGCCACTGAAGGTGACTATTTGGAAACCGATATAAAAAAGTGCTGTACGATAATAGAAGAAGGTCTTGAGCAAGTACGCGGCCGAAGTGCCATCGTTATAAAGGAGTATGCGGATAAACTGAAGAAAAGAGTCAACGAGCTGCTCGCGCATGCGGAGCTTAAAATAGATGAAGGAATTCTTGCCAGGGAAGTGGCGATTTTTGCGGAAAGGTCGGATATTTCCGAAGAGGTTGCCCGGTTAGATTCGCATCTGCAGCAATTTGCTCAGTGTTGCCGGGGTAGCGACCAGGCGGGACGCAGGCTGGACTTCATCAGCCAGGAGATGCTCAGAGAAGCAAACACCATTGCAAGCAAGGCCTCCGATACGGAAACGACCCGTTACGTGGTCAATATAAAATGCCAGATTGACCGCATTAAGGAACAGGTTCAGAATATAGAGTAAAAAGGAGTAAAACATATAGACTGTTAATGGTTTATGCCGAGGCTGGAATGACGAATACGAATAACGGAAAAGGTAAAATGGTGATTGTGAGCGGCCCGTCCGGTGTCGGTAAGAGCACGATTTGTAAAGAGATACTCAAGAGGCTCGATTATGTTTACCTGAGTATTTCGGTGACGACCCGGCCGAAGAGCGAAGCGGAAGTCGATGGAAAGGATTACTGGTTTATTTCCGAAGAGGCATTCCGGGAACGGATCGATAAGGGTTTGCTGCTCGAATATGCCGAGGTGTTCGGGCATTTGTACGGGACGCCGAAAGACAAGGTTGAAGAGGCGCTGCAGGCCGGCAAGGTTGTAATTCTGGAGATCGACGTTCAAGGCGCCGCAAAAGCCAGGATGGTTTACCCGGATGCGGTGATGATCTTTATTTTGGCGCCCAGCGAAAAAGACCTGGCCGAACGCCTCAACAACAGGGGCAGAGATGCTGATGAAGTTGCCGAAGAAAGACTCAACGGGGCGAGTGCTGAAATCGCCGCCGCCTGGCAATATTATGAATACATGGTTATCAACGAGGATTTGCAGCAGGCGGTGAACGAATGTGTGCAAATCATCCAGAACGCAAGAACAGAAACGTAAGAAAGCGAAAATCGAAACTGAAGAGTCCGCCCCTGTCCGGCGGATATTAAGTGTGAGATATATAAGATGATAGAAGAACTTAAGAGTGAAAAAATTGTTAATAAGGTCGGCGGCAAATTCAGATTGACGGCACTGGTTCAAAAACGGCTGGGTGAGCTTTTGCAGGGCGGCCGGCCCCTGATCAAGGACATCGAAGGCAAAACGATACTCGAAATTGTCATTCAGGAGATCTTGCAGGACAAGATCGCCATCGATGACGGAGTATCTCAGGAGCCTGCAAAGAACAGAGAGAAAAAATAAAGACCCGATTCTCTGGAACGCCTCGGCCGTGAAACGAAATACGAGATGCTTGACAATCTGAATATTTTGCTGGGTGTCACCGGTGGAGTAGCCGCGTACAAAGCGGTCGATTTGGCCGGCAAGCTGACCGCCGCCGGTGCCCGGGTAAAGACTGTGATGACCGAAGCTGCCTGCCGGTTCGTCGGGCCGAAAAGCTTCGAGGCGGTCACCCAATCAGCCGTCTTTACGACCATGTGGAGCACGCCCGAAGAATATCAGATCAGCCATATCGCACTTCTCGACTGGTCCCATGTTGTTGTCGTAGCACCGGCAACCGCGAATATTCTCGGCAAAATTGCAAACGGCATCTGTGACGACATGCTCAGCACCACCCTTTGCGCCTGCTGGCCATTGGTCGAATCAGGAGCGGTGCTTCTGGCCCCTGCGATGAACAATAATATGTGGGCAAACCCGGCCGTGCAGCACAATGTCAAGACGTTGGAAGAAAGAGGCTTCCAATTCACAGGCCCCGCAGAAGGACGGCTCGCGTGCGGCGCCGAGGGCATCGGCAGAATGTCGGAACCGCAGCAAATTCTGGAAGCGATCGAAATAATCGCTTCGAAAACCAGGAAACGTGAAGTCTGAATCGAAGCAAGTGACACGTTTCCAAGCCCGCCCTGAGCCGAGCCGAAGGGAGATACCTGATGCGAATCTTAATCACAGCAGGCGGTACTCGCGAATACATCGACCCGGTCCGCTTCATTTCCAACGCAAGCAGCGGGAAAATGGGTTACGCACTTGCCCGCAAGGCATTAAAAGCAGGGCACAAGGTGACACTCATCTCCGCGCCAACCAGTCAAAAGCCGCCGGGCGAGGCAAAACTCGTAAACGTCGAAACCGCCGCCCAGATGTTCGAGGCCGTAAAGAAACATTTCAGCCGATGCGATTGTTTGATTATGGCCGCCGCGGTGGCCGACTATACCCCTGCCCGTCCGGCCGGGACCAAAATAAAAAAGACCGGCAAATCCATGACCATCAAACTCAAACCCACAACCGATATTCTGAAATGGGCCGGGAAAAACAAGAAGAAAGATCAGTTCGTCGTCGGCTTCGCATTGGAAGATAACAACGTAAGAGAACGGGCCGAAAAAAAACTGAAAGAAAAGAAGCTTAATATGATAGTCGCCAACACCTGTGCCGCAATCGGCGCCGAGAAATCGACCGTTCAGATAAAAATGCCTGGCCGTGAATGGCTGGAACTGTCTAAAGCAAGTAAAGCGGTTATCGCCGGAAAAATTGTCTCTCTGGCCGGGAGTATTTATAAACCGGCGCGATAATTCGCATTGTACTAAAAACTCAAACATAATGGCAAAGTGACTATGGAAAGTGTTCGATTATTTACTTTACAAAAGGAGACAAGACAATGAACATAAAAACCAAAACGATAGTTTTGTTGCTGCTGCCCTTGCTGATATGTGCCGTGAACACAGCATCTGGGCAGCCGGTTTTCCCGGTAAAGGTAAGCGATAACGGTCGGTATATTGTCGACAGCAACGGCAATCCCGTCTTCTGGATGGGCACCACTCAATGGCAAATCTTCCGGGAATATACGCTGGACGAAGCCGGGGTGATTCTTGAAAAAACCAGGAGCAATGGTTTCGTCTTTGTTCAGGCCATGCT
>Ga0315288_10004043_pt1 | contig 18679 bp, 8 predicted proteins | sample YL17G11_20_MG_FD_203454 | JGI IMG/M metagenome (GOLD analysis project Ga0315288, IMG submission 203454) | Sediment microbial communities from Yellowstone Lake, YNP, Wyoming, USA - YL17G11_20 | ecosystem: Environmental > Aquatic > Freshwater > Lake > Sediment | place: USA: Wyoming | collected... | reverse complement strand
AGGATACCTGCGGCGTAAAGCGCGGTGTATTCGCCGAGGCTTAGACCGGCGGTGACGTCCGGTTTCAAATCGCCTGCGGCGGGAGCTGTCCTTATGACCTCAAGGATTGCGGCGGAGGTGGTGAAAATGGCAGGCTGAGAGATTGTAGTTGTGTCCAGCCGGTCGGCGGGGCCTTCAAAACAGATACGGCGCAAATCGAAACCGAGAATGTCATTTGCCTTCTGGAATACCTCGGCGGCGGGGGGAAAGGCCCGGGCGACGTCCCGGCCCATTCCAATAGCTTGAGCACCTTGTCCGGGGAATAGAAAAGCGGTTTTCATAGGTCGTATGTCGTATTTCGTATATCGTATATCGTGTTGTGGCGGCGTGGTTTTGTTAGAATTCGATTACGTTTGCTCCCCAGGTGAGTCCTGCGCCGAAGGCGACGAGGATGATGATGTCGCCGCGTTTGATTCTGCCGGTTCTGACGCACTCGTCAAGTGCGATGGGGACGGAGGCGGCGGAGGTGTTGCCGTACTCATCGATGTTTATGAAGACCTTTTCATCGGGCAGGTTCAATCGCTTTGCGGCGGACTCGATTATCCTTGCATTCATCTGGTGGGAAATGACCATCTTGACGTCGTCGATGGTCAAGCTGCATTTTTCGAGGCACTCGGTTACGGTTTCGACGATTCTGCGGATGGCCTGCTGATAGACTTCCCTGCCCTTGATTTCCATGAAGATTTTGTTGGGGTCATCGAGTTTTCTGACGGCGGGGTGACGAGAGCCGTAGGCCTGGCAGTTGAGCGCCTCCCATCGGTCTCCGTCGGAATAGCAGGTGCTGTATATGATGCCGCGTTGTCCATCATTGACTCTTTTGAGGACGACGGCGCCGGCTCCGTCGCCGAACAGGATGCAGCTCGTTCGGTCGTTCCAGTTTGTAATTTTGGTGAGGGTCTCGGCGCCGATGACAAGGGCGTTGGTGAGCCGGCCATTTTCCATGAACTGCTGGACAATTGAAAGGCTGTAGATAAAGCCGCTACAGGCGGCGGCGAGGTCGAATACGAAGGCTTTTTGCGCGCCGAGGGACCTCTGGACAAAGGAGGCGGTTGAAGGGAAGACCATCTCCGGCGTTATGGTTGCGACAATGATAAGCTCGAGGTCTTTTGCCTTGAGATTTGCGGTTTCGAGCGCTTTTTTAGCGGCCTGCGTTGCGAGAAGGGCGGTGGTTTCGTCGTCGGTTGTGATGTGGCGGGTTTTGATGCCGGTGCGTGTTGCGATCCACTCGTCGGTGGTGTCCATCATCCTGGCCAAGTCGGCGTTGGTGAGGGTCTTTTGGGGTACACAGGAGCCGTGTCCGGCGATGACTGCACGATAGGGCGGGGTGCGAGTGTCAGTCCGGTTGTCCATTAGGCGTCCTTACAGTGGTTGCAGAAAGGTACTCGGCGATCTTGTCGTTGATCTTCTCGGTGCTGCATCTTTTGGCCGCGAGGATGGCGTTCTTTATGGTCTTTGCCTTGCTTGAGCCGTGACATATTAGCGCCGTTCCGTTTACGCCGAGCAGCGGGGCGCCGCCGTACTCGTTGTAGTCGTATTTCTTGTAGATTCTTGTCATAACGGGCTTGAATTTCATTGCGAGTCGGAGCTTTTCTTCGAGCAGCTCGTGCTTTATTGCCTTGAAGAGTCCGTCAACGAGTCCCTCGGTGAGCTTGAGCATCACGTTTCCGACGAAGCCATCGCAGACGGCGACGTCACAGACGCCTCGGAAGATGTCCCTTCCTTCGATGTTTCCGACGAAATTCAATTTTGAGTCGGATTTAATCATCTCGCGGGCCTTTTTCACGACTTCATTGCCCTTTGCGTCTTCCTGTCCGATGCTCATAAGGCCGACGCGAGGATTCTCGATTCTAAGCAGGTTTTTTGAATATATGCTGGCCATAACGGCGTATTGGTAGAGGTTGATGGGTTTGCAGGCGATGTTCGCGCCGACGTCACATATAGTGACGGGGCCTTCAAACGTCGGGAAGACGACGGCAATTCCGGGTCGATTGACTCCTGGGAGGGTTCTCAATCTCATCTGGAAGGCGGCGACGCAGGCGCCGGTGTTCCCGGCGGAGATGGCGGCGTCGGCCTCTGCGAGCTTCGCGAGCTTTGCGACGACGGCAATGGAGCTCCTGGGCTTCTTGCGGAGGCTCTCGACGGGCGGCTCATCCATCGCGATCACGTCGGGGGCGTGCACAACGGCGATGGCGCTGCCGCGTGACTTTGGAGAGGGCAATCGCGGCTCTATTACGTCTTCGGGTCCTACGAGAATCAACTGGTCGTCTTCCGCCAGGAATTCAATTGATTCGAGAGCGCCGGCGATGATTTCGTCCGGGGCGTTGTCGCCGCCCATTGCATCAATTGCGATACGCATGGGTTAGGTGCTCTCCTCCTTGCCGAGCTTCAGGGTGATATTGGGATTGAGGTAGCCGCAATTATCACAGGCGGCGTGCGGCAGCTTTGCGTGGCTGCACTTGGGGCAGACCGAATAGTTGGCCGGCTTGAGGCGCTGGTGGCTTCGGCGCGATCGGGTTCTCGTCTTACTCGTTTTCTTGACTGGTAGCATTGCCAAATACTCCAAATACTGTTCAGAACTGCGATAGGGAATACACAGAAAAAACCACTAAATAATCAATTGGCGCAATCCTGTCAAGGGAAAATTCGGCACATGCTGGGATGGGGATGGCCAAGGAACATCGTATCCCCCTTAGAAGGATAAGGTGTATGACCTCTATGTGCTATCAGAAGCTAAGGAAGACAGGTAAGGGCAGGGGCTAGCCCCTGCCGTCGCAGGTCCCATAAGAAAAACGGCCCTTGAAAGGGCAAGGCCCTTAAAAGATCATTACAGTCGCCGGGATGGATGGCGCCCGGTACAGCGCAATGGGAGCAATGGCTATGGCAGCCAGCAAGTATAGAAAGTCGATTACGATTCTCATCGGTTATCTATGCAAATCAATACCGCAGCAATGATACTTGGAGGGCATAATCGTGTCAAACCAAATGCCCTGGATGGATGCGTCCGGCTATGCGGAGGCGGCAGGAGTTATTCGCAGCTTGTGAGCCAGTAGTCGGCCAGGCGCGCGAGGTCTTCTGCGTCAATGGCGCCGTCAATATGAATGTCGGCGGAGAGCGGGGGGGCGGTCCGGAGCCACTGGTCGGCGAGGACGGCGAAGTCCTCAAAGTTAACGAGTCCCACGGCGTTGAGGTTCGCGGCGGCGCAAGGGGTCAGGGGGTTGGAGATGGTGACTTTGACCGGGCCGGCGCTGTCGAGGCTGTAGTTGTTGGCGGAGACTGCGTGGAATTTCGTGGATTGACCGGGCGCGCCGACTGCGTGGACGGTAAGAGCGACCTGGCAGCTCTGGCCGGGATCCATATCCGTGTTGGGACAGGGTTTTGGGTGGCTGTCGGTTGTGTACAGGATGGCGGGGCCGACGGTGTTCGGAAGCCGGCCTGAGTAGGCCCCCGGCTCCGACGTTATGGCGCGGATCATAAGATTACCACAGTAGTCATCCAGGCCATAACCGCACCAGTAGTCCAGGTTGAACCAACCCCATCCGGGCAGGAAGCCCCAGCTACGGGCGTAGGGGTGATACGAGGCGCCTCTCATATCGAATCCAACCTGATTGAGCTTGTTTTCCTCTATCTGGCGGAAGCCGATGTAGAATTCTCCGCTGTTTATGACGATGTTTCGGGCCGACAGGTCAACGTCGAACCAGGCGACCTCGTGGCCGGGCACTGCCGCGGACGGTGCGACGGGGTCAACTGTCAGAGGCGACATCAACTGCGCGCCGGGGGCGCCGGGGACGCCGAGCCAGTCGTTGTCCTTGTCGTTCCAGACACGGACCTCGAAGGGATACGTGGTTTGGTCCCAGACGTAGAAACGGGCGGCCTTCAACTGGGCGGGATAGGCGGCCGGCTTGAACTTGGCGGCGAGAAAGCCGCTGGTTGAGCCGATGTCGCCGTAGTCTTCGGCAGAGGCGTCGTCGTATATCAATTCGTTGGGTTCATTGAGGCGCAGGCTGAGGTCAACGTTGGGACATTCGGCATCGAGGCAGTGGACGCCGGCCTGAACATTGAAGCTGCTGCTCTTGGGTCCGGTTATGTTGCCGGTCGGACTGATGAGGTAGGCGTCGAGGGCGCCCCAGGGGATGTTCCAGATGATAGTCTCAGTGTCGGTATTTCCGTCGGAGTCGCGGGCGGTTACGACGATTTGCCACTGACCCGAGTCGGATATTTTAAAGAAAGGATTCGTATCCTTTGTAAAATATCCCCCGCTGTAGGCCAACTGTTCGTCCACGAAGTTATTGTTGTCGGGGACGTTTGTGAGCGTCAGGCGGACGTCGGGCGTCCCCTGCGGGTCGGTGGCGTCGATTCGTATTTTTTGCAGGGTATCCCCGTACTCTATCGTTTTGCAGTCCTGCCAGGCGGAGTTTATCATGCAGTCAACGCCGTGAATGACCGGGAGGTTGGGGTCGTAGATGTTGATGACGACGGTGTCGGACAGGACGACGAGGCCCACGTCGTTATTGGCCACGACTCGCAGCTTGAAATCACCGTCGCCACTGGGCAGCAGCAACCATCCGGCGCGACCGCTGCTGAGGCCGGACTTGAGGTACACATCCAAGCGCGGCGGATTTGCACCTGCGCCGGCATCGACGGTAAAGAGGTCATCCTCGCCCTGCTCGTTGATAAGGAATGCTATTTCTGCGACGCCGTTTTCTATGGCGTCTTCGAGGACGGCTTTGACGTTTATTTTCTTGAGGCCGGTAGTGTCACAGGCAAAGCTCTTTATGGGGTTGGCCAGGGTCGAATAGTCGGCATCCTCGGCTTCGTAAATGGTGTAAGGGCTGGTGGATGTGTTGTAAGTGCCGTTGACAATGCTGATTTCTGCGACGGAATCCGCGGCCGGCTCGGTGACATAGAGATTTAGTGTGGCCGAATCAACCTGCGTGTCCGTTGAGAGGTCGGCGATGTCAAACTTGACGTAATACCTGCTTACGTGGTCGTTGTTGGGGTCGATCTCGTACTCGACGATTACCTCGATATCGTTGAAGGTGAGGAAATCCTGCCCGAAACCGTCGTCATCGACGTCGTGCGAGACGAGCTTTATGTAGTTTGTCCCGCCGGGATTGAGGTCGGAGAGGGTATTGGGGTCGCTGGAAATGAACCAGCAGTCGGGCGACGGGGTTTCGCCGCCGCCGCCTTCAGGGGGAATGCAGTCGCCCACCAGGTGCAAGTCCTCGCCGGCGGCATTGGACGTATAGACGTACCAGCCGGCAAAGGGCGGATAGACCTGCTGCACGACGATGTAGTTTTCCATTCTGACTTTGAGCGTCTTGATGCTGCCCGAGGGCAGCTCGAATCCGTACTGCACCGCGACGTCTTCTCCGATGGCGCCGACGCCGTCGTTCGGTTCGAGGTCGCCGGTGTTGTACTCGGGTGCAAACGGGGCGCCGATTACCGCCGAAGCGGGGTTGTCGTCTCTTGTATAGGTGTCCTGCGAGATGTCCCGGACGATTACCGTGTCGTAGTCTAAGGTGCGCGGCCCGCTGTTGGGGTCGCCGGCGGAATTGGCGTCGGGCGGTCCGGGGGCTTGGGTGACCTTCTGGGAAATTGTGAGGATCGGCGGATTGTCACTGCTGCCGGCGCTGAGCGCGACCAGCTGGTCGGTGTCATACTCGCTGATTTGGAAGGCGATGGAATCGTGTCCGGCGAGGAGGGCCTGCTCGACGGCCGCCTTGACATTGAGGCTGACGGTTCCGGCGTTTTCGCAGCTAAAGGTTTTTATCGGGTTGGCCAGGGTCAGATAGCAGGGGTCGCCGGCTTCGTGAAGGGCCTGGGCCGAGTCGCTCGGCAGCAGCATATTATCGACGAGGTGCAGCTCCCCGACGGCGTCTGCGGCGGTCTGCGTTATGTTGATTTTGAGGCGCGCAGCCGTCAGCTCAGCCGAGGCGTCAATATCGTTGAGGTCAAACTTGACGTAGTATTTGTACACTTCGTCGTTATTTGGGTCGGGTTCGTATTCGACGATGACCTCAATATCGTTGAAAGTGAGGAAATCCTGGCCGAAACCGTCGTCATCGACGTCGTGGGAGACGAGCTTTATGTAGCTTGTCGCTCCAGGATTGAGGTCGGCGAGGGTATTGGGGTCGCTGGAAATAAACCAGCAGTCCGGAGAGGGGGTTTCGCCGCCGCCGCCTTCAGGGGGAATGCAGTCGCCTACCAGATGCAGGTTGTCGCCGCCGGTATTGGACGTATAGACGTACCAGCCTGCGAACGGCGGATAGACCTGGTGCAGAACGATGTAGTTTTCCATTCTGACCTTGAGCGTCTTGACGTTGCCTGACGGCAGGTCGAATCCGTACTGCACTGCGACGTCTTCTCCGATAGCGCCGACGCCGTCGTTCGGTTCGAGGTCGCCGGTGTTGTATCCACCGGGCATGGTCGAGCCGACCAGCGATGTTGCAGGGTTGATTGATTTTGCGTAGGTGTTTTCGGAGATGTCGAGGACCGTCTGGGCGTCGAATATAACGGGCGCGTCGGTATCGACGGCATAGCCGCTGAGGACGCCGAGGTCGTTGGGGTTGTTATCGAGCGTGGATATGGTGGTGAGCGAGTTGATGTCGATAAAGTCGTTGCAGTCGCGTCCGCTGCAGAACTGGGCGTGCAGCAGGACATTACCGCAGCCGTCGCCGCCAAAACAATCGACCTCGGCTGCGAGGCCGAATTGCTCGTTGACCATAATGCTATCTGAGGCGTTGGGCTCGGTGATTCTGACGGCCAGCTCGCCTGCTCCGGGGGGGATGTTTTCGAGGGCCTTTCGGATATTTATTCTGCCCCAGCCATAAGCATTGTCCCAGCCGGGCGTCCCGAGGTCATCTGCATTCTGTTCGAGCACCGTTTTGATCTGGGCCGGGGTCAGACCGGGGTTGGCCTCGAGCAGCAGTGCGGCCGCAGCGGCGACGTGCGGGGCGGCCATCGATGTTCCCACGGCGCGGATGTAGCGGGTCCCGTCAACGACAAAGTATTCATCCCAGCACTCGTCGGTGATCTGATAGAGGCAGTACAGAGGATTGTTGGCTACTTCGGTGCTGTAGGTGGAGACTATTTCGGGGAAGTTCTTTCCGCCGAGCTGATCGCCGCCCGGCGCGACGACGTCAAGCTCCGCTCCGCCGTCGGAGTAAGATGCGATGTTATCGACTTTGTCAACGGCGCCGACTGCGATGACCTTTGATGCGCACGCCGGGGATACCATTCGAGTTAGATCGCCGTCGTTGCCTGCGGCGCAGGCGACAACAGCGCCTGCGTCAACGGCGGCGTTTACCGCCTGGGCCATCTCGTCGGAGTCGCAGGTCCCGCTGAACAGGCCTTCGCCGAGGCTGAGGCTGATGACGTCGGCGCCCTGCTCGATACACCAGTTGATGCCGAGGATCACGTCGGAGGAATAACCGTTGCCGGTGTAGTCGAGGACTTTGGCAGCGAGCAGCGATACATCGTGGCTGACGCCGCGATATTGAAGTCCTTCGGAGGCGATTATGCCGGCGACGTGAGTTCCGTGGCCATTGTCGTCCATTGCGTCTTCGGTCTCCATAGTGGCGTCGTATTGTGCGATGACCTTGTTGAGCAGGTCGGGATGCGTGTAATCAATTCCGGTATCGACTACGCATACCTTGACGCCCTGGCCGGTGATGGCGTTGTCCCAGGCGTAATCGGCCTTGATCTGATACGCGGAATCTTCGAGAAGGGCGTGCACGCGCCGGTCTTCCTTGAAGCTCTTGAAGCGGGGCAGCTCTTTGAGCCTCTTTGCCCTGTCCGGCGGTATTTCAACCACGATTTTGTTCTTGAGTCTGCCGTAGTTGTGGATGATTCGCCCGCCGATCCGCTGGGCGGCTCGATGGAAGGACGTCTGCTGCGACTTCAACGCGGTTTTGGAGAGCCGTTTGGAGAATTCCGGTTTCTCATCGAGCTCGACGATGTAGCGTTTGAGCTTGGGTGAAAGGTCATCGGGCGTTTGCGCGAGGCGGTCGCATGCCTGCAGGTTATCGTAGGGGGTGTCGGGATAGTAAATCTGTTCGCCGGAGAGCAGGCGCCATACGATTATCTCGTTGAATCTGCCGACGTATTGAATCAGGCCGGTTTCATCGATGAATACGCATAAGGGGATTCGCTTGATTGCGTAACGAGTGCCGACCTCGCCGTTGGGGTCGGGCAGGATACTATAAGGCGGGATGCGGTCGCCGAAGAAATCTGTCACTTCGGCGGCGTTCTGACCTACGGCCACGAAGGATACGGCCAATTGGTCGCCGACGGCTTCGTGGATATCCTCCAGTGTCTCAAGGGCCGTGCGGCAGTGCGGGCACCAGGTGGCGCCGAAGAGCAGCAGGGTATTTCGACCTCGTAGCAGGCTCAGGCTCATTGTCCGGCCGGCGAGGTCCGTCAGAGAGAAATTTGGAGCGGGGCGGAGCGGGCCAGCGGCTAAGGTCATTGCGGACGAGACGCTGGCGGGGAATAGCAACAGTATTGCGAATACCGTCAGTTGCGAGATGATTTTGCCGTGTCGCACTGCCATTTTCACGTGCACCTTCTATCTATTATCGGATTCTACTGGTATTATAAACAATTCGGCCTGAGATTTCAAGCTGAAACCCTGCATTGCCAGGGTTTCATTGCGAGAGCCGCCGAAGGCGGCTCGTGGCAACCTGATGCTGACTACCACAGGCTTCTATTACAATTTACAGGCGCAATTCGGCCAATGTTCTTGATTTATCGGCTGTTTTGCAGCCTTTGTGAAACCTTTCTGGAGTCGTCGGAACCTACAAAAAAGGCCGCAAGCTTCTACGCTCACGGCCCTGAAACATCTAAAAGGTCGCTATTTACAGGTTCCCGCTATCCCTCTTTGTTCAGCCAGTCCTCCGCCATAAGCGCGAAATCCCGGAAATTGACTATCCCGTCTCCCCCAACCGGTGCCATATCCAGCGAGGGCTCCCCTTCGAGCCAGTGGCTCGACAGGCCTGAGAGTTGCTCCAACGGCCCAGAGGACGGCTGCTCAAGTATGACGCCGCGAACACTCGGCTCAAACGTAAACCGCAGTCCATTCGGATCATAAAAGTATATTCGTTTGGTAATACTTTCGCTTGGTTCAAGTTGCCTGTCATCTAATAAAAGTTCCGATAGGTCAACGTAGTTTTTGGCGTCTTGGCTGGTGCTATTCACATCAGACATCGTAACATTTGGTTCGCTAATACTCTGGATTACAATCTGAAGCGGAACGCCAATGTACGTCCTAGAAGCATTAATGACCGTAACGTCTACACTGAGTTGGTTTGTACCGTGGTCGTAACCAGACTCGTCTACGTAAATCTTGACGAGGTCGTCGACCGGAACCATGGGTGATATATAATTGTCGATTGTTCCGTCGCCGTCAACGTCAACCTGGAGCACTGGTTCAAGTTCCTCACCCGCTATAGCTGTGGCAATACCACCGGCTGCAATTGGAACATCAGAATAGATGAAAAGTCCTTGCGTTCCATCGGCAGACTGACGCATAATCTGCAAATTGAAGGTAGAACCAGTCCCAGCCTCTGGACGCCCTATAATTTCCACGATGTACGTGCCCTCAGCGCTAAACACAAGTGCCAGTTCTTTATCATTTGGGCTTCGACTTATCCATCCTATAGAAGGGAGATTATTCAGCGGGAATCCATCACCAGCTAACTGCAGAATATTCCCTTGTAAATCGGATATTCGAATGTCAACAGGACTTCCCGTGAAGACAGCAAGCAGTGGCAAAAGGGGCGTTAAGGCACCATCCCTTAACGTATCCCATAAACAGCTTGTGTATCCTTTGCACTGATCGTTTAAATACTCCCAAAAAAGACTTTCAAGGCATTTAAGCGTGACTGGTAGGGCATCAGCAGCTTGTCCTGTACCACCATCTAAGTAATCTAAAATGTTAACAATAGCGTGCCAAGCAGACATCGCGGCTTTGATTTCCGCAATAATACCTCCTATTGGATCGCCTTCATTAAATCGATAATTTGCAGTACACATTGCTATGCGAGTAGATTCTATGTCCCAGTATGTTCCTACAAATGGTATCAAACCCAAGAAACCGATTCCACAACTTGTCCATGCATTTCCACACTCATTTGCTGAGTCAATTTCAGGTTTATAGATAGGAATGTCACAAACGTTAGATCCTTCTTCCAATGTAATACACAAACCACCGTAAAGCGTATCGTTGATTCTGACCTCAACATCAACAAGACCATCTCCAGAAGTTGGTGTTAATCCGCTTATGATATATTCGCCATCTCTTTCTGTCATTGTTCCTGTCGTTGCAGAGCGCCCTTGACAAGAAACAACTGCACCAGCGACCTCCTCGCCGCTATCAATATCACTATCATGATCAAGGTCGTCGAAAACTATACCCGAAAGGAAGCTGAAGATGCGTGGGTCATCGACAATTGTTACTGTCGCATAGCTCTTGCTTGGGTCAATATCGTAAGCGGTGTTTGAGCTAATAGTAACTTTTACTGTCTCAGGACCTTCCACTGAACTGTCGTTAATCACAACCACAGATATGAGAGCTGAAGCTTGACCTAAAGGAATGTCCACATAGCCTGGCAGGGCCGCGTAGTCGCTTCCGGCTATGGCAGTGCTGCCACTTGTACCATAATAAACCCGAAGACTACCAGTGGTACTTCCTGTCCGACTTACTGTGAAGTAGCCATTGTTGGCAGGTTCGCCAGCATCGGCATCAGAGGCAACAATGGACACGGTGGGCTTGACATGTTCTTCAGCGATTGAGAACCAAGCATCACTGTAGTCGTAGAAATCGGAATTACTCGTTGAGGTGATTTTGACCATATAGTCATCAGCTATTTCTAAGTCGGTTGGTACCCTCCACGGATATGATTCAAATGAGGACGAGCCAGTATTAGGTGTAGAGGAGGTAATGGTACTGTGAAAAGAACCGCGTTTGTACAATTCTATTTTTACATATGCACCAGCATCGGCCGTGTAACTCCAGGTTATATCGTAAGTACTTCCCTGTTGCCAGGACTCACCTCCATTTGGTGAGATAACCGTAATCGGCACTGGAATAACACGTACTGTCTTCAAGACCCCTGACCAAGCAGAGACCTTATCCGTATGGGTTGCACATCTAGCCTGTGCCTTTAGACCATAATTCCCAGGGTCACTCCAACCGAGGTATAGACAACCATCACTTTCCCAAATTGTAGGGGAACTACCATCTCCTTTGTCAAATCGGTATTGGACAGTATGACCGAGACTGCTCGACGCACCTGAAGCACAATACTCGTAATTTCTGTTTACAACTACTGGTGAAGGTCCGGTTATGCTGGTCGGAGGAGAGATTGTCTCTTGTGGAGGAGTGAATCTAATATACAGTTGTGGCCTCTGGTTGGATACTGAGTATTCGCGTGTAAAGAAGATCTGCCCACATCCCCAATCACCTCCTAAGAGAAACCAAGTCTTCCAAGTAGAAAAATTCGCGTAGTCATTCACCACTTTGTCGATTACGTAGCTCAAAAAAATGAAATCGGTGCCTTTCCATACCCAGGATGTTGCTTTGCCAAGTCTCAGGACGCCAACATATTCGACTCCTAAGAGTGGTTCGGGAGTGGATCCTATGAATGGACCATTGTTCCATGTCATAGTGCTCTCGCTCCAGTTTGGTTTGCTTAGTCCGCCAACACCCAAGAGGACTCCGGGATTCACGGGCCATCCGGTCTCTTGTCGGGTTAGACGAAACTCTGCGTAGTCAATCGTGCTCCCTTGGGGGATAGAACTGTAATCAAAACGCAGAAAAGCTATTCTGGCCATGTCATCATCACCGCTTGTGCTCCAGCTCGCCGAAACCGTCATTATTGAATGAGCCCCTTGCGGCGTATCTGGATTGTATTCATCCACAAAAGTGTCAGCCGTTGGAGTCAGTGTTACCTCATTAGCAATACAACAACCAACCATGAACGAAAGGTGTACAACACAGGCAAAGACAACTGTTACAATGCCATGGCAGACACTGAGGATCGAAGCTTCCCTTGCTTTCATTTTTGTTCCCCTTCCAAAAATTACCAATTATACCCGGGAGCAGAATAATTCAGTCGGCGACATCACAATGGCCTGCTCTTTTGAAATTTGACCAACCAAATAGGTCTTGAGGTATTGGAGCGTATGCTATCCATAGGAAACTCAGTCCTGCATGGTAAGTGTGTTCAAGACCCTAACCCTTCCCGACTATAGGGTAACGACCCCAGCCCCGCCTACTTAAAGCGCGAACAGTCCAAGAGCCAGCGAGTAAGAGCAGCAAAGAGCACGGCTCTGGCACGCCTACTTCGACATTGTCGATGCTAACGGTGGTTACCATTCCGTCGTCACTGCCGATCAGGTCAAAATATAGAGCCACAGCGCGGTTGTCAAATCCCGTGAGGTCAGTGGTGATCGTCAGGGTGCCAATAGTGATAAGCGAGTTGGTATTGTCCATATAAAAGAAGTCTGTACGGCCAGGGTTCGAGATCAGTGGCACCAGCGTTACAGGATCCAGTAACGAGGCTGTAATGGCATCCGGCCAGGCGAATGGATTATCGTCTCCTCCCGGCGTCGCCGACATTTTCACGTCGAAGGCGAGAGAAATAACGCCCTGCGGCAAAGTGAACTGCTGCTTGAGCGAGCTTAGAATCTGTGTGGAGTGCTCTTCAAAGAGGGCATAGCCACCACCGTCACTCACGTTCCCAGATTGCACCGTCCAACCTTCCAAGCCCAACGAAAAGAGTCCGTTATAGGGCACCAGATTCGCAGCAGCAGGCCGCGCCAACCAAACCATTAAAAACAGACAAACAACATGCGCTGTGTATAGAGGTCTTTCTCGCATCAGGTGTCCTCCGAACAGAAACCGGTGCTGTTCACCACCTAACAAGCAGGGCTTGCCTCCCTACATGCCAAGTTGCCACTCCATGATTCTAAAGTGATAATATACAGGCGACAAGGGCGGTGTCAAGCAAAAAGTCCGAAAAAAAAGCTACTTTGTGTAAAATTACGTAGTTACCACGTGTTTTTGGCCCAAAAACGCGGAATAAAGCGGTTGTGCGGTACCAGTTGAACCTACTGCCTGATCCAGTCTTCATCGAAGCGAACGTATTTGATGGTTTTATTGGGGGGAATAACATGTTGCAAAAATGTGGGCAAGCACTTATAATATAGTGGTTTATGTTTTTTCGTCCCCGTAGCTCAATTGGACAGAGCGTTGGCCTCCGGAGCCAAAGGTTGAAGGTTCGACTCCTTTCGGGGATATTTATGCCGCACGTGGGCGATAAGAAGGTGGTGAAGAAGTGGATGATTCTGTCTTGTGTTCTGATTGTCGTTGCGGCGTTTTCGCTGCGAGCGGCGGCAGAACAGGATGATAGAGACCCGGCGATTCTTACGCTGGAGCGGATATTTACCGAGGAGGAGTTTGAGCCTGATGAATTCGGCCCGGCTCGCTGGCTGGAGGACGGATCCGGGTACACAATTCTGGAGAGATCGCAGGACAAAGAAGGCAGCGAAGCCGAGGGCCCCGAGCGGGATATTGTGCGTTACGATCCGAGGACGGGCCGGCGGGAGGTAATGGTTGCCGCGGCCCGGCTGATACCTAAGGGCGAATCGCAGCCGTTGGAGATTGAAGATTACTCCTGGTCGGAGGATGGGAAAAAGCTGCTTGTATTCACAAATACCAAGCGCCTCTGGAGGGAGAACACGCGGGGCGACTACTGGGCGCTCGATTTGGAGACCTGGGAGCTGGTCAGGCTTGGCGGGGACGCCGAGCCTTCGACGCTGATGTTTGCCAAACTCTCGCCGGACGGCAGCCGGGCTGCTTATGTGCACGACAAAAACATCTACGTCCAGGACCTCAAAAGTATGCGGATCAGGCAACTGACTAAGGATGGCTCGGATACCATAATCAACGGCACATCCGACTGGGTCTATGAGGAGGAGTTTCGCCTGCGGGACGGATTTCGCTGGAGCCCGGACGGCAGGTGGATTGCCTATTGGCAATTCAATACGGAGGGCGTGCGCGAATTCTATCTGATAAACTACACGGATTCGCTGTATCCTCAAATTACGAGTTTCCAGTATCCCAAGGTCGGAGAGAAAAACCCTGCCTGCCGTGTCGGGGTGATTAGCTCCGATGGAGGCAAGACGCGGTGGTTCGAGCCTCCCGGCGACCCGCGCGACCATTATATACCAAAAATGGAATGGATGGATGATTCAAAGGCGATAGTCTTTCAGCGTCTCAACCGCCTGCAGAACACCAATGAGGTAATGCTGGGCCAGGTTCGCAACGGGTATGTCGGGAAGATTATGACCGAGCGGGACGAGGCGTGGCTCGACGTCGGGGATGACCTCAACTGGCTCGATGACGGCAGCGGCTTTACATGGCTGAGCGAACGCGACGGGTGGCAGCATCTGTATCTGGTATCTTGTTCGAGCGGGAAGGCGGAGCTTCTGACGCCCGGCGATTTCGACGTGATAAGCGTCCAGGGCGTTGATGAGGAGGGCGGCTGGGTGTATTACATTGCTTCGCCGAATAACCCGACGCAGCGATACTTGTATCGCTCGCCGCTTGACGGCAGTGGCGCGGTAGAGCGGGTGACACCCAGCGACCAAACCGGGACGCATAGTTATCAAATCTCTTCCGATTCGAAGTGGGCCTTTCATACCTATTCCTCATTTGGCGAGCCTCCGCGTACAGAGCTGGTCAGTCTGCCGGGGCATAAAATGATGCGGGTGTTGGCGGACAACTCAAATCTGCGGGCGAAGCTGGACAAACTGCGGAAGGGGCCTTTTGAATTCTTCCGTGTGGATATTGGCGAAGGCGTGCTGCTGGACGGCTGGTGCATAAAGCCGCCTGATTTTGATCCGGAGAAGGAATATCCGTTGTTCTTTTATGTTTATGGAGAGCCGGGCGGGCAGACTGTGCTGGATAAGTGGGGAGAAGACAGGTACCTCTGGCACCTGATGCTTGCTCAGCAGGGTTATTTGGTGATGAGTGTTGACAACCGCGGGACGGCGGCGCCTCGCGGGCGCGAGTGGCGAAAGTGCGTCTATCGGCGGATAGGAATTCTTGCATCCGCGGACCAGGCTGCTGCGGCGCGGGCAATTATCAAGAGCCGGCCTTATGTTGATCCGGACAGAATCGGGATATGGGGCTGGAGCGGCGGCGGCTCTATGAGCCTTAATGCAATCTTCAGGTATCCCGAACTATATCACACTGCAATGGCGATTGCGTTTATCAGCAATCAGCGGTTCTACGATACGATCTACCAGGAGCGGTATATGGGGCTGCCGGAGGATAATGAAGAAGGGTATAAGAACGGCTCGCCCATAACTTTCGCGCATCAGCTTGAGGGCAATCTCCTGATTATCCACGGGACCGGCGACGACAACTGTCACTATCAGAGCTGCGAGGCTCTTATCAACGAATTGATCAAGCACAACAAGTATTTTTCGATGATGTCATATCCCAACCGCACTCACAACATAAAAGAGGGGCAGAACACGCGGCGACATCTTTACGAGCTAATGACCCGATACCTAAAAGAGCACATGCCGCCCGGCCCACGCCCGATCAAGAATGGGAATTGAGAATTGCACTACACCGTCAAGACTAATCTGAGGAGTTGTCATTGCGAGGAGGCCGAAGGGCGACGCGGCAATCTCAAACCGGCCGAAGCCCGGAGATTGCTTCGTCGTTTCACTCCTCGCAATGACATCCATCGGTTTAACCTTGACAGAGTAGTAATGCCTGATTGCAAGGTCATGCCAACCGACTTAAAGAGCGTCGCGATCAAGGCTGCTTCTTCGTTTTCTTCTTTGGGCGCGGATTCCTGAAGAACTCAAGGCCAATCTCAGCGGTTCCGGGATTCTCAGAGGTAAGTGGGTCGGTGTCGCCGAAGAGCTTTTGCTGTTCGGCCATCAGGGCCATCAGGTCTTTGACCTTCCCGGCATTAGCCGGGTCGTTGGCCAGGTCCTTCGTTTCGTATGGGTCATTTTGCAGGTCGAACAACTGGGTCTTGTTAATCAGCGGGTAGCGCAGCAGCTTCCATCGGCCCCGGCGGACGGCCCGCTGGAAATTTCTGTAGGCAAGGAAGATTGTGTCTCGGACCTCATCCGTCCGCCCTTGGATAACGGGGGCCAGGCTCCTGCCGTCCAGCCCCGGCGGGACCCGCTCGCCAACCAGCTCGCACACCGTTGGGAAGACGTCCAGCAGGTACACGAACGCATCGGATGTCCTGCCCTTCGGAATACCCGGGCCGGCGAGAAACAGCGGCACGCCCATACTGTGCTCGTAGAGGTTTTGCTTGCCCATCAGGCCGTGGCTTCCTATCGCTATGCCCTGGTCGGACGAGAAGATGATGATCGTGTTGTCGTACTGGCCGAGGTCTTTTATCGCTTGGATGAGCCGCCCGATGTGGTGGTCCAGGCCGGTAATCATGCCGTAGTATTCGTGGATGTGGCGCCGGATGGCGTCTTTGGTGCGCGGCCAGGCTTCCAACTGTTCATCGCGGATCTTCAATTCGCCGTTGTTGAAGGGATGAAACGGCAGATAGTTCTGCGGCAGCGGAATATCCTCTCGCTGATATTGCGCCAGAAACTCCGGCGCGGGATTCCGCGGGTCGTGCGGCTCGGAGAATGCCAGGTACATAAAGAACGCCCTTGTGTTGGCGCGGGCCTTGAGAAAGGCGATTGCATCGTCGCAGATGATCCTGCCGGGCTGAACGGTGTCGAAGGTGTTGTGGTGCGCGGCGTACTTGGTCTGCTCGAAGCGCGGGTGGAGCAATCGTTCGGTGTTGCCCTGCTTGCCGTGGTGGTACGTTTCATAGCCGGCGTGGTTCATCGAATCGGGGAAGTTCGGCATATCAGGCCCGGCATAGAGTTTCTGGTTACCGTCGGCCCCGTTGGTTCCAAAGCGGAAGTATGCCCGGCCGCTCAGCAGCATGTTTCGGCTGGGGCGGCAGACCGCCCCGGCGTTGCCGCCCATACAATAGGCGTTGGTGAATGTAAGGCCCGATCTGACCAGCTTATCGAGATTGGGCGTCTTGATATGCGGGTTGCCCAATGCTCCGATAGTGTCTTCGCGCTGGTCGTCGGTGAGAATGAAAAGCACGTTTGGCTTCTTCGCTTTTGCTGCGCTGGTTTGAGCGCCGGTCTTCATGCACCCGGCCGGCACGCCGAGCACGGCGCCGGCCCCCACACATTTTAGAAAATCACGACGATTCATACTCGGGACAATTATCCGGCGGTGAGCGTTTCTGTCAAGTTCCAAGCTGGAGACCCGCGGGCGGGGCGGGGGGGTTGGGTTCGTATGTCGGATATCGTATCTCGTGAAGCGTGAAGCGTGAAGCGTGAAACGTGAAACGGTGGGGGTGGGGGAATTGGGTTTGTTTGGGTTTGTTTTGAATGATCGTTCGTTGTTCATTGTTCGTTGTTCTTTGGGATAAGATTTTGTTGTTGCTGGACTTATGGTAATTTTACCTATTTTGACATTGGGTTTGTTTTGCATAATTGACTGGTGCCCACGAAGGAACCACAGATTGCCCAGATTGCCACAGGTGAACACAGATTGTTGCTGGCCACGAGTTTTCACGAGTCTTGGCTACATAGGGTTGGCCTTTGATTTGTCTGTCTGCCATATTCTGTTTTCTCTCCTTTTACTGTTACTATCGTGCTATGTTAGTTAGGCATATATTATAACACATCTGGAGTTGGATGTCAAGTGAATTCTAACCACAGATTTCACGGATTTTCGCAGATTAACGCAGATTTTGCACATTGGGTTGGCCACCCGCCTGCGGCGGGCCTTCGGCCAGGGCAGTGAGGGCACAGAGAAAAGCATTAGACACGGATTAACCTGGCGCGGCCTGAAGGCCGCAACCAAATCCGAAGCACTAAATCCGAAATCCTAAACAAATCCGAATCACCAAAAACTCAAAATTCAAAACAAACCATAACGTCTTATTTCGATGGTGGTTATGGCAGCCGGCGAGTTTTGCCGGGGGATTTCAGATTGTGGGGGGGATAGTTTGGTGGGATGTTACTTGGCTGGTGCGTGGAAGGGGAGGACTGCGGGTATTGGGAGAGAAGAATGTAATACAAAGCTTTACAGAGGCAGTCTAAAAATGTACCGGACACCTTTAATTATCCGCGCAGTCTGTCGAGAACATAAACATTACCCGTCGTTGAAGATTACAAGAACTCAATGGAGGGCCAAACATGCTGCTTAACGGACCGCCATTCGGGACATACTGTAAATTGCCGTTATATCTGCATCAGAATCAGGATAGATGGTATGTATGCGAGATTCACCATTACTCCAGGACTGGAATATATATTTCTTTCCGTCACTGCCTGTCTGGGATGGCGGTGCTTCTATAATGTGTGGTGAATTGATTGGCCAGCGAAACGTATGACCATCAGTATAAGTCTTTTCGTCGACAAAAATACCCAGACCCCGATCCGAAGGCGATATCTTAATCATAACGTCAGGATGAGCTAAGCTTAATCCTACAACGCCATTTTAGCTCAAGATTTTCAGGCGACCAGCCGACATCTTCTTTTGGAAACCTTTATTCTGAAAGGAGATATGACATGGACG
>Ga0315288_10004042_pt1 | contig 18681 bp, 19 predicted proteins | sample YL17G11_20_MG_FD_203454 | JGI IMG/M metagenome (GOLD analysis project Ga0315288, IMG submission 203454) | Sediment microbial communities from Yellowstone Lake, YNP, Wyoming, USA - YL17G11_20 | ecosystem: Environmental > Aquatic > Freshwater > Lake > Sediment | place: USA: Wyoming | collected... | reverse complement strand
AAATGCCATCCATTTAATTCAACAGGTCCAGAAACTAATGCTGAGGTTAACATATCTTTAACTATTGTTCCTAATATATCACCATTATCTTCGATCTGTGGATGTTCCTGTTTAATTAGATCAATTCCATTACCCTGATATACTTCCACACTTAGTATGGGATTAAACATTACACGTTTACCTACTAATGACATATTATATTTCCTTTATCACATACTAGCATCATCTAGACCGGCTACCCTAAGTTTTATAATATGGCCGGTCATAAAATTCTTCGCTTCAAATCCCTTACTTATTCCTAGGAATTTATTTCGTAATAATGCAATTTCATTTACTAACAAAGTAGTATCGACAATACTCTGCACACCATCCACATATTTCTCTGCATCCCTAGAACTTAAGGCTTTAGCATATGCTTCCAAAAATCTCTTAAATTCAGCAGACCGCTCCTGCTTTAATTTAATATTAAAATATTCAAGGACTGCCTCAATCTCTTGTAATTGGGCAAATCGTTGTTCAACTAATCCGGGCAATTCCGCAGCATGTCGTTCCAAAGATTTACCCTTTAGAGATAATTCTAATCTAGCTTGATCTAATTCCTTCTCATAATAGTCTATAAACGCAGGCACATTAGATAGGTCAGAAGTAACCTTGTAATACCAGCTCGACATTATTTCTCACCTTTCCTAGATTCACCTATAGGTTGTGTACTCTTCTTATAGCTATCTCCATTGCCTGCATAAGCAATACAGCCCGTTGAGTTCTGGACATTAATATTCTCTTGATTGCCATAGCGCGAGGAGGGACACCTAGGTCTTCTGCCAGAGCCTTATGTACTCTGGTCAGATTGACTGGTTCAGAAATCCAAATAACGTAGTCGGCACCCACAGTCACATCTCGCATATTCTGCTTGAACTGCTGGACTTGCGTAAAGGATTTCTGAACATCCTTGCTCTTGATTGTCTCGAGTAATAACTCGCCGAACTCATTAGCTCCTATCATCATTCATCTCCTCGTCATATTCTTCTAATTCATCAGCGAGATGACTTCTTACCGCTGCACGAAGTTCCTTATCTAGATCTTCATCAAGTAGACTTTCTTCTATCAATCCAAATTCATCAAATACGACTACAAAAATATCTGCTACTTCTAGTCGTTCTTTCGGTGAAATATGAGATTTAGTTCTTGCCCACAATTCAATTAATAATTCGTGATTTTCATTAACCATATTATTCTCCATCCTTTACTAATACAATTCGTTCTTCGGGTGTATCCTGTATAACCACCTTCAGATCATCCTGTGTGAATTCATCCATTATTACCTTCATCTTATTGATGTCATTCCATTCCTTGCGGAAATATTTCATTTCTTCGCCTGTTCTCTTAGAGGTATATTTATAACGATTACCCTCCTTAGTTAACACACCTGATTTTTCAAATAAATCAAACAATCCAGAAATAGGATTCATCCCCGATTCCCACGGAATATCAATTTTTATAGACTCAAATGGTTTAGAATATCTTGTCTTTACAACTTTGCATGTTGCCCGAATACCCTTTACATCGGATACCTTGTTTCCGTCTTCATCTTCCTTAAGTTTCCATTTCTTCATTGCCACTATAATGCTTGAAGCAAACATAAACCCTGAACCACCGGAAATCTTGTCATCTGGATCAAACATATCCTGGCTTGCATATGTGTGATTTGTAACAACCATACCAATATTGAGGTCACCAAACATATTCACACAATTAGCAACAAATGCTTTTAATTGTTTTGCCTTACGACCCATATCGCCTTTCATATCACCTGCTTGAAACTGATTAATTTCAGTGGGCGTTAAAAGCATACCTAACGAGTCAATAACAAACAAAATCTTAGGACGCTGTTCTCTTGGAAGATCTAAATGATTTGCTTTATAGTCAGTTACGAATTCGTGAACAATCTTCGCAACTTCATCAATCATCGATGCACTGATACGCAACATTTTATCTTCGCTAGTATCTACATTGAGTGCTCTCAACCACTTTTCATCAAGTGCATTTTCAGTATCAATCATGACAACAAAAATTCCTTGCTCTTGTGCTGCCCTTGCAATATTACCGGAAGCAATAAATGATTTGCCAGAGCCGGATTCTCCTGCAAATACCGTTACCTTACCCATGGGGATTCCACGATAGAAGTCACCACTTACAAGGAAATTGAGTCCATAGGAACCTGTACTGATCCATGTATCTGGATCATTGAAACCCGTGGAAATACCTGTGATGTTTTTTGTCAGAGATTTTCTGAACTTTGAAATGTCAAATGGCTTTGCCATAAGTCCTCCTTAGAAGTTATGTGGGGGTGGTATTTAGCCACCCCCAGGTCAGTGATTACTTATTGCGGTTACGCAACATAGTAAGGATTTCTTGAGGTGATTTACCGGTGGTTGCACCGGCTGTCGCCTCTTCCTTCACTACTTCCTTAACTTCTACTTTAGGAGTATCTTCCCACGGGGGTGTATCATCCTCTTCAACCACAGGTAATACAACCTTAGGTTGTGTGGTAGGAACCTGTATACGAGTTGTTTGGGCTACTGTACGAGCACGCTTGCCTTCGCCACCGTCTGCATCATCTGATGCAGATGTATCAAAACCAAACGGTTTATAATGTTGGCTAAACTTAGCTGGATCATACAATTCGCCTTCCAGTGATTCCTGGAACATCTCGTAGATTAACGCCAATTGTTCGGCGGTTGGACGCTTAGGCAAATAGTTTGCCAAATCAACTAATCCATATTGATCGATAGCATTTTGCATTTCTTGAGTAATGCTTGATTCTTTTCTAGCCCACTTTGATGTTCCATAATCCGCATATCCGCCCTTACTTGTCTTAGCAACAATAAAATCGGTACCGTTAATAAAATCAACAGGACTATAGATCATATCTGGATCCATTAATGCTGCCTTGATGATTGCAAAAATCTGTGGACCCATAATAAATTTACGGATTGGATTTTCTGGAGCATCAGTTTCGTTCATTGGATCTTGCCTGACAAAACCCTGCATGTAAAAGGTGCGCTTGACCCAATACTTGCGTGCTGTATCCTCGAGGGATTTATCTTTCCACCATGGACGAACTTCATTTAGGATCGGACATGTATTTTTGCCATCCCACATTTCTATACACGGTACCTGAACTACAACTGGTTTCTTTTCATCTTGACCCTTAATGCCCGGAAATGGCAGTTTTATAAGTTGACGTTCTGCCCAGAAAAATGTATTATCCTGGTTTGCGTCTGGTAGAATACGGAGGATTGTTGAGGTGCCTTCTGGAATGTTCCAGTGAGCGTATGTGGCTTTGTCTGATGCGGATGGACTTTTGCGTACATCTAATGCTTGTAACTTCTTACGAATTTCTTCTAATGTTTTTGACATGATTTTGTTTTCCTATGCTTTAGTTTAATTTAAACGCTTTTATTTGAGCTGCGATCTACTCGGGTTACGTTAAGCCCTTTCGCATCATACCTGCTAAAGGTTTTCGTATGCAGCTAGTATACGAAAACTTTGTGTGTCTGTCAAGAACTTCTTAGTAGAAGTTCAATATATATTTATCATAAAAGGCCGACAGGTCATTCGACTCTTTGATATCCTTTTTATCTTCTATAGATTTTTCTTCTACTTTGATATTCTCGAAAACTTGCGTAAGTACTGCCTTCTCAAATTGATTGACAACACCATTCTTCGAAAGCTTAGAACCGATCTTACCAACGAAGCCAGAAAGTTCTTCATTTTCAATAATCCTCAGTGCTAATTCATTAAGTTTGAAGCCTAACCGAGCATTTTCACTAGTGAACTCGAACATCGGAGTAGTATTTATAGATTCACGGCGTAGCAAGACTACTTTTCCGGCAGCTTCTTCGATGCGTTTGTGGAATGTATCTTTCTCCTGAACAAGTTGTTTGATAATAGGAAGCACTCCCTCAAACTTTTCATCGAATCGACGAATAGTAAATAATTCCTTCAATGTGCTTGTGTCATCTTCAGCAAGTGGTTCACGTTCAAATGTTTCAAGTCTTGCCTTAACTGTTTCATATGTGCGAGAACCGGTAAGCTTTCTTAACTCTGTGCGCAAGGTTTCAATGTTTTCCTTGACGGTTTCAATAATGCCTGAACTATCCTCATTTATGAGTTTATTGGTCGTGACATAGCGATTGAATGATTGAAGCTTGAGCAAATTATCGGTGCTTTCGGAAATATAAGAACCTACTTTATCCGTCATTAATCCACCATGTGCCATGTGTTGAGCCATTGCGCGTGCTCCCGGCAAATAGTTCTGTGGAAAACGGAATCTTTCTCCATTACATTCGAGGAAAATAGCACTAATGTGACGAGAGCGCGAACCGCGAACGTTCTCATCTACGGGTGTTTTATGGCGAACGAGAATTCTTACATTCTCAAGAGTCTGTTGCGATGTCTTTATCGAGCCAAACATTTTGCTGAAACTCTCCATTACAGCTTCTTCTACAGCTTTTGAATAGACAGGATATCCGTTTTTATCTTGTTCCACGTTTAGTTTTCCTTCTTTAACAAGTCTATTTAAGACTGGACGAATTTCACTCAAATCTAAAACACCGAGATTACTTGTTAGATCTGCTTCAGAAACTGTGCCACCGAAGATTCTAATCATTTTCATTATTTCACCAACAAGATGATGATTTACAGGTTTTATATTATTTTCCATCATTGCTTCGCCCTTTTTCATCTTAGCCTGGTAGGCATAATCCCTTGGCTGTATAGCTTTTCCAAAAACTTTTATTTTAGAATTCATCATAAATTGATCAGCAAGTTTACGAATATTTTTCTGAACCCCCAATATTGAGTCATCTGTGCCCGAACCCTTGCTGAATTCAATACTATTTGAATCTTCATCTATAGTAACCATTATGTTTGGATTAATCACAAAGAATCTACGACCCTGTGTAGGATCGGTCGTCTCTGCGCCAGCGTCGTCAAAAATCTTAACCTGCAGACCATTCCCTTTCAATAAAGAGAATACCTTTTCTGCTAGATCGTCCAATTCAACCATGATAAATTCCTTGTTATGCTTATTTATCTATAATACAGAAATTAATTTATCGTTATACCACGGCGAGTTAATTCTTGTTGAAGTGCATGTAATTTATTATCTTGCCTGGAAATTATATTTCTTATTTCGCCGGCCTGTCTTCTATCTATTCTAGATAGGGTATCATTGATAATTCTATCTACTTCGGCATTTTGTTGCGCCACAGGATTAGGGGCAGCAGGCGTTGTCTCGGGTTCGTCATAATCATCCTGCTCGGCATTTATCTTGGCGACAAGGTGATGGAAATCCTTGACTGCTAACTTAGCTGCATGAGCTGCTGATGATAGCTGTTTATTTTTCAAAGCCGCGCCGAGTGTCCCTAATAATGGAATTAATCTACGTTCAATATCACTAAATTTACCTTCACCAATGGTATCATTAAGAAAATCACTTAAATCACTCCTAAGATGTTTAGGAATATTTCTTGCTAAATTATATAATGCAGGTTTAAGTGCTTTAAGAAATACATTGTTGAACCATTGACTCTTTGGGCCGCCAGATATGAAATTAAAACGATGATCGATTTCTCCGTGGTTTTTTGCAAAATTTTCAGCCATTGCTCCTAATTTTCTGTATAGATCGGGCAATTCAGTAGACATTATATCTACTATATTCTTTAACGAAGCTTCCATCGATATATCTTCGCTTAATTCAGTAAATTCATATATTTTCATATTATGCTCCTAATCATATCATTACAGGCATGGGAGCATCATAGCCAACATCATTTTCATCCGATATATTACTTGTAATAGCTGCTTGAGATCGATCATCCCACGTAGAAATATAATCTATCATACGAATAACCAAAATCATTGCCATAATCAAATCATCTGTTTGTCCGATTCTTGCTTCAAACGTATTACCTCGCGAAACAAAAACTTTCAGTTCTGATAATATACCTTTAGAATTTATTTTCATCTTGCTAGATTCGATTAAGAATTTCATCTTAGAACATGCTTCAAGCTTAGATTTATTTGTTGTTACAAACCCACCACGTCTCATGCTGCGGCCCTGTAATCTATTCTTTGGATCATGTAACATCGTACCCGGGAAGTTTTCTTCTCCTGTATCTCGAATAACAACTAGCGCGGCCTCTCCCAATGAATTACTTTCTACAGACCAATATATTTCTGGTTTACCACTTTCATATAATTCTTGAAGGATACGCCTCAATGTTCTTATCTGTTCTTCTATAGGTGCTTTATTATTACTCCACTCACCCACTTGAATAAGTGTTGGCAATTCTAATACTTGAATAGCAGCATTATCTCCACCTGTTCCCATTGATGGGTCAAGTGCTACAACATAAGTCAATTCTGATCTAATAGGAGCATACCAGCGAACTTGTCCGGTCTTACTGATTGGCTGCATGGATTCAAGTTGTGATAATTTGACGGGATTGATGAGAGTTTCTTCAAATGTAATAAACTGACATTTATGCTCACGTAAGAAGCGATCTTCGCCCAATGCAGCAAATTCTGCGTCGGCCCATGCTTGGTCACGATCTGGATGGTGTTCCCATGTTGACATATATGGACGAAATCCATTTACACCGATTTCTGTTTCGTTACCATTTGCGTCAACCATTTTATTGGCTCCGAACCAGATATCAGCAAACTGATCTTCATCTGTATTTGGTGTCGACGTAATAATACATTTACCACCAGTTGACAAGGTAGGTGATAATGAGGTCCAGAATTCTTTAGCAATGTTTGGTTCTACGAACGCAAATTCGTCTAAATAAACAAGTGATAAGGACATGCCACGACCAGTATTTTCAGTTGTTGTTGTGGCAACAATACGAGAATTATTATCAAAATCAAGAGAACGCTTATTATAGACTTTCACCCCTGCACGAATATGATCAGGTATAGATTCATATGCATATCTAACCCTGTGCATAATTTCTTGAGCACCATCATATTTGTTAGATGCAATAAGAATAGTTGCATCATCATTGAACATGGCATACCAAAGTAGATATCCAGCTGCAACAGTAGTCTTTCCCATTTGACGACTAACCATGTTCACAGACTTTCTATATGTATGATACATATGAATCAAATCAACCTGAAAATCATATAATGCCAGCTTTTGCCTACCTTGCGTAGGATGCTGAATATACATGAAATTCTGAATGAAATATTCTGGCCCGTTTATTGGATCTAAACAAGCCTTTAATTCATCTATTTGTTCCTTGGTATACGATACTTTGGTATAAGCACGTTTTACAAGTTTATCATCTTGGTAGATTGCCATATTTACATAAAGTCGGAATCACTACGCTCCGGTTCGTTATGATCTTGTTCGGGCGGATCGATATTTTCAACCTTCTTATCAAATGCCGGACCTAATAATCTTTGATATACAACTGGATCCAATAATTGTTTCATAACATCAGGACCGAGAATATTTTGAGCATCTCTAAGATACAAATCTTCATTGTTTATATAAAATGCCATACCGTCTGAAAATTCAACAGAACTTACTTCTATGACTCCCACCTCTGGACGATAATCCGATGAGTATGTAATACTATCGGTTTTATGATTCCATCCGGTGGGGTATTCGTCGTCTTCCCAAGAGATAGGCGCTGCGGCCTTTATATCAATGTCGAAGGTAACTTTTACCGTTGCGCCCTGGAGATTAATAGCTGTGCCAGACGCGGTAACGCCACCGTCGAGAAAAACTCCATCATCGGTGGTATAAAAGTCTCCGCCTATATCTTTTATAGACAGATTAGAGACTAATTGACTCTCGGTTAACTTTTTTTTTTGACTTGATTCTTTCAAAAAGTTTCTATAGCCATAAACAAGTTCTTTATGAACTTCGGCAACCTGCATTTTCTTCTGTTCTGGGTTATCACCTTGACGTGCTCCAGAAGGACCAGTTGCTCTTACAACAGGACTATCGGCACCATTTGGAAAATAATCATTACCAGATGCATCATTGATATCATCATAACCGTTTTGGAGATCAAATGCTTCTTCGAATTCCTCTGGATCACCATTATAACCATAATCTTCATCGGATCCGTGTCCTGCTGATGCCATAGCTGAATCAAAATCTCCATCCATTGAGTCATCGGGTTCACCATCGTCGTGACCAGCATGAGCCATTAGCGCACTGTGAATAGCGTCAAGTTTTTCGGTGTCGTCTCCTGCCTCATCATGCCACGACATAATAACAGTTATGGCCTCTGCTGGATCAACAAACGAGGACATCATCTCATCATATTGTGCTAATGCATCGGCAATTGAATCATCGTGCATACCTATTCCTTCTTCCATAGCACATGCAATAACAGCATCGGCCGGATTTGTTTGTTGGCAAGAAGCTACGGCAGGAACACTCTCTTCCATCTCACAGCTTTCCTCTTCTTTGTGTTTCATAGCATTACTAAGTTGTTTTGTGCCAGTATCAGCAGCATTGAATTCTTTGGCTACACTTGTATCCATTCCTACTTTATTAGCAAATGCCGGATCATGTGCTGCTGCTGCCATAAAACGAGCTTGCTTTTCTGAAGTAGATTTTTCTTCAAGATTGCCGCCGATACCAGGCACAGCCATTACACCTTCCATGAGGTTAATCATTTGTCTCATACTTTTCATTATAGAACCCCCACTTTCATTAAGTTAGGCTTCTTAATGCGACCGAAAAGCCCGACGTCATCTTTCTTTAAATTCTTAGGATCATTAAATCCATCATAGCCCTTAGGCAGTGTAGAGTGGTCGGTTTTAGCTGCAGGGCTTAGTGGGTTATCGACTGTAACCATCTCACGTTCCTTACGGACTTGTTCTAGCTCCTTAAGGAAACTTGTATTGTATTTCTCGCCATAAGTTTCTGCTGCTGCTCCGTCAGTCTGTTCATAATCACTGCCTAGTCTTGTCTTATATTTCTTTCTATATTCTTCCGAATTTCTGTCTAGATATAGATCAGTCTCAATCTGACGTGGATCATTTTCTGAATATACCGCTAAAAGTGCAGGAGAAATGCCAACATTATTGCAAATGTATATTCTCAGAAAATCAAGTGATCCAGGGTATCCTAGTACCAAATCACAGATGAATACTGCTGTATTCTTTACATTGGGAAAGTCTAGTGGACTTTCTTGAATTGGTGTTTTTCTAAATGACGATGCTGATTTTAGGTCATATTTAGCAAGCGATGATTCAAGCCTGTCAATCATATCATCGGTCATTTCATTTACGGCGAACTTCAAGACATATTTGTATTCTGTCTTTACTTCAGCAACGTAAGTGGCAAATGATTTCTTTTCTGTCATATAGTGACTCCAGTGTTACGACTATTTATCAGAAGTTTCTGATTTACTGGACACTATATATTTTAGAAGCTCATTCCTATCAAATTCTCCACCACCCGATAACTTCCTATTACCATTTCCCTGATCTATGTCAATCTGTTCAGCACGAACCTTCTTAAGTTGAAGTTCAATCATCCTTAATTTCTTTTCAGCTTTAGCATTCTTTGCTTCTAGCGCAGTCTTTAGCATTTGCCCGGCAACTTCGTAAATCTTTCCTGCATGAATATCTGGAACATTACCACCTAATGCGATAAGATCATCGAAGGTCTTAACTGCTTTGTAGGCAATTGTATCCATTTCACTATCATGCATATCCAAACCTATTACCGTAGGCAAGGCATGATCAACCTTTTCAGCGGTAGTCAGGGATGTATAAATCTCCCTTGCTTCCACCATTAGTTGTTCTTTAGTTTTAACAGGCAATTCTTCATCTACCAGCTCTTCAACAGGGGGTAGATTAAAAAATTCTTCCATTTTGCGTGTGATTTTAGGTACCTCTCTTATGTCTGTGATAACTAACTAATTTAGAAAAGGAATTAAATATTTCGTTAAACCCGGAATCATTCACATTATATTTCTTCATTATCGTCGATGATATTTCCAATAATCTCTCAAATTCACTATCGTCCAATAATACATTATTATCTATCACCAAATTTATAGTATGTATAAGTTCATTTCTTTCATTTTCGAGGTACCTTGTCGTGATATTAATTGTTATTTCGATTAGTCTCATGTCTCTCTATTGCACCCTTTAATATTTTGTTCATTTCTTTGAGACAATCGAGTTGTCCTTGCAGTTTTTCCTCGTAAGATAACTCAATACTTTCGTCAATTTCATCTTGTTTTTTATTATTTTTTTCAATCATATCATTAAACCCTGTAATCTTAAATTCTGTATCTTATCTTTTTTTTCTATATCGGTAGATAATCTTAAAAAGTCCATCCTTTATATAAATTTTTATCCTTTTCCCTTAGGATTATTGAATATATTCGACTCCGTCATTACTCTAAAACTCATACCATGATGTTTAGCAAACGCATGTGCTGCTGCCCATTTATAGGTATTCAATGCAACTGCTGCCTTAGCCCTTTGCGACTTTGCCTGTTCTAGGAAAGTTTCCTTGGCTGGCTTTACTTCGATAATCTCTGCCTTCTGACTACCTTTAGCGTCCACATAAGTAACCACAAAATCTGGCACGTACACGGTATATTTACCAGTAAAGGGATTCTGATAGGGAATTTTTAGGGGTTCGCTTGCCCAACTAGAAATATTGGGGTTTACATCAAAAAGTTGCATAACCTTAAATTCCCACGAGGAACGAAAGATTATAGGATAGACACCAACGTATTTGCTGGGATTTACAGGTTTATAATGTCCTTGGACATATGTTCTACTCATGCTAATGGATCTAAAATTACCAATTGAGGCCGTGTTCCGGTAATACGCCACATAATATTTCCACCATGGAGATCGATAGAAAAATTACCCGCTGTCTTTAACTGAAAAATTAATTGTAATGCTTCTTTTAATTCTGGATCTTTTATATCACTTATTAGATCTCGATAGTTCGTTATTCTGTCTAACTTTACATGTATCATTTTGCCGGCGTCGGCGTCACCATATGGATCAGATAATTCTTTTATAAACATATCATCATATAATGATCTCATTAATTCATCATTATCAAATATCTTGTCATTGTAAAATGATACCAATCTTTCAATATTTGCTCTATAGGTTAATTTTCCATTTTTATCTTTCATAATCTTTAAATCGTGAATTCTTGGAAAATAAGGATTATCGGAATTTAAATTATGAATTGCATTTAAATAAGTTAAATATCCATCTTCTTCTACGTTTTCAACCGATGATAAACTTCTTATAGAACCGGCCCTGGCAACTTTTGTGACCTGATTCTGTCTTTTACTAGATGGTAGTTCATATGCAGTTCCAAATTCACCATCGCCTGCCACTTCGGAACCAGGTATATTACTAACCTTATTTTTATATTGCTGGACACCCCTACTACTTTGTATCGGAGTAAAATTAATTAATTCGTATAATTTCATTTAAGACCTTATCTGTCTTGCCTGCAAACTATACCTATTATCAATAGAGGTAACAATTCCCACCTGATTGCCAGGGTCTCGAAGATTATTGAATGCTCTATAAGCATTCTCGGTAAACATTACTCTACCTGCTGAATCAGTCTGCTCTAATAATGCTGGTGTGCTAACACCCGTCATAGTTGCCATATCAATCGCTAAACCTGCCATTGTATCTGCGTAAAGCGGTCCTATACCACGTGATAAGAAATAACACTTTGTTGAGTTATATGTATTTGATGAATAATTACCAACTACTCCGCCGCCAATGTCGGCCTGCAATACAGATCCAGCACTAGGAAAAGTAACCGATCCCGTATCATACTTGAAAGTATTTGTTGGAACACCATTTAGTATCTTAACTGTTCTTTGTGTTCCTAGATTTGTAAGCATCTGGGAACTAAAACGCCCGATGGTTGCGAGATTATTATTAGCCACCTGGGTTACCTCCAATGCGATTCATATCTTTATATGCAAGGGAGGGTTTAGCCGCTGCTGAAGATTTGAATGAACGTGCCTGCACAGGTGCATTAGGGGTTGGATTATATGGTGTAGGAGATATCTTCGCGAGACCATTTAATGCACTAGCACTAACTTTCCTCACCACCTTGTCGGATGCAAATGCACCTGTCACTACACCAAGTTGTGCCTGTGTATTTTTTCCAATTCTCTGCAGAATAGGATTATCCGATTGCAATAGTGGATTGTTAGATTCGATAAAATCTAACAAAGTTGCATTAAATGCTAATGCAGGAAGTTCAAGAAACTCACCATGAGTAAATTGTTCCATGGATGAATTATTATTTTCTTCGCCGGCACCTAATCTCATATTTTGAATTGTATAATATGCATATTCATATTCAAAGGTAAATGTTAATTCAAGTGTGCCACTATTATCAGCATAACTTAATACATCATGATTAAATGCTGCAATTCTCGGATTTACCAGTGTTACCTGATTGAATCTTCCACCGTGAACTTGGTATATATCAATAGTTTGTATTAGGTTTCTAACATTGGCTACGGTAGGTAAATTAAAACCAAAATTATGATTACTAAGGGTATTAGATACTATATTTTGTGTATCCTGTTTATTACCTAGTGTATCTGTTGGCGGCAATGCGGGTGTTTTACCTTTAAATAACTGCTTAATACTTCCTGGTAATCCTACTATATTTGGATTAAATGCGGGTTTTATGTTTTGCAGAAACTGAGTAAAACTTATAGGACTAGACTTAGCTTGACTTTGTTTTGCTATATTCTTGCCAGGTTCACTTCCATCATTGAAATAGTATCTATAATACATTTCCCAAAACTTCAATGTTTTTCCATCAGCCACATCGTGAAATACGACCTTTACTGGTTCAAAAGCAATCTTAGTCTGACTCAAACGTTTTCTATTATATTGATTGAGAGGAGTAGTCTCAATCTTGAAAGATGGCATGTCAATGGTTTTAACAAGTGGGGCAACTGACGCCCAATTAGGTGTGTTAAAATATTCAGCAATATATGTTGCTGCGGTGCCTACCCTGTTGAGTTTTATATCAATATAATATTCAAAAGGAAATCTTGGTTGATTCCTATATAAGGACCTTGCATCTTGATTAAAATTATAGGTGGCATGGCGGGGATTCTTTTGATAATAGAATCCCGCACCAGTTAATGATGTAAACAGACTCGAGAAACTAGGCACTAACCACCTCCAAAAATTTTGGATTAACCGGTGGTTGTTCCGCCAGTTGGGCTGGCAATATTTGGATATGGATCTCCACCAACTGTTGTTCCGTCGTTTGTATTTGGGCCTGCTACTTGTGTTGCATTATCGAAACGAACTGACATGGTTACTATTTGGGCATCACCACTTGTATAATCGCCCTGATCATATTGAACGCTTTCTAACCAGCATCCATCAAGGACCCAGGATTCTAATTGATCGTTATTTGTACCATCCAAAGCATGAATTTCCATAGTGAATTTATAATTAATACCCGCCACAGCACTTGTCTGTTCATAATGATTCATTTGTTTCTGGACTTGGGCTCCGACTGAAGAAACTACACCGTTTGTAATATCGTCACGCATTACAACTTCAACTGCATCAAATGGGCTTCTTTTGCCAGCAATTAATGCAACAGAATTATAGGAATGTACTTCTACCATACCAAATGTAGGTTTTGGACGTGTGCAAGAAACCACATTTTGGGTCAATACACGCAAGCCATTGTTCTCGCCGAAATTCTGCCAAATTACTCTAAAGCGATACTTCTGTTTTGGGTGTAGAATGCCAAGCTTGTTTCCGTCTAATGGAATACCGAATTTAGCTAAATTTGCCATCTTTATCTCCTGCTATAAAAGCTAATACTATTTATCAATTCTCATAAATTTTTTTACCAGCAATTATTCCAGCGAAGTTGGTAATTATGTATGATTCGCCTATATCAGCATTACAGGAATACGGTATAGCGGCATATCCTCGACATCCCCATTTAGGTCCTACAGAATTTGCTATAATCCATGAACCACCATTCAAGTTATCGTCGTAACCTATGATGGTAACTGCATGACCTTTATATTGTTTATTATTAGTGGTATTTATCGGAACATACGCATGTTTTTCAAATTGGCCTTTTAGTCTCCAAAACATTTTACCCGTTCCTATTCCAATAATAATCGGAATATGATTGACTATATGTTTTTTAAAATCTATTGAATCTGCCCACTCATAAGAATATAATTTATGTCTTGCCGCATCTTGTATTGCTCGCATGTTAGGTTCTTTTTCTGCCCATGCATAAAAAAACGGCCAGGTAGCATCTGTCGCTACTCCATATATTGATAATGCATTTAATGTTTCCTTTAATTCAGCACCGTGTAATCCTAACCTATTTTGAAGTTTTCGTGTCATGTAATAAAGATATAATCTAGAAAGATTTATTTTTTGACCATGTGTCGCCATAATTATTTCAGCAGATAACAGAGTGGCTGATGCGGTACAGCAACCCACATTTCCCTGAGATGGCAAATACTGTATATATTCTTGAAGTGTGAAGGAAGATGGCAAAGATTGCATGAAATGTTTATTGATAAAAATGCCCGCCGAAGCGGGCACAGAATGTTTTCACATTATTAAACCGTTGTTAGGCTTGAACCTGTGTTCTTGATTCTAATTGGAATATAGATGAATTCAATTGCCTTGACAGGTTGAATTGCAATATCAATCCACAATTCGTTTCTGTCTATACGAGCTGGTGTGTTGTTGCTCAAATCGCAAACAACCAAGAAGTCATATAAAGCACGAAGTGTAATCAATTCCGATAAGAATCTATCAAATGCATCCTTAACTGCTTTACGAGTTGTTGTATCGTTAGGCTCAAACAAGAATGGCATTGCCAAGAGATTCAATTGGTAGCGCAAGTAGTTTTCTAAGCGAACTACGTTGATACGATCAGTTGCACTTGAATATGGTTGACGTGTCTTTTGACCAAACACAACAATACCACCTGTAGGCATTACGCGAATTGGATTAATACCGTTTTGGTATAAAATATCACGTTGGCCTTCATTCAATTTAACTGTAACAAATTGACCCGATGCATTAACATAACCAACTGCTGCTGCATTATTTACAATGCCGCGTTGTAGACCAGCTGGAGCAAACCATGGATAGGCGACTTGGTCATTGTATGCAATGGTACGAAGAGCCATGTGTGTTGGAGGAACAACAACATCGACGCCGTCAACGTTCGAGCTCAATCCACTTGGATACCATGCAGCAAAATACTTGCTTGCAGATACAAGTCCATCAGCACCATTACCAAATGCACCACTTGCGTCGGTTGCCCAATTCTGCAATGCTGTTCCTGTTGCGTTCAATGTAAACGGAGTGTCACCAAGAACAAATGCTGTATCCTTACGATCATCGTTTAGAACAAGCATTTCATCAATTGCTTCAACATAACCTGGAGCAGCAATTAAGTTGAAATACAAGTCTTCTGCGCGAATTTCTTCATTAGAAGTAATTGTACTTTGGATAGCACGAACAATACAAATGTTCTGTGCTGCTGCACCCATATAAGGTACGCCGCCCGCATTATTTCCAGATGTTGTAACCCAGCGTCCTGTAGAGCCGTTATTTGTATTATCGGCACTAGCGGTTACTGTATTGTAAACATATGGATCTTGCCAATCCTTGACATTATCTGTCGAGTAACGTGTATTCCATAGCATGAAGCCTTTTGGATATAGATCAGCATCTGGTGCGTCTGGGTCCAAATCTGGATTGCCAGGGCCACCGTTGTATTCGCCTGTACCACCCTGTGTGTATAGTGGATTAGAACGTGCATCTTGGAAAAGAATACCGTGATTCGAAGTTTGGTCAGCATTATTAACCAACACCCAAGCTGCTCCACTCCAATAACGAATAACCGGATACGGATTAACATCAGTGTCAACCCAAATATCATTAGCTACGAGAATTGGTGCTGGCACGTTATCACGTGGATCACCTGATTGTGCGAATAGAGTTGGATCTAATGGACCGGGTGGGACATCAACGAATGTAAAGCCTTCTAAATTAATGTTTTGCCAACTTCCAGCACCGTCTGCTACAAGAATATCTACCGTAGACTGACCACTACCATCGACACCAAGTTCTGCATTGAACCATAGTTGACCATTTAGTGGACCAGATGTAGGAACACTTACAGAACCATCAACAACCGTTAAGACAGCCCAAACACCGGCTGTATTCTTTCTAAACGTCAATGCATTTGCGGAACCGAATACAGTTGGTTGAATGTAAATTTGTCCTACAGATCCTGTAGGATTTGTACTGTAATATGTATCTGCTGCTGCATCATTAGTTAAAATAGGAGCCTCGACTTGAACAAATGCATTAAGTGTGGCATCCATTCTACGAAGAATAATATTAGCACCTTGTGCTGCCGAACCTGTCTTAACCCAATATTCTTGAGTTGTTCCAACGTTTGTTAGATCTGGCCATACAGATTGAATAACAACACTTAATGGGCCAGTTGAACCAGTTAGTTGTCTCCAAGCAAAATCTGCAGAAACTGTTGCTGCCACAAGTGGAGTAGTTGGAGCTATGCTTACCGTGAAAGTCAACGGACTATTAACTAGTGTTACAACAGTACCTGCTGCAAATGCACCTGTACCTGCTTCTACACTAGGCGACATTCCAGGAAGTAAACCAGTTGTTGAGTTAACAGTTACCAAAGTAGAAACGGATGATCCTGCTAATGCAGCCGACGTATATGCTGCCGGAGGTGGAACAATAGTAACAACTGGCGGTGTAAAGTAACCAAAACCAGCCGCACCAGGAACTATAGCATTTACTGCGCCATTTATATCTATTGTTGAAGTTGCCGAGGCTGTAGAATGTGCTGGAGGAGCGGCACTAGCAGTAAGAAGTGGTGCTGCGCCATAATAACCTGCTCCAGGTGTAAGTCCAGTGAATGCTGTGACTGCACCGTTAACAACCGTTGATCCTGAATATGCTGCTGTTGCAGGAGCCACATCAGGTGCTGCAACAACAACAGTTACAGCGCCGGCATATCCAGTTCCAGGTACTGTAACATTAATACCAGTAACAACTCCATTGAGCACTGTTGCAACGCCAACGGCATCGCCACCACCACCAAGGAATGTCACCGCTGCCGCGGCGCCATTTGAGTAATATCCACCACCCAATACCATAGCCACTGTATTTGCAACCCCGCCACCGCCATTATTTACGGCTGTTGCTGTTGCCGTAACTGACGCTGGAGGTGCTGCAATAGTAGCTGCAGGACCTACCAGGTAATATCCGCCGGCAAGTACCATTACACTTCCACTTACCGCGCCAGTTGCGCCACCAGCTAATGTAGCTGTAGCTGTAGCTGTAACTGCGGCTGGAGGTGGTGCAACTGTAACACCTGGTGGAACTAAATATCCATCACCACCAACTAATCCTGTATATCCCGAAACGGCGCCGGACGCCACTGTCGAATTAACTGTTGCGAATCCTAAAGTCGGATCAACCTTTAACCAATATGAGAGTGTGCCATTTGCAGTTTGGAATAAAACTGCATGATCACCGGTTATACCATCTGTTGCTATTGGACGATTTGTTGTGCCCGAAACATAATTATAAGTAAAATCATTTGTAACAGAAAGCCACTCTTCAGTTGGGAATGTTCCATCACGCTGGAATAAACCATATGCTGAAACTGATTCATCTAACCAATATGTTCCAACCGCTGCTGGACTTGTCGGTTCAACTGGTGTCGCTTCTAATTGAGTGGTGTTGATATCGGCGCGAACAACTCTTACTAGATTTGAAAGACCTAGATAAGAATAAGCTGCCAATAAACCATATTCATTTAGGGGGTAACCGTTTAGCGATGTACCACTTACTGAATAAAATATTGGATCACCAAATGTTTGTACCAAATCACGTTGTGAAGTGATAGACCAAACCTGACCAGCATTTGCTTTTGTTGTGCCTGGTGCTATAGCAAGGCCCGAAGGATCGCGCTTATCTTGCTGTGTAGCAATGAAAATTAGTGGAACGGTGCCAGGACCTGCACCAACATTGATACTTTGGTCAATGACTGAAATGCTTACGCCCGGTGATACTAAAACTGCCATATAATTAACTCCTTTGAAGAATTATGCTTCTTGTTAGTAGTATTTATCCAGGTGTCTGTCAAACACCGGGCAAATGGCGCACCAGAATTATAATATTTGTGTAATAATTTCCTTTACCTGTGTTTTAAGAAAATCTAACGTACCATCGTTATTTAGCTCAAAGTCATTTTTTGACCCCACCCACGCCCATTCACTCAAATGTGCCCCGGCATATGTCTGTGCCATTACGTCTTTAGCAATGGAATTACCCTTATTTGCTAGGATTGCGGTCTCATACCAAACAGGTGCTGGACCGCGGTTAACTTTAACAAGCACACCGCTTTGTTCTTGAATAAACTTGATCTCATTTGGAAATCTAACATCGCTGATTACAACGTGCTGATTTGGATTTTTTCTGATTCTATTTCGAAGAGTCAAAAACCATAAATCTTCATGGAAATTATTACGTAATACATCTGTACCGATAACCTGTAGAGCAAGTCTGGGA
>Ga0315288_10004040_pt1 | contig 18684 bp, 12 predicted proteins | sample YL17G11_20_MG_FD_203454 | JGI IMG/M metagenome (GOLD analysis project Ga0315288, IMG submission 203454) | Sediment microbial communities from Yellowstone Lake, YNP, Wyoming, USA - YL17G11_20 | ecosystem: Environmental > Aquatic > Freshwater > Lake > Sediment | place: USA: Wyoming | collected... | reverse complement strand
GTCGCCCCGGCCGGATCGGAAGTAACGGTCAATTTCGCCGGCTGTTGTTGACTTCTGCCCGGCCCCGACAGCCACGCGCTTGTTCGCCGGCACCACTATCTCCTGCTCGACAACAAACGGCCCGGAAGCGCTGTTGAAGGTGGTTGCCGAAATGTCGCCGGCAAGGTGCGTCGCCGCCCAAGCCGCGCCGGCGGCCGGCAGTAGGAGGCACAGCGCGCCGAGGACAATGCCCATCTTCATCAGGACCTCCAATCAAGAAGCGACAGGGCAGGAGAAACGACCGCCTCATTCATGGAACAGGGGAATATAGTATCCCGGGACGCGGGGGGGGCAACGCATATTTGCTTTCGAGATAATGATTTGGACGGGAAGGGGGCGAGACGGTCAGCACGAGGACGCGCAATGCCTTGCTCTCCACGCGACGGTTGCCGTACGCACGGATGGTCTTGCGCAGAGGCCCGACAGACACGCCGCAGTCCAGATGATACGCTTCTTTGCCGCGCGGAGTGCAGGCTCTGCCCAGAACGACCACATCCGTGGTCGGTTTCCACACCAGCAAGTCGGTCTCGGCAACCACATCGGAGTACAGAGGGCTCGCGGGATCGGCAAACTCCTCCTGCTTGACAAGGGGGAGTTGCTGCGGGGGCAGCTTGAACGTGCCCGGCGCAATCGCGTAGGTGCGCTTTGCCAGTACCGAAATGATGGGCTTGCCCTCAGGGTCGCCGCCGGGGATGTAGATGCTTTGCCGGGACTTGGTGTGCTCCTATGAATTGCCGTTGACGGCAAGACACGCCTGCTACGACTGACTGCGCGCGGAAGTCCGGTTTCTCTTCTTGCGTCGCGGCCGGTTCAAAGACGCAGCACATGTATGATCAATCGTCCCGGGCGCAAGACCTTTGTCGGCAACCATCTTGAGTTGGTCGGGTGACGGCAGGTATCCACGAAACTGCGGGGGGAGATTCCCATCCAGGGCATAGGTCGCAACACCCATGGGCCGATCGATGCGTTTGAACGCGTATTCGACTATGGTATTCCGCTTCTCCCTACAGAGGATGATCCCAATTGAGGGGTTCTCGTGCGGAAGCTTGACATGTCGGTCCAGTGCCTCCAAGTAGAAGTTCATCTTCCCGGCATACTCCGGTCTGAATCTGCCGACCTTGAGATCAACCGCGACCAGAGAGCGAAGCTGGCGGTGATAGAAAAGCAGATCAACGAAAAACTCCTCCTCGTCAACAACTATGCGATACTGGTTCCCCATGAACGCAAATTCTCGTCCCAGCGACATGAGGAACTCCCGAAGATTCTTGACCAACGCGCCTTCAAGAGCTGCCTCTCCACTGCTGTCGTCCATACTGATGAAGTCCAGCAGGTATTCGTCCTTGAATGCCTCTGCAGCATGTTTCCTCAGCGGCGCAGGAAGTGCTGTGCCGAAGTTGTTCGCTCTGCCGTGTCTCTTGCTGAAGAGGTCGGAGGCGATGTGGTAGCGCAGGACATCAACCGACCATTGGTTCCGGGCGGCCTCCTGCATGTAGAACACTCGTTCGTCAACACTTTCACATCTCTGAAGCAGTAGCATGTGGTGCGTGAAACCTACGTGCACGAACGCATCGCATGCCTGCGACGTACGATCTCGACTGGTTTGGCCAGTTGGCAACTGGCTTTTGTTGGACTTGGCCATTTGGCCAGTCAACAACTGGCTAAATGGCCCCTGTGCATAGGCAACGTAGAACTGTCGCATGTTCTTGAGATTACTAGTGGAGAACCCCCTGATACCGGGAATGCGACGCTGAATCTCGGCGCTGATGGTAGATAGCGCGGCATCGCCCCACTGGGCAGCGGCGATTCGTGCCTTGAGGAGTTGCCCGGTCTGGAAGTACAGAAGGAGCAACTCCTGGTTCACTTGCCGGGAAGCACGGTATCTGCTGGCTCTGATCCTCTCTGAGATCTCGAAGGCAATCTCCGCAAGTCTTCCAATCGTGGTACGCTTCCCCATGATTCTCCCTCCAGATGCCCAAGACGAACCCGTATGCGCGGAAGCCGGACACCGGACACCAGTCCGCTGTCACCGCCCCTCAAGACAACTACTTGCTCCCAGGCAATTTCCAGCGATACAGCACCAGCCCGTCGCTTGCCACAAACGAGAGCGGCTTGGCGATCCAGCAGGCGCCTGTCAGTCGGGCGTCTTCGCGGAGGCAGCGGCCGAGGCGGATTAACGGGCCGACAGGCACCGGCCTGTCAGGTGCTATTGCGGCGGCAAAAAACTCCGGGTTCCCCCAATTGTCATATTCGTCGGCTGAGAACACAAGATACCGACCGTCGGGTGACAACTGAACATGTTGGATGCTGAGCCCTCCCGACCATTCCGGCCAGACGCAGATCTTGCCGGCGGAGAGTGGCGTCATTCGCTTCTTCTTGTCGGGTTCCAGCCACTTGAGGGCGTGAAGGTCCCCCGCCGATGAGACGAATGCAACAGGCACTGACGGGTGCACGAGTATGCCATAGCACATCTTCAGTATGTCAGGCAAGTCATTGATTGCGGCGACAAGAGGATGCTCGACCGGGCTGAGCTTGAAATCGAACGCTGCGAAGCGCAGGCGCTCCTGGTCGAGGATAAAGATCGTCTTGTCGTAGATCGTCCAGGGGGATTCTGCGTACCTGTTCGGATCCTGATAGGGGTTGGCGATCAGCTTCCGCTCGAAGAGCACGGTGTAGGGGTGGGTATCATTTGAGCCAATGAACGGTACTCCGAGCTGGGGCGTGGTTGAGATGCCCTGCGCGGCGAGGTCAGGGTTCTTGGGGTCGTACTCCCGGCTCAACGGGTTAGGACCGAGCGTGATGACGCGAATCGCGCCGTCGGCGGGGCGGGAATCAAAGAAGAACGTGTTCTCCTTCCCATCCACAACTCCAACGCCGGCGATGGCCTCCCCGGGCACCATGATCGTGTACGATTCGCTCTTGCGGGCGAGCAGATCGACGAAGAAGAAGAGGCAGTACCGAGCATAGCCGACGAAGCGATCGGAGAAGCTGGGAAGAAATTCGAACTCGCCAACAGAAGCATTCTCCAGAATACTCGGCAGCCTTTGCTCGACCTTCACGGCATCTTTCACGAACGTCACGGTGCTGATGCCATCATCAATCGAATTCGTCCCCACCGCATCGTCAATCGGCACGGAAAAGATGTTCCGGATCTCCGGGTTCACCCCGAATACTTCGGGAATGATTCTCTGCATCGCGCCCCCGTCTACGCTCAACTGCTTCGTCATGGCCTTGATCCTCCCTCGCGACAACGTGTTCTGCTTGTAGGCATCGGAGGATGCCGTCAAGGAGAGAAGCACGCATGCGGCTATCAGTCGTCTCATTCATCTCCATCCAGGCTGCGTGCCAACCCGCTCACTTGCTCTTCACAGGACTGAGCAGGTGACGAAGATAGCTGACCTCATCATGCAGGGCCAGCAGTTTCTGCTTGCGCTCGTCTGTCAGCCTTGTGCGGTCATCTCTGTCTGTATCTTTGAGCAGCTTGTTCTCTCTGGTTGAGCGGTCATACCACCCAGCCATATTCGCAACCAGATTCCTATCATCAAACCCATAGAACGTATACGGATTGATCAACGAGCAACGAACCCACAAATTCTTCTCGATGGCCTCCAGCATGTCGAACATCTCCCTGCAGTAGTTGTCGTAGTTCTTCCCGCGCAGCACGAGCACGCTCATATACCAATCGCTGCCGAAGAGCAGGCGATCCTTGACGTGTGTATACTCTTTCTTGCGCATAGCCTTCACAAACTCATTACGAAACTTCGAAGTGTCGAAACACGCAATATCGGTATACAGGCCCGGGTACTCGCGTAGCATGTCAATAATCTCCAGAACCCAATCGCTGCGGTGCTCGCCGCCTATGCCTTCCACCCATTCCGGGCCTCCGAAGTGGGCGAGACAAAGGCGAAGATCGTGTCCGCGCTTCTTGCATTGGTCAAGCACAGGCCTCCACGCGCGCGGGTGAACAAACTCGCGGTCGAAGTATTCGAGGGGAAGATCGATGCGCTGCTTACGCATATGGTACACGAGATGCTTTGCCACCGTTTTGGGGTCTGAACTGATTCGATGCTGGTCGGCGAAGAAACTGACTGCCGAACGATTCTCCGCCAACGAGCAGTACTGCTCGGCCCCCTGTGCACTGAGTGCCATGGCGACGTCGTCGACAAGCTTTTGCAGTTGGCGGTACTTCTCCGCAAGTTCCGAGTCCGACTCAATCTCGTAGTAGAACCGGTTCTCGTGAGTAGGCGCGCCACCGGGCGAGCAGTGCGTCATGATCGGGATTTTGTCCTTCGCGCACCGCTCGTAGAAGTCCGTCAAGTGCGGACAACGATCGTCCATTGGTTTGCAGCCGAGAGGCGGGTAGACTTTGAAGCCGACATTGGCGCCTTGCTGATTGGAATTTCCGCGGCCCGCTATCGAGGAGAACGGTGCTGCCCAGTGCCCCTTGTGCGGATCGGATGAGGGCGTCGGAGGCTGCGATAGGCAGTAACGCCGAGGGTCGTAGAAGAACATCAGTGGCAGTTCGAATGGGTAGGCGGAGGTCGCGGATTCGTTCTGCTTGATTTGGTCCTTCCATTGCATGAAGAGCGACGCCTCATTCTTCGGCAAGACCCGCCGAGCCCCATCCTTCTCCTGCGCCGACCCCGATGTCCGCTGGTAGCACACGAGGTCCTTACCCTCCTCATGATAGATCCGGCACCCCCCGAACTCCTCATGCCCGCCGACATGTGCAAATTCCATATCCCACGTCATGGCCACACTCGGCGAAAACACCTCGAAGCTGCGATGGTACTTTGAGGAACCGATCTTGCCTTTCTTCTCCATGGCTCTGCCGGCATCGCGCCGAAGCCACGCAGCGATATCCGCAATCGGCAGCGCCTGTATCTTTCCCGAATCCCCGACACCGGAGGTGATATTGGCAAAGTGCTGCGCCGCAAAACCCGACAGCGTCTTGTCAATACTGTCCCGATCCTTGTCCTTCAGTTTGGAGTTCTGGCTCCACAGAAACGGCAAAGGACCGGTCCGTCCGCTCTGGATATGCACATGCGCGTCGAACACCACCCCCGTTGTCAGGGTTGGGCTGGGCGTCTGAAGTTGGCTGGTTCCGCTTCCCACTATGCTGTCTCCTGCGGCGTATGCCGCGAGTAGGGGATGCCGTCGACCTCAAGTTCCATCTCGGCTGCATCGGGAACCAGTACCTCAAGGTTCTCGGCTGCGTCGATCTCGCCTTCGACCAGGACCTTGCCGGTTGACAGTTGGGTCACCTTGTACTTCTTGGATTCTTCGTACTTCTCCTTCGCATTGCCCGAAGAGTCCTTGTCACGCAACAAATCGCCGTCCTTGTCCACGAGCGTCACCGAATACGGCACCCACGGATACCGATACACGCACCCGCCCACCCAGTCAAACGGATCGGCATTCTTCTTGCCGATGAGTTCATCCCCCGAGGTCGCATCCCACTGCGGGATGGTGAGTTCGATGCCCGGCTTGAGCAAGTCCGGGTTGTCGCCGATAGCATCTTTGTTCTTCTCGTACAGATACTTCCACGACACCATGCCGAAGCGCGAGGCCAGGGCTCCCAGGTCATCGCCATCGACCGTCACGTAGGTTTCGGGAATGTCGTCGGTGTCGCTACCGGAGCCTGACAGGTACTGCATGTGCGCAGCGTAGACCTCTTTGTCGTAGGGACCGTCCTCCTTGACAGAATACCCAAGAAGCCGCAGTCCCTTGCGCAGGTTCTTGATGTTGACCTTGTGGTCCTCGCCGTCAAACTTGTCGGGATGATCGTCCTGCGACTGAAGCTTGGCATCGTCCATGCCGAAGAGCAGCATGAAACGCGTGGGCATCTGGTTGGGGTCGTTGCCGTCGGGTTCGGTGTTGTCAACGAATCCGCGTGCAAGGCCTGTCATGGCGCCGTAGTCAAGATGCCCCGCAAAGAAGCGCGCTGCCTCGTAGCCATCATTCGACTCCACTTGCTTGAGGATGTCAACGAAGTCCTTGAGCGTGAGGCCCTTGGGTCGCTCCGACTTCTCCTTGGCCGCAGCTTCGTAGACTTGAGTGGCCAGCTCGATCTGCTCGGGCGTCATATAGTCGATCACATCGCCAAGTTGCTGCTGCACCTCAATGGACATGGCAGCCAGCGCCTTGATTGACGAGGGCTTCTTGGCCGAGAGCGTGCTTGACGAGGAAGCATCACTGGGGCCGCTTCCCCCGCCCCCGCCGCCACCGGCTCCCGATTGACCGAACATGACAGTCAGGCATCCGGGCGGCAATGCCGTTGAGGGCGGGCCGGTGCAGATGAACATGTCTCCCACGCAGGCGGCAGGGAGTTTGCCGATCAGGACCGTCGGGGGCACAGGACCCACGTGCAACATGCCGACGTGAGGGATTGCGGGTGGCGTGACCATGGGGCACACGTGCATATCGGTCATGCGGGCAGCAGGCATCTTGCCGACCATCACGGTGGTGCAGCCGGGAGATGTAACTATGCCGCCATGGGCGGTCATGTCGAGAAGGCGTGTTGCTGGTTTACCCAATGGAGTCCTCGCTATCTGGTGAGGGTAAGAGCGAGGAAGGGGCCACGGAAAACGCGGATAGAACCACGGATTCTCGCGGATCACTCACAAGGCTTGTCTTTCGTGTGTTGGAGAACACGACGCGCTTCACCTCGGGCTTTGGGCCGAAATTCAGGAGGAGCCCGACCTCACACTCGGTACTGCGTAGGTAGTTCACCAGTTGGCTCTTGTGACCGTCGGAAAGGCGCTCCACCGATTTGAGCTCAACCATGACGCGGGAGAGCACGAAGATGTCGGCAGCAAAATCCCCGACAACCACCCCATCGTAGAACACTTGGATGCGGTGTTGCTGTGAGTAGTGGAGGCCCCGCTTGCGCAGCTCTATGGCCATTGCATTCTCATACACCTTCTCCAAGAACCCAAAGCCCAAGGTATTGTAGACTTTGTAGAACGCCGCAAGTATCCGGTCAGTAGTGTCCTCGTGCTGCATCATATCATCGCTCTCCTGCTCGTTTCCGATCCGTGAAGATCCGTCAAATCCGTGTCATCCGTGTCCCTGTCATCGCTCTTTCTTCGCTTGCCACCATCAATTGATCATGACCACGCCGCCCTTGATCGTCGTCATTGCATCCGCACCCACCTCGGCAGTCACCCCCTTGAACGTGGCTGCAACATCTGCCTTGATGTCAACCTTCAAGCCCCCGATCTGCACACCCGTCGTTCCCTTGGCCGCAAGCTTCAAACCCTCCATTTTCAGGTCACTGGTTGCCTTGACGTTGATCTTCATCCCGCTCAAGTTGAGGTCGCTCGTCGCCTTGACGTCGATCTTGCCCTGCGAGGTCGACATCTTGATATTGGCTGCCGAGATCTCCAGGTCCTTCGACGCCTTGATTGAGATCTTCTCCTTCGACTCCAGGATGAGGCCCTTGCTTCCGTCAAGCTGCACCGTGTTGGCGCCCTTGCAGTCGGTGAGGGTGATCTTCTTACCGTTGTCATCCAGCTCCACCATGTGACCAGCTTTGGTCTGGATGGTCACGCACTTGTTCTTGTCGTCAATCCGGATGGTATGGCCGTCACCAGTGGAGATGGTGATGCACTTCTCCTTGTCGTAGTCCATGACCATGGAATGCTTGTCGGCGTTCCACGAGACCTTCTTGTTCTTGTCGTCGAGGATGAGCGCGTTCTTGTCGGTGCTCTGGACCGCAATGCGCTTGTTCTCGTCGTCCTGCTCGATGACGTGCTTCCCCTTGGTGGTGAAGCGGATCTTCTGCTTGCCGTCGGTGTCGTCCATGCACATCTCATTGCCGCCGGCTGTGCGGATGACGCTCTGCTCCTTGTTCGAGCTGACTACCGGCGAAATGGTGTTGGCGTTGGGAACCGTCCCCAGACCCAGTGGCTTGCTGGGGTCGCCGTCGATACAGCCGAACACCATCTCCGCGCCCTCGTGCGACGGAAAGTGCATGCCGTAGCTGGAGCCGCTGTAGGGCTGTGCAAGGCGCATGTACTTGGAGCCGCTGTAATTCTCGGCATCGGAGATGTCGAAGGGCATGCGCACCTTGTAGCGTCCCTGATCGTCAAGCGCGGCGTAGTCGGATCCATCGGCCTCGATGAATGCGGTCATGATACCGTTGACACGAGGAATCATGGCGGTGCGCTCGGGGCGGAACAGGTCGGCCTTGGCGGATGGGATGCACTGGAAGCGGTTCACGTAGGTGGAGAGCCGCGCGCTGCCGTCGGTGGTGGTGTGCGCGCCTGAGTGATGGACGCTTGTCACCACGTATGCGGCGTTGAAGTCGTCGCGGAAGTGCTCCTGCAGCGTGAAGCGCTTGCCTGCACGCAGACCCTGAGAGTTGCTCGAGCCGTCGAGAACGATCTGACGGCACGACAGCCGCGCAGCCGCGATCTCGGCCATGTGCTGCACTTCGGTGGTGTCTTTGGCGAGTCCGCCGTACTCGTACACACTGCCCACCGCACCGTCCTTGACCTGCCTGGTACTTGACAGATCGACCTCGGGTGTGCGGTAGTTGTAGTTCTTGGCGAGGACTTCTTTGGGCACAACCTGCTTTGAGTGAGAGAGGCGATGCACCGACTCCTTGTACTCCTCGTCAACCCGTTCGGTGAGCCCCGAGTGCGCGCGGTAGATGATGTTGGACTGCGTGGCAACCATCTCGAACTTCGCCGGCTTGTCGGTAATGAAAAGCGCCTCGGCGCCGGGCTTGCCGTCGAGCTCCTCTGGCAGCACCGGATTCTCGTTGAAGAAGTACCAGATGCCGTGTTCCTCCATGATTCGCTGGATGAAGTTGAGGTCCGACTCCTGGTACTGGACAATATACTCGTGCTCCGGATACTTGCCATTGTCAACGTCAACGGTGTAGTAGTTCTTCATGCCCGCTGCGTCGAGTACGTCCTTGACGATCTGAGGGGCCTTCTTCTTCTGAAATATGCGAGTCTGCACGTTGAGGTTGAGCAGCCACAGCGCCGAGACCAGCGTCACGCTGTACGTGGCATAGTCCACGGTGCGGTCGACGAACTCGAACTCCGACACAATGCCGGAGTAGGGGTAGAACTCCTGGTCGCGGTACATGAAGAGCGAGGCTTGCTTGTTCACCACATCGTCGGGGGAGATGTCGGGCTTCGATGAGATGAGCAGGATGCGGAACTCGTAGGGCGCGCTCACCCGATCGGCGCCGGTGAAGTTGAGCACTTCGAAGGTGCTGGAGTCCAGGCTCCCGCAGAAGAAGAAGAACCGGGCTTCGTTTGCTTTCTTGGGTTTCTGCGCCATCAGTGTCCTCCATCGTGTCTGGTCAACCGCTCACCGGTCTCCGAGGGCCCGCTTGTCGGCTGCATCGCTCCCGGCCAATCGCGTCCCTACCGCCGCCCGCACTACAGCAACTTGCCCAGCGCCGGGTTCCCTCCGAGCTTGTCCGTCACCACCTTGCCGACATCGGGCACCAGCTTGTCCAACCCGGGAATCTTCAGCACGTCCAGATCGATCGACGCGAACAGGTGGTGCACCAGCTTGTCCGCCTCGTCACCGTGCGCCGAGAGAATCACCGAGCCCTTCTTGCCCGAGCCAATGCGTCCCATGGCGTGCACCGGCAGGATGCAGCGCAGATTGCCCTTCTTGTAGTCCATGCCCGCCGCAGCCGCGAGCTTGCCGAGTCCGCCCACGTCAAGCTTGCCCATGCCGATGATGTCTCCGAGCGACTTGAACTCGGCAGTGGTGTCGGGCCGCCATTGGGCCGCAGCGGAGACCCCGGCCTGTGCGCCTGCGGACACGCCCGCCGCAGCTCCGACCGTACCTGCGAGTCCTGCCAGCTTGGCCGCACCGCCGCCCGATCCGCTGCCCGATGTCTTGCCGAACACGTAGCCGTTCATTGCCACGTTGAACCGCACCCAGCACTGCGCATCAGGTTTGAGCAGCGGCGCCAGCGGCGGCGCCTTGCGCAGCACCCCGACCAGGTCGAAGCCATCTTCGTCGGGCAGGCGCCACGATGCGCTGGCGCGGCCCTCCCTGATCTCACCTTCCGAGAACCACCGGGCAATGTCGGTGGCCTTGGCCACCACCTTGTCGGCGCCCTGCTTGATATGGTCCGCAACCTCCTCAAACCGCGAGGTGACCAGCTCACGCATGCCCTCGCCATGATGCGTGACCTCTTCGAAGTAGTGTTTGACAATTGCGGAAAAGAGGTACGTGATAAGTGCAATGCCCTCTTCTGCCGGTGCATCAAAGGAGATCGAGCCATCGCCGTCAAAGCCCTTGACCAGTTTGGAGGGGAACGAGCCGCGCAGAGAACCCTTCTTGAACGAGACATCGAGCGCCTGCTTGCCGGAGAGAGCTGCCCCGCCCTGCGCCGACACGCTGAGTGTGGCCAGATCCCGGTACGTGTCGGAGGATGATGCGCTCCACTCAACCTGTGCCGAGAGCGATCCACCACCCGAGGCTGCGCCGGAGAGTGCGCCTGTGCCGCCACCTTTGCCGGAGAGCGCCTTGAGGTCGAGGTTGGGCAGCTTGAGAGCGCCGGAGAGCCCGCCCTTGGAGAACACGTGTCCCTCTGCCTTGGCGTAGAAGCGCAGCAGGCAGACCGGCGCCGGCCCCGACTTTGGCGCGAAGTTGATGAGTTCGAAGAGATTGAGACCGGTCTGATCCGGCACGTACCACTGGCCGGAGAGGCTTCCGTTGAGCAGTGAGAACGTGAGGTCGCCGAACTTGTTGAGCTGGAGTTTCTTCTCCACTGCGTCAAGCTTTTGGTCAATACCCATGCCCGACACGAAGCGCATGAACCGCGCTGTGACATCGGTGGCAAAGCGTTGGCCCGCCGAGGCGAGGGCGCCGGCAGCGGCCTTCTGCGCGAACTTCCAGTTGGGCGGCATGGTGCTGCCGGACTGGCAGAGCTGGTCAAGCACTTCCTGCGCAAGTTGCGACTTCCGCTTCAACGCGTTGAGGGCTCCGGTGAGTTTCTGGTCGGTTGCCTCTTTCCACTCAACACCCTCGCTGACGATCTGGTCGAGGGCCGAGGGGCGCGCGAAGAAGCGTTTGGCCTGGTCTGCCCACTTGTCGTGCCCCTTGACAACAACGAGCTCCTCGATGGCCTTCTCGGGATCCTGCGCAAGGCCTGCGAAGAACTGCTCGATCTCCGACGCGATGTCCTTGACGTTCTTGAGCATGGAGGCTGGGTCCGACGACTTCCAGGCGTCTTGCAGTTTCCTGGCAAGGTCGCCACTCTGCTTCGCCTGGTCGTTGAGCGTATCGATTTTGCTCTCGGCGGACGGAGCAACCACCAGGTACTTGCCGGTTGCGGGCGAGAAGAGCACCATGGCGGGCAGCTCGCCTGCGCCGGCAGTGGCGGAGTAGCAGTGCAGCGTCACCACCACAGCGTCACCCTCGGTGGACTGCCCTACCATGCCGTAGAGTCGGACCGGCGCCTTGAGGCCGGCCCCCTCGGTCGGCGCCTTTGACGGATCAGATGCGTTGTTGAAGCGCGCGAGCGCGTCGGCTGCTGCTTCGTCGCAGTACAACTGCTTGGCGATTGACGCGTAGGTGTCACCCTTGGCAACGGTGTAGTCGGTCATGTGTTCTCCTGCTTGAGCGGCTTGTCACTGAGAAGCGTGCACGCCGCATTGTCTTTGGCAACGGTGATGGTGAGGTCGTGTTTCTTCGCGGCAGCCACGTGCGCCACCGTGTATTCGGCGAACTTGCCCGCTGTCTTGAATTCCGCGAGTTTGACCGACAGCGAGAACCCGGTCTCCTCGCACGAGATCTCCGCGCTGTCGGCCCCTGCATCCGCAGGTATCATGCGCGCGGGAATGCGCAGCACCAGCGGCATGGCCCTGACGCACTTGACCTCGCACTTGTCACTGGTCTTTCCACGTGCCGATCCCTCGAACTTGAAGGGTGTTGGTTCGGGCGATGGCGCCCACTCAGCCGGACACACACTGGACAGCCCCGCGTCGATGCCATGCTCCTCCCAGGAGCATCCGAGGTGGTGCAGCGCGTCGGCATCAACACTGTCGAACGTGACATCGAGAGCGCCCTTGTTGCTGGAGCTGCTCGAAAGCGCCACCGTAGTTCGGTCGGTCGATCCGGAGGCCTGCAGCGAGAACTTCTCGGCGGGTGACCCCCCCACTGCGTCGCCGTTCTCAACTCGCACAATCAGTCGTTTGACCGGGGTCTGCTGCTTCTCCGAGGCGGCGTCGACAGGCATGCGCAACGCACCCAGCGGGCTCGATGCGCCGTCGTCGGAGCGTGACAGCAGCGCGTACGCCTGTCCGGCGAGCAGTCCGTCGAACCGACACTCGCCCGAGGTGTTGACAGTTGCAGTGACGTCGGTTGACCGGTCATGCCTCAGTCGACCCAGCGCGAATTGCTCGCTTCCGGCGTCGGCCAGCGCCTCCGGGTTCTCGATCCGCACCACAAGCGACCGCGTGGCTGCTGTCGAGGAATCGGGCACCACCCATTGGCAACGCGCCGTGCCCTGCTGATTGCGGCCGCGCACTGTGTCGATGCGTTGCGGCGGATCCTGCGTGGTCTCGTACACGTCGAAGGTGACATCCGCACCGTCGGAGATGCCCTCTACGTCAACCAGCAGCGTCACAGTGTCGCGCTGGAGGGCGGCGTCGGATCGCTGTTTTTTCGCCTGCTCGTCCACGTGTTCCCATCGCGGATTGAATACGCGCACTGCGGTCTGCGGTGCATCCTCCATGGTGTCGGTGAGAGGGGCGACCTTCTGCTCCTGCTGCTCCTTGCGGGCCAGGACGATGTGGCCTTCGTAGGCCAGAAGCCATCTGCGGAGCGACTCGTCCCGCGAGTAGGTGTCGGGAATGCGCAAAACGCCCACGGCGCCGCGCTCCCACAACGCAAGCAGATGGTGCACCCGTGCAGCGCGGTCGGCGTATGCGTGAACCTGGGGCGAGGCCGCCAGGCGCCCGGATCCTGCGAGTGCGGAGTGCATGCGGGAGATCACGTCGAGCAGCGAGCCCGCGTCGAGGAGGCGCGCGGCCTCCCCCGCGTCGGTGACTGCGAAGGGGCAGCCGTGCGGGTCACCCGGCATGTCGCGACCGGGCGCTACCGCGCATTTGCCCGGCCGCACGCCACCGTAGCGCAACCGATCGCACGGGGTGCGAAGGCAGTGCGTGCACGCCCGGGCTCCTGGGCCTCGGGGGACTGACGTTGGTGACTGCGATGTTGTCACGGTGCTCCAGAGTGATCGGTCATCGATTGACGCTTTCTGAGTCCGAGTCGCACGGGGGACTCTCCGCGAGGCCCTTGGTGCAACTTGGTGGGCAGCCGGAGCTGGTCCCGGGATGTGGAGGCCGCGCGCCCCCACACCCGTCCCGGATGACCCTGAAATAATATATGGAAGACGAACCGTTTGTGATGCAGGTCACAAACATGGCAGATGGGAGTTTCGCGGACTCCATCGAGCCCCGGCAGAATCCGGGATTGGGAGGAAACGACCGGCCTCATCAACCGGGCGCGATGCTTGCGGGTGTCGTCCTGCCCTGCGCACACGCGTCAAGCTAGCGGCATTCGGCTCAAAAGGCAGGGATGGAGGCTGCTTGTGGTTCGAGCGCCGTAGGTGCGGCGCCTCTGTAGCAATTGGCAGGTAGCGAGGAGCCCGGAGTCCCGTAGGGACGGCACTCAACACTCCAGGGCAGGTGCCGCCCCCTGACGGGGCTCAGGGCCGCATTCTTCACCGTCTGCTACAGAGGCGCCGGCCCTAACGGGCCTCGATGTCGTCAATCCGTGCGCCAACTTGACGCGCATGCGCCATGCGGGATGTGCACCGGACCTTAACAGTCGTATGACGCGCCACACGTTCGACTGGGCTCAGTGCGGCGCCCCGGCGTTGCCATCCAAGACATTCATCTCCTCCATGCAGCCTTCTTAACCGCCGAGAAACAGCAAGGGGCCCTCGCCGGAAATCACCAGTGAGAGCCCCCGTTCTCAAACCTACATGTCAACTTTCGTGGAGTTGCCCCAACATCACGCTGCTTCGGCGACAGCCTCCTGTGGGACTGCCCCGGGCTTTCCGTTGCGATGTCCCTTGATCTTCTCGTTGATCTTGACAAGTTGACGCTCGGCCTTGGACACTGCCTCGTCGATGGCTTTGCCCAGATTCGCTTCTTTGGCAAGCGCCTTGACAGTGTGCTTCTGGCCGTTCATGACGATCTCCACGACATTCTGCAGCGGTTCCTCGTCAACAATGACGTGGCATGAGGTCAGCTTGTCGTAGAACTTCTCGAGTCCGGCAAGTTTCGAGGTGATGAGGTCTTTTGCGCTGTCGGAGACTTTGGTGTGGCGCGCGGTTATCTGTATCTCCATGAGCCGCTCCTTTGGTGAGGGTGCTGAGACAGTTCCTATTATATACTACGGTCGGATGAAAGTCATGTTGTTGCGGGCCGGGGGTCAGGACGCGCCTGTGACGGTTCGCAGCACCTCGCCTGCGCGGTACGAGCTGCGCACGAATGGGCCCGCAAACACATCGCGCAAGCCCATGCGCACCCCGGCCTCGCGATACCGCTCGAACCTATCGGGATGCACGAACTCCACAACTGCGGTCTGCACTGCCGACGGACGCAGGTACTGGCCAATGGTCACCATGCTCACGCCTGCACTGCACAGGTCGTGCAGCACTGCATTCACCTCGTCCTCGGTCTCCCCGAAACCGACCATGAGTCCCGACTTGACATTGGGCACACTGCCCGTGTCGGCCGCGGCGCGCAGTACCGAGAGCGATCGCCGGTAGTCGGCCTGCGGACGGATCGTGCCGTACAAGCGCGGTACGGTCTCCACATTGTGGTTGAGCACATCGGGGAGGCTTGACAGCACGGTTGCCAGCGACGCGGCGCTTCCGGCAAAGTCGGGCGCCAGCACTTCGATGGTTGCGCCTGGAACCGTCGATCGGATCTCCTGCACCGTCGCGGCAAAGTGCGCTGCTCCGCCATCGGGCAGGTCATCGCGCGTGACTGAGGTGACGACCACATGCTGCAGCCGCATCTCCAGCGCGGCCTCGGCAATACGGCGCGGCTCGTGCGGGTCGAGAGGCTGCGGTCGTCCGGCACTCACTCCGCAAAACGCACAGTCACGCGTGCACATGCTTCCCATGATGAGGAAGGTTGCCGTACCACGCCCGAAGCACTCACCACGATTGGGGCACGAGGCTTCCTTGCACACGGTATGGAGCTGCCCCGCGTCAAGCAACCGCTCGACCTCGGCCTTGCGCCCGTGCACAGGCAGGGTGCGCCGAAGCCAGGGAGGCATTCGCGTTGGATTTTCGGTGTCGCGGGTGTTGGGGTCCATTGGGGTTCTGTCTGCCATGGAAGAAGAGATGCCTGCGGTCGTGGAATCGCCGATTTGAGCGCGATCACACTGGCGGAAGTGACGAGTTGCGAGCAAGCGAGTTACGAGCGCTGCACCGAGCGGAGTCGAGGTGTTACGAGCCGTCGATGGTCTCCTTCGATCCCCGCCGTGTGAGTCGCCCGTTCGTCGAGTCGTCCTCTCGTCCATTCGAGATCTCAGACTCGTCGCGCCCCTCCCCACTTCTCGATTCTCACTTCGGCTATTCGTATTTCAGCCGCAACCTCGTCGGAAGAATCTTCAACTGCTCCCGGTACTTGGCCACGGTCCGTCGGGCTACCTTGAGGCTTTCGCGCGAAAGGATGTCGGCCAGCCGCTGATCGGAGAGCGGACGCGTGGCGTTTTCCTCTGCCACCAGTTCACGGATGCGATTCTTTATGCGCTCGGTAGACACATCGTTGCCGCCATCCGCGTCCTGGCTGAGCCCCTCGGTGAAGAAGTACTTCAGCTCGAAGATGCCATGCGGGGTCTGCACATACTTGTTGCTGGTGACCCGGCTCACCGTTGAGATGTGCATGCTGATGATGTCGGCAACATCCTGCAGCTTGAGCGGGCTGAGGTTGGGCGGGCCCTTCTCAAAAAACTCCGGCTGCTTCTCGATAATGGCGTACATCACCTTGAGCATGGTCTGTTTGCGCTGCTCAATCGCGCGGATGAGCCAGGCTGCGCCGTTGAGCTTTTCGCGCACGTACTTCTTGACATCTGCTTTGGCCGTGCTGCCGCGCCGGATCATGCGCGCGTAGCCTTTGTTGATATGCAGCGACGGCACCGAGCGGTCGTTGAGCATCACGAGGAACTCGCCGTCAACCTTCTCGACAATGAGATCGGGAACGATCACCGCCGGGCGGTCGGCAGTCACCTGGTAGCCAGGCTTTGGGTTGAGCGTCTTGATGATGTCGAGTGCGCCCTGCACCTCACGCAGCTCAACGCCGAAGGTTCGGGCGATTTCGGGAATCCGCATCTTCTCGAAGAGCTCCCATGCATCCCGCACAATGCGTGCTGCCAGGGTGTCGCCGAAGCCGCGTTTCTTGAGCTGAATGGAGAGGCATTCCTGCAGCGTGCATGCGCCCACACCCGCAGGCTCCATGTTACGGATCAGGTTGAGCGCTTCCTCGATCTCGAAGGCACTCACCTTGGTCTGCTCAACAATCTGTTCGATGGGAGTGCGAAGGTACCCGTCGGCATCCAGCGAGCTGATCAGGTACTGCACAACCAGGCGCAGGTGCCCCTCAATCTTCTTTTCGAAGAGCTGCGTTTCCAGGAATTCGGTGAGGGACTGCTGATACACGGCAGTGGGCTCGAAGCGGTCGTCGTCGGACCGGCCCTCGTCCTCACTCATGCGGCCACCAGCGTCGAACCCGTCTTCGAGGTATTCCTCCCAGTCAATCGGGTCTTCCTTGACCTCGATCTCCTGCTCTTCCTTCGGCGTCTCGTCGGCAGCCGGCTCTTCGGTCTTCTCAGCCTTCTCCGGCGACTCCTGCTCCAGCTCTTGAGTCTCGGAGGTCTCCAGAACCGGATTCATCTCCAGCTCGGTGCGCAGCAGTTGCTCAAGCTGCAGGGTGTTGACCTGCAGAAGTTTGAGCGACTGAATCATTTGGAATGAGAGCTTCTGTTGAAGCCTCATTGACATGTCAAGACCGAGATTCACAATCCACGCCCTCCGAAGCTGTCGAGAACACGGGGATGAACGAATGCGGGATGGCGGTGCTCACTGATGATGCATTGTTCTCTCATAAATTACAATTTCGCTGAACCGGGGGATCAGTAGTGGATGTGGTGTCGGGATGGGCTACTCTGGGCGGTCCCGGCGGATGACCGCCGGGCGGCCCTCCTTCCGGGCTCGGGCAGGGGCCCTCGGTGCTCCGTGCCCCGATGTCGCCGGTGGCTTCGACTCCGCTCAGCCACCGGCGACCCGGGGTCACTCCGCACGGCGCTCTCGCGGCGCTTTCCGCCCTTTCCGTTGGGCGGGCGCATGGCTGTAGTCCTGCCTACCGCACAAGCACGAGCGAAGAGAGGACGGAATGCGGGGAACCGATGACTTGCAGAGGCGTGGCGAAAGCCGGGCCCGGACCTGCGGGATCCTCGCGCACGTTCATGGCATTGGGAGGCGCCAGCGGTGCCGGATGAGGGGCTGACCTCCGGTGGTCCCCGCAACCGCGCTGCAACGCAGTGTATTTTGTCCTATCTTCCGTTGACGAAAGCCTGTCGATCCGGGCGATCCATGTTCTGCACTGAAACCTGATACAAAGGAGATGACATCATGTTCGTACCGAAGCTCCGAGCCATTGGCGCCGCCGCCGCAGCCTGCATGATTCTGACCACGTCCGTCGGCGCGCAGCAGCGCAGCGCCATTCAGTTCCACGATTCCACCGGGGTCGATCAGACCGCCAGGATCGGATGGCGCGGACCGAAGAACAGCGGCTCGGTGTTCATCGAGACGCCCAATGACCTGGGGAATTCCGTGACCGTGAAGAGCGGGAAAGTAACGGCAGCACAGGGGTTTGCCGGGGATGGGAGCGAACTGACGAACCTGTCGGTCGGCAATGTGACAGGGATGAACGGTGTGCTTGCGGGAGTGCGGGATACCTTGTCGAAGAAAGCAGATACGTCGTGGGTCAATACAAAAGTCGCGGCGATCAGCGTGCCGAGTGTGGCGGGGATTCGGGACACTGTGTCGAGAAAGGCGGATACGACATGGGTCAATACAAAGGTGGGGGTAGCAGCTTCGTATTACCTTCACGCGAGCTCGACCGATCCGTACGGTCAAGTGATCAGTAATGAGACTCCCGCCACAAGCACCTTGGTTGGGCCAGTCACAATCAATGCCCCAAGCTCCGGATATGTCCTTGTCTATGTGACGGCCGATATCGGACCGGTTGCCGCCGCAGACAAGACATACTGGGTATTCTACGGTTCGCTGTCAAGAAGCAGAACTGCTGAAGGCCCGGTGGCGAGTGGGGTTCACTGGAACAGTAGCAATGCATTGACCCAGAATTGGGCACAAAACGCACTGTTTCCGGTGACGGCGGGAACAAATTCTTTCTACTTGGTTACTTGGAGAGAACCGATCGCAACAGCCGCAAACATCGGAGATGTGGCAATTGGGAAACTATCCATGTCGGCGGTCTTCTTCAAGAACGCATTTTAGCAAGGCCATGGAGTTGAGGATCTGCACGACCTCAACGCGATCCGCAGGCCATGAGTGTATTCTTCAGTAGAAACAGGAACCATGAGGAATTCGTAGAGATGGGTTCACGTCAAGGGCCTTCCCAC
>Ga0315288_10004039_pt1 | contig 18684 bp, 22 predicted proteins | sample YL17G11_20_MG_FD_203454 | JGI IMG/M metagenome (GOLD analysis project Ga0315288, IMG submission 203454) | Sediment microbial communities from Yellowstone Lake, YNP, Wyoming, USA - YL17G11_20 | ecosystem: Environmental > Aquatic > Freshwater > Lake > Sediment | place: USA: Wyoming | collected... | reverse complement strand
CTGAGAGTGCTTTTTGAGATTTCTGTGAAAAACTATCTAAAAAAGAAAAAAGTTTTAATAGATAAATACGATTGTGCTGTGGTTACGATTTCCGGCAAGACAACTAAATACGATTCTTTAAGAAAGAAAATCAATTACATTGCTACTGCTTATATAAGCGACAACGACCTACGAAGTTCGGTTAGTTTACTTAATAAAAATTCATTTACCACAACTCTTAATCAGTTTGTTCATAATGAATTATATCAAGCTACATCAACGAGCGTGCGCGATTTTTGGACTAACGCCGAACCTCTTTTTGATTTTCTAACATCATAACTTATGCTTTTTTACTCACCACTTCGCTACCCCGGCTCAAAAAGAAAACTCTTTAACTATTTGGAGAGAATTTTGACCCATAACAACTCTACTCCACAAGTTTTAATTGAGCCGTTTGTCGGTGGCGGAAGTGTTTTTATTAACTTTTTATCTTGCCACGAGGAAAGCAGGGCGATTATAGCCGACAAGGATGAGCTTATTTATAGTTTTTGGAAAATACTTTTTACTGAACCATCTTATTTAATAAACTTCATTAGAAAAACGAGAGTAAATCTCAAAACTTTTGACCAGTATAGATACATTTCATATCACCCAGCCGAGTTTAGTAGAAAAAAGTTAGCGGAAGCGTGTCTATTTTTGAACCGCACCAGTTTTTCAGGAATTCTAAACAACAGCGCAGGCCCTATCGGTGGCCGTGAGCAGAAATCTATTTACAAAATTGATTGTAGGTTTGGCCGTGAAAATCTAATTAAGAAAATAAAAAGTATCTCGGTTTTCAAAAATAGAGTAGTGGTTTTGCCCTATAATTGGGAGGAAACTCTGAAGTATGTAGCCGGAAAGGATAAGTATAAAAATGCGCGTTTATTGTATTATTTTGACCCTCCTTTCTACAAAAAAGCCGCCCAACTCTACCGCCACCATTTTGACGATGCGAGCCACAAAAACTTGTGTGATAAGTTAATAAAACTAAAAAAGCCGTGGATTTTAAGCTACGATAGAGCGCAAGAAATACAAAATCTTTACTCGGCCTTTACAAGAATCAATGTTAGTATGCCGTATTCTATAAATTCTCCGGCCAAGCGACTTGAAAAAGAACTCATTATTACACCGCTCAAACTTCCTAAAATAAAAAGTAAAAGCAAATAGGGAGTTTGCCGATCTGCTAAATCGGCAAACTATAAAACATAATGCGCGCACGGGAAGGGTGGGGCAAGCATTATACTTCTGTTCTCGTTTTTCTTTACCCCTCAAAAAATCATTCGCTCAAAAAATTTTCGGATTGAACTTGACACTCCACGCGCGCGAAGCGCGCGGCGTTGCGGAAATTCAATGGGCGGCTATTGAAGCCGCCCATCAAAAAAATTCTAAAACTGATGTCTGTTTGATTGCTGTGCCCTCGAGAGGAATCGAACCCCTATCACGAGATCCGGAATCTCGCGTCCTGTCCGTTGAACGACGAGGGCCTGTCTCCTGCATGCGCAGGCATGGCGTAGGCGGGCAAAAATTACAAGCTAAACCAAATCTCTAATATGGCGCCCAAAGATACCACAGCCCCAATTATATAATAAAGAGCATTGGGAAGACATATTTTATACGCCGGTTCGATTTTAGAGTTTTTTGCTTTTTTATGAATCATTAAAATTATAATTGCTTGAAAACCGAAAAATAGCGCGCCAACAATACTAATAACCGGAATAACGTTTCTGGCACCCAATAAGAATAAAGACAACGGAATAAGCCCTGTCAAAGCCCAAGCAAGTTTTTTATTCAGTTTCAAATCATACCAAAGCGTTTCCCTAAAATAAACACCAAAGCTTAATGCCGCCTCGGTTACGGCCAGAAGCCCCAAAATTGCTCCGAGAAACATAATAAAACCGGAGTTAAGAGCGCGGGAAAATCCGAATATGGCATCTGAAGAAGTTAATTGCCCGGAAACGCCCAAAATAATAAAAACGAACATAAGATAAACAATGGCGGGAATTAAAGTCCCGTATTTTATGGCTTTCTTGAGCCTGTGCTTTCCAGCGCCGAGCAAATCCTCCATTTTCGGTATTACCGTATAACCAGTCATGGCAAAAAGAATAACCCCATAAGGTAGAAGTATGTTTTTTATATCAAATCCGCTAATAAAATTATTGAAATTAACATATCTAAAATTAAAAAGTGAAATCAGAATAATAATAAAAATCACCAGAGAGCTTATATAAAATTCGGTTTTGCCAAAAGTTTTCGGCCGCGCCAAAACCGCCAAAAACCAAAATATAAAAAATGTTATAGAACCCCAGAACAAACTCTGGCCTGTTATTAACGAAAGAAATTTCCCTCCAAAAATTATATATATCAGCAACGTTCCTATGCCGCCCAAAAAAACAGATGTCGCAACTAAAATCCTCAATGGACGGTTCAAATAACTTGAAGCTAATCCTACTAAGCGTTTATGACCCTCTGTCCGCAAAGCAATTTCACCGAAAATTTGTTGAATCAACAAAATAATAAAAACAAGAACTACAAACTCTGCTAACCCCACAAAAAATCCAGCTTTAGCAAAAACATAAGGCAAACTAAAAATGCCGGCACCAATGGTAGTGCCGACAAGAGAAAACACTGCTAACCAAAAACTCTTGTCTTTATTATTCCCGTCCATAATCATCAGCCCTGCTTTTATGTCTATTCTTATCATTCTTTGATTCCTCTTTTATCAGAACAACTTTTTCTTTTTTAACTAATTTCAGAAGTTTTCCCAAAAGACGTTTAGGATCCGAATCATAGACGATTTTTCCCGGTCCGCGATGTGATCTTTCCACAATTTCGCGAATCATATCTGCGGTGCCGCCAGTCCCCTCCAAAACGCCAATGGGTTTGGCATCTTCAAAAGCAATCGTAAATTCATTAAGAGTACCCATGCGACCACAAACAACAATAATAGCATCGGCCGAACGAGTTAAAAGCAGGTTGCGGCCTGAATAATCAAATCCGGTATAAATAATCAAATCAAAATAATCCGTTGGCAGATGATAAGTTTTAACGTGGGCTTTTTCCGTAGCCGCCGGAGACAAACCAATTGAAATCCCGCCTTCTTCTTTAGCGCCACGGGCAGCCCAATATGGGATGCCTATGGTTGCCCCCGTTACTAAAACTCCGTTTTGGCGGACAATTTCCTTGCCCATTTCCCTAGCCATTTCTAAGGCCCCGCGATTGCAATGTCCTGTTTCGGCCGCTCCTGAAACAGCAACTTTATACTTCATGTGAACATTATACTTCATGTGAACATTAGGCATACAAAAAATTATTAAAAGTAATAATTTATATTACCTAAAAAAAAATTTTAAATCAATACTAGTGTGATAAATAATTTAAAATAGCTAAAAAAATATATTCTGAAATCGCACAATAAGCAGGCTTACAAGCCAAAAATACGCGATTTATCATCCTAATTGTATGATATAAATCAATAAAAACTTAAATTTAATATACCGCGATCAAACGGGGTCTTGACACAGTTTGTAGTTTTTGAATTAAAAACCAATTCTGTGGATAACTTAAAAGCGGCCGAAATACGATTAGTATGAACATTTTTAAACAGGTATTCAACAATTTATCAACAAAATCTAAACAGTCCTTGAAATTTAAAATACAGCGCTTTTTTATACTATCTGAACACGACTGCCGTATGATAATATTTTTAAGGCTAATCTTATTATAAGAAGAAGAGAGTAAGAGTATATGATTTCGTCTTTTTAAAAAACTGACGCAGTTTTACAGCAAAAATCATTAAAATCGCAAAGTCACTGTCAATTTAAAAATTTTAATTTTAACTTTAAACTTGCCTCTATAAATAATAATTAATTTACACGCGTAAATTACTTAATTTTTTCAGCCCCAGGCTGATCCCTGCCCGCAGAGGCTACGCCTCAAGCGTTGCAGGCGGGCGCCTTCGGCGTAAAAATACTGAAAAACTAAAAATACGATTTTAATTCAATTTTTAATTCAGCTTATTATAAATGCTATAGCGCGTATAATAAACTGCTGACTAAATAGGTAATAAATCAAAAACAAAAATCCGGATCTTGGTAGAGAAGCCGGATGGTAAAATTTAGCCACGGTAGCCACCTTTGAGACTCATCAAAAATCCTAGCGAGTCATCAAAAAATCCTAAGGTAAGGCTTTTACTCGGCTTTTTTTAAGATTTCTTCACGTTCTATATCCTCCATCTTTCTAATAGATAAAATTACATACGGCGCATTAGAAAACGTCGAAACTATGTCCTCCGCTTGATTAATATCGGCTTTCGGCGCCTTGTCATCAGCTAACGATCTGTACTGCTCTAATTCTTCTAAAATCTTTTCTTTCAAATTATTATCATTCAGATTATTATCAGCGGCATATTTTTTAACAGCATTGTTTTGCGTATTTTTTGAAGCAATTGTCTTTGCCGGCTTTTTTATAGTATTTTCAGTGTTTACGGCAAGCGATAGACCCCTCTTGGAAGACAAAATCTCAGTCAAAAATTTATTTGATAATTTGTTTTTGGATACGGGGTGGTCCGGATCGGCAAAGTTTCTAATATAATTGGTCATCCATTCACTGGTAGTAATGTAATAACTGCCAAGTTTTATTCCCTTCAACTTATTCTGTCTAATCATTAGACCTAAATGGTCGCGGGTATAGCCATATAACTCGGCGGCAGTTTTAAGCGGGAGATATTTTTCAGAGTTATTTTCTTCCATAAGTAATGAAATTTTAATGAAATTTTTTGGTTTTAATATCTTATTAAAATAGCTAAATTGCCATAAAATTTTTATCGCAGACGCGATATAGAATAGCTATTTCATTATAGCAAAAATAGAAAATATAGTATCTACTAAAACTGTGGACAACTCTAAATTAAGAATCAAAAATTTACTTCCAATTGACGTTTAACTAAGCCATATGACCCCAATGATCTGATGGTGAAACTGGGATAGCTTCCAATTATTGTTGTTGAAATTAAGGCACCATTAGACATAGCGGGAACCGGGACCGAAACACCCTTTCTAACTTGATATATTTGCCATTCCACTCCTGAATCAGCAGCATAAATAGCTACAGTTGAATCGTTAATATCGCCCGCCAGTTTCAATTGGGTGACGACGATATCGGCAATTAAAGCGGCGACCAACAAAACAATTGAGATAATAATTATAGTTAAAAGAAGAACGATGCCTTTTTGATTATTAAATGTTATTAAATGTTTCATTTTTTTAAATTTGTAAAAATCTTCCGCTGATCGTTGTCTGGACTTTTAAATTAGCACTTTGGTTGCCGACTTGGCTGGTAGCACCCATTGTTATAGTAATTCGGGGCTGTAAACCATCGCCAGGCGCTTGGCCCAATAAATAAAAATTCAAATAATTAAAAGTAGCTTCAGAGCCGGTAACCGCCGAATAGTTCGCTCCCCCATCTGATGATTTTTCAACAATGCCACTATTAAGGCGATAAACGACGGCCTCACTTTTGGCATTAGAAAAAGAAAGTGAACCAACGCCGCTACTAAAATTCTTGCCTGTTCTTACCTCTCTTGCTATTGATTCAATAGTAAATCTAATATTGTCCTCAACATTTCTTAAAGCAATAATGCGGCGCTGGCTTACAAGCGCCAAACTAAAAATTCCAAAAACCATATTAACGACTAAACCGAAAATGCCAATAGCAACTATCAGTTCTATTAAAGTTAATCCTCCTTCTTTATTTTTATTTGTAATTCGCATAAAATTCCCAGATTAGTATTAGGCGAAGCTCTTATTTCCAATTAAATAAATGCTCTTCAACTGAATTGCTATAAGTGATCCCCCTTCTTTGCCAAGTAACAAAGGCAATAATTTGAATCTCATAATTAGAGAGGTTTAAGATAGAAATTTTTCTTACATAAGAAGTAGCCGCACCCGACGAAATGTAGTTATAAATCCCATTAGAATCTAAAAAAAGCGGGCTGCCGGAAAAAGAGGAAAGTATAGTTGAATCATAAGCAACTTGATAATCGCCATCGGCTAAACCGTTATTCCAGACCTTACTCTGAAGCCAGTTATTGTCCCTGATGTTTCTCACCACTTCAATGCCTTCGGCCGTTAAATTGGCTGCCATTAGGCGATCTTGAATATTAGAAACATAAAAAAGCGAGGTTGTTATTAAAGCCAATGCAGAAATAAGGCCCACAACTATAAGACCGACAGCCACAATGGTCTCAAGCAGGGTAAATCCGTTATTATTTTTATTTAATTTGCCCAATTCCATTACGGCGAGGAAATAAATCCTGTTTTATTAATATTAATCATGCGAGTTGCGCCATTTTTACTAATCAGGACGATAATGGCGGTTGTTTGATTAGGAGTAAAATTCACTGTTGGTTCCGGCGGAGAAAAAACAACATCGGAAAGATTATTGCTTAAGTTACTTACGTTAATTCCAGACTCTAAATTTATCATTTCAAAATCCTCGAAGCCATTCGCATCTCTTATAAAATCTCTATCAGAGCAATTGGGAGAAATCGCCAAATCGGCAAATATAATGTAGCTTGTTGAATTAATACTGTTAAAATGCACTCCCCAGCCGCAGGGAATGCCGCTGTTCTTATAAGCTTTGGACGAAAGCGCGAAGGATTGAACGCGGCGCAGATTTAAAGATAATTTTTGAGAAGACCTCAAAAGCGCTGAGTTTTGCCTCTCAAGACCAACATTAAAAATAACGATGGTGGAAATTACAGCAATAATAGAAGCGACAACCAAAATTTCGATAAGGGTAAATCCGTTTGGATTAGCTTCAGAACTATTCATACTTAATTAAAATATTGTCGTCGGCTTTTAAAAAAATCTCATTTAATGATTTGGAATTTTTTTTGCCGTTTAAATACCAATACCAGGATTTTTTGCTATTTTTAACGAAACTCTCAATGGCGGCCAAATTGCTCCTCTCATCAAGATTGTAACGAAAATTGCCGGCTTTAGAGGTTAAAATCAGCGCGTCAAGAAGAGTTTCATTCTCAACAACGTCTCCTTCAAAAGCCCGCTTTTCTCCGTTTCCAAAATCAATGGTTAAAACCACTTTGCCAATAATTTTCGGAACCGACTGTGAGACATTATTGTCTCGTCTATTGCCAGAAAACCAGAAGATGGTGCCGGCGCTCAAAATTAAAAGCAAAAGCGCCGCCAGCATTAAAATATAATCATTTTTTTTGTTCATATTTTTTATATTTTTCCGCCAAAGGCGCCCGCCTGCAACGCTTGAGGCGTAGCCTCTGCGGGCAGGGATCAGTCTATGGCTGAAAAAAATTAATAATAAAATCTGAGAGAAAAAAGGCGATTGTCGCGCCAAGAACTAAAAAGGGGCCAAAAGCGACTTGGCTTTTTAAAGTCTTTTTGCCAAGCCCTATCAATATTATACCAAATGCGGCGCCAATAATAAAAGTTGATATAAAAGCGACAATAGCCAACAAGGGACTTAAAAACAAACCGACTAAAAACGCTAATTTAGCGTCGCCCAAACCCATAGCCCGGCCGCGGGAAAAATAGAAAAACAGAAAGAAAAACAAAAAAACAACTAAAGCGACAAAAAGCTGTTCTACAAATATTTTGAAATTTCCGAGTTCTCCGCCCGAGGCGGATCCGCCTATGGCGGAAAAAGCATTAAATAAATCATAAATTAAAACAATAACAACCGCCGGATAAATTATTTTATCGGGAATAATTCGCCATTTAAAATCATAGACGGCGATAACCAAAAGGACCGAAAGAATAAAAATATAATAAATATTAACAGGTAAAATACCAAATTTATAAAAAATCAGAACCCAAAGTAGACCCGAAATTAATTCCACTATTGGATATTGCCAAGAGATTTTTTTATGGCAATAGCGGCAATATCTTCTTAACCAAATAAAACTCAAAATCGGTATCAGATCGTACCACTTAAGTAGATTTTTGCATTCAGGACAAAAAGAACGACCAAAGATAATATCTTTGGTCGTTCCACCCCGCCTTGGCGGGGTCTTCAGGCGATAAATCACAACATTCAAAAAACTCCCGAAAATAAGCCCAAATACAAAACTACTGAGCAATATCATAACAATATCTGGAAGCGACGCCGCCGCAACCGGCCGTATCTGCGCCGCTAAACCCATTGGTGTAAGCGCTATTGTAAGGACAACCAGATCCAGTCGTAGAAACACAGTCGCGATCCTGATTTAAAAGCATACTTCCTTGGTCTTCCAAGCTGGCACCAAGGTGGTACGATTGGGGACCTAGGGCACCGGTTGGCGTATAATTGGCATACCAATAGCAGAGATCGGAATTGGCAGTGCAGGAAGTGCCTGATGGAGCCAGGGGATCAAGCGGCCATCCCGGTATCTGAGTACCAGTAACCAAGTCGCCTATTGCAGTAGGATACTTGCCATTTTTACCGTAATAATCTTCAGCTGCGGTTTGGAGATTCCTAACATCAGCTATTCTTTTAGTGTCCCGAGCTCTTTTCCTCGCGCCAGTTAAGTTAACAACAATAATTGACGCTAAAAGGCCAATAATACCAATAACTACCAAAAGTTCCAGAAGGGTAAAACCCTTCGACGAGCTCAGGGCGAGCCCTTTTTGTTTTTTGTTTTTAAACATAAAAAAATTTTAATTTATAATCGACCGTTTTCTAAAATGCGTTAACTAAATCATATATCGGAATTAAAATTGCCGCAACTAAGATGCCCACACCCGCACCCAAAACCACAATTAAGATGGGCTCGATAAGACTCACTAAATTATCAAAGGCCCGGTTAACCTCCTCGGTAAAAAAAGTTGATACTTGTTTTAAAATAGTGTCAAGTTTTCCGGTTTGTTCGCCAATTGATATCATTTGAGTAACCATCGGTAAAACTTCTGAATAGCGGGCAAAAACCACGCTGATATTACTGCCTTTTCTCACCGCTTCGTTGGCTTCAAGAATAATCCGGCGATAAACCGCATTGCCAACTACATCGGCCGTTATTTCAAGCGACTGGGAAATGGCAATGCCAGCCGAAGAAAGGGTTGATAAGGTCTCTGAAAAACGCGCCAGATAGATTTTTTTCATAAGTTCGCCGAAAATCGGTAGCCGAAGTTTTAAGCCATCGAAAGCATAGCGCCATTCAGGAGACTTTTTAATTGCCATAGTTACAAAATAAATGGCTACAAACAGAACAATAAAAAGAAGCCAGCCCCAGCTCTTCATAAAAACCGATGAGCCGATAAGTAGGCGGGTGACTAAAGGCAGTTGTTGGCCGGACTCGGTTAAAATGGCTGTTAAGTTGGGAACCACCCAAATCAACATCGCTGTGCCAATCGCAATAAAAGCCGCCACAATAAAAGCCGGATAAATCATCGCGCCTCTGGCTTTGGAGTTTAAAATATACTGGCGGTTGATGTATTCCGAGAGATAAGTTAATGTTTCCTCCAGCCGGCCGGAAATTTCACCGGATCTTATCATCTGGATGAAAAAATTTGAAAAGACCTTAGGATGTTTGGCGAGAGCTCTTGAAAAAACCGCTCCGGCATCAACATCGTCGGCAACAGTAGTAATGATCTTAGAAAATTTAGGATTTCCAACCTGTTTTGCCATAACTTTCAATGATTGTACCAACGGCACTTTTGCCTGAATTAAAACTGCCAACTGCTTTGTGAAAAGAACAATTTCTTCGTTCTTAACCCGATTAAAATACGATAATAGCTGGTCAACCAACTTATTAAAAGTTAAATTTTCTGTTTCAGAAAAGGGTTTGATGTCAATAATAATCAACTGCTGATTTTGCAAAACAGAAATAGCCCCTTCAACCGAAGGTGATTCTATAATATCGGATTCTAATTTCCCTTCTTGAGTTCTGGCTGTGTATTGAAATTTCATAGTAGTTTATTGAATAATTGTTTGTTGGAACTCTTTTGGGTTTAAAGAATAACCCAATGCCGTTTCCGGCGTCACTTCACCGCGGCGAACTAACTCGGCTAAACTGCGATTCAAAGAAATCATACCATCTTCAAGCGATGTTTCAATAACTAAATCGAGCTGATGAGCCTTATTTTCACGAATTAGATTAGAAACCGCGTTATTGGCAAGCATTATTTCAGCAGCCGGAATGCGGCCGCCGGAAATTCTTGGTAGAAGCCGCTGGGAAATCACTGCCGAGATAGTATTGGCTAATTGAAGCCGGATTTGATTTTGCTGATTCGGAGGAAAAACATCAATAATCCGGTTAATCGTCTGACTGGCGCTGTTGGTGTGAAGCGAGGAAAATACCAAGTGGCCCGTTTCGGCTGCCGTGAGAGCAGCGGCAATAGTTTCCGGATCGCGCATTTCACCAATCATAATAACATTGGGGTCTTCCCGGAGAATCGAACTTAAAGCATTATAAAAACTTTTAGTGTCCAGACCAATTTCCCGCTGGTTAACTAAAGACTTATCGCCGATAAACAAATATTCTATAGGATCCTCAATAGTAATAATGTGTTCGGTTCTCGAATGGTTAATGTCATCAATTATTGAAGCTAAAGTCGTTGATTTGCCGTGACCCGAAGGCCCGGTTAATAACACAAAACCTTGTTTTAGTTTGGAAATCCTATGGAGCGCCGTTGGCAAATTGAGCTCTTCTGCGGTTTTAATCTTTGAAGGGATCAATCTTAGGGCGCTGCTTATAAATCCTTTTTCAAAGAAAATATTCACGCGGAAACGGGCTTTGTCTTTAAAACCATAAGAAAAATCAATTTCTTTTCTTTCAATAAAAGTTTCTTTTCTTTCGCCTAAAAGCTGATAAGCCAAGTCCTTAGCATGTTCGGGAGTTAAAATCGAAAATTCATCAAGTGTTAAAAGCGCGCCATCAATTCTGACGATCGGCTTATAGCCAACGGAGAGATGTAAATCCGAAGCGTTCAGCTTTAAAGCATTCAAAAACAGGTCTTCTAATTCTTGTTGGATAGTAGGCATATGGCCGAATTTAAAATTTAAAATTTAAAATTAAATATTTATTACTTTGATTATTCATTAACGTTTACAACCTGAATCAACTCTTCAAAACCAATTATACCCTCCAAGACCTTGGTGATGCCATCCTGAAGCATTGTTATCATCCCCTGCCTCTGGGATTCTGCCAAGATTTTTGACTCGGTCGGCTCGGATATAATTATCTGTTCAAGTTGCGGCGTTATTTCCAAAATTTCAAAAACCGCAATCCTGCCACTAGTCCCCTTATTGTTGCATTTCGAGCAACCTTGGGCCTTGTAAATCTTAAATTCTTCTTTTTTTATCTTCGGCCGCGACTGCTCGGGCATTGATTCAACAACATCTAAAATTACTTTCCTTATTTTTTCCGGCGGTTCTATTCCCTTTCTACAATCCGGGCACAATCTTTTAACCAAACGCTGGGCCAAGGCCACATTTAAGGCTGATGGCAGCAAGAAAGGTTCGACGCTCATATCTATTAGGCGCGGGATAACGCCGATCGCATCATTGGTGTGAAGCGTTGACAAAACGAGGTGGCCGGTCAGGGCCGACTGGACTGCCAGACCGGCGGTTTCCGAATCCCGCATCTCGCCAACCACTATAATGTTAGGATCCTGCCGCAAAATTTGACGCAGTCCGTTGGCAAAAGTATAGCCCAATTCCGGCCGGATCTGCGATTGGTTGACGCCGTCAATATAATATTCCACCGGGTCTTCCAAGCTGACAATGTTGACCGCTTCAGTGTTGAGAAGTTGCAAGATGCCATAAATAGTCGTTGATTTTCCCGAACCAGTCGGCCCGGTCATTAAAATCATGCCAAAGGGTTTTCTGATGCCTTTTTCTAAAACTTCCAAATTACGTCCGATAATCCCCAACTCCGGCAAAGTTCGCAGCCCAATAGTCGGGTCCAAAATTCTAAGTGCCACTTTTTCGCCCCGGGCCGTTGGTAAAACCGCCACTCGCAGGTCAATTTCCTTCTCTCCAATTTTAGTGGTGAAACGGCCGTCCTGGGGCCGCCGGGTTTCATCAATCTGCAGATTAGAAAGAATTTTGATGCGGGCGACAATGGCCGACGCAATTTCCACCGGCAAAACCACCACAGTTTGAAGCGTGCCGTCAAGACGAAAACGAACCCTGAGCTTACTCATTGTCGGCTCAATGTGAATATCGGAAGCTCTGGATTCAATACCGTGCTTTAGAATCGTTTCAACCATTCGGATTACCGGCGCCTCCTGTTCTTTTCTGCCTTTTAGGGCTTCAAACAATCCCGCTTTCTCCCCTTCCTGGGCAAGTTCTTTTCTTAATCCTTCAAGCGCCTCGCCAACCTCCTCTCCCAAACCGGCATATTGCTTTATCAACTTAGACCATTCATCTTCGCTAATCTTAAAAACTTGGGCTGCAAGACCATTGCGCGAAACCAAAAAATTAAGCGCTTCTTGCGCTTTAACATCGTCAGGATCAACCAAACCGACATCCAAAACATTGCCGGACAAGGCCAGAGGAACCATTTTATAGTGCCTGGCCGCATCTTCCGGAATTAAAATCAAGACATCGGGCGGAATTCTTTTATCTTTATCAATTGGCATTTTAGTATCTGGTATTTAGTATTTCGTATCTGGTATTTAATACAAAATACAAGATACAAGATACAAGATATTAATACGGGACAAAGGGATTTGTTCTCCCAAGCGAATCGGCAATAATCGGCAAAGCGCCATAAATTTTGAGCGATTTATAAAAAGGACTGTCAATAATGCTAAATGAGAAACTCGGAAGCTGGCTCACTTTAACTTCCAAAGAAGTCAAGGGCGGCGCCGGCAGAAGGACTGGCGCCTCTAAAGACAAGCTGATACCTTGATAAAAGAAAAAATAATAGCCCGCGGCTAAAATCAATACGGCAACGCCGATAACAATTAAATAAGGCAAAAACGGTTTTTTTTGCCGCGGCGCGGCTCTATAAGAGCCGAAAGTGCCCGAAGGCGGTGTGGGAAGAGTAACCATTTTATTGGTAATAAGTGTTTACTGATAAATTAAACTCCAAATTATTGAGATTGACGTTGGTTTGACCCGGAGCGACGCTATTAAAAGAAACACTGGTAACGTCAAAAAGCCGCAAACTTTTTTCCATGGCTTTGAGATAATTTTGAAAAGCCGGATATGAACCCTTAACTTTGATTTCCATTATTAAAGTTTTTATGTTCGGGGCTTTCAAATCCTCGGGCTTAAAACTAACGCCTGAAAAAATTAAGCCATTTTCCGAAGCTAAGGCCTCAAGGTTTATTAAAAGCTCGGGAATATTCTGCCCCACCGGAATGGCCTTGCTAAAAGAAGCAAGGTCGCTCGCCCGCTCGTTATATTGGCCAATCAAGCGTTCTAAATTTACCGCAAGTTTTTCTCGCTGCACAAGATTATTTTCATTCTCTTTTTTTAATTCAAGCGCAGCTTGAGTGTTATACCAAAGCGGCAAAAGAACCCAAAAAGTTATAGCGGCAACGGCAATAAGTAAAATAAGAGGGAGAACTAAATATTTAAAAAGATTTGACATGCCAATTATGTTTAAAATTCAGAGCGAAGCGATGAATTTTTAATTATAGAATTGAGCATCCCGCCCTTTATGCTGAAGAGCTTTTGATTACCTTTCTTAAATTGTTTATTCTCTTGTTTCATATAATTTTTTCATATTTGGGCTTAAAGGGCGGGATAAGGTTTTGTTTCCAAAAATCATTCTGATTTTTGGACAAAGCCCTTAACAAATAATTGGGACTCAACGCCAGCCAAAAATTCAAATTCCAAACCATTGGTGCCAAAATTTATTCCTTTGACTTCCAGATTTTTAACATTGGTATTTTCGCGCAAAGCCACCATTTGTTTGGCTAAAGCGGTGTAATTTTGGGCTGTGCCTTTAAGCTGAATAATTCCGGTCTTACGATCGGCGTCAAATTTAGTGAAAACCACTTTTTGATAAGTGAGCGAACCAATGACGTCAAAAACATTAGAAAAATAACTATGATTAGAGACCAAGCCGCTAAAAACATTAAAAGAATCACTTAGGTGCACCGCGGTGTTTTCATCATCGGCATTAACTTTAGCGGCTTCGGTTTTAATTTGGTTGTTAATATTCATAATTTCTGTCTGAATCTGCGATAAATAAACTTTCAAAAATATAAAAGCGGCAATACTCAAGAAAAACAAGGCAATGGAAAGCCACAGGGGCCAGCGCCAAGTTGGCAAAGAAACTTTTGGTTTTTGGGGAATAATTTCTACCATGCCAATTATGTTTAAAATTCAGAGCGAAGCGATGAATTTTTAATTATAGAATTGAGCATCCCGCCCTTTATGCTGAAGAGCTTTTGATTACCTTTCTTAAATTGTTTATTCTCTTGTTTCATATAATTTTTTCATATTTGGGCTTAAAGGGCGGGATAAGGTTTTCTCTCTAAAATTTTAACATTGTTAAAATTTTAGAGAAAGCCCTTATTGTAATGCTTTTAAGGCCAGCCCGATGGCTATTGTAAATTCATGGCCGATTTCATCAATCACTGGTTTTAACTTTTCGTGATAAACAACCCGGCTAAAAGGCGCGCCAATAACCACATCCATCTTCAGGCGGCTATTCAGATATTCGGCAAAGCCCGGCATTTTGGAAGCACCACCATAAATTATCAGTTTTTCAATTTTTTTCTTGGTTTTTGAAAAATAAATATCAATTATATTTTGAGTGGCGTTAATAATAACATTTAAAAGAGGAGTGAGAACATTTGTTATTTGGTTATTGTTATCCATGACTTTCAGGCCATTTTCTTTTTTGAGTTCCTCGGCCCGGCGCCAACTGATGTTTAAACTGTTAGCCAAGACCCGGGTTAAATCCTCGCCGGAAGTTTCAATCGAGTGGCTGATTCGCAAAGATCCGTTGTCAACCACGCTGATAGTCGTGTCTCTTGAACCCATATCCACCAAAACCGTAGGAACCGGATCATTGCCGATTAAAGCGCGAGCAGCCGAAACTGTTTCAAGTTCAATTGTTAAAAGTTTTAGGTCGGCCTCCCTGGCAATATTTGTATATTCATTAATGAGATCTTTAGGAATGGCGACAAGAAGAATCAAAATCTTGCCCGCCTGCGCAGACAGGTCATTGTTGCTGGTACCAATCAAAGACCAATCAATCACCACGCTATCTAAAGGCACCGGCACATATTTCTTGGCTTCAAATTGAACGGCTTTAACCACTTCGGTTTCCGGCATCTGGGGCAATTCCATCACTGTGAGAAAACTTGAAAAAATCGGGACTGACATATTAATTTCTCTTGCTTTTATCTCTCCGGCTTTAACAAGCTGCCTCAACATCAGGATGGCCTGACCGTTAAAGACCTTTGGCGTTCTCTCTGTGTCATCTTGAACCGAATCCCCTACTGCCAAGTCGTAATCTGTTAAAATGGCATAATTTTCCAATTTGGGCCGGCCGTTTTCATTAGAAAGCTCAACTATTTTAATTGATAAAGTGCCAATATCAATACCTAAGTAGCTTTTTGGTTTAGATCCGATGCCAAATATATTAAAAGGCGAGGCCATACCCAGTAGTGAAACTTGACTAACACAAAATACAGCTCGTCAAGCTATTTATTTTAATAATAATTAAACTATATAGTTTGTGAATCATATTTTAGGCATAAAGCTATTTTGTGAGAGCTGAAGTCAAGTTCTACTACTGGGCATAAATAAGATAAAAAGGTTTACAAATCGTAAATTTAATTTTATTATATCACAAAATCAATTTTATATATAAAAAATAGTTATCCACATTGTAAATTGTGATATGTTAAAAAAAATTTTGCTTGATCTTATTTTCCCAAGATATTGCCTGGGTTGCGAAAAAGAAATGGCTTCAAAACAGTCGATGCTCGTTTGCGACGCCTGTTTTGGCAAAATCGCTCTAAATTCCGGCGTTCAGTGCCATATTTGCGGTTCAAGAATCAGTGTCCCGGAGGGACACAAAAAATGCTACAAGAAAACACCGCTTAGAGGTCTCTTCGCGGCCAGTCAATACGAAAATCCGATTCTAAAAGAAATGATTCGTCAATTCAAATATCAATCCATTGAATCGCTTAAAAAACCCTTGGCAGAATTAGTAATCGCCTATGTCGCCAAAGAATTCCTGATTGATAAACTGTCAAACTCCGTCTTGGTGCCGATCCCCTTAACATTAAAAAGAAAAATAAACCGCGGCTTTAACCAAAGCGAATTGCTAGCCAAAGAAATCGGAAAATTTTTAAATTGCCCGGTGATAAATTTATTGAAACGAAAAAAATTCACCAGTCCCCAAGCGGAAATTTCCGATTGGCAACAAAGAAAAGAAAACATTTCCGGTGCTTTCTGTTTATCCCCAAAACTATCGATTCTTAGAATCGATAGTTTTGGGGATTTGAGAAATATGAAGGTGGTTTTGGTGGATGATGTTTCAACCAGCGGCGCCACTCTGGAAGAAGCGGCAATGGTTTTGAAGCAAGCCGGAATCAAAGAAATCTACGGTCTGGTTGTCGCTAAGGGATAAGTCCTCGCCCAAATAATCCTATTTCCTTACAATCAATCTTTTCTTGAATTTTTTGGCGCCGAAAAATTTCGCGGCGAATAATGCCGCTTTCTCCGCATCAAAATATCTGCAGGAAAAAATATCAAGATAAGCGGAATTATTAAGATCGGAAAAATGCCCGACAATTGAGCTGGTTTCTATCAGCTGAACCAAAGAAAAACCGGCGGTCTTCGGATTCCCGTGCCCGAAATTCGGAATAAGCGCCCTGCCGTATTTTTTCATCTTTATTTCGGCGCAGATGCCGTCTATGAACTCTTGAATTTTTTTTCGCGAGCGAATAATTTTTGGGTTACATCCGTACAAATCAAGATTCAATTCCTGTCCGTAATCGGACTCTTTAAATTCCATCTTATTAGCGTCAGCGCGGAATAATCTCTCTCCAATCAGGCAAGAACAATGATGTAATATCAATAATTGTTGAACCCAAAGCTGAACCGCCTGGCCCGGAACACTGCAGATTGTAAATAACGCTCGGCGGAGGAGATGGAATAACAACTTCGTTGCCGTTTATTGCTTTGGAGCCGCTCCAACCGCCAGAGGCAGTGCAAGAAGTAGTACGAGTAGTAGTCCATGACAAAGTGGTGCTTTGACCTTGATAAATACTCATAGGAGCCGCAGAAAGATCAACCGTTGGCGGGCAGTATGGCGTTGAAACATTCAAAGTATTTGAGCGGTTGGTGCCGCCGGCATTATAGGCCTCAATTTGATAAGGATAAGTAGTGTTTTGGCTGACACTGGTATCAATAAAGTTTAATGCGGTGTAGGGTTGATAGGGAGAAATGTCAACGCGAGGAGCGCCTCTTAGAATTCGATAGCCATCAGCCCCTGATGATGATGTCCAAGTAAGCGGCACCGAATTACAGGTAACTGAACCGCCTCCACCGCTTAAGCTCAAGCTGAAATTACCCGGCGGTGGCGCGCCGACATTCACGGTAACACTTTCTGTAACCGAGCCACCGGGCCCAGTACAATTAACCGTGTAAGTTTGCGACGATGTCAGATTGCCAGTCCCCCGCGCTCCGGAAGTGCCGGTCCAGCCGGGCGGCGAGACAGTGCAGGAAGTGGCGTTAGTTGAAGACCATCGAATGGTTGTCGCGGTATTATAAGGTATAGAAGTGGAATCAGCGGAGATAGACGCTGTGGGCGGAGACGGCGGCGGAGCGCAATTCAAAGTGGTAAAAGAGCCGTGAGGCCGGTTGGTGACGCCGAGCGAAGCAGAAGAACGGCTAGCTTGATAATAAGCCTCTACCGACCAATTATAGCTTGTATTGTTGTTTAATCCGGAAGAAACAGAGTGAGAAGTATTAGTCGTTTGATGAGTATTGCCTCCAACGGTCAACCGATAATAGGAAAAATTATAAGAATGCTCACGATTCCCAGACTCATAGCTTACCCGTCCCGGTGCTGCGGTCCAATTAACGGTAGCAGTCGGCGAAAAACCAGAACAACCCACGCTGTCGCTCCCGCAAAAATCAGGGTCGGGAGTAGCGGCTAAACTTACATTAAAACCAAAACCCTTAACTGTTTTCTCGGCGAAAGAAATTAAAGGATTAAAATAAGAAGAAAAATTATCCTGGTTTTTTTCGCATGCCAAAACTGAAAAAGCGCTCGAAAGAAAAAACAAACCGCTAATCAAAACAATTGATAATATTATATAAAATTTTTTCTTGCCCGTCGAAGCTTTAGCGAAGGCGGGATTTTTTAAAAATTGAGAAAAATCCATATTTTTTTATTTTAATTGCTGAAGCGCTTCTTGCGCGAGTTTACTACCCGGATAAATTTCTAATGCTTCCTCAAAATTTTTTCTAGCCAACTTTTTGTCACCCTCGGCAATATAAGCGAGACCCAAAATGTAATAAGGATGAGCTAAACTTGCCCGATTATAATTATTATTCTTGAAATAAGAAAGCTGTTCCGTCCAACCGTCATAAGGTTCATCTAGACCGGAATTTAAAGGCAAAACCCGATTGGTTATTGTCTCAATAGCCTTATCCGGTTGATTCAGATAAAGAAAAACCCGCGCCAAATAAGCATTAAAATAAAGCCTGTAAACCGGCGGCAAAGAATTGAATTTT
>Ga0315288_10004038_pt1 | contig 18687 bp, 18 predicted proteins | sample YL17G11_20_MG_FD_203454 | JGI IMG/M metagenome (GOLD analysis project Ga0315288, IMG submission 203454) | Sediment microbial communities from Yellowstone Lake, YNP, Wyoming, USA - YL17G11_20 | ecosystem: Environmental > Aquatic > Freshwater > Lake > Sediment | place: USA: Wyoming | collected... | reverse complement strand
AAATTACAATTTTTTTTTGAGGAGTACAAATGAATATTGTTGAGCTGAAAGAAAAAAAGATCAATGAGCTGAACAAATTGGCCAGGACGCTCAACGTCGAAGGGTCCAGCGGGATGCGCAAGCAGGATCTCATCTTTGCCATCCTGCAGGCCCAGACCGAGAAGAACGGCCTGATCTACGGCGAAGGGGTTTTGGAGACCCTGCCCGACGGTTTCGGCTTTCTCCGTTCCCCCGACTTCAACTACCTCCCGGGCCCCGACGACATCTACGTCTCGCCCTCCCAGATCCGCCGCTTCAACCTGCGCACCGGGGACACCATCGCCGGACAGATCCGGCCCCCCAAAGAAGGGGAGCGGTACTTCGCCCTCCTGAAGGTCGAGGCGGTCAACTACGAGGAGCCCGACCTGGCCCGAGAGAAGATCCTCTTCGACAACCTCACCCCCCTCTATCCCAATTCCCGCCTCAGCCTGGAAGTTCCGGGAGAGGACAACCGGTCCATGCGGGTCATGGACCTTTTAACTCCCATCGGGAAAGGCCAGCGCGGATTGATCGTCAGCCCCCCCCGGGCCGGCAAGACCATGATCCTCCAGTCCATCGCCAACAGCGTGGCCCAGAACCACAAAGATACGGTCCTGATTGTTCTGCTGATTGACGAGCGGCCGGAAGAGGTCACGGACATGCAGCGTTCCGTCCATGGAGAGGTGATCAGCTCCACCTTCGACGAGCCCGCCCAGCGTCACGTCCAGGTGGCCGAGATGGTGCTGGAGAAAGCCAAACGGCTGATCGAGCATCAGAAAGACGTGATTATTCTCCTGGACAGCATCACCCGTCTGGCCCGGGCCTACAATACGGTCATCCCCCCCAGCGGAAAGATCCTTTCGGGCGGGGTGGATTCCAACGCCCTGCACAAGCCCAAACGGTTCTTCGGTGCCGCCCGGAACGTGGAGGAGGGAGGAACCCTGACCATTATTGCCACCGCCTTGGTTGATACCGGCAGCCGGATGGACGAGGTGATCTTCGAGGAGTTCAAAGGCACGGGCAACATGGAGATTGTCCTGGACCGCAAGCTGGCGGACCGGAGAATCTTCCCGGCCATCGATATCAATAAGTCGGGAACCCGGAAGGAAGAACTTCTTCTGAGCTCCTTGGAGCTCAACCGGGTGTGGATTTTACGGAAGCTTCTCCAGCCTTTGAATTCCATCGATGCCATGGAGTTCCTGCTGGATAAGATGAAAGGAACGAAAGACAATAAAGAGTTCCTGGATTCCATGAGCAAGTAGAAGAGCAGCGGTCAGCGGTCCGCAATCAGCTAAAGGCTATGGTATGATTGGTTTTATCTTTGCTGACCGCTTTTTATGGAGGACTCAATGAAAAAGGATATTCATCCCAAGTATGTAGAGTCAATCATCAAATGCGCCTGTGGCAACGAGATCCGAACCCAGTCGAACCGGAAGGCAATCTCGGTGGAAATATGCTCCAAGTGCCATCCCTTTTTCACCGGGAAGCAGAAATTGATCGACTCGGCCGGACGGGTGGAGCGTTTCCAGAAGAAATACGGCCTGAAGAGCCAGAAGTCTGCCCAGTAGTCATACCGGTGGAAGGGGCCGAGGCTTCCGGGATTCAAGGAGGCGGGGAAAGAAGGCTAAATTCTCCGCCTGGGTCCCCGGATCCCTTGGCCCCCTTTTTTATTTCGGGTCGGATGTCCCGGGAGGGGTATCGCGCCCCGGTACTTTAAAGGGGGACGAGGCTTTTTTCTCCCCGGCTTTGGTGTTATGTCCAAGATCGCTGTTGGAGGACAGGCCGTCATCGAAGGCGTGATGATGCGGGCTCCCAACGCCCTGGCCATTGCGGTGCGCAGGCCCAATGGTGAAGTGGTGGTGAAGGAAGACGTATGGCGGTCCCTGTCCAACCGGTTCAAATTCCTGAAATGGCCGCTGATCCGGGGTTCGGTGGTTTTGATCGAAACCCTGATCAACGGCCTCCAGGCCCTTTCTTTTTCCGCCAACCAGGCGCTGGAAGAGGGGAAGGGGGAGGATAAGCTCAGCTCCTGGGCCATCGGCTCGGTCATGGCCCTGGCCTTCGGGATCGGGATTCTCTTCTTCGTCGTCCTTCCCCATTATCTGACCGGCTTCCTGGGTGATTTCTTCGGGCGGGAGCTGGGGGTGGAGAGCGTTCTCTTCCATCTGATCGATGGTCTGATCAAGGTCCTCTTTTTAGTCGGCTACATTTACCTGATCTCGCTCATGAAGGACATCCGGAGGATCTTTCAATACCACGGGGCCGAGCATAAATGTATCTTTGCCTATGAGGCTGGAGAGGAACTGACCGTGGCCAACGCCCGCAAGTACTCCACTCTCCACCCCCGGTGCGGGACGGCCTTCCTGCTGATCGTGGTCATCGTCAGCATTTTTCTTTTTTCCGCCATCTTTCCTTTTCTGCCCAAGTTTCCGTCTTTAGGGAAGGGGCTCACCAACCTGATTTACGTGGGGATCAAGCTTCCGCTCCTTTTTCCCATCGCCGGGCTGGCCTATGAGGTGATCAAGCTCAGCGGGAAGAAAGCCGATCATCCCCTCCTGAAATGGATCATCGCCCCCGGCCTCTGGCTGCAGCGCCTGACCACCCGCCCGCCGGCCGATGACCAGATCGAAATCGCCCTGCGGGCCCTCCAGGGAGCCCTGCGGATCGAAACCGGCCAGAAGACAGTTCTTTAAAGAATGAATTGGACACAGATGAACACAGATAAACACAGATAAAAGAAAGCGACGGAAACCACAATTATTTTCCTTTTTTTCCCATGCCTTATCTGTGTTCATCTGCGTTTATCTGTGTCCCATTAATTTTGAATTTATGTTCCCGAAATTAGACCAGGTGGAAAAACGATTCCAGGAGATCGAACAGCTCCTGGCGGACCCCAAGACCCTGGGCAACCCCAAGGAGATGCAGAAGCTTGCCCGGGAGAGGGCGGAAATTTCCCGGCTGGTGGAAACCTATCAGACTTACAAAAGGGTGAATAAGGAGATCCAGCAGAGCCAGGAGTTGCTCCAGGAATCCGACGAGGAGATGCGGGACTTGGCCAAAGCCGAGCTTCAGACGCTGAAGGAGCGCCTGGCCAGCCTCGAAGAAGAGCTCAAAGTCCTCCTTCTGCCCAGGGACCCGCGGGACGAGAAGAACATCTTTCTGGAGATCCGCGCGGGAACGGGCGGAGAAGAGGCGGCTCTCTTTGCCGCTGCCCTTTTCCGCATGTATTCCAAGTATGCGGAAAAGAAACGGTGGCGGGTGGAAGTGATGAGTGAAAACCCCACGGGCCTCGGAGGATTCAAAGAGATCATTGCCCTGGTGGAAGGCAAACGCGTGTTCAGCGTCCTGAAGCACGAGAGCGGCGTGCACCGCGTTCAGCGGGTCCCCGTGACCGAGGCCTCGGGCCGGATCCACACCTCCGCGGTGACCGTAGCCGTGCTTCCGGAGGCCGATGAAGTGGAAGTGGAGATCAACCCCAACGATTTGCGCATCGACGTCTACCGGTCCTCGGGACCTGGAGGACAGAGCGTGAACACGACGGATTCGGCGGTGCGCGTGACCCACATCCCCACCGGAATGGTAGTGACCTGCCAGGATGAAAAGTCCCAGCATAAAAACAAAGCCAAAGCGCTGAAGGTTCTCCGCGCGCGTCTGCTGGACAAGTTGACAGAAGAGCAGCAAACCGAAATATCGGAACAACGGAAGAGTCAGGTGGGGTCCGGAGACCGGAGCGAACGCGTGCGGACCTATAATTTCCCCCAGAACCGGATCACGGATCATCGCATCAATCTCACCCTATACCGCCTGGACGGCGTTCTGGATGGGGACCTGGATGAAATGACCCATGCCCTGACTGCTCATTTCCAGGCCGAGGCGCTCAAATCCGGGCAGTGAGGGGGATCCTTTGGGCCAGACCGTATGGACCATCCTGGCGCTCATCCGCTGGGCCGATGAGCGCTTTAAAAAAGAAGGGATGGCCACTCCCCGCCTCGATGCCGAAGTCCTTCTGGCCGAAACGCTGGCTATCGACCGGGTCGGCCTTTACACGCACTTCGACCAGCCCCTGCATCCGGATGAATTGGCCCGGTTCAAAGAACTCATCCGGAGGCGCCTGCGCCGAGAGCCGATGGCGTACATCCTCGGGAAGAGAGAATTCTGGTCGCTCCCCCTTCGCGTCACCCCGGATGTTTTGATTCCCCGTCCGGAAACGGAAACCCTGGTAGCCGAAGCGCTGAAAATACTGACTCCCGCAGAAGGAAAGGATTTTCACATTCTGGAAATCGGCACCGGCAGCGGAGCGATCAGTATCGCCCTGGCCAAGGAATTACCCGCAGCCAAGGTCGTGGCCACCGACCTGTCCCCGAAGGCCCTTGTCGTCGCCGGGGAAAACGCCCTGCGGAGCGGAGTCCGGGAACGGATTCAGCTCTTGCAGGGGGACCTGTTTCACCCGGTGGAAAAGGGAGATGCCTTTGACCTGATCGTGACCAACCCGCCTTACATCCCGCGGGGACAGTTTCCTTCGCTCATGCCGGAAGTCCGAGATTTTGAACCTAAAGTCGCCCTTGACGGAGGGAAGGATGGACTGGATTTCTTCCGACGGGTTCTGCCCGCAGTGGATGAATATCTGCGCCCGGGGGGCTGGTTCCTGGCCGAACTGGGCGCCGGGCAGGATCCGCAGATTTTAAAGATCGCCGAAAAAAACCCGGACCTGGACTCTTTCGCTTTCGCCAAAGACCTGGGCGGCATCAACCGCGTCTTTAAAGCCCGAAAGAGAGTAAAAGATTTTCATGGGACACAGATGAACTTAGCGCGGCTGCGCCGCAACCAAAAAAATTTTATTGGACACAGATGAACACAGATAAACACAGAAAAGGATTCATGAAAAACGCTTAACAAAATTTAAAGATTTTACACTACAGTAGTACAGATGAACACAGATAATAAATATTTTAGGGGGGCTCACGCCCTTGTCGTGATGCCTTCCTAAAATTGGGCTGAATCTTTATGCCATTCTGTGGTAAATTCTTTCCAAAGAAAATTCGATTTGATGATTTATCTGTGTTCATCTGTACTACTGTTTTGCAAAGTCTTTAAATTTTGTTAGGCATTTTTCATGAATTATTATCTGTGTTTATCTGTGTTCATCTGTGTTCATCTGTGTCCAATATGAAATTTTTGGTTGCGGCGCAGCCGCGCTGTGTTTATCTGTGTCCCAATCGTTTTTAGGGAGTCGCCCCATGGAAAAAATGATCATTGAAGGGGGATATCGTCTGGTGGGGGAGGTCCCGGTGAGCGGGGCCAAGAACGCCGCTCTTCCGCTCTTCGCGGCTTCCTTGCTGGTGGAGGACGCGATCACTCTCCAGAATGTTCCGGCTCTGGCCGACATCCGGACCGTCGCCCGGCTTCTTCGCCTGATGGGGGTCAAGACCGAAGGGGAAAGCGGGACGGTCCGGCTGAACGCCTCCGGGATTCACTCTTTCGAGGCGCCGTACAACCTGGTCAAGACCATGCGCGCTTCGGTTTTAGTCCTTGGACCCCTGGTGGCCAAGTGGAAACGGGCCCGGGTTTCCCTGCCGGGGGGGTGCGCCATCGGCGCCCGGCCCATTAACCTCCACCTCAAGGGCCTGGAAGCCATGGGGGCCAAGGTGGAGTTGAAACATGGATATGTAGAGGCCTCGGCCGACCGGCTGAAGGGGGCCGAAATCTATTTCGACATCTCCACGGTGACCGGAACGGAAAACATCATGATGGCGGCGGCCCTGGCGGACGGAAGGACGGTTTTGAAGAATGCAGCCCGGGAGCCGGAGGTCGTGGAACTGGCCCAGGCGTTGAAAAAAATGGGAGCCAGGATCGAAGGAGCCGGGGCGGATGTGATGGTGATCGACGGGGTAAAGGAACTTCGCCCCATCGAGTATCCCATCATGCCCGACCGGATCGAGGCCGGGACCTTCATGGTCGCCGCCGGTATCACCCAGGGGAACGTAAAGCTCTTGAACTGCAATATCGGCCATATGGAGGCCGTGGTGGCCAAGCTGAAAGAAGCGGGCCTGGAGATATTCCCGGAAGGGGGCGGGGTGAAAGTCATCGGACCGGTGAATATCAAGCCCGTGGACGTGAAGACCCTTCCTTACCCCGGTTTTCCCACCGACATGCAGGCCCAGATCATGGCCCTCATGTGCCTGGCCAACGGCCTTTCGGTGATTACCGAAACCGTTTTCGAGAACCGTTTCATGCATGTGAGCGAGATGCGACGGATGGGGGCCGATATCCGCGTGGAGGGGAAGAATGCCATTGTGCGGGGCCTTGCCCATCTCACCGGAGCTCCGGTCATGGCCACCGATTTGCGGGCCAGCGCCTCCCTGGCTCTGGCCGGGCTGGCGGCGGAGGGGACCACGGAGGTTTCCCGCATCTACCATCTGGACCGCGGATATGAGAAACTGGATCAAAAATTGACCAAACTCGGCGCTAAAATTCGAAGGGTTCAAGAATAAGACCATGAGACTGCTGGTTTCGGGAAAAAGAGATTTCTCCCGGTTTCTAAAAAGTCTGTCCCGGCGGGGAGAGTCGGGCTTTACGCAAGTGGAAGGTCCGGTCAGGAAAATTCTGGGAGAAGTGAAAAAAGAAGGGGATGCGGCCCTTTTCCGACTCACCCGCAAATACGACGGGTGGCCACCTTCGTCAAGGAGCATCAGGGTCACATCCCGGGAAATCCAAAAGGCGCGTAAGGCCCTCTCCCGAGAAGAGAGGGAGACCCTGGAATTCGCTGCCGAGCGGATTGAAAGGTTTCACTCCCTCCAGCTTCAAAAGTCCTGGTCCTTCGCCGAAGAGGATGGAACGATCCTGGGGCAGATCGTCCGGCCCATGGAGCGAGTGGGAATCTATGTCCCTGGCGGGAAGGCGGCCTATCCTTCCAGCGTGCTGATGAACGCCATTCCGGCGAGGGTGGCGGGAGTCCGGGAAATCCTTATGACCTGCCCGGCGCCCCAAGGATATTTGAACCCTGCCGTCCTGGCTGCGGCTCACCTCGCCGGAGTGGGGGCGATTTTCAAAGTCGGGGGAGCGCAGGCCATCGGCGCCATGGCTTACGGGACGAAGACCGTCCCGAAGGTCGATAAGATTGTCGGGCCGGGGAATATCTACGTAGCCGCGGCCAAACGGATGGTCTTCGGCGAGGTGTCCATCGACTCCATCGCCGGCCCGAGCGAGATCCTGATTATTTCCGACGGAAGCGGAAACCCCTCTTTCATGGCCGCTGACCTGATCTCCCAGGCCGAGCATGACGAGCAGGCCGCGGCCGTCCTGCTTTGCACTTCAAGAAAGTTTGCCGGAGAAGTCCGCCGGGAAGTTCAGAAACAACTGGCCGAGCTTCCCCGGAGAACAATAGCTGAGCGGTCACTTAAGAGCTTTGGCGCCTTCCTGATCGTCAAAACTCTGTCGGAAGCGGCCCGGATCGCCAATGAACTCGCTCCCGAGCATCTGGAACTGGCCGTAAAGGATCCATGGGATCTTTTGCCGAAAATTGAAAATGCGGGAGCGATCTTCCTGGGCCACCTCTCCCCCGAGCCCATCGGCGACTACGTGGCCGGCCCCAACCATGTCTTGCCCACCGGCGGCACGGCCCGGTTTTCTTCTCCGCTGGGGGTCTATGATTTCCTCAAGAGATCCAGCCTCATCTGCCTTTCACCTGATGGCCTGAAAAAGCTTTCCTCTCCGGCCATGCATTTGGCCCGGATGGAAAAAATGGAAGGCCACCGGCGGTCGATCGAGAAGCGTCAACTCGGCCATAATCCCCGGAACCATCCCGGGGAATAAAGCCCATTTTCCGTTGCTGCCCCCTGCTTATTTTTCCAGCGAGAACCTTGAGCAGCAACGAGGAGAAATATTGCCGCATCCGCAATCAAAACCAATTGCCGCGGTTCTGAGAAAATACTGGGGATATACATCGTTTCTCCCCCTCCAGGAAGAGGCGATCTCATCCATCCTGGACGGTAGGGACACCTTGACCATGCTGGCCACCGGAGGGGGGAAATCCCTCTGCTTCCAGCTTCCCGCCCTGCTGCAGGAGGGCCTGGCCGTGGTCATTTCTCCCTTGATTTCTCTCATGAAAGATCAGGTGGACAGCCTGAAAGACATGGGGATTGCCGCGGCGGTATTGAATTCAAGCCTTCTGTCCCAGGAACAAGAGTCGGTAATGAACCGGGTCCGAACGGGGAAAGTAAAGCTTTTATACATCTCCCCCGAACGTCTGCAGAAAGAAGGCACGCAGTTTCTTCTAAGATCGGTTCCCCTTTCATTCTTTGTGATCGACGAGGCCCACTGCATCAGCCATTGGGGCCACGACTTCCGGGAAGATTACCGCAACCTCAGAATCATCAAAGAAACATTCAAGCCCATTTCGGTTCATGCTTTTACCGCGACCGCGACGGAGGAGGTTCAGAAAGATATCCGCGAGCAGCTCCGCCTGGAAAACCCGCAAAACCATATCGGCCGGGTGGACCGCCCCAATCTCACCTACCGGGTGAGGCCCCGCACCCAGATTCTCAGCCAGGTGACCGACCTCCTGGAGAAACACGCCGAAGAAGCCGGCATTATCTATTGCCTGCGCCGGGATGACGTGGATACCCTTTCCGCCCGGCTGAATGAACTCGGCTTTAAGAACCTTCCCTATCATGCCGGCCTGGAGGATGAAACCCGCCGCCTCCATCAGGATCAATTCGCCCGGGAAGAAGTTGATGTCATGGTGGCCACCATCGCCTTCGGGATGGGGATCGACCGATCCAACATCCGCTTCGTGATCCATACGGCCATGCCCAAAAGCATCGAGCATTACCACCAGGAAACAGGCCGGGCCGGCCGGGACGGCCTTCCCGCGCACTGCTACCTGTTCCATGGGGGAAGTGATTATCTCACCTGGAAGTCTTTACTGGAGGATTCTCCTCATAAGGAAGTCATGCTGGATAAACTCCAGCGCCTTTATCATTTCTGCTCCCAGCCGCATTGCCGGCACAAAGTTCTGGCCAACTACTTCGGCCAGGACTATGAGCGGGCCTCCTGCGAAGCCTGCGACTATTGTCTGAACGAGCTGGAGATGGTGGACGACCCCCTGATCATAGGCCAGAAGATTCTTTCCTGTGTCTACCGGGTGCACCAGGTGAGCGGAATAGGATTCGGGGCCGGCCATATCGCCAGCGTGCTGAAAGGGAACCGGAGCGACCAGGTGGAGACGTGGGGTCATCATGGGCTATCAACCTTTGGTTTGATGGCCGACGAATCGGTGGCTTTTATCCGGTACATGATTGAACAGCTGATCGGGCAAGGTTTTCTGCGGAGAGAGGGGGAGTTTTCCACCCTTGCCCTGACAGACTCGGGAAGAGAGCTGCTAAGGGGAAAGCGAACTCCTGTCCTGGCAAAACCTCTGGTGGCCGCTAAGAAGAAAGAAATTAGCCAAAAGGGCCGGCGGAAAAAAGAAGAAGAATGGGCGGAAATTGGCCAAGAGCTGTTCCAGGTCATCCGCCGCAAAAGGGCGGAACTCGCTCGGAATCAAGGGGTTCCAGCTTTTGTCATCTTCGGGGACAAGTCCTTAAGAGACATGGCCAGGATAAAACCCACCACCCGCGAAGCTTTCGCCTCAGTGTACGGCGTAGGGGACTACAAATTGCGCACCTATGCCGAGGCGTTTATCGAGGTGATAAAAAAATATCTTCAAGGGGAAATGGCGTAGATGGAGCTTGTTTTATTCGGAAGCTCCCTCTCCCCTTGCGGGAGAGGGCGGGGGTGAGGAGAAATGAAAAAGAGGGTCAGCATCCTCATCGAAGAAGAAGTAATCAGGCATGCCAAGCAGCGTGCTTTCGAGGAAGGCAGGCCTTTGAGCGATGTGATTCAGGGTGCTCTCGTCCCGTTTTTGAGCAGTGAAGTGCCGGACCTCAGAAAACGTGAAAAAGCCTACCAATTCTTTTGCGGGCAGCCGATTCGCCTCAGCAGAAAGCAGTTCAAGGAGATCCTAAGAGAGGAGAATTTCAAGCCGCATTAAAACCAATGATTCTCCTCTCTTTTTGCCCTTCTCAATTATTGATTGGCGCAATCCCCTTGCAATTTCCTGTCAACAGTGGCATGATCGGTAACCAGAAATCCCCTGCTTAATCTAAAATGGACTCAATCGGAGGCTCTAAGAAGGCTGTAGTTATCTCTCGCCACAAACGAAAATATGAATAATGACAATGCCTTGCCGATCAGCCAAAAGGTATTCTTCCCTGGGCATTTCGATGTCCGCGTGATGCTGGAGGAGGCCCGGATGCTGGGAAGCTGGCATGAATGCCGTTTCCGCCTCCCTGACGGCTGCCGGGCAGAGGCAGTTCTTTCCTTTAGGGAAGCAGCTTCGCTCGCCAAATCCGTCCAACCATCAACAACCAGCGTACAATCTGCAAACCCTAAGAAAATTCGTCTTCTAATGGAAGGCGCGCGCGTATCCGGTTGGCTTATATTTATGACAGCCAGTTCACCCTCAGCATTTCGGGAATTCAAACGTGTTCCCGTCAATTTAGGGCTTTCTAGGGATCGGGGAGTGTAAATGGCTTTAATTCTTTCGGACAAAGAAATAGCCGATTTAGTCCAAGAAATAAAGCCCTTGCCGCCGGATTATCGAACAAAGATTCAGATGCGACCCAAACCCGGGCACAAAGAGCGCGACCTGGATCTTGAGGGCGAAAAAGGAAACGAATTTCGCCTCATCTTGCGGCAAAGCGCTATCAATCCATTGGACTTTTCAATTATACTGGCTTACAGGCCACCGAAATCAAACCAGCTTTTTCGCCTATGTCGGTATAATGGCAGGCATCGGCATACGAATTTAATAGAAGGAAAGACTTTTTATGATTTTCATATTCACCAAGCAACAGCTCGATATCAAGAGATGGGAGCCAAAGAGGATGCCTACGCAGAGCCAAGTGATCGATTCTCAGATTTTAACCAGGCCTTGCCATGCATGCTAAAAGACTGCGGCTTCCATGTTCCCATAGAGCCGCAGAGACGACTCTTTGAGGAGGTGTAAAAATGGGATTAAAAGAAATCGAACACGATTTCAAGAAGAAAGTCAGCGAAAAGCTTTTCCTTTCCTCCGAAGGGATTGATCGTTATGTGGTTTTTACCCCCTTTATGTTTGATGATGGGGACCATCTTTCCATCGTACTTAAGAGGATGAACGGGGGGTGGATTCTGTCCGATGAAGGTCACACTTACATGCATCTCACCTATGATCTCGAAGAAAAGGACCTGCAGAAAGGTACACGGCAGAAAATCATAACCAATGCATTATCTATGTTCAGCGTCGAAGATAAGGAAGGAGAACTCCTTATCCCGATCCAAAAAGATCGCTATGGTGATGCCTTATATAACTTCATTCAGGCGCTTTTAAAGATCACAGATGTAGCTTACCTTTCAAGAGAAAGAGTCCGTTCGACATTCATGGAGGATTTCAAAGGATTTATGGAAGAATCCATTCCTGAAAATAGGCGGGAATTCGATTGGTTTGATCTAAGACATGATCCGGAGGGAAAATATTTAATCGATTGCCGAATAAATAAAATGCCCCGCCCCCTTTTTGTTCAAGCTTTGCCCAATGATGATAAAACCCGGGATGCGACGATTACCTTGCTTCAGTTTGAAAAATGGGGGATCGAATTTCGGTCTCTGGCGATCTTTGAAGACCAGGAAGAAATAGGTCGAAAAGTGCTTGCCCGGTATAGCGATGTTTGTGAAAAGCAATTTTCCAGTTTAGCCGCAAATCGCGAGCGCATAAAAAAGTTCTTAGAAGAATCCATTCAATGAAGGACACCAAGGATCTTCGTCCTATAGGAGACTATATTCCCCAAAAAACCATCAGTGGCTAGACAACAAGAGAGAAATTTTTTAGGAAAGGGGATATTTCAGAGTTTCATCTCTGGCCGTAATAGCAGCCATGACCGGGTCCCCCATTGCCGCCCTCAAATCCAATGGACTTTTACACAACCCTATCAATTTAATTAATGGAAAACATAGAACAAATTGAAAGAAGGCTCTGGGAGGCGGCGGACCAGCTTCGAGCCAATTCCAAGCTGACCTCTACCGAATACTACATGCCGGTCCTGGGGCTAATTTTCCTCCGCCATGCCTTCAACCGATTCCTGGTCGTGAAGGAAGAGGTGGAGAAAAACCTTCCCAAACGGGGAGGGGTTAGCAGGCCCATCAAAAAGGATGATTTTGTTCAGAAAAGCGCCCTCTTCCTTCGCCGCCCTGCTGAAGTTTGTTGAAGAGCTGGATACCGAAGAGAAAAGGGCTGTCCGGGAGGGACTGAACGAGGAGAACCTAGCCCTTTTCGACCTTCTCTTGAAGCCGGAGTTGTCCACCAGGGACAGGAACCGGATTAAAGAGGTGGCCAAAAGCCTGCTGGGAGCGCTGAAGGCGGAGAAGCTGAGGGTGGACCAATGGCGGGAAAAAGAAGCGACCCGGGCCGCCGTCAGGGGTTTCATCTATGACTTCCTCTGGAACGAAAAGACCGGCCTGCCCCTGGAAGCTTACACCCCGGCGGATGTCAAAACCAAGGCGGAGAAGGTGTTCAGCCATATCTTTATGCAATACCCTAACGTCACCCCCTCTATTTATGCTACTGCCTGAAATGGTTAGCGGCCTTCATTCCAGCCCCCCCGCTATCCTCCAGGCCTTGCGCTGACCCATAAAAAATGGGCGTTATGAACAAGATTTGTGCGCTCATAATTGGATGGGGTAAGGTGGCGCGCAAAAATTGATGCGGAGACCTGAATGGCCAAAATACGAACACCGAAAAACGTAAAAGAATTGGTTACGAATTTTGAAAAATGGCCGGAAGCATGGATGGGTTTAAAGGAAGACTTGGGGTATGGCGAGAAATTGCTCCCCATTATGGAAACATTTCTCAGATATCTGATCGACCAGGATCAATCCCGGAAGACCTTAAAAGATTATGCCGATTCTTTATGGCTTCTGGGGGGAAGGATTATCAAAGAGGTCTCCATTTACAAAGAATATAAAAAGGACCCGGCGAAGAAACTTATAGAGGCAGTCGAAGGCGGCGGCTGCTTGCCTGACGGTCATGAAGGAATGAGCAAAAGCGAGCTTGCATCCTTCGAGAAGATGTGTGGCAAGTTTGAAGAATTCCTGATCAAATCATCGAGGGGAGTGAATCATGGCGAAAAAACTACCGCTGAACGGAACCTGCGCGATATGCAAGGAGACGGTAACCAAAAAAGAGGCCCCCAAGCACCTGCAAAAATGTCGGCAGCCAAAAGAAAAAAACGAAAAGACCACCGGCAGAAAGAAGTCTCCTGCCAAGATATTTCATCTCCTGGTTGAAGGATACGGCCTATCGGGCGACCTGTACTGGATGCATCTTAAAGCGTTGGGCAGAGCCAGTTTTGGGGATTTAGACATGTTTTTGAGGGATACCTGGCTGGAATGCTGCGGCCACATGAGCGGCTTTTCCGCCGGTGAAGAGGAAATAGACATGAACGAAAAATTGAGCGACATCCTGAGCCCAGGGCAAACATGGCTTTATGAATATGATTTCGGCAGCACCACGGAACTGCTTCTGAAGGTGGTTTCTGAATTCGAGGGCAGCCTGAAAAAGGGCAAAGTGGAAATCCTGGTAAGGAATGAAGCTCCCCAGATCATATGCAATCAGTGCGAAAAGCCGGCTACGACCATCTGCGTGGATTGCAGATACGATAACCAAGGCTGGCTTTGCGACGATTGCGCCGGCAAGCATGGTTGCAACGAAGAGATGTTCCTCCCACTGGTTAATTCTCCCCGTACCGGGGTTTGCGCATACGCGGGGTAGACTTTGTCACCCAAAACGAATGCGGATGGAAGGTTAACCAAACCATGAAAGAGAAAAAAATGATTGAGGAAAAGGTGCAAAAATTGGTGGAAATGACCACGGCTTTTTGCCGGGAATATTTGGATGAAGATTATAAGCAACTGTGCGAGAAGCTTATCATGAAGATGTCCCGGAAACGGGTGGTTCCATTCCTTTCCGGCCGGATGGAAATATGGGCGGCGGCGGTCGTCTATGCCCTGGGGAGCATAAACTTTCTGTTTGATAAGAGTTTCAAACCGTACGCCACGGCTGACGACATCTGCAATTTTTTCGGAACCTCGAAAAGCACGACCTCCCAAAAAGCACAGGTAATCCGAAACATGTTCAAGATGGGATATTATGATGGAGAATTTTCAACCCATCATATGAAGGAAAACAGCCCTTTTCCGAATTTTGTCATGATCAATGGCTTGATTGTGGACAAAAGACATCTGCCCCCGGAAGTTCAGGAAATGCTCAAGCGGGAGGGGAAATAGAAAAAGCCTATGGGCTTTTCCACTTGACTCATGTTGACATTTTCCGGCCGAAAACTCCCTCTCCCGGCCGTGAGAGAGGGTCGGGGTGAGGGGGATTGAATCAAAGAAGCACCAGATTCAGAAGATTTTTCACCCCCACCCTTCCCTCCCCCATCGAGGGGGAGGGAGAATCAACGCTGAAAGCCAGAAAGATCAAGCGGGATATCGTTCTTTATACCCAACAACGGCATTCGTTGGTTTTTTAAACATTACCGGAATGAACATGAGTCAAGTGGAAAAGCCCAAAAGCCTATTTAACTAAGGTGATAAGAGAGGAAATCGTATGGGCATGGATGAGAAAAGACGTCAGAAGAAACTCGCCAGGAAAACTGCCAAGCGCAAGAAAACTCTTGCCGCCAAGAGAGGGGAAATTCCCGGGCAAGGAAGCCGGATCGCTTTTGCCGCTGACAAGCCCCTCCAGGAGTGCCTGATAACCAGGGTCCTTTACGACCAGGGAATCGGCAATGTCGTGATCAGCCGAAAGATGCCAAATGGGGATATCGCTGCGGCCTTCTTTTTAGTAGATATCTATTGCCTGGGGGTTAAAAATTGCTTTTTTACCATCATTCCGCCGGGCGTATATGCCCAAAGAATAGACCATCTGGTTCAAAAGGAAGGGGCGGAGTATGCAGTGCCGGCCTGTGCGGTAAAGTTGATTAAAGACGCTGTTGCCTATGCTGAAGGCCTCGGCCTTCATCCGCATAGGGATTATTTGTCCGTCAAGGGCTTTTTTGGCTCCATCGATCCGACCACCTGCCCAAAGGAATTTGAATTCGGCAAGGATGGGAAGCCTTTCTATATAGCAGGCCCTAATGAAACGCAAGAGGATTCGGAAAAGATCATGGCCGCCCTCACGCGGAAGGTAGGCTCTGATGGATTTCACTACATGGTGAGAATGGATTTAGGACCGGAGTAAAGAAGAGATCGATCCATAATTTCCTTTTAGATCCTGTGCTCTTCATCACCGGGGTTTGTGGGTACGAAGGATAGTGGAAATAAAGCTGCTGAAAAAATCCAAAATCCTGGAAGCGGTTTGCCGCCTGTCCCAAAAAAGAAAGGAAAAGGTTTACCTCGTCGGCGGGGCGGTACGGGATTTTCTTCTGGGAAGGCCGCCGGGGAAGGATTTTGATTTCGTGACCCGGGGGGATGCGGAAGGCCTGGCTAAGGAAATCGCCAGGGAGATCGGGGGCCATGCTTTTCCGCTGGATGAGACTTTCGGAACCTGGAGGGTGATCCTCAAGAAGAAAAAGAAGAGAACTGAACTCGACTTCTCCGCCATTCAGGGGAAAGATATCATCGAAGACCTCGGGCAGAGGGATTTCACGGTCAACTCCATCGCCATCCATCTGAAAGACCTGGCTCCCCCCGGCGACCCCTGCTTCATCGATCCCCTGGACGGGCTAACGGATATTCGGAAAAGAATTCTGCGGGCCAACTCGGAAGAATCCCTGCGCCGGGACCCCTTGCGGATGCTGCGGGCTTTCCGGTTTGCCTCCACCCTCAAGTTTTCCGTGGAAGAAGAAACGCTGAAGATGATCCATAGAAACAGGGATCTCATCCGCCGCTCGGCGGGGGAAAGAATCCGGGCGGAATTCTTCATGGCCCTGGGAGAAGAGGGCGCCGGCTTGTTTCTCCGGAAGCTTCATCAGGCTGGCCTCCTTAGCGAAATCTTTCCGGAGGTGAGGGGGTGGGAGAACCTCGATCCGGGAACCGGTCGATCTTTATCCTTGCTGGACCATGCCCTACGCACGGTGGAGGCAGCGGAATTCATCTTCAGCCATCTGGCAAACCTTTATCCCTCCGGGTTCGATTTCCTGAAAAACCATTTTTCCCAGAATGATGAAGAAGGGGTCTGCCGGAGAGCTCTATTCAAGTTTGTCGCCTTCTTCCATGACTCGGGAAAAGCCGCCACGGCTTCCCAGGATCAGGGGATGGGATCCCCCCGCTTCCTGGATCACGACCAGGAAGGGCAGAAAATCAATACGGCCATTGCCCGGAGGCTGAAACTCAGCCGAAGGTCCCTTCGAATTATCTCCGAGTTGACCCGCCAGCATATGCGCATTCAGGGCCTGGCCAAGGCCCGGGAGGTGACCGGACGGGCGAAGTACCGTCTTTTCCAGGACCTGGGAAAGGAAGGACTTGACCTTTCCATCCTGTCTTTGGCCGACGCTCTGGCTTCATGCGCCCTCGAATTACGATGGCCTTTCCCTGCGGAAATGAGCGAAGAGCTGAAGAAAATCAAAATGATAACCGATGACCTTCTGCGCTATTACGCAGAGGAGTTTGCGCCCAAATCCGCCCAGCCCCTGGTGGAAGGAAAGGAAATCATGGAAGCCTTGGGAATCCCTCAGGGGAAAATCGTGGGTGCCCTGCTGGACAAGCTCAAGGAGGCGGAGATATCGGGGAAGGTTCGGAACAAAGAGGATGCGCTGCAATTCCTAAAAAATATTGACAAATTTTGGTGATTTGGCTATTATTATTTGTGGGTTATCAGGCGGGCGTAATTCAGGGGTAGAATGCAAGCTTCCCAAGCTTGACGTCGCCAGTTCGAATCTGGTCGCCCGCTCCAGCAAGGCAATCATCACTCTCTTCTGTAAAGGAAAATGGCCTACAGCTAGCTGAAAAGAGTTGTCTTTTTGGTGGTCTGCTTGAAAAAAGTGGGCTCTCGGGCCCACTTTTTTTTGGTCAAAGGAAAAAATTCGGTTGAAATTTGAGAACCTGCGGCAAGAAGTACGCCAGGTCGTCGAACCCATCCTGGAATCCCAGGGATTGGAGTTGGTCGATCTGGAATATCAACGTGAGAGTCAGGGCTGGGTCCTGCGGATTTACCTGGATCGCGAAGGGGGAGTCAGCCTGGAGGACTGCGCCGGGATAAGCCATGAAGTGGGCGCGGTCCTGGAAGTGAAAGATCTGATTCCCAGCTCCTATATCCTCGAGGTCTCCTCCCCCGGGCTGACCCGCCCGCTCAAAAAGCCGGAGGACTTCAATAAATTTCGGAATCAGATGGTTAAAATCAAGTTGTACGAACCCTTCGACGGGCGAAAAAACTTCAAGGGGACCCTGCTGGGCCTGGAAGGGGACCGGGTGCGGGTGGAGGTCGAACAGCAGGTCTACGAGCTTCCCCTCCAGCGGATCGCCAAAGCCAATTTAGAGATAGATTGATGAGGAAGGGGATGGAGCCATGGCTTCAGAACTAAGTCGCATCATTGACCAGGTGGGGAAAGACAAGGGGATCGATCGGAAAATTCTCGTCGAAGCTCTCGAGCAGGCCCTCCTGGCGGCCGCCAGGAAGAAATACGGCACCAAACAGGAGATCGAGGCCCACTTCAACGAGGAAGCCGGAGAGGTTGAGCTCTTCCAGTTCAAGACGGTGGTCAAGGAGGTGAAGAACCCTCCCGCGGAGATCTCTTTTAAGGAAGCCCAGGATCTGGATTCCGAGGTTCAGGTCGGCGACAGCCTGGGAACCAAGATCGATGTCTCCGAGTTCGGAAGGATTGCCGCCCAGACGGCCAAGCAGGTGATTATCCAGCGGGTCAAGGATGCGGAGCGGGAGAATATTTTCGATGATTTCAAAGACCGCAAAGGAGAGGTCATCTCCGGCACGGTCCAGCGGTTCGAGCGGGGATCGATCATCGTCAACCTGGGAAGGGCCGAAGCGGTCGTTCCCCAGCAGGAGTTGATTCCCAAGGAAACGTACAAACCGGGAGACCGGATCCGGGCCTATGTTCTGGATGTGCGCAAAACCCCCAAAGGTCCCCAGATCATCCTTTCCCGCAGCAACCCCAACTTCGTGATCAAGCTCTTCGAGCTGGAGGTTCCGGAAATTTCCGAAGGAATCGTGAAGATCATCAGCGCCGCCCGGGAGCCCGGGAGCCGGGCCAAGATCGCCGTTTATTCCCGGGACTCCGATGTGGACCCGGTGGGGGCCTGCGTGGGAATGAGAGGGTCCAGGGTCCAGGCGGTGGTTCAGGAACTCCGGGGGGAAAAGATCGACATCATCCCCTGGAGCGAGGACTCGGCCAGCTTTGTCTGCAATTCTCTGGCCCCGGCTGAAATCTCCAAGGTCATCATCCACCAGGAAGCCAAATCCATGGAAGTGATCGTCGAGGATGACCAACTGTCGCTGGCCATCGGGCGGCGGGGACAGAACGTCCGCCTGGCCGCCAAGCTGACCGACTGGAAGATCGACATCCGCAGCGAGTCCAAACCGGAACGCCCCGAGCCCGCTCTGGACGAGATCGCCTCGCGGGGTATGGACACGGTGGAGAA
>Ga0315288_10004035_pt1 | contig 18694 bp, 26 predicted proteins | sample YL17G11_20_MG_FD_203454 | JGI IMG/M metagenome (GOLD analysis project Ga0315288, IMG submission 203454) | Sediment microbial communities from Yellowstone Lake, YNP, Wyoming, USA - YL17G11_20 | ecosystem: Environmental > Aquatic > Freshwater > Lake > Sediment | place: USA: Wyoming | collected... | reverse complement strand
CTAGAAGATTCTTAAGATCGGGGTAGTAACTGCCTTCGGTAGCATCTCTAGTTTTTGAAGTTTTAAAAATGTCCTGCAGATATTTTTGTAACATTCGCCCAATTTTAGCATTTTTTCGTACTAGGAACTAACGCTCGGATTTGTCGTACGAGCTATTTGTTAAGTCCTTCTTTGAGCCAGGTCTCAACGCCTTTGGAGTATTTGATTACTGGAATGGCAGAAAGAACAAATGTTTCATAAGAATGGAGTTTTCGGACTTCCTTTTCGATAGCCTCAAATTTTTCTTCCACCGATTCCATAACCAACAAAACTTCATCGGCTTTATCTATCTTCCCTTTCCAAAAGAAGGTAGAAGAAACAGGTGTTTTCTTTGCACAAACGATTAGATGTTTCTGCAAAAGGGCTTGAGAAATTTTTTCTGCTTCTTTGTCGTCAGCACATGCCAGAAAAAGAAGAATCATTTTCATTTTCCCAATTTTACCACGAGCTGGAACGGGAAATTATATTCGCAACTGCATATCATATATCGATATATGATAATCAACACGGATTATTACTTTATCCAATGAAGGCCCCGCTACTAAAGGTCAGATCTGTCGTACTCCGTTCAGATATTTTTCTATTACCTTAATGTGCCTTTTATCCTTTAGTCTGCCCATCTCCCTTTTGTAAGCCAAAACACACTCTAGTTTTACAAATCTTATCCCTTCGACAACATCTGCATTGTCTATCAACTCATCGGTTTTGAAGTTTCCTCCGTACATCCAGGTACGGACAACCTGAATTCCTTGTCCATAAAAATTGATCACAGTTCCATTAGACCAAACTTTTTCTTTGTCTTTATGGTTTAATGCGTTTTCCCAAGCCTTGCCTCTTGCAATTACATCTATATCTCGAAGTTGCTTTTTGAGTCCGTGAGCAAACATTGGTCCAGAACCAAAAATGGCAAAGTCGTTTAATGGCAGATTCAAAGAAAGAAGTTTTTTGATGAGTTTGTGCTTTCTTAATGAGTTCACTCTGCCAATTTTAGCACGAAGTGGGTTATTCGCACTTTACCTGTGGGAAAAGCGAACAACGGCTTTTTTGCCACGGTCGGTGGTTATATTCATTTCGTAGGATTCGCCTTTTTTTAAAGTTATGACAAGTTCTAATAGTTCCAAGTCCGGAATCTTCCTTCCTTCTTTTTCCCATTCAACCTCCAAACCCGAACGGAAAATTCTCGTTTCGGAATCATCCTCGGAGCACTCAAATACCACAGTTTCCCTTATTTCGTCTTCCCTAATATTGGAGAAGGATCCTGGCCGATCTAGAGGATTTAATTTGCCGATTTTTATCCACTTTTGGGAACCTGACGCCATCATTTCAGCTTCGCAAGGAGCCATGATGGGGCTATTTTACCACTATTTATTAAACAATTTTCTCAATTCTGACTTAGCTTGCTCTAAAACTCTCTTTCGCTCGGGGTTTAGGTTTTTGCCGGCGCGATTGATATAAAAATTAAGCATGGACATTCCCGATTGAAAAGGGGGCGCTTTTCTTCTTAAGGAATTTTCTGCTGAGCGCTTCAAGGAAGCGGCGATTTTCTTGGGGTCATCCCAAGTAAATACTCCTTCTTCTAAATCTAGTGCAAAGGAATGTTTTGTTACGTACCCCGACCACTTTTTCACCCTGCCCATATTTTACTCCTCCCAAAAGTCAATTTGCGATGAAAGGGGGAAATTGCTAAGCTAATTATTGGAGGGGGTGAGGAGAGTGAAACAGAAATTATTTCTTCAGTTATTAAGCATCCTTTTCGCGGCTAAGGCGGTTTTCGGGGTGCTTTATATTCTTTTTGGCTGGGAGGTAGCAATTGCCGGCTGGCTAATGCCCCTTTGGCTAATGGTCGTGGCTATCATTGTAGATAGCTATTTAGCCTATCTGGCTTGCAAGTTTTCTAAAGGGAAAAAGTGAAAGGGAAATGTTTGTAGCGCCCATGGCGCCTTAAAAAATTGTCGGTTAAGGGTGCTCCTAGCTTTAAAAGGTAAGCTGCCACATCCAGTTCTTTGTCTTCATATCCGGCGAGAGGATTGCCGACTAAATATTGCAGGCCGTGCAGCCATTCCTCCAAGTGAACGAGGACAACGTCTTGAAAAAGTTTTTGCGGAATCTTGGGAGCCGGTTTGCCCGTAATTTCCGGACCCAAAGCCCAAACATCCGCAATTGTTATAGTTTTGTTCAGGTGATTAAAGCCGGAATCGTAGGCAATTCTATCGGCCAGCTCATCTGCCTCATCTTGCGAAAGATCTTTTTTTATCAAATAACTTCTGGAGTCGGTTTCAAAATTTAATCCGACCTCTTTGGCCGATTTGGGATCCCGAAGATGCCTTATAGCCTCCTCATACTTCCTTTCTTTGACTAAATTAATCCCATCCTTGATATAGGTTGCTAAATATTGAGGCCCTTCGGGAGTTTTAAGAGAAGCCACTCTGGGGCTGGTATCAATAGATTCCACAAGTTTATATTAACATTTCTTATTGTGGACCCGGAGGGAATTGAACCCTCTACTCTTCCATGCCATGGAAGTGTGTTACCGGTATACCACGGGCCCCGAGTGGACACTGAGGGACTCGAACCCCCGACCTCTTACACGTCAAGTAAGCGCTCTAGCCATCTGAGCTAAGTGTCCTCAAGCGTCAAAATTATACAATTTTGTGCTGTTTTTATCCAGCTGACCTTTGAAGATAATGGTCCGGAGCAAGAAGGAAGGAAGAACCCTTTTTCTTGTACATTGTCCAGTAGTTCTTTCTTTCGGCACGCTTGTTGCCGGCGTGCAGCCAGAGACCCGCATCTTCGATTTTCTTTCTGAAGCTTTGGATAAACTCCAAAAGCTTTTCGAAAAAGACTACGTGGTATTCTCCCGGCTCAACCGGTGCCTGCATTGCCGCAACCTTTACCTCTTCCGCCAAGCCCTGTGTGCTTTTGGCGAGCTCATAGACTTCTAGGGAAATCGCGTGAAGTTGAAGCCTTAGTTCCCCGGTTTTTTTATCAACGAGTATTCTTTCCTCTTCAACCAGCCTTCGCTCAAGCGCAATCTGGCCTTTTTGTTTGACTATTTCTTCCTGTTTGCCTGCAAAAATCTCGGTAAGCTCAACCGTTTCTCCGGGCTGAATGTCTCCCGAGAATTTTTTGGGCTCGGGGGCGCCAAACATCTGCTTGAAGAATTCCTCGGAGCCTTGCTTTAATAGGTCCTCTTTGATGGATTTGCCGGATGATGCACCAATATCCTTCAGGGATTCCAAAACATTGGCCCTGCGAAGCTGTTTAGCGAATTTGGCTCTCTGCACCTTGTCCATGCCGAAATCTTACACCTGAGTTATCAGTGAATCAAGCGCGTAGCGTCTCTTAAGAATAGAGCCTATTATTTGCCTTTGTTCGGGTGTGTCCAAATTGCCTTTGACGTTCGGGTCGGCTTTGGCGGCCTTAATCATGTTTTCCACATCTTCCTCTTTGACCTTTATGTTTTCGCTTTCGGCGATTTTATTCAGGATTAAATCAAGGGCTATGGCCTCCTTGGCCTGCTTTTCGTAGTCTTGCCGCAGCGTTTCCGGGGTTTTGCCGATAGATGTCAGATAACTCTCCAAAGAAAGTCCAAGTTTCTCGATTCTGGCCAAAAGGTTCGAAATTCTGGAGTCCGCCTCATCATGGATAAGAAGGTGGGGAATGTCCAGTTTTACCGATTCCAACAGGGTCCCAACGACTATCTGTTCCTTTTCCTCTTTGGTAGGCTCTTTGACGAGGCTTTTTGAACGTAGCTCCCCCGCAACTATCTTTTTATAATCGCCCAGCTCAACCGCCGGGAGTTCGCAGGTAACTGCCCTAACCTGCCAGACTTCGCTTTCTTTGGCCGAAACAAGCTCGAATTTGGGATAAACAGCCGGTTTAACTTTATATTCTACGATTGCATCGGCCAAAGCCTTTGGCAAAAGCGTTGACAAGGCCTTTTCGATAACCGTATTTTCGGAGATTTTCTTTTCCGCCAAGTCCAAGGGGGCTTTGCCTTTGCGGAAGCCGGCCACTTCGGTGTCTTTAGCCAAGGTTTCCAGAGCTTCCTTTTTGGCCTTTTCAATCATAGCCCAAGGCAAAGTAAAAGTTATCTGGACGTTGCCATTGCCCTCGCGTGCAAGCGTATGGGTTATCTTTTCCACGGGGGAATTATATCATGAACCACCCTTGTGTTGAGTATGAAATTGAGAAGGAACGAACTTCCCGCGTACAGGCTGGCCCTTGCCTCCAAATTTAGAGCCTCTAAGAAAGTCCGGCGTTCTAAAGCCTAAACCTTGACCTTCCTTTTTCTTTATGAACTTTTGCATTTGTAAGTTAATTGTAATATAATATTTTTGCCCTGCAAGGTGAGGTAGTCTTCGCAAGAAACTTCCGATCGCTTCAGAGGTTTAGAAAGGAGCAAAATATTATGGCCACAAAACTTTTCGTAGGAAATTTGGATTTTACCGTTACCGGAGATGAACTTAGAGATGCTTTTTCTCAAGTTGGTACCGTAGTCGATGCCGTTGTTATAAGCGACAAGATGACCGGACGCAGCCGCGGATTTGGATTCGTTGAAATGTCAAACGAAGATGAAGCCAAAGCAGCTGTTGAGAAATTGAACGGTTCAGACCTTAAAGGTAGAAAGATAAACGTAAACGAAGCTCGCCCTAAGGCAGAGCACTAAAGAACCTAATCGTTTTTGTCTTTGTTCTTATCTTTATCTCTACCCTGACCTTGATTTTCGTGTTGTCCCTGATTGTTGTGTTGAATAGACTCGGTATCGGGTAGCTCTCTTATTATTTCTTGCCTAAGCTCTTCCAATTGAGAGCTGGTTTGGTCAAGATTGGTTACTACGGCCTCAACCGAATGGGCAGAGGTAGGTTGTGGTATGGGTGTAGCCGCCACCGGTGTAGGAGTATTTGTCGGAACAAAAGTCGTAGCCACAGGCGTGGGCGTGGAAACCGGGACGCTTGGAGGAATTATCGCGGAAGGTTGTGCTGCCAAGGCTGTCTTTTTTTCCTCAATGCTTTTTTGATAGGTCTCAATGTTTTCAATAAGCTGTTTGGCCTGTTTTACGTCCTGTTTTTCAACAACAATCTCTTTTGATTGGGTTGCCTGATTGACAAGAAGGGTATAGCCCAAAGTTGAGCCTTCTCTAGCTAAAAGTCTATTGGCTTCTCCGAATCTTCTGTCGGTGAACTTTAAGGAAAGTCCCGAAGCAAGCGGAGTACGGCTGGTTACGGCCATAGCTACTTTTTCTAAGGAAGTTTTGACTGAATAAAGCGAATCTCCGGGAAGAGCGTTCCAGCTGGCAAGAATAAGCACCGCGGGGACGGCCAGGAGAATCGCAATAGAGGTTAGGAATGCATCGAAAAAGGTTTTCATTTTTGGGAATTACTCCGACGCCAGTTTGTGTAAGAACCACGAAACCAGCGAAAGAGCAATCGAGGCAATAATTGCTGTCGTAAACGAAGCAATCTCAAAACCCGGGATTACCCGGCTTGTAAGCAAAAGAAGAAAAACGTTTATTAAAAATGCGCTGATTCCAAAGGTCAGAATTGAAATAGGAAGGGCAACCAGCTGTAAAATGGGCTTAATCAGGGTATTTACTACCCCGATAGCTACAGCCGCCACAACCGCAGTCCAAATGCTTGCCAAGTGAAAGCCGGGAACGACGTATTCCACAACCAGAAGAGCGAAAGTGTTTATAGAGAGCTGCATTATGACTCTGATTAAGCGCATAGATTCATAATGTCAGAACCTCTTATAGAAATCAAGGTTGCTTAATATGGCCTGATTCCATAAAGGAAGCATATTGTGGTCGGAAGCGGGGTAGAGCTGGTAGTTCAAGTCCAAGTTCAAGTTCAGGAGAGACTTGGCCAGATCGTCGCTCCATTTCACCGGAACGGATTCGTCGGCAGTCCCCTGGTCAAGCTCAATAGAAGCTTTTATACGGTCGTAGTAGGCATGTATCGAGTAAAGATTCGGATCGTAGAGCTCCTCAAAATTTGCGATTTCCGAGCGCAAGTACTTGCCCAAGTCCGGGCTGTCGTCGGTGTAATAAAGTATTGAGTAAGGAAAGGGCTTGGAAACCGGCGCCCAAAGCACCGTGGGGATGTTTTTACCGGTTATCTCCAGAACAGTTAAGGCAATTTGGCCTCCGTTTGAATGGGCCCATATGAACGACCTTTTCTTGTCCCACTTTGAAACGGAGTCTAAAGATGCCATAACGCTCATAACGGTTGTATAGGTTTGAAATCTGGCCTCAAAAGTGCTGTTTGGCTCCGGGTCGGAATCTCCATAACCCAAAAAGTCGGGTGCAACTGTAATATAACCTTTGGAGGCAAAAAACTCTGCTCCATGCTGGGTTCCCTCCCCTATTGTATATTTTTCCTTGTCCACGTAGCCCCGAATCATCAAAATTAGAGGAAACGGGCCTTCACCTTTGGGAATATTTATCATTCCGCTTAGCTTTTTGGCAGGTTTGCGGGTTAATGTCGGGTCGAAATAATGAATAAACTCGTAGGAGGTGAAGGTTGAAGTATCTTGGATAACCTTTCCAAGCTCAATCTTTCCTGCAGGGACATTGGCTTTGGACAAGTTTTCTATGGTGTATTTGTCCAGCGGTCTGGGCACGATTTGGGCAATGGATTTTTTAAGTTTGGGTGAGGTAAAAAGAAGATTTAAGCTCCATCCCAGAGAAATGAAGAGAATTGCGCAAAGCGTATATAAAATAGCCTTTTTCATAAACCGACCGTTTGATTTTACCTTTTTCTGTCCAACTTGTGCTTATGGATTTTTCTTCTTTTTGGGGCTTCGGGCCTTTTCCCTTCCGCATGGGATTTTGGTTTCCCTTTGTGCTTAGTCAGGTCTTCAAACATTTTAGCAGGGTCTATTTCTTCGCCTTTGTGCCTCCTTAGATACGAATCAACAGCTCTTTGTGCCCTGTCCTCATCGTTGGCGAAAAATCTTTTTAGATGTCTTGCGAAGTCGCCATGTCCGGGAATAAGTTCCGGTTCCTCGAGATCGGGTAAAAGCGGTATCTCCGGTGCTCTCTCTGCCGTTGCCATGCTGGAGGAATTTTAATACATTTTTCGGGAAAAAACACGGAATTTGTTCTTGACTTCGGGTTTTATTCGGTTTATACCAATATTATAATGATACAAAAGATTTCGGTACCAGTATCGGTTGAACTGGTTTTCGACCACAAAACCCGCAAGATCTTCCCAAGAAGGGTTCTTTGGGAAGGCAAGCTCTACCCTATCGTCAAGGTTGGCCTTCACCACACGTTTCGTGAGGGTCGCACATTATTTCATGTTTTCTCCGCTTCTTCGCAAACCTTGTTTTTTAGGCTGGTTCTCAATACCGATAATTTGCAGTGGAGATTGGAGGAAATTTCCGATGGACTCCCCGACTGATTTATCGTTCAACCCCAAGCTTTCAACCATTATGCATATGGACTTGAATTCCTGCTTTGCAACCATCGAGCAGCAGGCAAATCCGCATTTAAGGGGAAAACCCGTAGTCGTTGCGGCCTATACAACTCCCTCGGGTTGTATTGTGGCTCCTTCGGTTGAGGCCAAAAGATTGGGAATTAAGGTCGGAATGAGGGTAAAAGAGGGCAAACTTCTCTGCCCGGACTTGATTGTACTTGCCCCGGACCCCTGGAAATACAGAAATGTCCACATGAGTTTAAGAAGAATAGTTTCCGAATATACGAGCAATTTTTCCCCAAAATCGATTGACGAGTTTGTGCTCAATATGGAAGGCTACCCGGTCTATCGGAAAGGCATGCTTAAGCTCGCCAGAGAGATTAAGAGGCGGATTAAGGCCGAAGTTGGAGATTGGCTAACGGTTTCCGTGGGGATTGCCCCAAACAGGTTCCTGGCCAAGACCGCAGCTTCGCTTCACAAGCCCGACGGGCTCGACGAGATTAATAAAGATAACTATTCGGAAGTGTATTCCGGGCTCTCTTTAGTTGATTTATGCGGGATTAAAGAGCGAAATGCCATAAGACTGAACAATATGGGCATATATGGTGTTTTGGACTTCTATAACGCACCACTTTGGAAGCTAAAGGCCGCTTTTAACTCAATTTTGGGCTATTACTGGTATTTGCGGCTTCGAGGCTGGGAGATTGACGATGTGGAGTTTGCCAGGCGTTCTTACGGCAATTCCTTTGCCCTGCCCAAGCCTTTGCAAACGGTCGAGGAGCTCTCCCCTGTTCTTTCCAAACTTGTCGAGAAAATGGGGGCAAGACTGCGTCATGCGGGGTATAAAGCCAAAGGGGTGCATTTATCCCTAGTTTATCGGGACTGGAGCTTCTGGCATAAAGGTGCTATAACCTCGAAAGTTTTGTTCGATTCGCGCGATATTTACAAAGAAGCTTTTAGGCTGCTTTGCCGTGCGCCGTACACAAAACCCGTGCGGCAGCTTGCAGTTTCCTGCTTCAATCTACTGAAGCACTCGGAGCTGCAAATGGAACTTTTTGAGGATGTTGTCAAAAAAGAAAAAATTGTAGAGGCGGTGGACAAGGTTAACGAGCGCTGGGGGCACTTTGTGATTACCCCGGCCAGAATGTTGGAAACCGGCGGGGTTGTAATAGACAGAATTGCCTTTGGAGGCGTAAAAGAACTCGAAGAATTCACCCTAAATTCCGGATAGGTCTACGGGGGTGCCTTCTACAATGCCGTTTTTGTCCGAAAAACCGGCATTTACTTCCAAAACGTAGTCAATCGGGTCTTTGGGGACAATAAGTGTGAGGTCTTTATCGGCAGTGCCCGCTTTTGGCGGTTGGACATTTTTGTCTATCTGAAAAACTTCGGAGTTTTTTATCCAGATAATATCCAAGGCTATAAGCATATCTTTCATCCAAAAAGGCGGTTTGATACCTTTTTGGTTAAATACAAAGAGCATTCCGCTGCTTGCCTTAAGGTCGCTTCTTCCGGAAAGCCCTTTTCGTCTTAGGGCGTCGGAATTTGCAAGTTCGACGCTTATTTTGGTATTGCCTACGGAAATCGTTTTTGACGTTCGCGCAGGGGATACGCTAAGTTTTTGACTCATGAGCCCGACGGCAATAATAAATACCGCCGCTCCCGCCAGAAGAAGAAATATTTGCTTCACGGTTGCGTGTTTTTACTTGTTTGGGTCTGCTCGCCCAAAACGGCCTCACCCTTGAGACTAAGAGGAAGTTTGAAATTCTGGTAAATCATCAAAAATAGAATAAGAAAAATGCTGAAAGCTATTGCAGGTATAAACAAAAGATAGATATTGTGGCTGCGCTTTAAGCGATTTTCGAAAATGTGTACAAACTCTTCCATGGCAGGACTATTATTAGTTTACACTTTAAGTTCAAGACCATCAAAGGCGATTCCGAATTTATCTCCGCCGTGTTCTTTCATGAATGCTTCCAGATTGGCATGCGTGTCGGTTTTGTGGCCGATATTGGTAAAAAGAACCCTTTTCGCGTTAACATCCTTGCCAAATCTTAGGCCTTCCTCTATGGTTTCGTGGCCTTTTGCCTGACCATATGATGTTTTTGAAGAGCCGTCCAATATTGCCATCTCTATATCACCCATTTCTTTTCTGGAAGAAGGGATAATTCTTCTAAATTCCGGTGCATAGACAACAGGCTTCGGGGCTTTGAGCTTTATTGCATAGGCTTCTTCGGAGCCATGCTCAACGGGAATCAGCCAGACAGAGGAGTCTTTAGAAAGGCTTATTTTTTCAAAGGGTTTTGCCTCGAGAATATCGAAAGCCCGCATGGAAATTCCTACAAGCCGTCTGGCTTTGGATAAGACACCGCTTGAGGAGATGATGGTTATCTTTGGGCCGTTGTATATGTGGCTTAAGTCATAGAGCCCAAAAATATGGTCGTCATGGGCATGGGTAAGAATAATATGGGTAATTTTGGTAGGGTCAACTTTGTGGATTTTAATTTCGTTATAAATATCAGGTGAAGCATCGAAAAGAATGCTTCGATTTACAAGAAGTGACGGTCTAAGCCGGGTGTCTTTCGGGTCTTGGGAGCTGCAGATTTCGCACTTGCAGCCAAGCCTTGGAAGAGGCCATCCGGAAGAGGTACCTAAAAAGAGGATTTCCATCGGTGCTCTCGAGAGGATTCGAACCTCTACAGGATTACTCCCACAGGATCCTAAATCCTGCGCGTCTACCATTCCGCCACGAGAGCTCGTGGCTACATTATACAGGTTTATCCTTCCAGACTGAAGGAAAGACCGGTGGAGTCGATTTTCTTCATAAAATACTTAACCTTCCATGCCCAGGTCGTACTGGGAGGTGCGTAGCGTCTGGCTATTTGATCAATAGAAACCGCACCCTTATTGATATAGTTTTGCCTGAGTGTTTGTGAAACAACCTCGATAGAGGCGTTCCAAGAAGGAAAGCTGTAGTCTCCGTTTACCCATCCGTACGCATTGTAAGAGTTATAGGGAATCTGTTTTCCGAAAGTGGATTCTACACCGGTAATTGAGGCAACAAGTCTCCAATCAAGACCGTTTTTGTCGGCCTCCGAGATAAACTTTCCGGCATATGGAGCCAAGGGAGAATTATATTTTTCCAAAAATGCCTTAAGTTGAGACACCCTAATATCGTTTGGTTGATTAAACGCGTTTGCCCTAAGTTGAGCGGATCCGTCTGCCACGCGGGAATCGGCCGATATAACTCCGGCCGGTAAAAAGGCCATAGCTGTGGCGATGAATAAAGCAAAAATTAAATTTCTCATATTTCTCCAAAAAAAGAGGTCCCCTTACGGAGACCTCAAGTAAAATCCTAACGCTCGGTGTGCTTGCGCAACCTTGCCTCAGGACGTGCAAGAACTATAGCATAACACTATCGGTTTGTCAAGACTTTGGAGTCAAAGCCAAAAGAGTAATTATTGGGGTATATTAGTTAGCTTTTCTTTTGTGCTAGAACAAAAATTGACGGGCCGAAGTTTATATAACTTAGGGGTTTTTGGAAAGCGCTTTCCAGAGAGGTTAGTAGTTCCATAGGCAGATATTTCTTAAGAATCCGGTTACGGAAGTTGGAAACGGAAAGCTTATCCAAGACCTTAAAACCCGTTTTCTCCAAAATAAGATCGACATTCTTTGGGTGATGGTTTAAGAAAGAGATTGTGTGATTGCGAATAGATTTGGGGCTTCTTACGTCTTTGGGAGAAAGTTCGGAAGAGTAGTTTATGTTTCCGCGCAGTAGTTCCTTAAAAATAGCCTTAAAATGGAGCTTGTTGGCGAATTCCAAAACAAAAAAACCTCCGGGCTTGAGTAAAGAATTTACTGCCCGAAAAGCCGATTCCAAATTTTGCAAATGGTGTGCAACACGTACCATGAGAACCAAATCTGCCCTTCCCCTTGGCACTTTTTCGGAAAGAATCTCAACCGACGCCTGTACGAATTCCAGGTTTTGGTAGTTGGTCAGGTTTTTCCGGGCAAGGCTTAGAAGTTTGGCCGAAGGCTCGGCTATAATAACCTTCTTGCCTCTAAAGGCATAAACGGGAGTAAGCCTCCCAAAACCCGCTCCTATATCTATAATTGTCCCTATTTTCGGGATTTTCTCAAGTATTTTCTTAAGGGCAACGACTTCAGAATTGTGTTCGTAGTCGCGTCCTTCCCAGTAGGCAGAGTAATCGTAGGAATCGTATGCTGCTGCCATTTTGTGGGTTTATTGCATTTCGGACATGAAAGTATTTACGCCGTGGGCCCAGGAGCCGTTTGAGGAAGGCGTATATTTGGTCATGATTTGGTCCGGAGTAGTAAGTCCCTCGTCTATGTAATTTTCCTTAAGACCCTGGGAGACTGTTTCAATTCCCTCTTCGTAGGATGAAAAGCCCAAATTTGATTCGCTGTGAATTCCCCAACCCCAGCAATTATGGGAGCCTGGAGGAATAATTCTGCAAAGATTGGATTCCTGTTGGGCGATGGCCGTAATGAGTCTGAAATCAAGAGAATATTTATCCGCCATATCCACTATATGCTTGGCGTAAATAACGAGGGGTGAGCCGTAGGAAGCCAAATATTGGCTTATTATTTCGGGTCTGGCGTCGGCGGCTTTAGCATTGCCTGCAACGGTGGGAATGGTGTTGGGCAAGGAAGCATAAACCCGCACTCCGGGTTTAGGCTCCACAATCAGATTGACTGAAGCTGGAACCATCTTGGCCTGTACATCCTTATTTTTGGCCAAAGAAATCAAGGAAAACAAACTTGTAAGTAGTGCTATAGGAGTTATCGTAAAAAAAAGGCTTACAAGAATTAAGTTTTTCCAGAAAGAGAAGTTGTCTTCCGCCATATTTCGCCTTTTGTTAGGATGCCACAAAACATGGTCTATAGTCAAGTTTTTGAGGCTAAAAATGGTCACAAAAAAGAGGGCACACCCTTAACTCGCGTCAGGTATGTGCCCCAGCACCTTGTCATCAGATTCTCCCCAGGTTTCTCAGGCCTCGGTGAACACCCACGAGAGGGCGAAGACAATGACGAGCACGATAGCAATCACGATAACAATCACTCTCCTCCTCTTCATTTCCGGAGAGAGGGGAATCGGCGCGGGCCGTATTGCTTCCCATTCCTCCACCGTCAGATGTTTGTACTCATCCCAACCGATCATCCGTCCTAAGTCGTCCCTCCTGGGTTCCCACATCATCATGAAAAAGCAACCCATGAATTCGAGGGTGAAACCCAGAAGCCAGCCGATGGCCGGATGGCGCCCTTTGCCTTTGGCGACAAGTCCACCCAAATAGGTCCAGAGTCCCAGGTAACCTGCATAACAGCTCAACCCCGCGATGCGCCGCAACAAACATAGTCCTTCGAGTTCCCGGAAGGCTTCGTTTTCGCTGCAACCTGCCTGCGCACTTGCATAGAAGATCACGGCGAACGCAACGATCCAAAGGCCGATCAGTCCAATCACCAGATATTCTTTCCAGTTCTCCTTCAGTTTCTCTTTCATCTCGCCCTCCTTGTGGCGAATTATTGGACCGGATTGTCAAGGTGCACAAAAAACCCCGCTTATGCGGGCAGTTCCTATATTTTACTCTTTGTGAGCCGCCCGAGACTCGAACTCGGAACCGTTACCTTAAGAGGGTACTGCTCTACCGATTGAGCTAGCGGCCCAAACGCACAAATTCAGGCTATTTTACCATTTCGGGGAATCGAAAGCGAAATAATTTTTCTCAACTCGTCGATAATAATCCAAAAATCGGGCTTTTCGAGCGTTATCATTTGGAATTGAACGGCATTGGTAAATACTTTGGAATCTTTTGCGAGTCTTAGCGAACCTACAAAAAAGCCCGAATTTTTGGGCGATGTCCCCCTAAAGAAAAGTATTCCTGTTCTTCTTGGCTCGGTCTCGCCGAAAATCGGAATTTGCAAATCTATGTTTTTGTTATCTAGCATCAGAGAAAGTTCTCCGTTTTTCCAAATCGACTGCCCCGTATTTTTGGCCAGAGCAATTCCCCAGAAAGTTTGATTTGAACCAAGAAATGGCGGAATAAATAGGGCCATTATTTCCCCCGATGTTTCCTGCTGGGGTCTCCCCGATGGTTTCGTCAGTGTCGCCACATCGTCATAGAATTTATAGAACTTTCCTGCGCTTTGTTTCCAGCTGAATTGGGCAAAAAGCCCGTCGGTGTAGGAAAGAATGAAAGGAGTTACCGCGACCACTCTTTTGTCGTTCCATACGTTTTCAAAAGCATATTTGAATTTATCCCCCAAAGAATCGGGATTTAAAAAAGCCCTTGTTTTCGGGTCGTCCGTTGTGTGCGCCCAGCCCGTTTCGGTGATAAAAATCGGAAGCTCTTTGTTAACTCCCAATGAAGATAAAAGCCCCAATTCCCATTTGTAAGTACTTATAGAACCCCTGCCGGTGTCCGTTTCCGAACCGGTAAAGTTGGGATTCGGATAAGAGTGGGAAGACCATCCGTCGACATATTTCAAAGCATCGGGAACGTCCTTGAGCATATTACTCAAAAAAGTGGCCTCGTCCATTGTATCTTTCGAATTTGGGGCAGAGGCATCAAATCCTGCGGGTAAGACAAAATAATCGGGATTGTCGGCCTTAAGCTTAGAAGAGATGACTATAAGATACTCTCCGTATTCTTTGGGGTTAACGAAACCTCCCCACTCCTTGGCTTGGTTGGGTTCGTTGCCGATTATGATATAACGATTTTTTATTACCCAATTGAGACTGTCAAAAAAAGATATCCAGCCGTCTATCTCATCGGTAGAGGGTTTTTCCCAAGTCGAACCGTCTCCTACACCTTGTGTTGCTATTCGCACGATAGGAATAAGGTGGGCTCTTCTGGCCTGGTCGAATACCTTCTGCCAAGTGTTAATATCCCTTTGATTCTTTTGAATGACTAAAGTGATGTATCCCCAATCCCCTCCCGTGGAATTTACTAGATGAGCCGCATCCTGCAAATCGGAAGAGTTTTCTATATGTATCCCGAATTTGTTATTGGAAACGCTTGTAGGGTCGTAGATTGCTAATGTTGTTGATGGTATTAGAACAAGAAGAGCCAAAGCAATGAAGATGCAAAAGATTTTTTTCATCAAAATAAGTGACCCAGGCGCGAATCGAACGCGCAACCTACTCCTTAGAGGGGAGCCGCTCTATCCAATTGAGCTACTGGGTCTCGTCGTCACGAGCTTCGCTTTCCGCAAATCGCTTGCGCTTTTTGCTTAGCGCTTCGCTGTTCCTCCTCTCAAAATTCTTGCAGAATTTTGTTTCTGCCCAAAATCGTATTACGATTTTGAGAGGAAGAGCAAACTGAACGTAAAGGATTTGCAACCCGAAAGGTTCAAATCCGCAAATACAGTTTAGCTCTGACGAGAGCGGGCGATGGGAATTGGACCCACTGTCTCTTCCTTGGCAAGGAAGCGTTTTACCGGTAAACTACGCCCGCGCGGTACCGAGAACGATACTCTACTCGACCATTCTCGATAGGCTAAATGATACAACAAATGAGACTGAAACTCTAGCTTTACAGCTTCAGTTGCTTAATAATCATTTAGGTTCAGATAATTTGACTTCAGATATCTCAAAGATTAGACTACAGACGAGTTAACGCATTCGCTCGTTGACAATCTATCCGTTCGGGTTCCCTAAAAGGAGGGAGCAATGAAAACCAAGCGTTTTACCCTGATTGTTGTGTCGTTTGTTCTGTTGGTAAGCATAATCGCGTGCGCAACTTTTCAGCCCCAGCCGACGAGTACACCTGTTCCTACTAACACGCAGCAACCGACCTATGCGCCCATACCCACCGAGACTGCTATGCCAATCCAAGTTCCGTCAATGGCAACTCCTTCAGGCCCTATGTTGTTCAACGGTGTATCGCCTGAGGAAGTACTTAGGCAGTACGGTTACGAATACGTTGGAGACGAGAGCTTAGGTAGATGCTCTTCACCGTGTAGAGCTTACGCCAATCAGGAGGACAGTAGTTGGGCCGTAGTTTATACAGATGGCTCGATGGGTCTTGGGGGCACCCTTCTGAATGGAGTAGGAACCTCGAACCAATTTGATCTTGTAATTGCGGTGATACTCAACATTTTTGGCCAGGACATGGCTAATTGGTACGTTAGGAATCACTTGGAGGTCACTTTCTTTGGGGCTTCACCACTGGAGGACGTTGTCGGTGCCTACAGAATCCGAATGGAAGTAGACGTTGTGGGTGCTGATAAAGTATTTACCATAGCCATTTGGCCAAATAACTAATGAATCTCTGTTCTTGCCAAGTAGATCGAGGGGAGACCTATATCCAAAAAATATTTGTCTCCCCGTTTTTTTGGGAAAAATAGAAGGTGCCGAGGATGTGAGTCGAACACATATCTGACGCTCTTCAGGCGCCCGCCGTGACCACCTTGGCTACCTCGGCTGAGTGGTCGCTGCAGGGATCGAACCTGCGACCTTGCGGATGTAAACCGCACGCTCTAACCAGCTGAGCTAAGCGACCTTCGTCGGAACGAAGCTTTCTTAATCCGATTTGGCTTCTTGCGAAGCACAAATCTTTTCCGTTCGCTTGTTCCTCCTCTCAAAAATCCTACGGATTTTTGTATAACGTTTTACCAAAATTGCGCAGCAATTTTGAAAGGAGGAGCCGACAGAAAATAGCGAAGTTTCTTTAACAGAAACAAAGCGCTAAAGTCGAGCTCCGACGCAGTGCACTCGGGGAGACTCGTGTGCACAGCTCTTACATTGCTTGGCACTATCGAGCGACCATGAGAGCACGAGTGTTAACGAGTGCACTCGGGGAGACTCGAACTCCCACGCCCTTACGGGCATAGCTCCTCAAGCTATCGCGTATGCCAATTCCGCCACGAGTGCGCTGTGCAGATGGGAGGATTTGAACCTCCATGCCCGTATAAGGGGCACACGGCCCTGAACCGTGCGCGTCTACCATTCCGCCACACCTGCAAGTCACTTATTATATCAAAAAGGCTGCTCAAATGAATCTAACCTGCATTCCCTCCTGTGCCGGTGTGGTTAACGGCACTTCCTGTCCGGGAAACTGTGCTCCATTGCCCCAAATTTTTGCAAGTTTCTTTCTTTCCAATATGTCTGTGGAGAGCTTTTCCGCAACTTTGGCCAAATTCTCACCGCTTTTTGCAATTATTGGGTTGTCCAAGTTTGGTTTCTCGTCCGGACCGACCAAAAAAACTCTGATTAGACCCAGTTTATCCCAGAGAGTCTTTTTGAGCTTATCAAGCCCTGTTCCCGTCTCTGCGCTAATCTTTAGAATATTGATATCGTGATCTGTATCGGTGTATCGGGTATCACCTTTTTCTTGATCGATTTTGTTTATAATAAATATTGCCGGCAAATAGACCCTGTTTCCGGAAAAAGCGTCGATTATATCTTCAAAATTTACGGGTTCCTTTAGGGTAATGTCTGCGTTTCTTAATCCGAATTCACGGGCCATTTCGGCAATTGTCGATTTGGCTAATGGCTGTTTGACGTTTGTAACAATATTTACTCCGCCATAGTTCTTCTTAACAATAGTTACCTTGGGGGGAACAGAATTAATTCTGATGCCGGATTTGTTTAACTCGTCTTTAACTTTTCCTAAAAAAACGACTCTTTCAACATCCGTCATTATAAGTAGAATGTCAGCTCCACGGGCTACGGAAATAACCTCTTTTCCATGCCCCTTGCCTTCGCTTGCGCCTTCCAAAAGTCCCGGTACATCCAAGATTTGAATATAGGCGTCCTGATACTTAAGCATTCCCGGAATAACAGACACTGTGGTAAAAGCATAAGAGGCAACCTTTGATTCGGCATTGGTAAACTTATTTATTAGTGTGGATTTTCCGGCAGAAGGAGGTCCAACCAAAACGACCGTTGCATCTCCCTGTTTTTTGATAGCATAGCCTCCGCCGCCCCCGCCGCTGGTCTTTTTTGCTTCCAAACCCAGCTCTTTATCGATAAGACGAGCACGTCTCGCCCGCAATTTTCCGATATGGTGTTCCGTACCCTTGTGATAAGGGGTTTCCCTAATTTCCTTTTCTATCGATTCGATTTGTTCGCGAATGTCGTTCATCTGGGGTATAATTATACCTGAATTTAGACACAAAAAGCGCCCATAGCTCAACGGATAGAGCGCCTGTCTTCGGAACAGGAGGTTGCAAGTTCAAATCTTGCTGGGCGCACCTCGAAGGTCAACCGGGGTTACATCTCAAATTTGCCCAGCTTCCAAACTGCATACTGGACAATATTCAGAATGAGTCCCAAGCCGATAGCCCACCAAAAACTGAATATGCCAAAGCCTGTAATAGTTGCCAAACGGGCTGTTATCCAAACGGCTGCAGAGTTAGCTATCCAATAAGAAATGAACATCTGAACGCTGCCTGTAACTTTAACCTTTAATTTGGTCATTAGCCAGGAGGCCAACCAAACAAGTGTTGTTATCCATAGCCCGGCCCAGATTGTTGCCGAAAGCATCGAAAACCTAAAATTACCTAAAACAAATTTGAGCGGATAGACAACCGAAGCCAGATAAAGGAATAGAGAATTGACTATCCAGAAAAGAATAAACGGAAGAACTTTTTTCATTATTTCACCCCCCTTCGCTGTCTATTCCAGCTTAAGCGAAAAGGGGAGTTATTGTCAATGCTGGAGTAAGCAAAGCTTGGCCATTTCAATGCAGAAATGGTAAAATATGAGCTTGTAAGCCGAGGTGGTGGAATTGGCAGACACAAGGGACTTAAAATCCCTTGAGGGTAAAATCCCTCGTGTGGGTTCGAGTCCCGCCCTCGGCACTCGATGACTTATGCTCAGGCGGTCTCGATAGTGCAAGGGAGTGTAGATGTTTTGCACACGAGTCCCGCCCTCGGCACCGGTTCTTTCGGAGCGTGGCTCAGCTGGTAGAGCGCCTGGTTTGCCTGCCCGCCAGTGCAACATCGGGGACGAGTTCGACGGCAGAACGCTCGCTTTGGGAGCGAGAGGTACAGGGTCCAATTCCCTGGTCCCCGACACAGGCATTGCAGGCGGGGGACCAGGAGGTCCTCGGTTCGAATCCGGGCGCTCCGACATGAGAGTTACGGTTTATAAGACTACGCGGGGTTAGTTGACTGGCGCAACGTCAGCTTTCCAAGCTGAAGAAACGGGTTCAATTCCCGTACCCCGCTCCGAATATTTATTGTGCGGCTTTGGAGCTTCCTACAAGTACTAT
>Ga0315288_10004034_pt1 | contig 18696 bp, 20 predicted proteins | sample YL17G11_20_MG_FD_203454 | JGI IMG/M metagenome (GOLD analysis project Ga0315288, IMG submission 203454) | Sediment microbial communities from Yellowstone Lake, YNP, Wyoming, USA - YL17G11_20 | ecosystem: Environmental > Aquatic > Freshwater > Lake > Sediment | place: USA: Wyoming | collected... | reverse complement strand
TGGAAGGTCACCGAGCCCATCTGCACGCGTTGCCACTCAGCTTCTCCTTGGCTTCGTATCGGGATCACCGCGGGCGACTTCACCTTCCCCTGGCGCGGGGTCGCATCTCCTTCATCCGCCGCGTCGATGCCAGAGGTCAGATCGAAGTCAATGGCAGACCCTATTCTCTGGGCAAGAAGCTCACCGGCCGTTACGTCATGGCCACCGCCTTCACCCACCGTCAGCAAATGGTGGTCAAGGTCGGCGGCCGCGTCTGCAAACGTTTTGCCTTCACCATCCATGAGCCATTGCTTGCACCCTTGGTTCCACTCCCGCGCGGAAGACTCTGAGCGGCGAAGTTCTCGATGTGATGACGGCACCCACCCATTAGAAACAGTTCTCGATGTGATGAAGGTAACCCGCTAACCCTCAGGTGGTTGGGCTGAGGACGAAATGCGGATCGAAGGGCTCGGCGACGCGGCCTGGCTGCGGTGCCCGCAATCCGATAGGTTGAGATCCGTCCCGCAGACGGGGCATAGGCCGCGGCACTCGTCCGTGCAAAGCGGGCGGATCGGGAGGTCGAGCAACATGTACTCGCGCAGGAGCGGCTCGAGGTCGAGGATCGCGTCCTCGCCGACGGCCAGCAGCGGGTCGAGCGGATTGGGCGGCGGGTAGACGAAGAGATCCTGCACATGGGTGCGCACCGATAGGGCAAACGGCTTCAGGCAGCGCACACATTCGGTCGGGAGCGTGGCGGCGAATTGCCCCTGCACGATGACGCCTTGGGGTGTACGGCCGAGCTGCATCTGGCCGCTGAAATCGGTAACGCGCAGGTCGGGGCCGATATTGAGCTTGTCCTCGGCGAAGTCCATTACTCGCACGTATCCGGCGGTCTGATTGAGCATGAATCCGACATTCAACCGCAACGGTCGGTGGAGGTTGGGCACGACACACGTTCCATGTGGGGATTCGGCTAGAATTCTGCTGAATTATAGCATATGGCGAATTGAGCCGTCAATCATGTATCATTTATTGCATAGGGTATGTGAGACGCAATCCGCAACGAATTGTCTTGCGGCCTAGATCTCAGGAGCGTCCCGAATCCTCCGGCAACTTCTGTCATCCCGCCTTCAGCAGACAATGCGCACACGCGGCCCATCGCGCAATTCTGTACTTGCTCGGCCGCTTTGTCCGCTTTGGAGGAGAAAGGTTGTGAACTTGACTGCGTCGGCACATCCTGGCGACACGCGGGCAATTCGGCCACTTTTCAGGCCATGAGGATTTATTCGAATATTAGTTAACATAATGATAAAAAGGCATCGGATGAAATGACTTGCATGTGTTTTGAGCGGGGTCACTAGCCGCCGTCGCTCAGCCAAGAGAGCCAACTGACGAACGGCGGACGGCCCCCGCGCCACCCGCTCCATTGGTTGTTGCGCACGGTCATCGCGCCCATCGCGTCGGTTGGCGCTTTTTGTTTGTCCATGAGTCGCGGGTTTCACAATGCCATCCACATCCATCGCCGCTCCCTTCCCGGTCGGTCACACACCTCTCCTTCCATTGCGCCGGCCCGACCCCGAGTTGCCCGCCCAGGTGAGCCTGTGGGCCAAAGCTGAGTGGTACAACCCGAGCGGTTCGGTCAAAGACCGGCCGGCCTGGTCCATCCTGCGCACAGCTCTCACCGAGCGGCGCCTGGACGGCGCCCGAATTCTGCTCGACGCGACCTCCGGCAACATGGGAATCGCCTACGCGACATTTGCTGCAGCGCTCGGCCTGCCCCTGCGTTTGGTGATTCCAGCCAACGCCGGCCCGGAACGAATTGCCGTCCTGCGTGCGCTCGGTGCGGACCTCGTGCTGTCCTCGGCGCTCGAAGGATCGGATGGCGCGATCCTCGAGGCGCGGGCGACCCATGCCGCTGACCCTGCCCGCTACTTCTATGCGGATCAGTACAACAACCCCGCCAACTGGCAAGCCCACTCTGAATCGACCGGGCCGGAAATTTGGGACGACACGCACGGGCAGGTCTCGCATCTTGTGGCCGGGCTGGGCACATCTGGAACGACGATGGGTGCCGCACGTTACCTGCGCCAGCGCAACCCGGCAATTCGCCTGGTGGCCGTTCAGCCGGACGCCGCCTTCCACGGGTTGGAGGGCCTCAAGCCTCTAGATACGGCCGTCGTGCCGGGCATCTACGACGCGAGCGGACACGCCGAGATGCGGCGCGTTTCGACGGAGGCCGCCCGCGCGATGGTTTTTCGTTTGAGCCGCTGCGATGGTTTGTTCGTCGGGGTCTTGGCCGGGGCGGCGGCGGTCGCCGCGCTGGAGGTGGCCCGCGGCTGGAGGCAGGGCGCGTCGTCGCGGTCTTTCCGGACTCAGGTCACAAATACCTCTCCGAGGAATTCTGGCGGCGTGCATGAGCCAACTGATTACTCCCGCGACGCTGGGAGCGCAAAGACAGCAATACGGCGAGCACAGCTACCCGCACGAAGGGGCCGGTCTGCTCTTGGGGAACGACGACGGCCGTCGGCGCGAGGCGGTGGCCCTGCTGCCGCTGGAGAACCGGCGCGAAGGCGAAGCGCGGGAGACGCGATATCACCTCACCCCTCGCGACCTGGCGGCGGGCGAGGCCGAAGCCGAGTAGCGCGGCCTCTAAGTGGTGGGAGTGTTCCATTCGCATCCGGATCGTCCCGCCCAGCCCTCCGAGACCGATCGCGCGCTGGCCCTGCCCTGGTTTTCCTACATCATCACCTCCGTGCAGGGCGGGCGCGCGCTCGAATCTCGTTCGTGGCGGCTGCTCGACGACCGCACGGGCTTTTCGGAGGAGACGCTGATGGTCGCTGAGCCCGCCTCGCATTCATCCGAGGCGGGCTGAGTGCCGCAGTTGCGCGAGCATGACGCAGGAGCGGCGCACATATTCGTAAAGGTAGAAGGTGGAGGAGGTCGGCATGGCAACGGTGATTCTCCCGGCTCCGCTGCGAGGGTACGCGGCGGGCCAAAAGGAAGTGAGCGTGAACGGAACCACGGTCGCGGACGCCCTGAGCGATCTGACACGCCAGCCCCCCGCGCTGCGCCAGCATGTCTTCGACGAGCGCGGAGACCTGCGCGCCTTCGTGCATCTCTTTGTCGATGGCGAGGAGCTCGAGTCTGCGGCCCACAACCAGCTGTCGCTCGCGCGCGATGCGCGCCTGACGCTGCTGCCCTCGATCGCCGGGGGCGTGAGCGCCCCAACGGATTGAGTGCCGGAAAGGCGAGGTGTGAGAGGGCACGTTTTGTGGTCCGGCATCAGCACGATGAGGCACACTGCCCGGCCCGCGATGCGCAGATGGGCCAGCAGCTGCTGGCGCACCTCGCGCCGGAGAATGCGCGCCGCTTTGGGGTGAAGCTCGACGGGGATGGGGTTAGCGACGGGCAGCACACGCTTTACCGGATCGTCGAGGCGGGCACGCTGACGCAGGTGGAAGATTTCATCCAGCCCTTCCGCCTGGCGGGTGCAGTGGAGGTGCTGGCTGCTTCACCTGGCGAGGCTGTGGTTGAACGCGGCGGGTGCTGAGCCGCACATCCCACACGTCGGGGGCTATACTAGATAATAGAAGCGTGACCGGCCTGCCGGGGAGGGAAGATTGAACAAGCCATTGCTGACGCAAGAGAAGGGTCAGGATGCGGCAGCCCTGCCTGAGCTGACGCGCGACGAGATCCTGCGTTACTCGCGCCATCTGCTTATGCCGGAAGTCGGGCTCTCAGGGCAACGCCGGCTCAAGGCCGCCAGCGTGCTGCTTATTGGCACGGGCGGCCTCGGCTCGCCGCTGGCCATGTACCTGGCCGCGGCCGGGGTAGGGCGCATCGGCCTGGTCGACTACGACGTGGTGGCCCCGACCAACCTCCAGCGCCAGATCATCCACGGCGCCTCGCAGGAGGGGCGCCTCAAAGTCGAGAGCGCGCGGGCGCGCATGCTCGACATCAATCCGCTGATTCAGGTGGATATCTTTGACGTGCCCTTCACCTCGGAGAACGCGCGCCAGATCGCCGAGCCGTACGAAGTCATCGCTGACGGCACCGATAACTTCCCTACCCGCTACCTGGTCAACGACCTGTGTGTTTTCACGGGCAAGCCCAACGTGTACGGCAGCATCTTCCGCTTCGAAGGGCAGGTGAGCGTGTTCGATGCGCGGCGCGGCCCGTGCTATCGCTGCCTGTTCCCGGAACCGCCGCCGCCCGGCATGGTGCCTTCCTGCGCGGAGGGCGGCGTGTTCGGCGTGCTGCCCGGCACCGTCGGCACGCTGCAGGCGACGGAGGTGCTCAAGCTGCTCCTGGGTATCGGCCAGCCGCTCATTGGCCGGCTGATGCTGTTCGACGCCCTGGGCCTGCGCTTCGACGAGGTGCGCCTGAAGAAGAATCCGCGCTGCGTGGTGTGCGGCGAGAACCCGAGCGTGACCGACCTGATCGACTACGAAGCCTTCTGCGGCGTGCCGGGGCACGACCGCGGCGACGAGGGCTCGGCCGGCGCCGACTGGGACGTCACCGCCGGCGACCTGCACGCTCGCCTGGCGCGCGGCGAGCCGGTGCGGCTGATCGACGTGCGCGAACCGCACGAGTGGGAGATCGCCCACCTGCCGGGTGCCGAGCTGTTCCCGCTTGGCTCGTTGCCGGAGCACTTCAACGAGTTCGACAGCGCCGAGGAGATGGTGCTTTTCTGCAAGAGTGGCTCGCGCTCGGCGCGCGCGCTCGACCTGCTGCGGCGGGCGGGTTTCCGCAAGATACGCAACCTCAAGGGCGGCATCAATGCCTGGTCGCGCGAGGTCGATCCCTCCGTCCCCATCTACTAGGCGGATGGCCGCTCCGCCGGGCTAACCCGGCGCGCGTGAGGCATACCTGTCCTGCCGCCCGGGACTCGGGGCGTCTCGTTGTCAGGTCGAGCGCCTCAGCCGGATGTAGCTAGTTTCTCCAAAGAGAATGGCGCAGGTGTTCGAATCCTGTGCGAATTGGGCCGTTTTTGCTCGGACGGCAATCGTAAGCCTCCCGTCAGGTGCGGCCCAGGGAGGGGTGATATAATCCGCTCAGAACCCGTTTCTCAGCGAGAACGGGTTCTTGTGGCCTCTAGGCAGGAAACCTCCCGCCCGGCCAAAGCAGAGGATATTACGTGAATTTTCTGGTCACCGGAGCCGCCGGCTTCCTGGGCGCGGCGCTCTCAAATCATCTCTCGCGCGCGGGGCATCAGGTGCGCGGGTTAGACGACCTATCCACGGGTGACCCGGCGCGCCTCAACCCGGCGGTGCTCTTCACGCGCGGCGACGTGGGCGACCGGCCCAAGCTGTGGACGCTGTTGCAAGACGTGGAGTCCGTCTACCATTTGGCGGCGCGCGTGTCGGTGCCGGAGTCGGTCCTGTACCCGCGCGAATACAACGCGGTGAACGTGGGCGGCACGGTGAGCCTGATGGAGGCCATGCGCGACGTGGGCGTTCGGCGCGTGGTGTTCATCTCATCGGGCGCGGTCTACGGCGAGCAAGCCGGCCAGCCGGTGAACGAGCAAGCCACTCCCCGGCCTACCTCGCCCTATGCCGTCTCAAAACTGGCGGCCGAGTTCTACGTGCAGACGATCGGTGCATTGTGGGGCATCGAGACGACCATCCTGCGCGTGTTCAACGCATACGGTCCGACGCAGCCGCTGCCCGCGGCGCACGCACCGGTGATCTCGCGCTTCCTGCGTCAGGCAGCCGGCGGCGGGTCGTTGGTGATTCATGGCGATGGAGGCCAGACGCGGGATTACATCTTTGTGGACGACGTGCTGGAGGCGATGGTCGCCGCCGGCACGCTGCCCCGGCTCGACCGCACGGTGATCAACGTGGGCAGCGGGGTGGAGACCTCGGTGCGCGAACTGGCCGAGCTCATTCTGCAGCTTCTGCCGCAAGGTGAAATACTACACAATGGCCGTGAGAAGGCGGGCGTCTCGCGCATGTGCGCCGACCTCACAGTCGCCCGCGCCAAGCTCAATTTCCGCCCGCGCTACACCCTGGCCGAGGGGCTGCGCCTGACCGTCGAGCGTGACCCGCGCTTCCAGTCGGCCCTCGTTCGCGCCTAAACAGCTGATCCGCTCATGAGAATCGAACGACCGTTGCGAGCCGGAGCCGGCCGGCGCTTTCCGCGCGCCTCGCGCCGAGGGCGGTCACAGCCGCCGTGGATCGCATTCCCCATGCCCGGGGCTGGGTGGGCGGAACGCTGCGCGGACCCATTACAATTACGGGGCGAGCCATGACCCAACCCACACGCCACTCGCCCTCATTGCCGCGCGCGTTCTTCGCCCGCGAAACACGCCAGGTGGCGCGATCGCTTCTGGGCGCGCGGCTGGTGCGCATCGATCGCAGCCGGCGGCTCTCGGGGATCATCGTTGAAGCAGAAGCTTACATCGGTGAAGCGGACCTGGGATGCCATGCGCGCCATGGACGCACGCCGCGCAATGCGGTGATGTTCGGCGCGCCGGGGCACGCTTACGTCTACTTCACCTACGGCATGCACTGGATGCTCAACGTGGTCACCGAGGCCGAAGGCCGCCCCGCAGCGGTGCTACTGCGGGCGATCTGGCCCGTGGAGGGCGTGGCGGCCATGCAGCGACGGAGGGACCGGAAGCCGCTCGCCGACGGCCCGGGCAAGCTGTGCCAGGCGCTGGCTGTGGATGGGCGCTTGAACGGGCACGACCTGTGCCGGCCGGGGGCGCGCTTGTTCATCGAGAAGGGGATGGCCTTCACCGAGGCAGACATCGTGCGCGGGCCGCGGGTGGGGTTGAACGCCGTGCCCGAACCGTGGAAGAGCATCCCCTGGCGATTGCGCGTGTTACCAGAGGTACTTCGCGAGCGGTTGGATGAGGGGCACCACTAGGCGGGACGGGGAGGAGAGACCATGGGGCTGCTGGAGGGGAAGACCGCGCTCATCTTTGGTGTAGCCAACGATCACTCAATCGCCTGGGGTATTGCCCGCGCGCTGCACGCGCAGGGTGCGCGCATGGCGTTCAGCTATGCGGGCGAGGCCCTCGAGCGGCGGGTGAGGCCGCTTGCGGAATCGCTCGGCTCGAAGTTCGTCGAGCCGTGCGACGTGGGTCAGGATGAGGACATCGCCGCCGTGATGGCCAAGGCCAAGGCTGAGTTGGGGGGAATCGATATCTTGGTGCACTCGATCGGCTTCGCACTGCGCGAGGAACTCATCGGCCCGTACTACAACACCACACGCAACGGTTTCCACACGGCCATGGACATCAGCGTGTACTCGCTCACCGCGCTGGTCCGCGGCGCGCTGCCCAGCCTCAACCCGGGCGGAGCGGTGCTGACCCTCACGTACTACGGATCCGACAAGGTGATGGTCAACTACAACGTGATGGGTTTGGCCAAGGCGGCGTTGGAAGCTTCGGTGCGCTACCTGGCCAACGATTTGGGGCCCAAGGGCATTCGAGTCAACGCCATCAGCGCCGGGCCGGTGCGGACGCTGGCGGCCGCGGGCGTTTCGGGGTTCAAGGCAGCGCACGGCCGGTTTCGCGAGATCGCGCCGCTGCGGCGCAACATCGATATCGACGATGTCGGGCGGGCAGCGGTCTTTCTATGTTCGGATCTGGCCTCGGGCGTCACCGGCGAGGTGGTGTTTGTCGATGCGGGCTACAACATCCTGGGATCGTACGAGAAGCCGGGAGGCGAGGGGGAGTAGGTCCCCTCGCGCTGGGCGCGCGAGCAGATCCGCAAGAGGGCCCAGCACGCCTTACAATTGCCCGCCCGCGGGCGGCATGCGCACGGATGCCGTGCACGTGCCATCGCCCGCAGCGTGCCGAGAGTGATGGGGGATTACGTCGCCGGCTGCGTCCTGCATGCGTAGAGGTTGAGTGATGGAGGATGGCTGGCGGAGATGCGTGGGTCACCATGAGAAGGGGCTGCCCCGCGCGGGGCAGCCCCTTCCTCTTGTGCAGCGCAGTCGTGGCCGGCGCGGATCAGTTGCCGAAGCGTTTCTTGATGTGGGTTGCACTGGGCGTCGGCGTAAGTGGTCCGGCACCATAGCTTGGCCCGCCGGGGCCCCACGCGGAAGATGATCCGCTTGCTCCGCCGCCCGAGCCCGTTCCGCCCTGGCCGTCGGAGCCAGGCCCGTTAGACGAGCCGGACGTCGCATTGGGTCCGGGCGTGGCGCCAGGCTGTGGCCCGGCATCGGTAGGCATCTGGGTGCGCTCGTGCTGGCGCAGCTGGTCCTGCGCCTGATCGCGCTCGCGAATCTGCTCGCGCAGGGAGCCTGGGTTCTCCGTGCCAAGGCGGCACAGTTCGAGCCGCTGCTGAACTGCGGTCTGCAGCCGCTCGCGGATGCGCAGAGGATCTCCTGCCGCAAATTCGATCCCGGCAACGACGCGGGATTGGACTTCGAGCTGGGCCTGGATGCGGGCGAGGATTCTCAACGCGAGTTCGGAATCGGAGGCCTCCGCGGCCAGGCGCAGCGCGGAATTCAACTGCTCTTCAAAGCGAGCCACGACAGGCTCGATCTGATCGGGCGCGGCCTGGCCGAGCATCCCCAGTTCGGCGATGCGCCGATCGGCATACTGCAGGAGGAGCGCCGCCCGGGCATCCGCCTCGGTCGTTATGGTAACTTGCGCATCCTCTGCGAGCAGTTTGACCGGATAGAGCGGCTCGTTAGGAAGTGCGTCTTGAGCAGCAAAGGCGGCGCCGCCTCCGCCCAATACGAGCCCCAGAGCGAGCAACAGGCTGGCGATGGCAGGTATCATTGGACGTATCCCCTTTCGTTGTTTCGATGAGTCGCTGGAGGGCGCTGGCGACCGGGTGTCGCCGAGTGCGGTCGCGAGCAGGTGAGCCCGGTCGAGGAAATCGGCACGCGCACGCTGCGCACGATCGGGCGAGCGGGACGGCACCTTATCGAGCCCGTGCAGCGCGCGATCGAGCTTGGCCTCCGCTAGCGGCTCATGCTTTTGCATTGCTTCATTCCTCTTCTCGGCCAAGGGCTCGGGCAAGCGATTGGAGCGCGCGGTGTTGCAGGGACTTCACCGAGCCCACGGGTTTCCCGATGGCCTGGGCCACCTCACGGTTGTCGAGGCCTTCGTAGAACTTGAGCACGATCACCTGGCGCTGGTCGGGTGTGAGGCTGCGCAGCGCTCGGCGCACCCTGTTCTGTTCGATCGACTTCTCTGCGGCTTGGCTCGTGTTCGCCGGGCCGGCTGTGCGCTCAAGCTCTTCGTGCGTGCCAACATCCCATGTCCTGCGCCATTGATCGCCGATCCAGTTGTGAGCCACCCGGTAGAGATAGGCCCGCACGTTCTGGGTGGGCCCGGCTCCGGCGCGCAGTGCCGCCAAGTACCGGCCAAAGGTTTCGGCTACACATTCCTCGGCCAGGTCGTCATTGCCCGTCAGACGCCAGGCGTAACGGTAGAGCGCCGGGCTGAAGCGGTCGTACACCGCGCTCAGGGCGTCTAGATCAAAAGCGCTGCAGCGTGCCAGAATGTGGGCCTCAGAGCCGGACATCGATGTCTGCATATTGAGACGTGACGAAAGTTGTTTGGATACGGGGGTGTCTTGAACCCCGATTGAGGGCCTAAGCTGGCGAGGTCGTGTCTGTCATTCCAGCGAAAGTGGGAGCCCCGAGAGACCATGCTCCGCCGGAATTGCTCTCCATGCGGTCAGCCATCGTGGGGCTTGAATTGGCCATCTGCACGGAGCGGCGCCTCCTTGGAGGAGGTTCACCTGGGTCCCCGCTTCGACCACGCGGGGACGACGATCTTTTGGGCATCGAACCCTAATCCCTTAGGCGCCGAAACCACCTGCACCTGGAATACTTGGATCCCCGCTTTGACTACGCGGGGATAATGATCATGGCCATGCGGCCGCTTCGGCCACGGGCTCAGCGGCGCAAGTAGAACGGGATGTCGACGATCACCCGTCCGTGCCCATGCCGGCGCCGGCGATAGAGCAGCGCCAGCTTGACCAGCCAGGCGGTCTGGTTGTGCAGCCAGAATTGCCACCAGCGTGCGGGGATGAACTCCGGCACGATGATCACCACCCGCTGGCCCTGGGCGAGCTGCCCGTCGACGGTGTCGAGGAAGTCCATCAGCGGGTCGACGATCGAGCGGTAGGGCGATTCGAGGATCTCGAGCGTCACATCCTGACCCCACTCTTTCCACACCTCGCGCACGCGGCGAGCATCACCCGGATGAATCTCGATGTAGACCGCGGTCACTTCGCGGCTGATGGATTTGGCGAAGTCGAGCGCTTCGATAATGCCGCGGTGGACTCCGGAGATGGGCAGGATAACCCGCGGCGGGGGAGGCGGCGCGCCTGCCCGCGGCGCTGCGGGCAAGGCCAATTGCTTACGCGTCTCACGGAAGTGGCCGTGGATGGTCAGGAACACGAAGACCAGCACGGGGATAAGCAGGATGACGATCCACGCGCCGTCGAGGAACTTGCTCACGCCCACAATGCCCAGCGTGATGATGGTGGTGGCCGCCCCTAGCCCGTTGATCACCGCTTTGAGCGGCCAGTGCCGCCCATGCTGGCGCACCCAGTGCACCACCATGCCTGCCTGCGAGAGGCTGAAGGCCAGAAAGACGCCTACCGCGAAGAGCGGGATGAGCAAGTGGCTGTCGCCGCGAAAGGCGACGATCAAAACGGCCGACAAGCCGGCCAGAAGCAGCATTCCATTGGAGTAGACCAGCCGATCGCCGAGTTGCGACAGTGGGTGCGGCAGAAAGCCATCCCGGGCGAGTATCGACGTCACGCGCGGGAAGCCGGCGAAGCTGGTATTGGCGGCGACGGCGAGAACTAGGAGCGTCGCTGCCTGAACGATCAGATACGGCAAGCCGTTGCCCAACACGCGCCGCGCAAGCGCCGAAAGGATGGTCTCATTGGGTCCGGCGATGACCGCGAAGTGCTGCGTGAGGTAGATGCTGCCCAGGAACAGCGCGCCCATGAGAATCGCCATCACGCGCAAGGTCCGGTCGGCATTGCGCGACTCGGGCGGCTTGAAGGCGGGCACGCCATTGCTGATGGCCTCGATGCCGGTGAGCGCCGTGCAGCCCGAGGCGAAGGTGTGCATCACCAGGAACAGGCTGAGCGGCAATGCGGCGGGAGGGGCGGCCGCCGCCAGCGATCCCGGAGGGTCAACGAAGGCCGCACGCACCAGACCGATGGCGATCATCCCCAGAAAGGCCACCACGAAGAGGTACACCGGCACCGACATCAGCGCGCCGGATTCGCGGATGCCGCGCAAATTGGCGACGGTGATGACCGCCAGCAGGAACAGCGCCAACTCGATGCGCCACGGCCACAACACGGGAAAGGCCGATGCAATCGCCGCCACGCCGGCTGTCAGGCTGACTGCGGCGGTCAGCACGTAGTCAATGAGCAAGGCCGCGGCCGCGATTAGGCCCCAGTTCGTCCCCAGGTTCTCGCGGGCGACCGTGTAAGACCCGCCCCCGGAAGGGTAGGCATGAACCGTTTGCGAATAAGAAAGGGCCAGCACCCCAAGCAGCAGGCCGATGCCCAAGGCTATCGGCCATGCAAATGCCAGACCCGCCGCCCCAGCCGCAACCAGCCCGAGGTAGATCTCTTGGTTGGCATAGGCTACCGAGGAAAGCGCGTCCGGCGAGAAGGCCGCCAGCGCTCTGAACTTGCTCAGACGTTCCGACGCCAGGCGCCGGGTGGGGATGGGCGGACCGATGAGGAATTCGCGCAGTGATCGCAAGATGCGCTCGTCTCCAAGATGCCTTCGGGCATCGGCCAACCGGTGCGCCGATGACTATTCCAAGAGGCTGGCTTGCATTGACCGGCCATGGTTGGCTGGTGGATCAAGGCCATATGCTACTCCCAACCGGTCCTTCGGTCGAGGCCGGCCCACAGAGCCGCGCGTTGTTCCGACAGCACAGTTCCGCGGGGTCAGCGATTTGCTGGCTCGCAAGGGTTTGGCGACGCGCGTATCAATAATTTCAGAGCTGGGCAGGGCAGCCAGGCGCCGGCTCGGGTGTACGCCCATGAGCAGGCACCGCCGCCCTCGGCGACTCCGGGCTGGCAGAATCCGATGGGCGGGGTTTCGGGACGCCGATCGAGAAAGGTGACCGGAGGTGTGAGTCTCTTGGGCCGCGGGACCCTCTAGCCGACGTCCCACTCCGAGTAGGTGCGCCGCAGCCAGTCGCGCAGGCGAGGGAAGATCCACTGCAACCCGCCGGCGCGGTAGAAAGCGCGCGCGATTTGCAGGTACATGCGTGTGCGATTGCGGACGCCTTCGACGAGGCCGCGGTGGTACTCGCTCGGAGGATGCCACACGCCGGGCAGGGGCACGCGCTGCACGCGCCAGCCGTATTGCAGGGCGGCGACGGTCAACGCCGTCTCTATTCCGTAGCCCTCGGCGGCAGCCCAGTCGATGCGGTGCAGAAGTTCGCTGCGCAGGCAGCGTTGCCCCGAAAGCCAGGGCGTCAGGCGGTGCGATATGTCGGAGGTCCACTTGCCGCCGATGAAGAGACCCAGCGTCATCTCGGCCTGATCGGCCAAGATAGGCTCGACCAGGGCCTCGATGTGAGCGGGGCCGAAGCTTTCCAGATCCGCGTCCAGGAGCAGGATAGCGCCGGCACCGGCGGCCGCGCTGAGCCCAGTGTGTACAGTTGCTCCCTTGCCGCGGTTGTGATCGTGGTGCAGCACGCGCACGCGCGGGTCGCGGGTTGCCGCCGCGCGGGCCTCATCCAGGGTACCGTCCACGGAGCCATCGTCCACGACGAAAATGGAGTCCAGGCAGTCGACGAAACGCAGGCCGGCCAGCACGTTCCCAACGCGTCCCGATTCGTTGTAAGCTGGAATGACGCATGCGACCCGCCGCGCGAGAGGGCGGCGCGCGGTGTTGGCCGCGCCTCTCGCGGCCTGAGTCTTCCGCTTCACATTCATTTCTATTTCGCTCACTCCGTCTCCTGGTCCATCAAGTCCCGTCTGGGTGCAGTACCAATAAGGGGCGGCCATGCGCGCGTCGTGGGAGGGGACTCTCGCGGGCCCGGTCTGGTGCATTCTCAGGCGCGGATATGTGGGAACGGCCTCCGCGCAGCTCCGGACCACTCGCATTCTAATCCACATGGGTGGTCCATTTCCAGTGTGCCGCTCGTCGCCGGATCGCCAACGGGCGAGCCGGCAGGTCACCTGAGTTGTTGCTTGACACGATATACGCCCGTCATCCTGCCAGGTTTCGGGCGGTTCCAGGCTTCCGTTGCCAGTGATCGGCGATGTGGTCTTCAGTTGAACGCCAAAGTGTGTAACCTTAGAAGAAGATGTGAGTCTAACCAGGATGAAGCCCACGGGTGTCGGTGCGCGATGCGGAAGCGCTCCGCCGTCGGGCGCGCGGCCACCGAGGCGAACGAGATGCTGAGCGGAATGACATCGGTACGGCGGAGTGAGGCATGGGACGCCTGATCGCGAAGCAGACAACGCCGCCCACCCAGAATGACCCCAACACCGGCCGGCGAGGGCTGCGGCGCTGGCACTCGCACGCCACGCAGGTCAGCGAGTCGCGATGCGGACGATTCTCGTGCGGAGGTGTGCCCTCGCTGCGGCCTGGGCCGCCTGGAAGGCGACGCGCTGTTCAACCGGGCATGCACTGCATGCGGGCACGTGATCCATGCGTCGGCCTTCACCTGATGGCCGCGCGCGGCGGCGTGACCGAGCTGGAGTGAAAACTGGCTTTGAGCGGCGCAGATGAACCGACCTTCGACCGGACGGCCCATACTGCGGCGGATTGGGTATACTCACGGCGTTAGGATTTAGCGGTAGGAGGTTCGGAGGCAAGGGTATGAGTTTCGAATTGGGCAGCGGCGCGCAGGCTGAGACGGCGGACGACCGCCGAGTGAAAGACGTGATCGTACTGGGCTCGGGGCCGGCCGGGTTCTCGGCTGCGCTCTACGCCGCGCGCGCCGATCGCGCACCGCTCGTTCTGACGGGCCAGGAGCTTGGCGGGCAAGCTGGCCTGACTCACACCATCGAGAATTACCCGGGCTTCCCGGGTGGCGTGGGCGGCGCTGAACTCGGCCAACTCTTCCAGAAGCAGGCGGAGCGCTTCGGCGCCCGGGTGGAGCTCGACTCAGCGACCGCGATCGACCTCAGCCAGTGGCCGTTCCACGTCAAGACCTACTCGGCGGAATACGCCACGCGCACACTCATCATTGCGACCGGCGCGAACCCGCGCAAGCTGAACGTGCCCGGTGAGCAGGAACTCACTGGGCGCGGGGTGAGTTACTGCGCCACCTGCGACGGCTGGTTCTTCAAGGGCAAGGAGGTCGTCGTCGTGGGCGGCGGCGACAGCGCACTTGAGGAGGGGCTCTTCCTCACGCGCTACGCCTCCCACGTGACGATTGTCCACCGCCGCGAGGAGTTGCGCGCCGGGCGCATCTTACGGCAGCGCGCGGAACGCAATGAGAAGATCTCCTTCAGACTGAACACGGTGGTGCAGGCCATCCGCGGCGAGACGGCCGTGACCTCCGTCGTGCTGCGCCATGTGGCCTCCGGCGCGATCAAGGAGAAGCCGATGCAAGGAGTGTTCATCTTCATCGGGCACGACCCGAACACCGAATTCCTGCGCGGCCAGGTCGATCTCGACGCCAAGGGCTATGTGGTGGCCGATGCGCGCATGCGCACCAGCGTGCCGGGCGTGTTCGTCGCGGGCGAGGCGGCCGATTCCGTATTCCGGCAGGTGGCCACCTCGGTGGGCATGGGCGTGGCGGCCGCGATGACGGCCGAGACGTGGCTGGCCGAACGCGAGGCCGAGTTGGCCGAGGCGGGTGCCTGAGAGGCTCCACGTGAATCAAAAGCCCGCGGCCTTGGCCGCGGGCTTTGCTTGTACGCCCAGCATGGGCGATCCGCGTTCAGTAACGTGGCAATTCCGGGTCCGCCTCCACGCTGTAGGCATCCAGCCCGCCGCGCAAGTTGACCACCTGGGTGAACCCGTGACCGCTAAGGTAGAGGGCCGCGTACAAGCTGCGGATGCCGTGATGGCAGTAGACCACCAAGCGTTCGGCCGTGTTGAGCGCTTGCGACCACTGCGCGATATCTTCCAGCGGCCGCAGTTCGGCGCGCGGCAGGCGGCAAACCTCCCACTCGTCGGGTTCGCGCACATCGATCAGCCGCACCGGCTGGTCTTCCTCCAGCCACTGCATGAGCTGGCGCGGCCCGATTTCCGCGAAGGCGTCCTCAGCCACCGAGCACCTTGAGGGGTATGGGGGTGAAGACGAGGACGAAGACGATCAGGCCGAGCAACGCCAGGGCCTTGCGCCGACCGTCGAGCTGGGTAATCTGGTCCAGAGGTTCGGCATGCACGCGACCGAAGACCAGGATCAGGAATAGAAGCAGCAGCCATCCCTGCCAGACAATGGCCAACAGCCCGAGCAGGATGAGGATGACCGGCAACGCGCGGTTGGCCTTTGACCCGAAAAGGGTATACAGCAGGTGACCCCCGTCGAGCTGGCCAGCGGGGATCAAGTTCATGCCGGTCACCAGCAGCCCGGCCCAACCGGCCCACGCGACCGGGTGCAGCATGACGTCCATTCCGCCGAGCGGCAAGGGAGTGCCGAGAAGCCAGTAGCGTGCCCAGTGGAGCAACGGGGGCAGCGCGTAGTGTGCGGGTTCCGGCAGCATCCGGCCGAACACCAGGAACTTGGCCAGGAGATAAAGCAGCGAATTCCCTTCCAACATCAACTGCTGGATGCCCGCGACGGAAGACGGCAGGGGTTCAATGCGTGACAAGCTCAGCCCGTACAGCAAGACCGGAATGGCCACCACCAGCCCAGCCAACGGACCGGTCACGGCGATATCGACTAGGACCCGCCGGTTGCGCGGGGGCTCCTTCATTGAGATGAAGGCGCCCATTGTGCCAAAGACGCTCAAGGGCAGTGGAATGAAGTAGGGCAAGCTCACCGCGGTGCGATTTCGCCGCGCGGCCAGGTAGTGGCCGAATTCATGGACTCCGAGGATGCCGAGCAGGCTGGCAGCGAACGGCAACCCGGCCGGCAAATTGCGCCCGATGAGCAACAGATTGTCGAGGAAAGAGACTCCGCCCGCGCCGCCAAGGGGGGCGGGGCCGGTGTAGCTCATGCTCGCGCCGACGAACAGGACCGAGAGCAGGGTGAGCACGAAGAGCACCAGGTTGACCCTGGCGTCTGAGGCACGGGGTTCGTGGACTCCCTGCACCAGAAAGACAACATGGTCCTCCCCCTCCTGGCGGAAGAGCGGCGTAAAGCCGACCGGGCGCACGGCCGCTGCCAGTTCGTCGTACGCTTCGACCGAATCCTTGAGCAACCGCCCGCGAAACCGGAAGCGGAAATTCTGGTTGGGGGATCCCAGGGTGGTGTCGTGGATGGCCAGAACGCGCGCAACGAGTGAGGCAATGCGCGAGTGATCGAGATCCTGACTGACCTCAGACGGCATACCAAACCTCAAGGCGGGGATGGATGGGGGTCGAACCCACCGCGGCTCGCAAGCGACCCGCCAGCGGTTTTGAAGACCGAGGGGCCCACCGGGGCCCAGCCATCCCCAGAAAAAGGATTGGGTCGCGCTAGCCTTCGCCCGACGATGGGGTCCATCCTGGTCGGCGCGAAGGGCCGGCGCGTACCCCGAGAGCGGATTTTATCACGCGCCCTTGGCCGGACGAGTCTCACCTCTCGCAATGTGCAGGTTGGCCACCTCCAGCCACTGAGGCTCGCTAATGGGGACCACCCCAAAGCGCATGCCATTCTCGGGCGAGGCCACGGCAAACTGGTTGTCCATCCAGATCACCAGCCCCAGCGGGGCCTTGGGCGGTTCGGCCGAGACGGCCAGTATCTCTCCATCCATGAGAAACACCACGCGATCCAACCGCCAATCGATGACATACGAATGCCACTGCGAAGGGTCGAAGTGCAGGCGGGTCTCCTCCGCATGATAGAAGCGCCGCATGAGGGCCATCAACCCGCGCCGCAACGGGGGCAATTGCATGCCCAGAAAGGCACCCGCCACGCCGGGCAAAAGCAATGCCGGGTGCAGCGGCCGCGAGCGCAGCGTGGCCGTTTTCCAACCCTCTCCGGAGACTTCGTGATGGAGCCGTATGTCGGAAGGTGGCGAGGCATAGAAGAACCAGGCCGTCTGCGGAGTCTGCGGCAAGCGGCGCGCCGCGCCACGGGCGCCGAACCCAAAGCTGAACGGGTCGTTCCAAAACCCGAAACCGAAAGTGCCCGCCGGGCGGGGGGTGGAGCTACGCGCGCTCAGGCTCAGCCGCACAGGAGGCGACCAGGGCAAGGCGCGCCGCGCCAATTCGCGATGGTCGTCAAGTTGCGCATCGGCGTAGCGCCTCGAGGCGGAAAGCGAAAGCCGCCATTGAATTTTCTCGTTCGAAGCGGTGGCCGAGTCGGCGCGCCCCGTCCCCAATTCGAGGGGCGTGAGGTGAAGCGGCACGTCGACAGCTGCAGGTCGCGACATTCCATCGAGTATAATGGATTCTATTCGTGGAGGGCGCATGGAAATCACCTGGTACGGGCACTCCTGCTTTCGTCTGACCGAACGGGGTGTGGCCTCGGTCGTCACCGATCCATACGACGAAAGCATCGGCTACAGCGCCCTGCGCCTCAAGGCCGATATTGTCACCGTCAGCCACGAAGCGGCCGGTCATAGCGATGTGGACGCGGTCAAAGGCGAGAAACGCGTCATCCGCGGGCCTGGCGAGTTCGAGATCGGCGGGGTGTTTATCACCGGCGTGGGCACCCACCACAACGGCGACGAGGCCGTGGCCAAGCGCAAGCCCGCCACCAAGCGTGAGTCCAACACACTGTATTTGTTCGACTTCAACGGTCTGACCATTGCCCACCTGGGGGATCTTGACTACGTTCCTACCCAGCAGCAGATCGAAGACCTGGGCGCGGTCGAGGTGCTGCTCGTGCCGGTGGGCGGAGGCGAAGCGCTCACCGCTTCGCAGGCGGCTGAAGTGATCAGCTTGCTCGAGCCGTCGATTGTTGTGCCGATGCATTACAAGACGCCCGACACGACCCTCAAGCTCGAGTCCTTAGGCAAGTTTCTCAAGGAGATGGGTCTCTCGGCGCCCAAACCGGTCGAGTCGCTCAAGCTCGGGCGCTCCGATCTTCCGGAAGAAACGCGGGTGGTGGTCCTCGATTACAAACGCGGCTGAGCCCAGTCGGCGGCGGAAGCGGAGCGCGGCGCAGGGCGGCGCGGGAGAGCAATGGCACCCATCAAGCTGCTGATGACCTGGGACATTCAGCCAGGCAAAGAACAGGAATACTTCGAGTTCATCGTGCGCGAGTTTCTGCCCGGCATGCAAGGGCTGGGCATCGAGCCGACGGATGCCTGGTTCACCGCCTACGGGGACGCGCCGCAAATCATGGTCGGCGGCAGCACGACGGAAATGGGTTCAATGCAGCACGTCCTGGCCTCGGCCGGCTGGGTGGATCTGCGCGAGAAACTGATGCAGTACGTCGACAACTTCGCCTTCAAGCTGGTCAGGGCGCGGGCCGGGTTCCAGCTGTAGCTTTCAGAAAAAAGGACGAGGGCGGCCAAAGGCCGCCCTCGTTTTGTTCCTGCCCGCGGGCAGTCTATTCCGTCTCCGGCTTGCTGGGTGCGCTTTCGCCCTTGCCGCCTTCGCCCTTGCCGCCCTCGCCTTTGCGGCCCTCGCCCTTGGCGCCTTCGCCCTTGCTGCCCTCGCCCTTGCTGCCCTCGCCTGCTTCTTCGGCCTTCTTGTCGCGCG
>Ga0315288_10004033_pt1 | contig 18697 bp, 15 predicted proteins | sample YL17G11_20_MG_FD_203454 | JGI IMG/M metagenome (GOLD analysis project Ga0315288, IMG submission 203454) | Sediment microbial communities from Yellowstone Lake, YNP, Wyoming, USA - YL17G11_20 | ecosystem: Environmental > Aquatic > Freshwater > Lake > Sediment | place: USA: Wyoming | collected... | reverse complement strand
TTTTGGCCAAAACCCGGGTGACCAGGCTCCGCCTTTCCTCTCTTCAGCCCAGCGACCTGACAACCAGCTTTTTCTCCCTCTGGGCTGATGCCAGGATGTGTGCCCATATCCACTTGCCTTTGCAAAGCGGCAGCCCCTCCGTGCTGCAACACATGAGGCGTCGCTATTCGCCTGCTGATTTTGAGCAGGCGGTAAGGCTAGCCAGGCAGATGATACCAGATGTGGCCATCACCACTGATGTCATAGTTGGTTTCCCCGGAGAAAGCCCTCAGGAGTTTGAGGAAAGCTACCGCTTCTGTGAGGAGGTGGCGTTCGCCGCCATCCACGTCTTCCCCTACTCGGCGCGGCCTGGCACCCTGGCCGCCAGTATGCCGCAGGCCACCTCAGCCCAGGTTAAACGGGAGCGTTCCGACAAGTTGCTGGGGTTGTCCCGCAATGCGGCGGAGCAATTCCGACGGCGTTTCCTGGGTAAGACTGTGGAAGTCCTTTGGGAAAGTAAGCAAGGAAGTGTTTGGCAGGGGCTCACCAGCAACTATATCAGGGTAAAAGCGGACAGCCGATTGGACTTGGTCAATAGTCTTGGGCCGGTGCGTCTCATCGACCTGTGCCAGGGCGGCATGATTGGAGAACTGTTAAGAAGCTGAAGTTGACTGACTTGACATAGCTAGCAGCAACATGGTTTGTTTCCTCCTATGAGACTTTTCTGCTATAATATCATGGCTTATAGTGCTTGGTTAACGTGCCAGTGGAGGCAAGGTGAATTCTAGTTGGCTTAGAAACGGTTTCATTTATCTTTTAGTACTGGTGGCTATTATAGCCATCTTCACCACCGTGTGGCCGGCATCGCATAAGCTAACAAGTATTTCTTTTGATGAGCTTATCGCAAAGGCCAAAGCAGGCCAGGTGCAGAAGATAACGCAGCAAGGGGAGACACTGAAGATCTGGACAGGTGAGAAAGACGCCTCCTACAAGGCGACTTTTATAGGTGAGGATCTTCGTAAGACATTACGGGACGAGGGTGTGAAGCTAGGTACGGGGCCGGAAAGCATCACCCCTGGCATCATATCCTTTAATGAGCTTGTCAAAGAGGCGAAGGATGGAGGGGTGAAAGAGATAACCCTGGGAGGGGAAACACTGGCGGTCACTCTGGTGAGTGGGCAATACGTTACCCCAAAGCCAACCGATATTGGGAGTGTTGATGACCTCAGTAAGATATTGCAGGATGCGGGTGTCAAAGTGGGGGAGGGGGGGGTGCTGGTAAATGATGGGGCTAAGTTAGATCCCCCAGTTGTGATTCCTCCTGTCGAGCTGATCACGCGGACGAAAGCGGGTGGGGTGGGGATCATAACCGTGGAGAAGACAACAAATGGTAGTAACACGCTTGGAATCACCTTGGTGGGTGATAAGTATGCTACCTTAAAGTCGACTTATCTGGGGAGTGTGGACGACCTCAGTAAGATGTTGCAGGATGCGGGTGTTAATGTGGGGCAGGGTGGTGTGCTGTTGGAGGAGGGGAAGACAACGGTGGACACAGGCTGGGTGCAGGTGGGCTTTAAGTCCACCGGTGGCTTCAACTGGACCAGCGCTCTTATTACTTTCCTGCCCCTTATCTTCATCGGGCTGCTATTCTTCTTCATGTTGCGGCGTGCCCAGGGCGCCAACACCCAGGCGATGAACTTTGGCCGCAGCCGGGCCAGAGTAATTTCAGCCAATCGGCCCACGGTCACCTTCGACGATGTAGCCGGAGTTGACGAAGCTAAACAGGAACTTCAAGAGATAGTGGAATTTTTGCGCAGCCCGGAGAAATTCCAGGTATTGGGGGCACGCATCCCCCGGGGTGTGTTGCTGGTGGGGCCGCCAGGCACCGGCAAGACTCTGCTAGCCAGGGCTATCGCTGGCGAGGCAGGCGTGCCTTTCTTGTCTATCAGCGGCAGTGAGTTTGTGGAGATGTTCGTGGGCGTGGGTGCTTCCAGGGTGAGGGATCTGTTTGACCAGGCCAAGCGCAATGCACCTTGTATCATCTTTGTGGACGAGATAGACGCTGTAGGCCGCCATCGGGGTTCTGGCCTGGGGGGCAGCCACGACGAGAGGGAACAGACGCTCAACCAGATATTGGTAGAGATGGATGGTTTTGATACCAATACCAAAGTTATTGTCCTCTCGGCAACCAACCGACCCGATATTCTGGACCCTGCCCTGCTCCGTCCAGGCCGCTTTGACCGCAGGGTGGTGCTGGACTGGCCGGACATCAGTGGCCGCATCGCTATTCTCAAAGTGCATGCCAAGGGGAAACCGCTGGAAGAAGGGGTAAACCTGGAGACTCTGGCCAAGTTGACCCCCGGCTTTACCGGTGCTGACCTGGCCAACCTGCTCAATGAGGCGGCAATTCTGGCGGCACGGCGCAACAAGAAGTTTATTGGCATGAAGGAGATGGAGGAGGCCATAGACCGGGTTATCATGGGGCCTGAGCGCAAGGGCCGCAGAATCAGCCAGCGTGAGAAGGAAATCACCGCCTATCACGAATCTGGTCACGTTCTGGTAGCCCGCATGCTGAAAAATGCCGACCCAGTGCACAAGGTTTCCATAGTGGCCCGTGGTATGACTGGCGGTCACACCCGACAGCTTCCTACAGAGGACCGCTATCTGTGGACATCTTCCCAGTTCTCTGCCTTGCTGGCCACCAGCCTGGCAGGGCATGCTGCTGAGAAGACCGTCTTCAACGAGGTCAGCACTGGTGCTGAGAATGACATTGAACGGGCTACCAAGATAGCCCGCAAGATGGTCACCGAGTATGGCATGAGCCAGAAGCTGGGGCCTCGCTCCTTCGGCCGCAAGGAGGAATTGATTTTCCTGGGCCGTGAGATTTCTGAGCAGCGTGATTACGGCGATAAGGTGGCTGAGGAGATCGATGAAGAGGTGTACAGTATCATTCAGAGTGCTTATAACGCTGCCCAGGAAATCCTGACTACGCACCGTGCCAGATTGAAGCAGATTGCCGAGCTGCTAATTGCCAAGGAGACCATCGAGGGCGAGGAACTGGAGAAACTGTTCAATGAGCCGGTTCCAGAACCGGAAGAAAAACCTGTGCCAGCTTCGTAACAGACTACGGGCTGGTCAAACGACCAGCCCGTCCCCAATTGGAGATGGAACGTTTTATTGCCATGCTGAGTCCACCCTGGGCGGACGAAGAATCTCTCCCTGCGGGAGCAAGAGAGCCTTCGTCCGCCACAGACGGACTCACGGTGACACAAATCAGGCCATTTTCATACTTTGTGGTGTTGGTGCATACCAATATGAAAGATTCTTATGCAAATAGGTCTTTCAACCCCCTTGATCCCCCACTCTTGGGGGAAATTAGGAGGGGACTGGGGGACACCCCTATGCCCCCGCCAAAGGGGCGAAGCCCCTTGTGGAATCCCCATTTTCATATTTCGTGGTGCTGGCTGCAATCCAGCAGGGATGATTGCTATTAAGATAGCGGAGAGTCCAGAGAGGCTTTGCCCTCTCGACGTCCTTAGTGGGCTTCACTTCGGGGGCTAAGGCTTCTTCGATTATATCTTGTCACAGGAAGGTGAAGGGAACCTTGGTTCCCTTCCGGGATTCTGGGGGGACACCCCCAGAATCCCTCAACCCCCCTCTCATGCAGGAGAGGGGGTAGGGGGTGAGGTATTTGAAAGTCAGAGCCAGGTTTTTTGGCCTTTATAGGGAGTTGGTTGGCAGTAGCCAGGCCGATTTGGAGATTGAGGATAAAATCAGTCTGGCTGATCTGAAGCAGAAATTGGCTGTGGTTTTTCCGCCGCTTCAGGCTTTCGCCGACAATTTGCTGTTGGCTGTCAACGGTGAATATGGGTCGGCCGAGCTTCAGTTGAAGGATGGGGACGAGATAGCTGTGCTGCCCCCTTTGAGCGGCGGCGATGACATTGAGATTACCACTGCCCCCATTTCCACCGAGGCTGTGGCGGAGATGGTTAAGCGGGATAGCTACGGAGCGCTGGTTACCTTCGTAGGGATGGTTAGGGACAACTCTGAGGGACAAAGAGTGCTCTATATGGAATATGAAGCATTCCTGGAGATGGCCCACAAGAAGCTGGCCGAGGTTGCTGACGAAGTCCGTGCTCGCTGGCAGCCTCTGGACATAGCTATCAGCCACCGGGTGGGCAGGCTGGAGGTTGGTGAGGTGGCCCTGGCCATCGCTGTGGCCTCGCCCCATCGCAAAGAGGCATTTGCCGCCTGCCAATATGCTGTTGACCGAATTAAGGAGATTGTGCCTATCTGGAAGAAGGAGATCAGGGAGGATGGGGAGTGTGGGTGACTTAGTAGATAGCCTTCTCTTCGGTCAGCCTCTTTATTTCAGCCTGCGATAGCCCCAGCAACTCCCCAAGGACATACTCGTTGTGTTGACCCATCAGGGGCGCTCCATTGCGGTTTCGGGCGGGTGTAGCTGACAGCTTCCAGGGCGGGGCGATCATTAACTGCTTGCCCAGGCTGGGATGTTCTACCTGTTGCCAGAAGTCTCGCGCCCTGAGATGTGGGTCTTTGTATATGTCTTCGCTGTTGAATGAGGGCACAGCGGCCACTCCGGAATTCTGTAGTAAATCCATGACCTGGTGCGGACTTTTGTCTCTTGTCCACTGAGCAACTACTTTGTCCAGCTCCTCCTGGTTGTGCCACCTATCGTAGGTGGTAGCAAAGCGTCTTTCCTGAGCCAGCTCAGGCTGTCCTATGGCCTGACACAGGGCTTGCCATTCCTCATCAGTTGCTACGGCGATGCTTACCCAGTTGTCCTTGCCTTGGCAGGGGTAGCAGTTGTGGGGGGCCATAATGTCATCGCGGTTGCCTTGTCGGCTTTGCACGCGTCTGTTCATGGAATAGTCCAGGAACGCCTCGCCGAGCAAGGAGCTGATGACCTCTGATGAGGAGAGGTCAATATGCTGCCCACGGCCGGTGCGTGCCCGGTGGTTGAGGGCAGCTACTATGGCCAGGGCAGCGGCGGTGCCGCTGATGAGGTCCATCTCGCCGAGTAGCCTGGCTGGAGCATCGTCGGCATAGCCCGTTAGGTAGGCAGCCCCACCCAGTGCGCCAAATGTAGGGGCATAGCCCGTATAGTTCTTCTCCGGCCCGGTAGCACCTCGGGCTGAGGAAGAAAGCATTATCACGCTGGGATTGACCTCCTGCAAAGCCTGGTATCCCAGCCCCAGGCGGTCAACCGCCCCAGGGCGCATATTTTCGGCCATCACATCGCTGATGCAAACCAACCTCTTTACCAGGTTGACGCTCTCTGGGTGGCTCAGGTTGAGGCTCATGCCTAGCTTGTTTTGGTTCATGTAGTTAAAGATGGGAGAGTTGTCCAGGCCACCGAAAAGCTGGCCGGTGGTTATGGAGCGTGTTCTGGTGTGGTCAGGCCGTTTGCGGCTCTCGATTCTGACCACCTCAGCCCCCAAATAGGTGAGCAGGGTGGTGGCGAAGGGTCCAGCCCAAGCCCAGGTGAGGTCGGTGATCCTCACGCCGCTGAGGGCGCTCTTGCCCAGGCCGTTCATATTATGCCTGCCCGGGTCATTCTGATAAGCTCCTGCCGGCTGTAGCCCAGCCGCTGGCAATAGACCTCTTCATTATGTTGACCCAGCAGTGGCGCTGGGCGGCGCACCCTAGAGGGTGTTTGGGACAATCTGAACGGCAACGAAGGATAGGATTGCCTGCCGGCTAAGGGGTGTTCTATCTCCATGAAATAGTCTCTGGCACTGGCCTGCGCAGAATGAAATACCTCCTGCGGTGACCAGACTGGCCCTATAGGGCAGCCTTCGGTCTGACCACGGTGATATATTTCATTCTTGCTCTGCTGCTGTGCCCACTGGACAATCCCACGCATTATCTCCTCGTCATCTTCAGCTCTAGGGGAGTGCTCCAGGTATTTCTTGTCAAGAGCCCACTCAGGATTGCCCATGAGTCTCACCAGAGCCAGCCACTGGTGCTCCTCATTAAATGCTACCAGGGCATGGCCGTCCTGGCACGTCATCATACCCCCCAACCCCTTGAGCTGACGCAGCCGGCAGGGGTGCTCCTGCCAGTTGGCAAAGCGGGCAGCATCCACCCCGAAGAAGTTCAATAAGGCCTCTTGCTTGGAGATATCTATGTGCTGGCCCTCTCCACTGAACCACTGGTAATATAGAGCAGCCGTGGTAGCCAGGGCGGCGCTCACCCCGACGCCATATTCTCCCAGAAAGCCCCCAACTTTGAGTGGCTCTCGTTCAAGCTCTTCCTCAGATAGCACTTCAGGGGTGAGGTATCCCACCAGACTGGCGTGATAAGAATTGAGATAGTAGGCCTTGTAATCACGATAGGGTCCGCTTTGTCCAAAGGGGGTGATAGAGGTCATCACCAGGCGTGGGTTGGACGCCTTTAGTTGAGGATAGTCCAGGCCTAGCTTCTGCAGCAGTTGAGGTGGATTGTCTTCAATCAGGACGTCAGCTCGGCTGATCATCTCTTTGAAGATACGCTGCCCGCTGCTGGTGCTGAGGTCGAGTGTTACGCCCAGCTTGTTGGCATTGAGGTAGAGAAAAAGCCCGCTGGTCTCAGGATGTGGCCTGTCCTGAGGATAGGGCCCCCGCCTGCGGGACTGGTCGCCACTTGCCGGGGTCTCCACCTTGATCACCTCAGCCCCCAGGTCGGCCAACAACCTGGCACAGTACGGACCCGCTACAAAATTGGCGTATTCCAACACACTTACGCCCTCAAGGGCGGTATCTGACACAAGGCCTTCCTTCTGGCTATCTCTTGCGCTGGAGAACGTAATCGGCGAGACTATCCAGGGATCGCTGGCTGGCGGAGGGAGGTAGTCCCTCTAAGCAACGGCTAGCCTGAGAGCAGAACTCCAGGGCGATGTCATAGCATTCCTGGATGATAGAAGAATTACCGATCGTCTCCAGGGCCAGGCGCAAGCTATCCGGGTCCCCCTGATTAGCAAAAAGGTGCTTAATTGGGTTGTCCTCAGGCTGGCGTTCCAGGAATAGGATGGCGGGCAGAGTTAGAGTTCCCTGACTTAGGTCATGTCCCACTGGCTTACCCATTTCGTCGGCTTCGCCGATGAAATCAAGCACATCATCTATAATCTGGAAAGCCAGTCCCAGGTTATACCCATAGTATTTAAGGGCCTCAATGGCTGCCTCTGGGGCCTGACATAGCATAGCGCCACTTTGAGTAGCCAAAACAAACAACGAAGCTGTTTTATTGCCAATGCGTTGGTAATAGCGCTCCCTGGTCTGACGCCAGTCAAACGAAGTATAATTTGCCTCCAGTTCGGCGCTGGAGATAGCCATCACGGTCTTAGCAAAGTTGCGGGCCACCCGAATCTCGTCTGTGCTGGCCACCAGTTCTGCTGAGGCAGCAAAGAGATAATCACCTACCAGCACGGCTGTGCCCTGCCCCCACACGCTGCTCAGTGTTGGCCGGCCGCGGCGCACCTGGGCTTTATCCACGGTATCATCATGAATCAAGGTGGCAATGTGCAACAGTTCCACCGCCACGGCCATGGTCACCATAAGCTGCTGGTTATAGCGAAATGACTTGCCCGCCAGCAGAGTTATGGCAGGGCGGAGGAGTTTGCCCGGATCTCGCAGGGCATACTCCACCAGATCAGCCATCTGAGGCGGTGCTGACTGTTTGAGCGACCTGATGCGCTCCTCAACACTGACCATGTCCTCTTGGATTGGTTCGTAGATAGCCGAGATCTGCAACTGGGTTCCTCTCTTATATCCCCCTGACCTGTGCATCTATCATTGAGACTGGCCCCTCGATCGTGAGGTTTCTTTAATCAGTGCTTTATCTTCCAGCTTGATGAAAAGAGGCTCCGGGGTCGCTAGTTTCTGCCCCGCCGCTGGCATCTCCAGTTTCCACTCCGTCAGCTTGTCCTGATAGCCCAGCAGACGATGCAACTTCTGGGAGCTGAAGGGCAAGAAGGGATAAAGCATGGTTTTGAGGCTGGAGATCACCGAGATGGCGACATAAAGGGCGCTGGCAGACGCCTGGCGGTTCTCCTTAATTTTCTTCCAGGGGGACTGGTTGTCCAGATAGCGGTTGGCCTCCTGGGCCAAAGAAAAGGCTGAGCGGATAGCCTCCCGGAAACGGCAGCGATATAGCAGGCTGTCCACCTGACCAAAAGTTGCCTTGGCCTTGGCCAGCAAGGCCTGGCTGGAAGCATCCAGTTCACCTGGATGGGGCACGGAGCCGTCAAAATTGCGATAAGTGAAGGTGAGTACCCGATGTGCCAGGTTGCCATAGGTGGCCACCAGCTCGTCATTGTTGCGCCGGAAGAATTCTTGCCAGGAGAAGTCTGTGTCGCTGGTCTCAGGCATATTGATGGAAAGGTAATAGCGCAGCGGGTCAGGCTCGTAGCGTTCCAGGTAGTCAGACAGCCACACCGCCCAGTTTCGGCTGGTGGAAAGCTGTTTTCCTTCCAGAGTGAGGAACTCGTTGGCTGGCACATCGTAGGGCAGATTGAGTCCACCATAGCCCATGAGCATGGACGGCCAGATAATAGTGTGGAAGGGGATATTATCCTTACCAATAAAGTAGTAGTTTTTGGCCGCCCCTTGCCAGAAGGGACGCCAGGCCTCAGCATCTCCGCGGGAAAGTGCCCATTCCTTGCTGACAGAGAGGTAGCCGATGACTGCTTCAAACCAGACGTAGATGCGCTTCTTCTCCCAGCCAGGCAGGGGCACGCTTACTCCCCAATCAATATCCCTGGTGATTGCCCTGCTTTTCAGGCCTTCCTCCAGAAGTCCCAGGGTGAAGTTGAGCACATTAGGTCGCCAGTGGCTCTGCTGGCTCACCCATTGTTGCAGCTTGTCCTGGAAAGCCTCCAGCTTCAGGAAGAAATGCTCTGACACCTTGATCTGCGGTGCGGTGCCGCAGAATTTGCAGTGGGGCTCAATAAGCTCAGTGGAATTGAGGGGCTTGCCGCAGCGGTCACACTGGTCTCCCCGGGTGCCTGGAGCGCCGCAGTATGGGCATTGTCCCTCCACATAGCGGTCAGGCAGAAAACGTTGACAGCGGGGGCAATAAGGCAGAGGCATACTGCCCTTATAGATATAGCCTTTGTTCAGCAGTGCCAGGAAGATGTCATGAGTAACCTGAGCGTGGTTATCTGTGGAGGTCTTAGTGAACAGATCGAAGGATATGCCCATCTTCTGCCAGCAATCCAAGAACTGCTGGTGATAGTATTCGGCTACCTCGGCAGGGGTCTTGCCTTCTTGCTCAGCACGCACTGTTATCGGTGTGCCGTGCTGGTCACTGCCCGATACCATGAGCACCTGGTTGCCCTTAGCCCGGTGGTAGCGGGCCAGTATATCAGCAGGCAGGTAAGCGCCGGCGATATGTCCCAGATGGAGAGGGCCATTGGCATATGGCCAGGCTACTCCTATAAAAACGTTTTCGCTCAACAGTGCCCCCGGCAGATTATCGGTTTATTTTATCACATGCATCTGTTGAAGGCCACATCTGTACCGCCCATTAGCGCCAAATACAGCACCTCTTGATTACAGCAGTCTGTCCTCTTCATGTTAATGTAGATGGACCCTCATCACCCCCCTGGCAGCTATGATTGATTTCAGTGGAAATATGGGGTTGTGGGCAGGTAAACCATGTGTGGTAAACTATAAGATAAACAGCATGGAAAACGTCATGGTAGGCATGTCCAGATTGCTTCTTCTCAAAGAGCACAACAGTTAGACAGCTAAGGCCATGATTTGAAAAGAGGACCAAAATGGAGCAGGTGTTGATGACAGCGAAGGGAGTTACTGGTCAACTTGAACTTTTGGAAAACAGAGTCAGAATCAAAAGGAGAAGTGGTATTTTGGCTCTTATAACGCAAGGATTTAGGGGCGACAAAGAGATTCTCATTGAACAAATATTATCTATTGAGCTCAAGAAGGCCGGAACGTTGAACGGGTACATTGAATTTGTTATCGAGGGGCGAGAGCCAAAAGGGGGGCTCTTCGAAGCGGCCCTGGACGAGAATACAGTTACGTTTAGAGCTCGCCAACAACCCGATTTTGAGAAAATCAAAGAAGCCATTGAGGAAAAGATGACCTCGATGAAACAGGGCGAGACTAGACCATCCAACCCTGATCTCACCAGGTTGGGATAAGTACGCAATTCCCTTGCACGATAGCCCAAAATGCTCAGGCTTTCTGGGTTGTGGCGTCTTGCCGGGCATCTTGATTCCCATTCGGCCTGGCCGGAAGTGGTTGGGCGGCACGAAGTAACAAACAGCCATTATGTCCAACGGATAAGCTTAAAGCAATAACCCTGCATAGCGAGCCGGGTGGCCAGACTTTAACCGGCGTCTTGGAAAGTGACAATAGCGACAACGGCAATCTTCTACCATGAAGTTAGATCGGCCACCGTTTTACTATCCAACGTTTGGATTACCCTGGTTAATAGCTCCACTGTGCTATTGAAATCGTCCCTGTGCAAGATCGCATTGTGGCTGTGGATGTGCCGTGTCGGGACGGCAAGTACTACTGTGGGGACACCGCTCTTATGCAGGTGAATAGGCCCACCATCTGTTGCTCCACCCTCCATGGCAGAGATCTGTAGTGGAATGTTGCACTTCTTGGCAGTGTCTATTACCAGGTCACGAAGTTTGAGATTGGGAATCATCATTGCATCATAGATAAGTAACGTTGGTCCGCCGCCGAGCTTGACTGAAGATTCTTCCGGGTTAATTCCGGGTATATCCCCTGCAATACCCACCTCCAGAATAATGGCCACATCGGGATTGATCAGTTCCACACTTGTGCTAGCTCCCCGTGTCCCAACCTCCTCTTGTACCGTAGCCACACCGAAAAGCGAATTAGGATGGCTTTTACTAACCAGACCCTGCATTGTAGCTATAGTCAGGGCACAGCCCAGACGGTCATCAAAAGCTTTAGCTAGATATGTCTTGGAGTTTGCCAGGATAGTAAATTGACTGACAGGCACGATAGGATCGCCAACACGTACTCCGGCGTCCTCCACTTCCTGCTGTGAAGTGGCACCGATATCAAGATACATGTCCTTCTTCTCTACAAGTTTCTTACGCTCTTCCTCTAATAACATGTGGGGAGGTTTGGCACCAATTACTCCGAGGACATCACCCTTGTGAGTTTTTACTATCATTCGCTGAGCCAGCAAGACATGACTCCACCATCCACCTAAAGGAGTGAACTTGATAAATCCTTCTTTGGTTATGTGTTTCACTATGAAGCCGATTTCATCCATATGCCCGGCCAGCATTACCTTCGGCTCTTCTGAATCACCGCTCTGCTCACAAATCAAGCTGCCAATTTTATCTTGAGAGATCTTCCCAAACGACTTAAAGTATCCCCGGATTATATTTCGGATTTCTCCCTCATACCCGGGCACACCGCTCGCTTCTGTCAACTCCTTTAACAGCTTTTCTATTTCATCCATCATTATGCTCCTCAGTAGACAAAATACCCGGAACTCGTAGTTACAAGGCTCTGGTATGTGTTATGCGTATTGCCCTGTATATGACGCAACACACATCCTATAGCGGCCAACGTTGCACTCAATCGCTACTTTCTGCTCTGATGCGCAGCCAGAGCCTATAGACCTCTCGTTTACTCAATCCGCTCTCAGTGGCCACCTGGGCCACCGCTTCTTTGCCACTTGCCCCCCGGCGGCGCAGTCGCTTTAGCTCTGCCTTTATATCCTCCTCTGCCAGCGGCCTCTGTTGCCTGTTGCCTTCAATGACCAGGGTGAACTCGCCTCGTGGCTCTCTGAAGTGCTGGCGGGCTTGGCTGAGAGTCCCCCGGAATATCTCCTCATACATCTTGGTAAGCTCTCGGCAGACCGCTACCTGTCGTTCGCCTAGCACCTCGATGAGGTCGCCCAGGCTTTGCTGGAGACGGTGAGGAGCTTCCAGAGCAATAAGGGTGGCTTGCTGGTCGGCCTGCGATTCCAGGAGGTTCCTACGCTGGCCTTTTTTTCTGGGCAAAAAGCCTAGATAGAGGAAGCGGTCAGTGGGCAGCCCGGAGACCGCCAGCGCTGTGATGATACTGGATGGGCCGGGCACGGGTATCACAGGGATACCATGCTGGATGGCAGCGGCAATGAGCTCATAGCCGGGGTCGCTCAACCCTGGCATACCTGCTTCAGAGACCAGCGCCACATCGCCATCCTGCATTTGCTCTAGCAAATAGCCAAGCTTGGTCAGTTTATTATGCTCATGGTAGCTGGTAAGGCGAGTGCTGATACCATAAGTCTTGAGCAGGTGCCTGGTCTTGCGGGTATCCTCGGCGGCGACAAGCTTGACCTGGCCCAGGATACGCAGGGCGCGGAGGGTGATGTCCTCCAGGTTGCCGATCGGCGTGGCCACCACGTAAAGGGCAGACATGTTATTCATCACCGATTATAACCCACAACTTGGCTAATCTTCCTCATCCTCCTCATCAAGGGCGGACGAGGAAGAGCCCAGATGGGGCAACAGGGGTGTAATTTTGCCCCCCGTGCGTTTCAGGGGCATATCGCTCAGGGCATGCCGCCATTCCAACAATCTATCTTTGTCAGCGGCAGCCTTCACCGGTGTAACCACACCCTGCACCCCAACATCCCACAAGCTGCTCAGGTCTTCGGCAGACAAATCCCCGGGCAAGACAGCCAGCAAGGGTTTGCACACTAAGTCGGCTACCCAACGAAATATCATCAACTGGTGCACGCTAACAAAGCTGGCTGAACTTGACACCAGCACAGCATCGATGGGCAACTCTTCTATGGAGCTGACCAGTCCTTCAGCCAGGGAAGGAGCTACCTCTATCACTTTGCCTAGATCTTCTGCCCGCAGCAGCGAGGCCGACATGTGCTCTGGCTCAAAGACCACGAAGTCGGCGCCTAGCTCCTGCAAGTCTGCCGCTGAGCCGTTTCCCTTGAGCCACACACCCCAGGTCAACTCCTTGGCTGCCTGCGCCAGGCTCTTCAAGGAACTAATCTCTTTCTCGAGATCATCAACTGGCACCAAGAGGGCATCAGCAGCCTCCCCCAGCTTTTGAGCTAAGTGGGCATCTATTTTGGGCAGGGCGGCCACGAAAAGCATAGGTATCCCTTTGTGCCGCTGCAACGCGGCTTTAAACCCTATAGGTTCACCGGTTTCCTTTGAGAGGTTTTCCAGACGGGTCACAAGCTTGCTCATATTCCCTTTCCTGAACAGTTTTTAGCGATTGCATTGTAGTCCCTGGCAGCACTAAATTCAAGCACCATAATGTATACTACGCGTCTTTTTCAAATACTACCACGTTTCGTTCTTGACAGAGTGTTATTGGCCACTTAGAATGGACATATTTGAGGTTTGGTTAAGAATGTCTAAGCTTTTTTTTGGACCGGCTGGCGTACCTTTGAGCACCAGGCCTTTCACCACCTACCAGGGTGTAGCTCGAGTTGCTGAGCTGGCACTGGGTTGTATGGAGGTGGAGTTCGTCCAGGGCGTCAGGATGAAGCCCCAGGAAGCAGTGCGTGTGGGCCAGTTGGCCACCCAAAACGGGATCAGGCTAAGCGTCCATGCCCCTTATTTTATCAACTTGAACGCCCGCGAGGCAGAAAAAGTTACCGCCAGCCAGCAGCGGATATTCCAGGCAGCCTTCATAGCCGGGCAGCTTGGGGCCAGCAGTGTGGTGTTCCACGCCGCCTTTTACCTGGGCGACCCACCTCAGCAAGTGTACCAGGTGGTGAAGAAGAACCTGGCGGAGGTGCTGGCCCGGCTCAGGGAAAATAACATCAAAGTCTTGCTCAGACCAGAGGTTACCGGCAAGGGGAGCCAGTTCGGCACCTTGGATGAGGTGTTGTCCTTGAGTCAGGAACTGGAAGGGGTGGCCCCGTGTATTGACTTCTCTCACTGGCACGCCCGCACTGGAGCCAACAACTCATACAGTGAGTTCCAAAACGTTCTGAAGATGATCGAGTCCCGGCTGGGCCGACCATCTCTAGAGAATATGCATATCCACGTCTCAGGTATTGCTTATACCAAGAAGGGTGAAAGCAAACACCTGGTAATGGAAGAGTCAGACCTGAAATATAAGGAGTTGCTGCGGGCGTTGAAGGATAACGATGTAGGAGGGCTGGTTATCTGCGAAAGCCCCAATCTGGAAGACGACGCCCTGTTATTGCAACAGACCTACCGAGCCCTGCGCTGAGGGAGCTTCAGGTAGAGCGTGGCTTCTGCCACCCTTGTAGCACCCTGTTCATAGCCTGCCAGTGAGTGCCCCGCCAGTAGATGCGGTGGCAGTCCGGGCACTGCACATACTTGCTCTGGGTCTTGAAGACATAGGGAGGCACCTGCCCTTCTACCTCCTGAGGGCTCCTGGTCTCCAGCAAAGCATTGCACTCCAGACAGCGAGAGAAGGGATTGAACTGATAGTTCAGATGCAGCCTCTCCACCACCTGCAGTAATTGTCTCCGAGGGTTGTCTGTCTCTATCAAGATGGCTTTGAGCCGGCCGCTGCTGACTACATGCCACCTCATAATCTGAGTGTCTCTGGTTAGCAACACCCTTTGCTGTGACAGTGCCAGTTTGACCATTTCACCATCATCCAGACTGGGCAAGAACAATGTGTCATAGCCCATCAGCCTCAGCCAGCGGGTCAGCTTGCCCACATTGAGGTCAACAACAAACTTGAGGCCCAAGCCCTGCTCGTTCATCGCAAATCTTACTTAACCTTTATGAGAGTGCTGAAAAAGTCTTAATCAGCCCCCTAAGCCCCCCAATCTTGGGGGATTTTTGAATCTGGGGGGCACCCCCAGACCCCCGGCAGGATGTACCCTGCACCATTTTTTAGCGGTTTCTTCATAATATAGGATAGTGCACCGAGTGGCCAGTTTCAAGAACCCTACCATTTTTACAAGCAGAGTTGCTCGTTGACAGGCGGCCAGTTGACTGCGGCAATCTACACACGGGGTTCGCTGGCTGTGGCGGTGATTGATAAAGTGGCGGGTACTGAGCTTGACAGAGGCCATAGTCAGGGTCTAACATTGTGGCAAGGTGAATTTACATGAGGAATAGATTTTCGCTAAAACGAGCAAGAGCGTCCCTGCCCGTAAAGGAAGTTGAAAACAACAACAAAGTGGCAGTTGGGAGAGTAGAGAGGGTCATTAGCGAACCGGAGATTACGCAAAAGCGCTGGTTCTGCGTTGCCCTGGCGCCTTCCGGCACCATCTTCAAAGGAGGCGCTGAGTCAGCGGCCGGCTTTCTGGAGACACTTGACAACGCCACAATCGCCTGGATTGACTATGTGACGCCGGACTTTGATAACGAGGCCGTTAGTGCTGCCACACAGCTCGGCTTCAGCCCAGAACTCGTCTCCTACTTGACCGGCGAAGCACACTCCACCTACCAGGATTTTGATACTGAGATGGGGATGAAGATCCCCAGTGTCCAGGTTAGACAACTTGAGGTGCAGACATATCCTCTGTTGCTACTGCTGAGGAGGAACTTCATCCTTACCATACACCCGCTCAACATAGATCGAAGATTCAATCGTTTGCGCAGATACTCCGAAACTGTTTTGAAGAAAATACCTGTTGACGCCAATAATCCGGACAAGCTGAGTATGCTTCTAATGCGCATCATTGATGAGAACAATGACCGGAATTTCGAGCATTTGCGAGAGATCGAAGAACTGGGCGATAAGCTCAATGAGACTATGATTGATCCTTACACTCCCCGAGCCAAACTGGGGCCAGAGATCTACCACATGAAGCATGCCCTTATTACCTACCTGAATGCTCTCTGGGACACAGTACATGTACTACATGCCCTGCGCTATGGAGATGCTGAGCTTATCACCGATGAGCCAAGGCTAATGGATAAACTGGGCATCCTGGCTGAGGATGTAAACAGACAGATCGGGCTGGCAGAGCATATGTCAGAGGTCTTGGCTTCGGGGCTGGAAGTCTTGCAGTCAATCTATAATAATCAGCTTCAACATGTCAACAACAGGCTGGCCTTGCTCGTGACCTATTTTACCATTATAGGTACGGCTGTCCTTGTCCCCAATACTCTGGCTACAATTATGGGCAATTCAGTCTTTGATATTGGGACCAAAGACCTGTGGTGGTATTTAATTTTGATGATCGGTTCCACTGTTGTATCTGCTGGTCTGGTCTACTGGTGGGTGAAGAGGCAGGGCTGGATACCTAAGAAAATGGACTAATCCGGAAGATATGGGGATTCCACAAGGGGCGTCCACCTCAGGTGGATGGAGGAGGCTTTGTGGATGCCCCTACCTATCCCAAGGACAGACATAGGGGGTTGAAAGAGCTATTTACTGGAGAGTCCAAAAAAAGTGCGCCTGGGACAAAACGGGGCACTGCAAATGAAATTTGGAGGTGACAATGAATCCAAAGGCTCTATATAAACTGGGGTACGGAGTATACGTAATAGGCTCAAAAGATGGAAACAGGCTTAATGGCCAGATTGCCAATACTGTGTTCCAAGTGACCTCTGAACCGATGACTGTTGCGGTAAGCATCAACAAAAACAATTTAACCCACGAGTTTATCAGCAGGAGCAAAGTTTTTACCGTTTCAATTCTCTGTCAAGATACGCCGCTATCTTTCATTGGTCGTTTCGGGTTCAAGTCGGGCAGAGACACCAACAAACTGGAGGGGATAAACTACAAGATAGGTGAGACAGGGGCACCGGTGATTATCGAGAATGCCGTCTCATATCTGGAAGCCAAAGTGGTCAAGGATATGGACGTCGGAACTCACACCATTTTCATCGGCGAGGTTGTGGCTGGTGACGTTATTAGCGAAAAGGCATGCATGACATATGAGTATTATCAACAAGTTAAGCGGGGCACCACGCCCAAAACAGCTCCCAGTTATGTCGAAGAGAAGAAGGTAGCTGTTGAGATGGCAAAATACAAATGCCTGGTCTGCGGCTATATTTATGACCCTGACAAAGGTGATCCTGATGGCGGCATAAAGCCGGGAACACCCTTTGAAAAACTGCCCGACGGCTGGACGTGCCCTGTCTGTGGGGCAGGCAAAGGGGAGTTTGAAAAAACATAATGCAGAGGAAGACGATACCTGGTGGTGTAAGGGAAAGGTAACCCGCAAGTATGTAAAAGATGGCGAGCACTATGTAGATTGTGAGATCTGGCTAGAGAATGCCAAAGGAGAGAAGATCACCCCTGGTGCTGCCACAGAAATCCTCCCTTAGCGTGGCTAAACCGGTCCAGGGCATAAAAGCAAATGGCACCCATGCCTAAGAGCCTGCGTCTGGCGTGGACATAGTTTACATCCTGGTGGTAGTGGCGAAGTTACTCTGACTCTGCTGAACGGGCTAACGTTTTAGGCATATTGACCTTGAATTACCTGTCTAAAAGATGTCAACCCCAGGGGCAGTCAACTCAAGACCTTATCCGCCATATTTTAGCTTAGCGTACAGCAGTAGCGCCCCTAGAATAGCACTTGCAGCATTCCAGAAGATCACCGGCACCAGATCAAGGGAAATCCCGTAAAGTAGCCAAAGGATAACACCCCCAAAAAACAGGAGCGTGAAGGGCAGGCTTATCTCCCGCGCGCTCCTGAGCAAGAAGACGCGGACGATCTGAGGAACAAATCCAAATGTCGTGAATGCGCCAGCCAGGATGCCGATGAACTCAGTAAGACTCAAAATATCCCTCTCACCTGAGCAATATAATACCATGCGACTTAAGAGATGCCCAGGCCTAAGTGCAAAACTTGGACACCGCACAGAAGGCAAAGAAGCCTATCGGAAGCGCAAGGAATTGTCGAGCCTTCGCCTTCGCTTGGGGTAACAGACTGCCTACATATTATTCCTTTTATTCTTTCGACAATGTCATTGTTACGGAAATAACTCTTTCAGCCCTCTGTATCCCCCACTCTTGGGGGAATTGGGAGACTGGGGGGCACCCCCAGACCCCCGCCAAAGGGGCTTCGCCCCTTGTGGAATCCCCTTTTGCATACTCCGTGATGCCGATGGCAAGTCGGCATGGTTGATTCTGAGCCGTAGGCGAAGAATCTCTGTTGTTACGCAGACACACGCAACTTGGCACTAAGCTGACTTGGGGCAGGCTTTGGCCCAGTGCCTGTCGTGCTCTGTCCTGAGCCGCTGAAATCGCTCTTGGAACGAGGGGCTGGAGAGCCGGTCCGTGGTCATAATGAGGGCATCCTCGTTGTTGTCCGAATAATAGCGGCGGCGGCTCCCCTCTTCCCGGAAGCCATACTTCGCATAAAGGGCACGTGCGCTGGTGTTGGAGGGGCGCACTTCCAGCGTGACCACTTGAGCTTGGAGTTGCATAGCCAAGTCAATAGCTGACACGAGCAACTGCTCACCGATTCCCCGGCGGCGATGGCTTTGCCTTACATCGATAGTGATGATGTGGGCCTCGTCAAACATGAGCCAGAATCCTACCATGCCTACTACATAATCTGTCTGACCAGTTCCCGGCTGGGGGCTGGGTTCCCAGCCCAAAAGGCGTCTCAGCCCGTTCAGCAGCCCCTGGCTCTTGGCAGGCGGCACACTCAGAGGCTGGACCTGGGCTTGCCCCTCATCCCCTTCCTCACAGACCACCAGATAATGGGCTAGCCTATTGGTCAACTCCTTGCTAAAGGAGGGCGGTGGCCACTGAGTGGGGAAGGCCTCACGGTCTATCTCGGTGACCTGGGGCACATCCTCAGG
>Ga0315288_10004032_pt1 | contig 18698 bp, 13 predicted proteins | sample YL17G11_20_MG_FD_203454 | JGI IMG/M metagenome (GOLD analysis project Ga0315288, IMG submission 203454) | Sediment microbial communities from Yellowstone Lake, YNP, Wyoming, USA - YL17G11_20 | ecosystem: Environmental > Aquatic > Freshwater > Lake > Sediment | place: USA: Wyoming | collected... | reverse complement strand
GGTCAGTTCGCCATCCGGCGCGAGCCAGTGCAGGCGCAGCGCATGCGCACCGCGACCGAGGAGGTCGTCGACGACAATCCACGCCTGCCCACCCAAGCCGACCAGCGCGCGCCGATGCAGGACTCCAAGGCGGCGGTAGCCCAGATGGGATGCAACCCCCACTGTATAGCCCCAGCCGGCCTGCATGCGCTCAGCGCGCGCATTTTCCGCAACCCAAAGAAATCGTCCTACGCGGTCCATCTGATCCCGGCCATCCACCACAACCGTGTTATGGACGGCGCTGCCGGCCAGCGCGTTTTCCCATGGCGTATCACCGCCGTAGAGATAGGTGCCCGCATCGCAGGCGAAATTGAGATCCCCGCTCCACAAATCGGCGTGCAATTGGTCCGCATGCGCAGGACGGTTGCGGAACCGCGCGCAGCGCAAGTAGCCGCGGCCGTCCTCAAGCCGCAGCGCGATCATCCCGCCGCGGGCATCGGCTCGCGGCGCGGCAGGCTGAGCCGCGTGCAGCGGTTCCTCCGCCGCGGGCAGCGAGCCCATCAGCCACAGCGCTTCTTCATCCCATGGGCCGCGCGCCAGGTAACGTTTCCCATCGCACAAGAGACTGAGGGACTGAATGACCGGGCGGTAGTCCTCATAGGCACAGGTGGTCAGCGGGAAGACCAGCGACCCGTCGTTGTGCCCGAGGTTTGGCGCGCGCCCGGTTCGTTCATCGACAAGGACGGCCAGGCAGTCGCGCATCGCGCGCAGCCGGGCGTAGGTCTCGCGCGGGAAGGGCCGTTCGTGCACTTCGCCCAACCGCACCGACCAGGCCAGAACCTGGGCGGCCAGGCGCTGGTAGTTGACCGATTGCTGGATGTATCCGCCATCCGGCTCGATTTGACTTTTCGCCGCGGAGATGAGCATTCGACGGCCGCGGGCCGCCCAGCGCCCGGCTTCGCGCATCCATGGAAATGCCAGGCCGAGCGTCCAGAGCGCAGCCGCCTCGCTCAGCACGTGGTTGTTGCCCTGGGCCAGCGCATAGGCCAGGCTGGCTTCAATCCGACGGCCATGCTCGCGAAGCGCGATGGCCAGGCGAGCGCGCTGCCCATGCCCGAGCGCGGAGGATCCCCACATTCCGGTCAGCGCGAAGACCCAGGCCATCGCCCGCAGGCCCACCTCCTGCGCCGAGATCCACTGCGGACCCCCGTTGGGCGGGTTGGCCTCGAGCCACGAATCAATGAGGCGCGCGAATTGCTGGGCGGCGCGTTCTTCGCCCGTCGCGGCGTACAGCCTCGCCAGGCGGTAAACGATCGAAAAGCGAGAGGCCTCCCACAACCCCTTCACATCACCGGTTGACCGTTCGGCGATAAGGGTCCAGTGTTGGGTGGCGTCCTGTTCGCGTTCGGTGAGTGGGTTGCGGTTCCAGGCCGGCGGGTGGCCGAGGCTGCGAAAGGTGTCTTCCCAAAGCCGGAAACGCCCTGCGGAAGCAAGGACAGCTTCATCCATCAGCGTCTGCAGGCTCGGGCCCATCAACGCGACCAGCTGGGGGGCCAGCGTGCGGGCCTCGCCGAAGAACAGACGCGGCGGCGCCTCGCCCGCCAGGTAGCGCGCCGCCTGCGCCTGTGCGCCCGGACGGAGGGCGTCCTCAAATCGCAGCCCATCCCACGCGCGCAGGGGGCTGCGGATGGCGACCAGCCCCGACCCGAGTTGGTAGCGATAGACCAACCACCACAGCGGCTGCTCCAAGCCGACCGTGCGCAGCGCGCCCCACAGCGATCGCAACGAGATCACGCGGCCCGTTTTCTGCGCGAAGATGGGGGAGATGGCCGGGCGGCCGCCACGTCCTCAGGCGCTCGTGTTTCGAGTGACCGCGCCAGCGCGAATGTGGCCTGGTGAACGGCGACAATTTCGGCCAGCGGGATAGGCGACGGCGCGCCGGAGGTAATCGACTGAATGAACGCACGCCACGCGGCAAGATAACCCTTGTCCTGACGCAGCCGATCGCGCTGGGTCTGGTGGCGACCACCTTTAAAGGAGTCGAGCTGGCGGAAGTCGTCCAGGATGTAGGCCGAACCGCCGGCAAATGCCTCCAGATACTCCTTGCCCAGCCCGCGGTCGCCGGCGGCGGTGTAGGTGAAGCTGCCTACCGCCCCATTGGCGAACTCGAGGGTGGCGACGAAGTTGTCCCGTCGGTAGCGGCCAAGGTCGGGCGTAGCTTGGCAGAAAGCGCGCACCGGCAGCGCGCCAGCCAGGTAGGTAAGCAGGTCGACGAAGTGGCAGGCCTCCCCCACGAGCCGCCCCCCGCCCTGACCCGCGTCGTGCAGCCAGTGGTCGAGCGGCAAAAAGCCCGCGTTGACTCGCATGTGCAAGATCGGCGGCTCAGCAGTCTCCGCCAGGCAGCGTTTCACTCTTTGCACCATAGGCGCGAAGCGACGATTGAAACCCAGCATGAGGTTGAGCTCCGGATGCGCCGCGGCCTCCGCGGCCACCTCGGCCAGTTGTTCGTCGTCAAGCGCGAGCGGCTTCTCACAGAACACATGCTTGCCGGCGCTCAATGCGAGCAGCGTCTGGCGCGCATGCTCATTGTGGCGCGTGAGGATCGCGACCGCATGGATGCGCGGGTCACCCAGCGCGTCGCTTTCATCGGTGGAAGCTCGCGCAAAACCATAACGCTGGGCGGCTTGGCGCGCCGTAAGCCCTGAGGCCGACACGACCACTTCGCGGCGCACGTTCGACAGGCGGCGCAGCGCGGGGAAAGCCACCGCCGACGCGAAGTTGCCGCTGCCGAGGGCCGCGAGCACAACCGCGGGAGCAGCCTCGTGCGTGCCGGCGGCCGCGGCGATCGTGACCGACCGTTGGAGGGGCGAGCTCCCCGCATAGGTGAACAGCACGCCAAGCGGCGCGCGCCGTCCGCGCTCGCGCACGAGCGCGTAGGCCCGGGCAGCATCGTCGATCGAAAATGTGCGGGTGACGAGTGGGTGGCTGTCGAGCTTGCCGTGCGCCATGAGGTCGAGCACGGCTTGCATGTTGCGGTTCTCGGTCCAGCGCACGTACCCGATCGGATAGTCGAGGCCGGCTTCCTCATAGAGCGGGTCGTAACGTCCCGGGCCGTAGGAGCGCGAGACGATGAACGACACTTCGCGTTCGTAGTAGGGCTTGCGCGGCAGGGTCATCCCCACGGCACCGATCGCTACCACCACCCCGCGATCGCGAGCCACACGGCCGGCCAGCTCGACCGGGTCGTTGGAAGATGTGTCGGCGCAGATGAGCACGGCATCGAAGCCGCGGCCGGTCGTGAAGTTGAGCGCAGCGCGCTCCGACCGCGCGCGCACGGCAGCCCCCTGGGCGCCGAGCGTCTTGGCCAGCCCGACGCGCCGTGGGTCCAGATCGATAGCGAACACCCGGCAGCCGCTCGCGGCGGCGATCTGAACGGCCAAGAGCCCGAGCACGCCCAAACCGATGACTAACACATCGGCGCCCACACCCGCGCCCGCAAGTCGAAATCCATGCAGCGCGATCGCCCCCAGCGTGGTGAAGGCCGCGGCCTCCAAATCCACCGATGGCGGAACGCCAGCGGCCAGGTTGACCGGGATGGTGGCGAACTCGGCATGGACCGCATGTCCGCCGCCGGCGCAGGCAACGCGATCGCCCGGCGCAAACTCGTGCACGCCGCGGCCGACCTCCACCACCGTTCCGCTCGAGGAGTAACCCAGCACCATGGGTTTCCCCAGGCGAGTCATCACCGCTTCCAGCGTGGTCAGCACGCCTTCGCGGCGCGCTTTGTCGATGGCTTGGCGCACCAGGTCCGGGCGTGAGCGCGCCTTGCCCGCCAGGCTGCGCGCGGCAAATTCCACGACCCTGCGCTCGGTCCCGACCGACACCACCGAAGCGGCGGTGCGCATGAGAATTGCGCCCGGCCCAGGGCGCGGCACGGGGACGTCGACAATCTCGGTCTTGCCCGAGCGCAGATTCTGCACGACCTGTTTCATGCGCGACCCCTTCTTATGCCAGATGCATTGACCGATCAGCCGCCCTGAGCGGATGGCGAGCGCACCGCCTCCCCGTAAAAGCGCCGGATCGTGTGGCGTACGGCCTGCGCATCGCCCCGCTCTGCAACCAGCCGGGCATTGACCTGCGCGGCGTGCGCTCGCAACGCGCTCGACCGTGAAGCCTTGACCACGGCCTTCGCCAACGCCTCGTCGTCACCCGCAGGCACGAGCAGCCCGTTCTCGCCGTCGCGGATCCACTCGCGCAGCGAGTCCAGATCGCCGGCGATCGGGAAGCATCCGCACGCCATCGCCTCCAGCAGTGTATTCGGCGTTCCGTCGTGCGAGGTGACCGAGAGCGAGGCCTGCGCGCCTTGGAAGAGCTCGGCCATCTCGCCGGGTGTGAGGGCTGGCAAGAGCCGGACGTGTTCCTCGATCCCCAGTCTGCGCAGCCAATTGGAGGCCAGCGTCGAACCGGCCATCCCGACGCACAGGAAGTAGGCCTGCGGGATTTCGCGCAGTATCCGCGGAATCGATTCGAAAACAGTGTCGCTGCGGGAATAGCCGCGCAGCCCGCGCGGATTGACGAACACGGTGGCCTCGGCCGGCAAACCCCAACGCAGCGGCCAATCCGGCGGCGGCGGTGCCGGGTGAAACACATTCGCGCGAATGCCGCCATTGCCTGGGGCGACCAGCGTCGGGCGGGTTGGCCTGAAGCCCCATCGCGCCGCGAGCCTGAGATCGCGTTCGCAGTCCGCATGCAATGCATCGACGCCGCGCAGCGCCCGCCGGGTCCAGGCCGCCATCATCGGCGAGGCGGGTGCGTGCAAGGTGAAATCGTTGCCCCAAATCGACACGGCTATCGGCACCGGCGCTGCACGGCTGCCGCGCGCGGCCAGCGCAACCATCCCCTCTACCGGAAGGCGCAGCGCGTGGACCAGGTCAGGCCGGATTTCGCCGACTAGGCTTTCAAATCGCCTCGCCTGGCGGCCGATCCCCCACGGCGCAACCCAGTGCAACATGATCGCGGATCCCGCGAGTGAAAACGCCGAGCGCTGGGTGACAGCGGTCGCGGCAGCCTGGCCCCGCGCGTGGCGCGGCTGCGGGATGAGCGGCAAGCTGTGAAAGGAGGCCAGCCGCTCAACGGGCGGCTCGCTCTGGGCTCGCGAGGAGACCAGGTGAACCTCATGCCCGTCCTCGATACGCCCGTAAATCCATGAGCGGGCGATCGGGCTGCGCCCGTCGGCGAGGAATAGGATGCGCATGATGGGTCCGCGGCCCCAGGCGCCAGGCTCCCCGGCGCGCTATCCTTTCCGCAGCACGGCTGAGGTGACCCTCGCCCGAGGCGTGTGGGCCTTCGACGACCAGACCTCGCGGATGGCCGAAATGAAGCCTTCGCTCATACGCTCGAGGGTGGCCTCGTGCTCGACAATGGTCAGCGACATCTCACCCATCGCGCGCAGCCTGGCCGGGTTGGCCATGGCCTCCTCAAGAATCATCGCCAGGTGGTCCTCGTCGCCCGGCAGCATCAACCACCCATTGAGACCCGGCTGCACCAGGTCCGCCTGGCTGCCGTCCGCCTCCGCCACCGCCACCGGTTTGCCGTAGGTCAATGCTTCCTGAAGCGCCAACCCGCCTGTCCCGGGCATGACGAACAGGTCCGCCACCGCAAAGCAGATACCCAGGTCGAGCCCGAAGCGTTCGCCCACGAACCGCGCGCGTGGGAGGATCTCTTCGCCAAGGGCCTCCAGCCGCGGGCGGTCCGGGCCGTCGCCAACGACCAACACCTGCACCGGCCGCGTCTGGCGCGCACACGCCCGCAGAAGCAGGTCCACTCGTTTGCGCGGTTGCAGCCGGCCGACGAAGAGAATCACCGGGCCCGCGCCCAGGCCGAGGTCCTCGCGCCAGCGGAAGAGCAGAGTCGCGTCCTCATCCAACATGCGCGTGACGCGGCGTGCGTCGCCGGGTTGGACGGCGTTGGGCGCGACAAATACGCGCTCCTCCGCGAGACCCAGGCCTGTGAACAGACGCGCGCCCGCTTTGCTGTACGTCACCAGGCCGTCGAACGAGCGATAGTAGTTGAGGAGAAACGGTGCCCCGTCGGATCCTCGCCGCGCGCGGCGCGCGGGTCCGAGCGTCCAGCCGATGACCGGCCGGCCCGCGCTGCGCATGCGCCACAAGGCCAGCAGGTTGCTCAGGTAACGCGGGTTGGCTTCAAGCACGAGCACGTGCGGCGCATAGGCCGTAAGCCAGCGCTCCAACCCGCTTTGCCACAACAGATATTTCCTCTCCCCGCCCAGGTAGCAGTTGCGACCGCGCACCCAGGGGCACTCACCCAGATCGTTGGCCTCAGCCACCGCCTCTGCCTTGCGCGGCCTCCCTGAGAAAACCTGCAGGCGCGTGCGCGGCATGCGCTCGGCAAGGTGCTCGAAGAACGGCGCTCGGTAAATGGGAATGACGCGCTGCTGAAAACCAATACGGCCGGGAAGAGAGTCGTCCTCGCTCATCGTGCGCCCAGCTTTCCTCTGCCCTGCGAGCTGCGCCGTCGCCCCCTGCGCACGCTACAGGCCAAGCACCTCTCGGTAGCGTCTAGCAGTCTGTGTGATGTCGTATCGCGCGGATGCGCCGAGCTGCGCCCTGCGTGAGTAGCCCGCCCAATCGCGTGCGATGCGCCACCCGCCTTCGCCAAGTTCTTCCAGGTTGGCGGGCGCCTGCAGCTTCCACACATCACCCGCATAAGGCAGCACGTGGCCTTCGTCCGCGTGCACCAGCTCGGCCAAGGCGCCCGTATCGTACCCCATTACGGGCAGCCCCGCCGCCATGGCCTCGATCACCGAGTTGGGGCACGGCGGGTTGAGTTCCAGCGAGAGCTGCATCACCGCGCGCGATTGCCAGCCCGCGATCTCCTCCGCAGCGACGTGACCGCGGAACTCGAGCCCCTCCTCGCGCACCGTATCCACATGGAAGAAGGAGGGCACGCGGCCAAAAACGAGGGTGCGCTCGATTACCTCCCGCGCTCGCAGTTCACGGTGCGCTGCACGCAATATGGCAGCCGACACGTGGTCCAGACGGACCGCACCTTCGACCACCAGCAGCACCGGCGCCTCTGGCGCGGCGCGCTCGCGGGCCGGGCCCACTGGCACGCCATTGTGGATCACCCTCGCCGGCCGGGGCGAAGGGCCAAACCAGCGGTGCCACCAATTGCGAACGAAATCGCTCTGGTAGATGATGCGATTTGCGTAGCGCGCGCGCACCAGGCGCAACAGCAAGTTGCGAAGTTCGGAGGTGACGAAGTATCCCGGCGCAACGGGATGCACGCGGTGAATCCAGTTGATCCCGTCCAGGCGCTGCACAATGGGGATGCCGTCGCGGCGGCAGCGTTCCAAGCCGCGCCAGTTTCGCGTGGCAGCGAAAACCAGTACGGCCTGCAGCGGCCGCTCATCCAGGTCGTAAGTGAGCTGCACGCCCTCGGCCTGTAGGACGCGCGCCAGGCGCGCCTGAAAGGACCCCGGGCCTCCGCTGCCAACGCGCGGATAGAAGCAGACCCTCATGGAATGAGTGGCGGGGAGCCCGTCTCCGGTGTCGGCGAGCGTGAGCGGCGCGGCCAAATCAGCATCAGCACAAAGGTGAGCCCGCTGAGCGAGATCACCCCGGCCAGAACCGGAATGGCCGAGACCCGAACGGCAAACCAGTATCGCGCGATGTACCAGAACGTCATGGCGATGCAGGCCGCGGCAAACGGAACCGCAATGCGTGCCAGCCACGGGCTGTGTGTCTCCCGCCACCGCCAGTAGCCCCACGCCGCGAGCAGCGCCATTGGGGCGAGCACGAACAAACGGTAGCGAGGGTTGTCCCATTGGTCGCCAAGGGCGCGGTAGGAGGCGATGGCCGCGACGATCCAGAAGAGCAGGCCGGCGAAGGCTTCGAAGCGGCGGGCTTTGAGCCCACGCAAGGATGACAGAGCGCCGTAGACCAGAAGCGGCAAGAGGACGTACCACCCCGCCGCCCGCAACAGCCCGAGCAGCTGCCAGATGCCTCCGCCGGATTGCTCCACATTGCGGTAGCCGATCGCCGCCGGCAGGACGGGTTGCAGCATCCCGTAGACACCGGCCACAACGAACGCAATCTGGCGCGGCATGCGCACCATGAGCGTCTCGAATATGTCGGTGCCCGGCGCCGCAAGCATGCGGTCGAACTCGGTCCACGCCTGGCCAAAGAGGAACTTCCACTGAATGAGCCACACGTTGAAGGAGTCCGGAATGATCTCCGCTTCCGCCAGGTAATGCAAGACCGGCAGGGCCACGACGACCGCCGCCAAGACACCCTGCAGGATGCGGCCGCTGGTCGTTCGCCAATCGGCCAGCCAGACGGCAGCCAGCAGCAGGACGGCCCCGGCCAGAATCCCGAACTGGTTGGAGACGCCGATCATCATCACCAGCGCCGCGAGGGCCAGGATGAACCCGCCCCGCCGGCCGATACCGTACAAAGGCAGCTCGGCCGGAGGGGCTGGCCGGGCGCCATTCACGAACACAGCGCTCACGCCCCACAACATGAAGGCCAGCAGCAGCGCGAGGTAGCCCTGCTGTAGGTGCGATGAACCGATGACGACCGCCTCGGGATAGAGCGCGGTGATGACCGCGGCACCCATCGCCACGGGCCGCGGCGCGTGCAGCCGGGCCAGATGATAGACCGCAAGCACCGTTAATGATGTTGCGCATGAGGCGAGCAATCCTAGGAGCATCGGCCGCTGGAAGTCCGGGCTGAACGCGCGATAGGCGACGACGGCCAGGAATGTGATTCCGCCGGTGTTGTCCCCATGCCCTCGGCCGAAGGCGGATAGGGCGGGCGTATCGGTTTGGGCCCGGTCCCAGGCGAGTTGCGAGGCGTTGTAGGCGTCGGTGGCAATGAACCCGGCCTGCTGCTCCGGCGAGCGGTAGCCCCAGGTGCGAAGCGCGACCGGCCAGAAGGCCACCGAAGCCACGCGGACGATGAGCGCAATCCACACCCAGCGCCGGAGCCAGGCGCCCTCACCCTCGCCGGGCGCGAGCCATCGCAGCGCGGCAGCGACCAGAGCGCTGAAGGCGACCACAGGCAGCAGGAAGGAGGCAAAATTCGGCCAGTAGAACTTGGCCCAGAACCACGTCGCACCCCACACAGAATAGCTCTGTGCTCCGGCGAGAATGCCCGTGGCCGCAAGCATCGCGGCGACAAAGAGGAGCCACGTGCGCGTGGATTTACGCGTGTCGGCGGCAGGGGGTGTCAATCCGTTGGGAGAAGCGTGGCTCACGAGTGGTCTATCCCTCACTCACACTGGTTTGGCGCACCAGGGCATCCACAATCCGTTCGGACGCATGCCCATCCCCGTACGGATTGACGGCCTGCGCCATCGCCGCATAGGCTTTGCCGTCGGTCAGCAGCCGGGTCACCTCGCGCTCAATGGCAGCCTGGTCAGTGCCCACCAGATGCACCGTCCCCGCGGCCACGCCCTCCGGGCGCTCGGTCACTTCGCGCATTACCAGTACCGGCTTGCCCAGGCCAGGAGCCTCTTCCTGCACTCCGCCCGAGTCCGTCAGCACCAGAGCGGAGCGCTTGAGTAAGTTTACCATCGGCAGGTAGTCGAGCGGCGGCAGGAGCGTGATCCCTGCCGCATGGCTTAGCATTTCGCGCACCGGTCCGTCCACATTCGGATTGAGGTGGACCGGGTAGACGAAATGCACCTCGGGCGCGAAGCGCGCCGCGAGCGAAAGGAGCGCGCGGCAAATGCGTTCGAGCGGTGCGCCGAAATTTTCACGGCGATGGGCGGTGACCAGCACCAGGCGCGCCTCGCGCGGCAGCCCCGCCAGCGGGCTGTGCTCCCAATCGAAGGGCATCGCCGCGGCCAGGTGCAGCGCATCAATGACCGTGTTGCCCGTGACATAGATGCGGTCGTCGGAGACACCCTCGCGCAGTAGATTCTGCCGCGCATGCTCGGTCGGGGCGAAGTGCAGGTCGGCCACCACGCTGGTCACCCGCCGGTTTATTTCCTCGGGGAAGGGTTGATACTTGTCGTCCGTGCGCAGCCCGGCCTCAACGTGCCCGACGCGGATGTGGTGATAGAAGGCCACGAGACTGGCCGCCATGACCGTCGTGGTATCCCCCTGCACCAGCACCCAGTCCGGACGTTCCGCCTGCAGCACCGGATCCAGGCGCTCCACCACGGCCGCGGTCAGCCCAGCCAGCGTCTGGTTCTCCTGCATCAGTCCGAGATCGTGCTGTGGACGGAGGTCGAACAGGTGCAGCACCTGGTCAAGCAGGTGGCGGTGCTGGGCCGTCACGCACAGCGGCGCCTCGATCCCGGCGGTCTCCTGCAAACGGTGGATGACCGGCGCGAGTTTGATTGCCTCCGGGCGCGTGCCGAGAACCGAGAGCACTTTGAGCGAGGACATCGGTCGTGTCGCCTGACCTTATGCGGCCGCCTGCGCACCGAGGGTGCGCAGGCGGAAGCCCGCGCGCGCCCAGGTGGTGCGATCCCACACGCCGTGGCAATCGACGGCCACGCGCGCCGGTGTGAGAGTGGCCAGGCGGCCGGGATCGATCGCGCGGAACGCCTGGTGCGCGACGAGCAGGAGCACGCCTTCGGCCCGCCTCACCGCCCGCTCGAGGCTTTCCACACGCTCCGCCTCCAGCGCCACGTGCGGTGCCAGCGGGTCGTAAATGGTCAGCTGCGCGCCCTCCTGCGCCAGCCGCCGCACCACTTCGATGGCCGGGCTCTCGCGCACATCGTCTACGTCCGGCTTGTAGGTCAGGCCGAGCACCGCGATCCGTCGGTGGGCGAGTGAGCCGAGCTCCCGGCGCACCAAGTCCACCACGTAGCGCGGCTGTTCATCGTTGACGCTGCGTGCTTTGGCAACGAGCCCGGCCAAGTGAGGCGCCGCTTCCACCAGGAACCACGGGTCGACGCTGATGCAGTGGCCGCCGACGCCCGGGCCAGGCAGGAGGATCCTCACCCGCGGATGGCGGTTGGCGGCGGCGATGGCCTGCCAGACATCGACGCCGAAATGTTCGGCCAGGCGCGCGAACTCATTGGCCAGCGCGATATTGACATCGCGGTAGGTGTTCTCCATCAACTTGACCATCTCGGCCGTGGTCGCGTCGGTCATCACCACCTCGCCGCGAACGAAGACCGAGTACAAGTCCTTGCCGGCTTGCGCGCTGGCGGAGTCGATCCCGCCGATCACGCGAGCATTCTCGATCAGTTCGCGCAGGATCTGCCCCGGCAGAACGCGTTCCGGGCTGTAGGCCAGATAGAAACCCTCGCCCGCGTGCAGCCCGGAGCGTTCGAGGATTGGACGCACGACGTCGACGGTGGTGCGCGGGGGCGAGGTCGATTCGAGCACGACCAGATTGCCCGAACGCAGATGGGGCACGATCGACACGGCCGCGCTCACCACGAAGGACAGGTCCGCAGTCTTGTCGGCATTGATCGGCGTCGGCACAGCGATGAGAAATGCATCGGCGGGCACGGGAGCCGAGCTGACCTGCAGATGTCCCGAGCGAAAGGCCTCCACCACAACCGCCTTCAGCCCGGGCTCGTGAATGTGGACGTCACCGTTGCGCAACACGTCCAGGATTCGTGGATTGACGTCCACCCCGGTCACGCTAAGTCCGTGCGTGGCGAAGGTGCAGGCCGTCGGCAGGCCAATATAGCCCATTCCGAGGACACACATGCTGGCGAACTTCACGGGGCTCCTTCCGATCAGCGCCACATCATGCCCAGGCGCCGGGAGCGCCAGAATGCGCTCAAGTAGCGAGGATTATGCCACAGGTATTAGAGTCGAGGGCGGGGAGAGGCCCCGCCCTTGGGTCAAGAGCTGAGTTGTCGCCGACGCCTTCGCCTTGCAGATGGCGAATGAGGGCGGACGCAACCAGATGCGCTGCTCAGCCGCGCATCACGTGCACCCATCCGGCACCACCGCAGGTCGGGCATCGATCGCCGTACTCCCCCATGCGTCCTTTGCCCTCGCACCACCCGCATGGCCGAGAAGGCTGCGCCACGAGCACGCTGCCCATGCCGTTGCAGGCCGGGCACTTGAGCCCGGCATCGCCGAAGCGGCCCTTCCCTTGACACATGGCGCATGTTTCAGGCGCGTAATTGATGGATGGCAGTGCCATGGCCCGTCCTCTGTGAGCTGCGACAAGGCACCCACCTTCGCTCGCAGGTGCACGCGCGAAGGACGTGCTCGGCGATCGGCCGATCAGGGATTGATTATACCCGCGCAGGGCAGGCACGACATCCTGCATGCGTCACGCGCATGGCCCCCGCTGCCCGCCGCAGGCGTGCGCCGCGCCGTGCAGGCTCGGGCCATGCTGCGGGTCTAACCCCGCCGCACAATGCGGAAGGCCGCACGCAGCGCGTGCGGCCTTCCTGTCTGGCGCCCTCGGCGGGACTTGAACCCACGACCCCTTGCTCCGCAAGCAAGTGCTCTAATCCAAACTGAGCTACGAGGGCAGATGTCCTTCGATCGTGCGCGATCCGCCGGCGCGAAATCGCCTTGAGCGCGTTGTTGCTCGCAGCGGGGAGGCAGGGATTCGAACCCTGGGTAGAGCTTTAAAGGCCCTACAAGCGCTTAGCAGGCGCCCCCGATCGACCACTCCGGCACCTCCCCAAATGGCGGAGGGAGAGGGATTCGAACCCCCGGTGAGGTTGCCCCCACAGCTGTTTTCAAGACAGCCGCCTTAGACCACTCGGCCATCCCTCCACTCCAGCGCATGCGGGTCTCCCTCGCCGAGCGCCGAGATTCTACCACATGCCATTGCGCAATGTCAAAAACGCCGACCTGTCTCAGCTTCAGGCCGCGCCCGGCGTCGGCGTGGGCGTGGCCACCAACCGCGCCAGCGCAACGATGAGAATCTCGGGCGGCGCGTCGGGCATGCTGGCGATCGTCCGCCAGTCGCGCAGCGCCAGTTCAATATCGCCGGTCGATTCGCGGACACGCGCGCGCAGCATCAGCGCCTGGGCCTTCTCGGCCGAGGTCACCGCCAGACGCAGCGCGCCCTCGATCTCGCGCAGGGCCTCCCGGGGCTGGTGGGTGATCTCGAATGCGCGCGCCGCGCCGTAGCGGGCTGCAAATAGGGTGGGGTCCAGATCGTAGGCGGACCGGAAATCGCGGTAGGCTCCGTTGCCATTGTCAACCGCCAGATAGGCCTCGCCGCGAGTCAGGAAGGCCTCGATCATGCGCGGCGAGAGGCCAACGGCCTGGCTGAGCATTTCAATCGCCGCCGCGGCTTCGCCTTCAGCCAGCAGCGCCTTGCCGTACGCCAACCATCCTTGCGGGTCGTCCGGCACGTAGGTGACATACACCTCGAGCGGGGTTAGCGCCGAACCGCTCAGCCCCAGGTCCATGTCGGCCTGGCCCAGGATGAAGTAAGACATGGGGATGGTTGGATCAATGGATTGGGCGCGCAGCTCGGCATGGATGGCGCCCTCCTCGTCGTGGTTGAGCAGTGCCAGGCGCCCCCGGGTCACCCACACCATGGCATGCTGGGAATCCAACTGGAAGGCGCGCTGCAGGTCCGCCTCGGCGGCCGAGAAGTTTCCGGCGCGGATGTGCAGGGCGGCTCGCTCGACGTAGGCCTCAACAAAGGCCGGGTCGAGCTCGAGGGCACGGTCGACATCGTGCAGCACATCCGCCTGCGGGTCACGCAACAGCGTGAGGCGCGCTCGCGCCAAGTAGGCGGGCGCATAGCGCGGATTGGCGTTCAGGGCCTTGGCGATGGATTCGCGTGCCCAATCCAGATTGCCCATCTGGCGCTGGGCTTCGGCGACCATCTGATGAATGTCGGCCGCGCCAGGATCTGTCACCAGCACCTGGTTGAGATACTGCACGGCCTCTTCCCATTGGTTGCTGCGCATCGCCTCAACGCCGATCGCATATGCGGCCACCACCGGATGTGGCGTGGCTCCATAGAAGGGAGTTGGAGTCTGCTCCACGCCGAAGTACTCCGCCATCGAAACGGAACTGGAAAGGGGCATTGTGGGAAGCAAGGTGGGCGAGGCGGCCGGCGTTGCGGAGGCGCTCGGCGTCGGAGTGCGCCGGATGAGTGCCAGGCTCGGCCGCCAGAGCGATCGCCCCAGCGCCACGGCCGCCCAGATCAACAATCCGCCCGCGGCCAGGGCAGCCAGGATGATCATTGCGCGCATCAAAAGATGCAGTGGAATGCTGACGGCCGCTGAGGCGGGGGAGGTTCTGCGATCGGTCGAACGGGTCAAGCTGTTGGTTGTCGTCGCTGGCCCAGTACGCTGCCCGGGTGTCGCATCCGTTCCCTCGCCGAGCATGCGCAACCCGGATCGCGCCGCCGGGTGTTGTGGATCGAGTTTCACCAGGCTTTGCAGGCACAGCGCCCGTTCGCGCTCGTTGTCGGCCACCGCGCTCAGCCACAACCAGTACTCCGGGTTCGCCTGGTCTGCGCGCAAGAGCCGCCCGAGCAGCAGGCGCGCTTGCGCGCGCCGACCGGCGCGGGCCGCTGCCACTGCCTCCGCGAACATGTCTTGATCTGGCATCCGCCACCCAGCCGCAGGCGCGTTCCGAGGGATGGGGTCAAGTATAATCGCGAACGACCGGCGCGCAGGCGGCGCCGGCCGCCACCTGTCGCCATGAATCGCTCCATCCCGATCCCCTCTCGCCGCACCACCCTCGCCGCCGTGCTCTTCGTGCTCGTCACAGGCGCTTGCGGCAGCTTGCCTGGAATCGCCCCTGCCACCGACACACCCGTGCCGCCAACACCCAGCGCGACGCCGGAACCCCTGGCGGCCGAAGTGAATGGAGAACGGATCACTCTGGACGAGTTCGAGCGGGAGCTGGCGCGCTTCGCGGCAGGCCGAGCCAGCCTGGGCATCGACCTTGCACCCTCCCCTGACGACCGCAAGGCGGTGCTTGGAGCGATGATCGAAGTGCGGGTGGTGGTCCAGGCGGCGCTGTCGGAAGGCTTGACCGTCGAGGAGGCCGTCATCGCCCAGGGGGTGGACCAGGCGCGCGCGGCCCGCGGTGGCGACCCGGGCTTTTCTGAGTGGCTCGCCCAATCAGGATATACCGTGGAGGAATTCACGCTCGCGCTCAAGCGCCAGATGCTGTCCCGCGCCCTCACCGATCGGATTGTGGATGGGGTGCCGCCGCGAGGCGAACAGGTGCATGCCGCTCACATCCGGGTGTCTTCCCAGGCCCTAGCGGACGAGGTGCGTTTACATATCGCCAGCGGGGCGGACTTTGCGCAGGCGGCGCGCACTTACTCTCAGGACTTGAGCACGCGTGCGGGGGGCGGAGATCTGGGATGGTTCCCGCGAGGCTGGCTGGCGGTTCCGGAGATTGAGGCAGCCGCCTTTGCCCTCGCCCCGGGTGAGGTCAGCCCAGTCGTCGCTGCCGCCGACGGATTTCATATCGTGCGGACCTTAGAGAAGGAAAGCGACAGGCCGCTCGCGGCCCCGGCTTTGGAGGCCGCCCGGCGCAAGGCGCTGCACGTCTGGATTGACGAGAAGGTCGCCGGCGCCCAGGTTCAGGTCTTCGTCGCGTTGCCCTAGGCTGGCTGACGGCACACGTCCGAAGAAAGGTCAAGACGACATGAGCGATTACTCTCCCGACATCAACAAGGCCGGCCCCGGATGCGGCGGGGTGGCGATGTACATTCTGAGCGCCCTCCTGGTGGTCTTCACCATCGGGGCGATTGCGGCCTACGTGGTTCTCTTCGTCAACCCGGAGCTTCCGCTCAATCCGTTTCGCACGCCCACGCTCCCCGCGACGGCCGCCGGTCCAGGTGCTACGGCCACCGACGTCATCACCTTCCCGACGACCTATGCGCCGACGTTGGTCCCCGTCGCCAGCGCAACGTTTGTCGCGACCGCCACCTATCCGCCCGGGACCCTATCGCCGACGCAGACCGCAGTGGTCGTCGCCACCCGCACGGCCACGGGAGCGCCCACGGCCACCAGCGAACCCGCCCCGCCCACCACGCCCTCCCCCACCCCCTTCCCGCTCGTGCTCCAGCCGAGTGGAATAAAAGCCGCGCAGGGGTTCAAGGGGTGTTCGTGGACCGGGATTGCCGGTCAAATCTTCGGCCCTAACAACGGCGCGCCCATTTCCTATCTGCTCGTCCACCTCGAAGGCATGTGGAACAGCCGTGCCTTCGATCAGGACGCCATCACCGGCAGCGCACCCGAATACGGCCCGGGCGGCTACGAGTTCAACCTGGGCACGCAGCCGGTCGCCTCCGACCGCACGTTGTGGGTGCAGGCTGTTGATGCGGCGGGCATGCCTCTTTCCGAATCGGTGTATCTGACAACCTACGCGGATTGTGAGCGCAACCTGCTCATCGTCAACTTCAATCAGGTTCGCTAGGGAATGCGGCTGGTATAATCGCCGCGTGAACCAGCCCAGCGAGTGGGATGAATTTCTCGCCCGACACCCCCAAGCTCACATCCTTCAGACGCGCGAATGGGGTGAACTGAAATCCCGCTTCGGCTGGGAAGCCCATCCGGTCATCGAAGGTGAGGCAGGCGCCCTGGTCCTTCTGCGGCGCCTGCCTTTCGGTCGGAGCCTGGCCTACGTTCCTCGCGGGCCACTGCCGGCCTGCGAGCCTTCCATTGCCCAACTGCTGCCTGCACTCGACCAGCTGGCGCGAAGCCGGCGGGCTGTGGTGCTCTTCGTCGAACCCGACCTGCCAGACTCGCAATCGTTGCGCACCGGCCTGGCGCGCGTCAACCTGCAGCCAAGCCGCCTGAGTGTGCAGCCGCCACGGACGATCGTCGTGGACCTGTCGGGCCGCGAAGACGATATCCTGGCTCGCATGAAGCAGAAGACCCGCTACAACATCAACCTGGCCAGGCGCCATGGGGTGCTCGTGCACGCCGTTGACGACCCGCAGGCCTTCTACGCCCTCATGCAGGAGACGACCGCACGCGACGAGTTTGCCGCGCATGCGCCGGCGTACTACCGCGCGGCCTTCGAACTGTTCTCAGAGCACGATCGGGTCCAGTTGCTTTTCGCGGAGCACGCGGGGCGCCCGCTGGCGGCGCTCATGGTCTTCGCCACGGGCACAAGAGCGTGGTATTTCTACGGCGCGTCGAGCAGCGACTCGCGCCAGCAGATGGCCCCCTACCTCCTCCAATGGGAAGCGATGCGCTGGGCCCGGTCGCGGGGTTGCACAACTTACGACATGTGGGGCGTTCCCGACTTCGATCAGCCGGCCTTGGAGAGCGGCTTTACAACGCGAACGGACGGCTTGTGGGGCGTGTATCGCTTCAAGCGCGGGTTCGGCGGGCGCGTGGAGCGCACCGTCGGCACGTGGCAACGCGTCTACGCTCCCGCCCTCTTCCGGGCCATGATGTTCGCGCTCCGCCTGCGGCGCATGGAGGCCGTGTGATCCGCGCCACACTGGTGACCTCCGCGCAGCCATGGCACACCGCGGTCTGTTCTCTGCCTGCGGCGAACTTCATGCAAGCCTGGGAATGGGGAGAATTCAAGGCGCGCTACGGATGGCGCCCTGCGCGCTGGGCTTGGGTGGACGAGGTCTCCTCGGCACGGAGCCCTCTGGCGGCGGCCCAGGTACTCGAGCGCAGCCTGAGCCTTGGGCCGCTCACCTTTTCCGTCGTGTACGTGCCCAAAGGGCCGTTGCTGCGTTCGCTCGATGAGCCAAGCCTGGAACGGGTGCTGGCCGACTTGGAAACCCAGGCCCGCATCCGGCGGGCGATACAGGTCAAGATAGATCCGGACATACCCCAGGCTTCCCGCGACCCGCAGCAGGCACTTGAACGGACGCATGCCGAAGGCGAGCAATGTGCCGCCCTCCTCGCGCGGCGCGGCTGGCGCCCATCGCCTGCGCAGGTTCAGTTCCGCAGCACTGTCGTGCTCGACCTGGCGCCAGCCGAAGACGCCTTGCTTGCCGCGATGAAACACAAGACCCGCTACAACATCGGCCTGGCTGCGCGCAAGGGAGTTCGCGTGCGCCATGGCACCCCGGCCGACCTGCCCCTGCTGTACCGCATGTACGCAGCCACGGCTCACCGGGATGGGTTCATCATTCGCGATGAGGCTTACTACGATGCGGCCTGGGGCGCTTTCATGCGCGCCGGGTTGGCCCAGGCCTTCATCGCCGAGTCGCAAGGCCGTCCGATTGCCGCAATCATCGTCTTCACCTATGCCGGCCGCGCGTGTTACGTGTACGGCATGTCGCTGGACACCGACCGCGAGAAAATGCCCAATCATCTTCTCCAATGGGAAGCGATGCGCTGGGCGCGCGCCCAGGGATGCACAACCTACGACTTGTGGGGCGCGCCCGACATGCCCAATCCACAAGACCCGCTGTGGGGCGTCTACAACTTCAAGCAGGGATTTGGCGGCCGCTTCGTACGCCACCTGGGCGCCTGGGATTTCGCCCCGAACCGTGCGCTGTATTCTGCCTATGCGCTCATCCTTCCACGCGTCCTGGGTCTGATGCGGCTCGCGGCACGTGGCCGCATCCGGCGAACGGCAATGAGCGAGGACGGTCTGGGGGGGGATAGGTGAGGGGCGCGCCTCTCACCATGGTGTGGCCGCATGCGACGGGAAAACTGCATTCCGTGGACACCCGCGCGCGCGGGTGGTGCTCTGGAGGCGCCCCCTTGCGGTTACTTCCCATTTTGGGTAAGGATGCCCAGCGCCGAATGCTCGTCTCTACCGGTCTTGTCAAAGGGGCCGAGGCCATCGAAACCCGGAGAGTCAT
>Ga0315288_10004030_pt1 | contig 18701 bp, 21 predicted proteins | sample YL17G11_20_MG_FD_203454 | JGI IMG/M metagenome (GOLD analysis project Ga0315288, IMG submission 203454) | Sediment microbial communities from Yellowstone Lake, YNP, Wyoming, USA - YL17G11_20 | ecosystem: Environmental > Aquatic > Freshwater > Lake > Sediment | place: USA: Wyoming | collected... | reverse complement strand
GTCGGCCTCGTATCCCCGCTGTAGACCACCTTCCTGCCCGGCCTCGGCGGGTCGACGACCTCGGATGATCGGACAACTCTTCCGCTCAGCTCGACGTCTTCTCCACCCTGAAGCCTCTTCCAGAGGACACCCTTGGGGACACCGAGGCTCCTCGCCCGATCAGGGTGGAACCGGCCTGGCCTAGGGTACTCGACGAGGGCGTAGGACCAGGCCTCCACCTCGTGGTCCGCCTTCACGGCCTCAATCCTGTACTCAGTTGAGTCGTGGACGATACCCGGCTTTTGGATCTCGTAGACGGTGACCGGGAAGCCTGGTCCGCCGAGGGTTGACGTGAACGCCTGGATGTAGGCGGTAGTGCCGACGGGGCCGTAGACTTCGAGGGGCGCCTCCCTCCTCTGGAGTGTCATGCTCTGCAGTAGCCCCGGAATACCGAGGACGTGGTCGCCGTGCAGGTGGGAGACGAGTATCCTGGTCGGCCTGGTGAATCCGATGTGGGCGGCGACCATCTGCCTCTGAGTCCCCTCGCCGCAGTCGAGGAGGATAACCTCGCGGCCTCTGACGAGGGCGACTGAGGAAGACCCCCTCTCTGGCGTAGGCATGCTCCCGCTCGTCCCGAGGAAGACCACCTTCATCGCCTAGTCCCCCGTCGATAGATGAATAGAATGGTGATGTGATTAAAAACGTCTACCAGCGGCCATGCCCTCTAGGTAGGAGGACAGACGACAGACAAACTACAGTAGAGAAAATTGAGAGCTTCCACGTTCACCGCTCGGTGAACTGGAGGACGCCGTCCGAGATGGTCAGCTCGTACATCTGGTTTGGGTAGGGCTTCAGCCTGAAGGACTCTAGCTCCTCAGAGGTCAGGATGAGGGTGAGCTTCTGCTGCTCATAATCTGTCGATGTAGCTCCTGGCATGATGTTCTGGAAGCCCTTCGTTATCTGAACCACCATCTGGCCGATCTCCTCGGGGACCTCAGGGTTGCTCATCATCACCATCGGCGGCTTCTGGCGGACCTCGACGAAGTCTATCTGGAAGCACTCCCTGCCCTCAGGGTCCTTCACCGATCTCACGGACTGGACCTTGAGCCTGATCCTTGAGCTGATCATCGTCTTCGACTATGAAGGGAGCAGCTCGGGGAAATAGGTATCGGTGCCCATCACAGGCTTCTCAGGAGCTCGGCGACCACGCCCGCCACCGAGACCTTGCTGAATGGGGTCTCGACGCTGTCCGAGGCCACTATGAGGTCGGCTCCCGCATCCCTAATCTTCTCCTCTGCGCCGCCCATGAAGAGGGCGTGGGTGCACGCCGCAGCGACCTTCACGGCGCCCTGGACCTTGAGCGCCTTGACAGCCTTCGCCATGGTGCCGCCGCTGCTGATTACGTCGTCGAAGACCACGGCCTTCCGGCCCATAACCTCCACGTCCTTGACAAACATCGTGGTCTCACCTGTCCTGAGGTCCCTGTTCTTCTCGAAGAAGGCGAAGCCTCCCCCCATCACCTCGCTCGCCGCGCTCACGATGTCCCTGCGCCCCTCGTCCGGTGACAGGCTGTAAGCCCCGTCGAAACCGTTCTCCTTGAGGTACTTGGCGATGACTGGTATGGCCGACAGGGTGTGAACCTTCACCCGGTGGTTGGGCTGAAGCTTCCTCAGGGACTCCTCGCTGTGCAGGTCCACGACCAGGAGGTCGTCCACGCCGGAGTCCTCTAGGAGCCCTAGGACGATGTCGAAGCTGAGAGCCTCGCCATCGAGGAACCTCTTATCCTGACGCATGTAGGCCAAGTAGGGGACGCAGGCCATGATGTGCCTCGCTCCGAAGTCCCTAGCCGTCCTAGCCATTACGAGGAGCTGCATGAGGCGTGTATCGGGGTTCGGTGCCGTCGTCTGGACAAGCACAACGGTCTCCCCGGCCACCGATGAGTTGAGCTTTATGTAGCTCTCCCCGTCTGGGAAGAGCCTGTGGCTGACGGGCTCCGGCTCGAGGCAAAGCTCCAGGGCTATCTTCTTGCCCAGCTCCGTGGACGCTGGCCCAGGAATGATTATCATACAACGTTATTTTCGTTGAACACCTAGATAAGGGTGGGCTCAAAAATGGTCACGTAGAGGAGCAAGGTACCGGCTGCCACCACGGCTGCGAGCCACACCCTCCAGTTCCACTTAAAGATCTTGAGGCCATCGAACATACCAAAGGGGATGAGGTTGAATAGGGCCAATGTCGAGTTGATGATCATCCCGTAGTCGCAAAGCAGGAAGAGGTAGACATTATCGGTAGCCACCGCCGCCACGTGGGCGACGAAGTAGATTAACGCCTGGGCGATGTTTACAGCGGGACCGGCGATGGATATCCTGCCATAGTCAGACCAGTTCAGCACCCCAGCTATCATCACAGCGCCCGGGGCGACTATCATCAGCGGGAATATCGAGGTCTGGAAGAGAAAGAAAGACAGGAGGGTCAGCATGAGGCCGAGGCTGCTCAGCCTGAACTCGGCCCATAGCCCGGCTCTCTGGGCGGCGAACTTATGAGCGATCTCGTGGAGTATGAAGGCGAGGGTGAGGACGGTCACCGCCCCGACGACTAGGAGCGGATCCATGGAGAGGTAGTCCCAGAGCCTGAGGAGTGGGACGAACATTATCACCGCGAGACCCACGGCGAGGTCCCTAAGTTCGCGCCTGCTGAACCAGTATGGTCTGGCGTAGCTTGAGGCCGTGTACTGACCTTGGAAGCTGCCCGAAGGGGTGTAGCTGCCGATCTGGACCGGTGCCTCTCTCGGGCCGGCGTACGCGCCGGTGCAATTGTGGAACTCCGGTAACCTATGCTGATCGCAGAAGTAGCCTCCGCAGTACTTGCACCTGAAGGGCATATAGGTCTCAACGCCACACCTGTCGCACTTGACCATCCTAACGTTCTTCCTCCGCTCATACCCACAGCGACAGTAATAATAGTTTCTCATCGCGCCGATGGCTCAGTCAGCTACCCCGGGGAGGTGAGCCGTTTTTAAGAACCGGCTGCTAGCAATATCTGGTCGGGTTGAGGATCAAGGCGGTCATACTGGACTTCGGGGGAACTCTAGCCGACGGCGACCTCGAATGGGACCCGTATCACGAGGAGCTCAGGTCATATCTAGCCGGCCTGGGGCATGATGTCGAAATGGCCGACCTCAAGAGGGCTATCAGAGGCGCCTTGGGCGACCTCGAGAGGGTGCGGTCTAAGGGGGAGGAGCGCACCTTCGAGGAGGTCTACGCAGACATGCTCTCGAGGCTCAGCGTCCAGCCGAGGGACGAGGACCTGGAGGCGATCCATGGCATATTCAAGAGGCACTACGTCAACAGCTTCTACCCCTGCACGGAGCGAGGCCTCGAGGAGCTGTCAGCTAGGTACAAGGTCGCCCTCCTCTCCAACACTATGAGCGACCAGCCCAGGGTCTGCCTCACCGAGAAGAGGCTCGACAAATACTTCGCCCTCATAATCTGCTCCAGAGACCTAGGGGTGAGGAAGCCGAACCCGAGGATATTCAGGCACGTGCTCAGGGAGCTCGGCGTCGAGCCAGAGGAGGCCGTACACGTCGGCGACAACATCGAGGCGGACATGGAGGGCGCTGAGGGCGTAGGCATAACGCCCATCTGGATAAGGAACTCCGACTCGCCGCCATGGCACGGCTACGCCGTTAACAGTATCTGCGATCTGCCCGAACTTCTTAGGAAAATTGAGAACAGCTAGACAAAGAAATGGAAAAAGGGCTGTCAGCTCATCGCCCGTCTCACTGCCTCGACTATCTTCTCCTTCGACGGGAGGAGATGCCTCTCCAATGACGGGTTGTATGGGAGGGGCACGTTGGGTGTTGCCACCCTCACCACCGGGGCCTCAAGGCAGCTGAGCGCCTTCTCGGCTACCAGAGCCACGACCTCGGCGCTGAAGCCGCAGAACCTGTAATCCTCGTCGACCACGACGAGCCTGCCCGTCTTCCTCACAGAGTCCAGGATGACTTCCTCGTCCAGCGGCACGAGGGTTCTGGGGTCTATCACCTCGACGCTCGCCTCCGATTTCAGCTCGTCGGCAGCCTTCACCGCCTCGTGGACCATGAGGCCCGTGGCGACGACGGTGACATCACTACCCTCCCTGACAAGGTTGGCGACGCCGAGGGGGACTGTGTAGGCCTCCTCGGGGACGTATCCCCTGAATGGGTAGAGGCGCCTGTGTTCCATGAAGACCTTGGGGCAGTCGTCCCTTATGCTGCTAATGAGGAGGCCTTTCGCATCGAAGGGAGTGCTGGGAACGACTACCTTGATGCCGGGCATGTGGGCGAAGAGGCCGTGGAGGGACTCGGAATGGGTGGCACCCGAGCTCGTGCCGGCGCCGGTGAGGACCCTGAGCGTCATGGGGACCTTAACCGCGCCGCCTGACATGTAGGTGCTCTTCGCCATCTGGTTCAGAATCTGGTCCATTGCGACGAGGCCGAAGTCGACGAGCATCAGTTCCACTATCGGCCTCATGCCCGCGATGGCGGCGCCCACGCCTGCGCCGATGAAGGCGGTCTCAGTGATGGGAGCATCCCTGACCCTCTCCTTTCCAAACCTCTCCTTCAGCCCCTTCGTCGCCACCCTCCAGCTGCTCGAGACGTTCTCCCCGAAGACTATGATGTCCGGGTCCCGCTCCATCTCCAGCACGTGTGCCTCGTTGAGGGCCTCGCCGAACGTTATCTCCCTCATATCCATCAGTCTCCCTCCGCGAAGACATCCGTGTATGCCTCGTTGAGCTTTGGCTCGGGGCTGGATAGGGCGTAGTCGATCGCCTTCTGCACGGCGGCGGCCTCCTCCTTCCTTACCTTTTCGTCGATCTTGGGGGTCAGGACGCCGTCTTTGGTGAGTTTGGTCTTGAATAGCTCTATGGGGCACCAAGTCCTCTCCTTCTCGTTAGCCTCTATGCGCCCCTCAAGGTTGCCCTCGAACTGGTGGACCTTGAACTCAAGGAGTGTGGGACCACCGCCTTCCCTGGCCCGCTTTATAGCCTCTCCCACCGCCTTGTAGACTTCGAGAACGTCCCAGCCGTCGTGCGTCGAGCCTGGCATCCCGTAGTTCGCGGCCCTCAGCGAGACCCTGTCGATGCTTAGCTGAGGGTAGTCTATCTCGTGGCCGAGCATCCTCTGTACCTCGGGGCTGCTATTCTCGCAGATGAAGACCATCGGCAGCTTCCAGCAGGCGGCTAGGTTCAGCGTCTCCTGAACGCCCCCCTGGTTCGAGCCCCCCTCGCCAAAGTAGGAGACGGAGACGCAGCCGTCAGCCCTGAGCTGGTCTGCGAGGGCGTAGCCTGCGGCCATCGGCACGCTCCCCCCTACGACGCCGTTGGCTCCGAGGGCGCCGACGCTCGGATCGAAGAGGTGGTACGGCCCCGCCTTACCCTTGTTGAAGCCCGTCGCCTTCCCGCAAAGCTCCGCCATCAGCCTGTTCAGGTCGCATCCCTTCGCTATCAGGTGGCCGAGGGGGCGGTGGGTGCTCCCTATCTGGTCGTCGGGTCCGAGGTGAGCAGACACCCCGGCGGCAACCGCCTCCTGCCCGGTGTAGAGGCCGAAGCGGGCGGGCATCTTCCCCTCCTTCGCCAGCCTCCTCACAGCGTTCTCGAAGACCCTGATCCTGATCATGACCCTGTAGAGGCCGAGAAGCCCAGCCTCGTCTAAGCTCAACTTGGACACCGCTCATGGATCGTCGGGTCGACCATTTAGGGTTAACGTCTAAACTAAGACAACCTTTACAAGGATGTGGTGGGTGAGGGAGAGATAGAGGAGTAGGGCGGCGGGGATGTGGATGGAGCTGCTCCGATACCTCAACCTCCCTGCCCTAGGCATGAACCTCAGGACCACGCCTGAGGCTTGTAAAGCCAGCATCAGGAGTAGGGCTGAGACGCTGACAATGTCGGATGGATCGTTCAGGTCCGCCCTCCCGTTGGCGTGGAGGAGCACCGGCACGAGGGCAACGAGACCAAAAATGTTGTGGACGTTGAGGAACTTTTCCTGCCTCCTGGGAGAAGCCCTTACTGCGAACGAATAGACAGCTGCTCCGATCACTGCGGCAAGGCCGATCCAGCCCATGAGATCTACTCCCGCTGACGGAAGCTGAAGTGAAACAGAGGCAAACGGTGTCAAGACCCATTCTCCATACGCGTATTGATAATCTAGGGGAGACGAGGATATTAAGGCAGTTATGCCCTACCGAGTGGCCTCGGGGAAGATTTTCTCCATGATGCTAAGGTATGGCTCACTGTCGTCGAAGAACACGAAGTTATGCTCGGATAGCATGAGCTGATACGAGCCCTCTGAAGCCGCCGGGGTCACGTCATCCAGCTGTGGAACAAGGTACGGGGTCTTGAGGGAGGCGTATTGCGCCAGCTCCCGGTACCTCGCTATCCAGCCTTCCATCTCCTCGGTCGGCACTCCGTCGCTGCCGACGAACTCCGCCCTCGACGCCAGGAGGCCCTGATGCTTGGCGTCCTGCAGCGAGTTCATGACGTACCTCAGGTCTGAGATGGCTGAGGCGGCTCTCACCTCGTCCAGGAGCTGGGCCGCCTAGGCGCTCTCCTGCTGGCTCAGGCACCTGTCAAGCCGGTCTAATGCGAAGCCGTCTATGGTGTCCGGGAATCTGCGGGTCAGGTTGATCATCCCCTCCCTAAGGTAGTTATACCATGAGCGTTGGGGGTCGAGGAACATGAGATCAAGAGGCGTTCCCATGCCCTCGTCCAGGACGCTGTCCTGCCACCTGCCAGAGTGGTCTCGGTGGCACTCCGTAAGGTCGACGTAGAGGAGGTTTCTGAAGCCTTTCTCCTTGAAGCGTCTGAGGTAATCTGTGAACCCTTCGTCGGTCCAGCCGTCGGTGAACTCGAAGTAGAGCCCCCACGCCTTGAACGGCTGGAAACAGTAGTTCCATTTTAGAATTCTCAGGTTCCCACCATCTTCGTAAGAGAGGATCCTCCCGAGGGTATGGTTGAACTCATCCGCGTGTGTTATGAAGAAAATCGTCTTGAGGTCTGGCTGGGGCGCCTCGGGTCTCATCGGGTTTTCCACAGGGGTTTCATCGATGCGTTCAGCTGCTAAAATGCCCGGGCTGATGAATAGAAGTAGGATGACGAGTGAGCCCAGCTTCTGGTATAAATACACAGTGTCACTTTGAAGTTGATGCCATTATAACATTTTTACTCGTTAAAATAGGTCAGGAAGGATGGTCTGGTGCTCAGGGGGGTTGTTTGAGCCTACGGGCCTCCTTCACGCCGAGATCGAAAGCCTTGAGGTTTGCTCCTATCGTCCTCTCCGGGACGTTCCTCCTGATGGCCTCCTTCAGGGCTTCCTCTTCAAGTGGGAAGCCTTCCAGGCCTGAAGCTGCCCCGAGGAGCACCATGTTCTCCGTCCTCGGGTTACCCGACTCCTCCGCCAGCCTGTTCGCCTCGACCGCGATGATATTACTCGTCACCTTGCCTAGGTTCCCGATGAGCTGCTCTAGGGTTACGTATGGGAGGTTCTCCCTTCTCCTCTGAACCAACATGCCGGTCTCCGTGACGGGGTGCATGATCCTGCTGTTCATCACGACGTATCCGCCGTCCTTCAGGTACTCGACGTACCTCAGCGCCTCCATCGCCTCCATGGCTATGATGAGGTCGGCGGAGCCGTATGGGATCAGAGGTGAGTGGGAGCCCCCTATCCTGACGTGGGCGGAGATGGAGCCGCTCCTCTGGGAGAGGCCGTGCTGGGCGCCGACGACGACGTCCAGCCCCTTCCTCGTGCACGCCTCCCCCATCACGGCGGAGAGGAGCATCAATCCCTGGCCGCCGACGCCTGCAAGCAGGATGTCGTAGTTCTTCATCTTCATGCACCTCCAGTCGAGTGGATGGCGTTAAGCGGGCAGAGCTTGGCGCAGACCATGCAGCCGTCGCACAGGTCGTCCTGGATCGAGGTGTGCCTGTTGCCCATGTCAAGCTGTATGGCCGGGCAGTAGAAGTCCCTGACGCAGGCGTAGACCGTCTTGCAGGTCTCATCGTTGACCTTGTTGGGAATTATGGGTACGCCCTGGCTCCGCTTCTTTCTGTCGTTGTAGAGGGCGCACGGCCCCTTGGAGATGACGACGCTGGGTCCCTCCTTGCTCAGCGCGTCCTTGATGACGTCCACATTGGGCTTGGGGTCGTAGGCGTTGATGGCGACGACGTTCTTTACCCCTATCCCCTTGACGACTGCCTCGATGTCGATCTCCACCACGGGGTTCGGCCCGAAGTCCGATCCGGGGTTCGGCTGCTGCCCGGTCATCGCCGTGACGTTGTTGTCGAGGATGAAGAGGGTGTAGTTGTGCTTGTTGTGGACGGCGTTGACGAGTCCCGGCAGGGCGGCGTGGAAGAATGTAGAGTCCCCGACGAAAGCCACAACCCTGTCCTTCAGGACGTGCTGCATTCCTCCGCTTACGCCGAGGGAGGCGCCCATGCAGAGGAGGGAGTCGGTGAGGCTGTAGGGCTCCAATAGGAGCATCGAGTAGCAGCCGATATCGTTGTTTATGACGAAGTCAGTCCGTTTCAGGGCCTGCTGGACGGCCCAGAGGGTCGCCCTGTGCGGGCAGCCCGGACAGAACGTCGGCGGCCTGTTGGGCAGTATCCGCTTCAGCTCCTGCGCTCTGCTCAGGAATTTACCGTAATCGGGCGCATTTACTCCGAATGCCTTCGCGAGGCCCTCGGCGACGACGGGGATGTTGTACTCGCCGACGTAGCTGAAGTGGCCAGACTCCTTGCCTAGGACCTCTACGGCTGGGTTGGCGTCCTTCGCAATCGCCTTGATCTCCCTCTCCATGTAGGGCATCAGCTCCTCGACCACTACGACCTTCTTGACCCTCTTCAGGAACGAGGAGACGAGCCCCCTGGGGATGGGGTGGGTTGTGCCCAGCTTCAGCACGTGGGGCTTGACGCCGAGGAGTTCGATGGCGTCGAGGACGTGGAGGTAGGAGACGCCGTTGGTCACTATGCCGACATCTCCCTCACCCTCCACGAGCCTGTTGAAGGGGCTCTCCTCGAACTCGACGCCGATCTTCCCCAGCTTCTCAATGGCCTCGCCCTTCAGGCGCCTCGCCGTATCGCTAAGTGTATAGTACTTCGCCCCTACGTCCTTCCAACTCCTCCTCTCGAAGGGCGTCCTCTTCACTGTGCCGATCTCGACAGCGGCGTACTGGTGGTTCACCCGCGTCGTCGTCCTGATCAGAACCATGGTCTTGTAGCGCTCGGAGAGTTCGAAGGCGTACTTGACCATCTCGTAGGACTCCTGGGGCGTGGAGGGCTCCAGCATGGGGACGTGGCCTGTGGGGGCGAAGAATCTGCCGTCCTGCTCGCTCTGGCTCGAGTGGGCGTGGGGGTCGTCCGCGACTACGATGACGAGGCCGCCGTTTACGCCGGTGTAGCCGAGGGTGTAGAAGACGTCGCTCGCGACGTTTAGGCCAACACTCTTCATCGATGTGAAAGCCCTGACCCCGGCCATGGAGGCTCCCGCGGCGGTCTCAAGGGCGACCTTCTCGTTGGCGGAGACCTCCATCTTCAGGTCGCCGTATTTCCCGGCGAGGAGGTATGCGGAGTCGAGTATCTCGCTGGTCGGCGAGCCCGGGTAGAAGGCCGCCACCTTGACGTCGGCCTCGAGGACAGCCCTGGCGATCGCCTCGTTCGCCAGGAGGAAGGCGGTCTTCGGCTCCGGGTCGGCTATAGCCTGAAAAGACATGTGATCCTGAGGGGAAGAGGGATTGATAAACCTTCTTTGAGCTCGAGATCAGGAAAACAGAAAAATAAAATGGATCGTTGAGATTTTCATCCGACACAGAACGGAAGCATATATTGCCGATAAATTGTGTTTGGCGGGCCCGGAGGGATTTGAACCCACGATCTCCGGCTTAGAAGGCTTGCACGCCGGCGTCGAGGTCGGCGACCGGCTAGGTGCCTTGTCCTGACTTGGCCACGGGCCCCCCCAAGGAATTGAGGTGTCCGCCTTTTAAGAGTTTCAGACCTGATCGCTGGCCTCATGCGCCTACGATTAGGAGCTTCTCGTACCACCCCTTGCCCGGCTGCTACTGGGGCTCCGGGGGCTCATCCTTGCCGTCTATCTCGGAGACCTCGAGCCTCCTGAAGAGACTTCGGAGCTGGCGCCTCATAGCCGTCCTGTCGTGGTTTAGGCCGAGGTAGTCGGCGAAGTCGGGGGTCGTAGTTATGAGCCTGGTCCTCCCCTGCTTCTGCCTTTTAATCAGCCCCATGTTCTCGAGAGCCCTGAGGTGGCTGTATGCCTGACTCCCCCTGGCGATGACGACGTCCTTCTGCTCGATGGGCTGGTTGTAGGCGACGTAGCTCAGGGTCTTAAGGGGCCCGGCCGTCAGCAGCGGCTTCATTGAGACCTTCGTCGCCTGCTTCGTGTACTCTGGCTTCAGTTGGAGGACGACCCTGTCCTCTGGGAGCGCCTTAATCTCGAGGGGGCTCCCCGCGTGCTCGTAGCGCTCCACGAGCATGGCGATGAGGCCGCTCACCTCCTGCTCGTTCTGGAGCTTCAGGTGGGCGCAGAGGGTGGTCAGGCTGATGGGCCGGCCTGAGGCGTAGAGGATCGCCTCGAGCTTGGCGAGCCGCTCAGTCTTCTTGCCGTCCATGTCTCCCCCTCAGACTTATACGACTTCGCCTCGAATCCTAATAACTCCACCGGATGAAGGGTAGGCTGGTGTTAAACGTCTGCCGCTATGTCGCGGCGGAAGAACAGCGCCCCCTCGACCTTGGAGACCTCGGAATAGACCCTCTCCCTGGCCTCGGCCACCGTCTCCGCCTTAGCCAGGAGCGCGACTGCCCTGCTCCCCGTCGTCTTTATCTCCCCCGAGTCCTCGTAGACGGAGGCGTAGTACAGCTCGGAGTCTTTTAGATTACCTATCTTGATGGGCTTGTCCTTCTTGGGTGCGTCTGGGTAACCCTCTGGGACAACGTAGACGCACACCGTCGCCTCCTTGCTGAACGAGGGTTTCCTGAGCCTGCCCTCGACTACGCTGAAGCCTATGTCGACGAGGGAGCCCCTGAAGAGGGAGAGAACGTTGATTGCCTCCGGGTCGCCGAGCCGGCTGTTGTACTCTATGAGGTAGACGCCCTTCTCTGTTTTCATGAATCCGCCGTAGAGGAAGCCGCGGTACTCGTCCACTGTCTGAGCCAAGGCCTTGACGGTCCTCTTCATTATCTCGACTCCCTCGTCGACGGCCGAGGCTGGGAGGTCCGGGAGCCCGTGGTCCGGGCAGCTGAAGCTCCCCATGCTCCCCGTGTTGGGGCCCCTGTCGCCGTCGTAAGCCCTCTTAAAGTCACGGACCAGTGGCATCACTTCGACGCGGGTACCGTCCACGAACGCCTGGAGGGTGAACTCCCTCCCCTTGAGCTTCTCCTCTAGAAGGACGAGGCCGTTGTTCCCGATCATCTCAAAGGCGTACCTTTCGACCTCCTCGGCCGAGTGGAGGTGTTCGCCGGTGAGCTTGACGCCCTTCCCGCCGGTGAGGACATCGGGCTTGACGGCGACATCCGGGTGCTCATTTAGGAAGGAGCGGACCTCGGAGAGGTTCCGGCATATCTTGAACTCCGGGTTCCCGGGGATGCCGTTCTCCTCGAGGACGATGCGCGCCCATGACTTGCTCCACTCCAGGCGTGCGAGGTTCCTCATGGGACCGACGACGGGGACTCCGAGTCCGTTGAGGTGGTCGGCGATCCCGGCAGCCAGAGGGGCCTCTGGGCCGATGAAGGCGATGTCGACGCCCCTGAACCTGTCGTAGTCGGAGGGCTTGTCGATGTCGATGATCTCCACCCTCCTGGAGAGGTGGGCTATCCCGGGATTCCTCTTGGACATCGCCGCCCAGAGCTCGATATCGTCCTGTGCCAGCTTCTTGGCGATAGCGTGTTCGCGCGCACCGTTGCCAACGACGAGGACTCTCAACACGACACCTCGGGGGTTCGATGAGATGATGGGTGTTTTAGGAGAAAAGGGTTTCAGCGGGGCTTGGTTACCTCGCGGAGGGTCTTCACGAACGCCTCAGCCTCCTCCTCGGTGTTGTAGAGGTGTGGACTTATGCGGAGACCCCCGATTCGGGGGCTGACGACGACCCCGCGCTGGTAGAGCCCCTCCCCGACGGCCTTGAAGTCTGGGACCTTGACGTTCAGGTAGATCCTCTTCTCCTCCTCCTTCGGTGTCTGGAGACTGAACCTGTGCTTGGTGAGGAGCTCCACGAGCCTGTTGTCGACGTCCCTGACCTGGCGCTCCACGCTCCTCCTCCCGTGGGAGAGGAGGACGCGCATCGAGTTCTCGACGGCGACGTAGGCCGCCTCTGATCGGGGGTAGATCTCAAGCCTCCCGACGCCTTTTCTGGGCTTGTAGTCGTAGAGGGTGAAGGCGTCCTCCGTGTTGACTCGGTTCTCCTCCGGCGTTATGGTCTGGCCGCCGACGTATGCAGGCTGGTACTCGTCCATGAGCCTCTTCGCGATGTAGAGGAAGCCCGCGGACTGGTTGTATGGGCCGCCCAGGAGCCACTTGTAGGTGCTCACCGTGAGGAAGTCGACACCCCACTTCGGGGCATCCCAGACCAGGCTGCCAACCGACTGGGTGGCGTCGACGACGAGCTTGGCGCCGTGGTGGCGGCATGTCTCAGAGATCGCCTTCAGGTCGAGGAGGAAGCCGTTGAACCAGCTCGGCTGGTCGACCATGACGGCGACTGTCTTGTCGTTCACGGCTTTCTCGAACTGCTCTGGAGTCACCACGCCCCTCCTGTTGCGGATGAACTTGACCTTGGCGCCTCGTTCGCGCTGCTTCAGGGCGGCGACGGCGCACATGGGGAAGGCGAGGTTGGTGGTGACTATGTTTGTCCCCCTCCTGAAGGGGAGCATCGAGAGGGCGGTGTTGACGCCCGTCGATGCGTTGGGGACGAAGCAGACCTCCTCCGCCGAGGCTCCTACGAACTCTGCGAATAGCCTCTTGCTGTTCATCCTCCTCTCCGTCCACCTCTCAGCGCCGCTCCGCCAGTCACCCTTACCGCGGAACCGGTCGGTCATGTCCCTGACGTACTCCTCCATCACGGCGAGGGTCGAGGCGGGACACGCCCCCATGACGGCTGTGTCGAAGTAGATCTTCCCCTTCGTCAGGGGGAACTCATCCTTGAGCTTGAGAACCATGTATACAGCTACTTGTTATAAGGCGAAAAAACTTTCCAAAGGGTTGAACCTGCCCACGTTTTAAATTTGGTTGGAGCTAGTCAGTATTCAGTGATTCGCGTGCCTAGAAAACTGGAGATCGACGATCTCGGCAAGTTCGTCATGGCTTCTAATCCTCAGCTGTCGCCTGATGGGGAGAGCCTCGTCTACGTGGTGACTAGAGTCGAGGGGGACGCGTATGTCTCCACGCTCTACCTGGTCGACCCGAAAGACGGCTCCCATAGGAGGTTCTGGGAGAACGCCCGGAATCCTGTCTGGAGCCCTGACGGGAGCCAGCTTCTCTTCGTCTCCACGAGGGGGATGAAGGAGGGGGAGAAGGGCGCAGGTGTCTGGGTTTCGACCCTCTGCGGCGAGCCGAGGCTGATCTGCAAGGTGCCTGGGGGAGCGGAGCAGCCCCTCTGGAGCGGCGACGGCTCCAAGATCTACTTCCTGAGCTACGTCGGCGAGGAGCCGAAGGATGTCAGGGTGATCGACGGCATTCCCTTCTGGTTCGACGCCGTCGGCTGGACCCACTACAGGAGGAAGCACCTGCACGTCGTCGATGTCGTCTCCAGCGTGGTCAGGCAGGTCACGGAGTGGGAGGGCGACATCGTTTGCCACGCTCCTTCAAACAGTGGTGAGAAGGTGGCCTACGCGATCTCCCAGACGGAGCTCCAGCCAAGGGAGACCGACATCTACGTCCTCGACCTGAAAAAAGGCAACTGCACGAAGATACTGGAGAAGTACACCGTCGCCAGCTTAGCATGGTCACGTGACGACGAGCTCATCGCCTTCACGGGCAACGACCTCAGCCGTGGCTATCCGACCCACACCACCGTCTGGGTGATTCCGCCTATGGGCGGTGAGCCCACCGACCTCACAGGGAAGCTTGACAGGGGCAGCGGACGCGCCGTCTACAACGGCTTCAGGAGCCCCTTCGCCGGTCCACCTAACCCTGTCTGGGACGACGGCAGGATCTACTTCCCCGTCTCCGACGGGGGCAGATACAACCTGCACAGGGTCAACCCGGAGGATGGCGAAATCGAGCCCGTCCTGACAGGCGACTTCACAGTCGAGGAGTTTTCCGTGAGGAACGGCGTCGTAGCCTACACGAGGACTAGGATCGCGGAGCCGATGGAGGTCTGGATCCGGAGGGACAAGGGTGAGACGAAGATCACGCGACTCACAGATGCTGCCCTCGCCGAGGCGCCGTTGATCGACGGTGAGCACTTCGCCTTCGAGGCGAGCGATGGAGCCACGATCGAGGGCTGGCTCCTGAAGCCCTATGGCTGGAGGAAGGGCCGGATCTATCCCGCCATCTTCGACATCCATGGAGGGCCGAGGAGCAAGTTCGGCTACGCCCCCATGCTCGATCACCAGGTCTGGGCCGCGGAGGGCTACGCCGTCGTCTACGCCAACATCCGTGGCAGCGACGGCTACGACCAGGAGTTCGCCGACATCCGGTTCAGGTACGGGACGCGAGACTACCAGGACTTCATGGAGATGGTCGACCATGTCCTGAAGGTCTTTCCCTGGATCGACGACGAGAGGATCGCCGTCACAGGCCTCAGCTACGGGGGCTTCATGACGAACTGGGTCATCAGCCACACGGGACGATTCAGGTGCGCCATAAGCCAGAACAGCATATGCAGCTGGCAGAGCTTCTTCGGCACCAGCGACATCGGCTTCCACTTCTGCCCGGACCAGATAGGGGGCGACCCGTGGAGCAACCCTGTCGCCTACGCCGAGAAGTCGCCGATAACATACGCCAAGAACGTGACGACGCCGACCATGTTCATCCACAGCCTCAACGACTACCGGTGCTGGATCGACCAGAGCATCCAGATGTACACGGCCCTCAGGTACCTGGGGAAGAGGGTGAAGCTCGTCCTATACATGGAGGGGAGCCACAGCTTCAGGAGCCTCGCCCGCCCGGAGATCAGGAAGCGCAGGCTACGCGACACGGTGGAGTGGTTTAACCAACATATGAAGTAGTCCCATTTTTATCCTCCGAGCCTCCTTCTTGCTCCGTGGTCACCAGAGGGAGCTACTGCCTCTGCGTCAGGGTTAAGGAAGAGGCAGAGATCAGGGTCGGCGCCATCGGCACCCTAAGCTTCCCCAGAGGGCTTTACATCTACGTCGGCTCGGCCATGAACAACCTAAAACCGAGGCTTGCTAGGCATCTGAGGACGAGCAGGGGCGAGGGAAGAGTCATCAAATGGCATATCGACTACCTCCTAAACCACCCAGCCGTGAAGATCGAGAACATATACGCGGTGGAAGGGGCAGCGAAGAAGGAGTGCGAGATAGCTGCCAAGGTCGCGGAGATGGGCGAGCCTGTCCCTCGGTTCGGGTCCAGCGACTGCCGCTGCCGCAGCCACCTCTACAGGGTGGAGGACTGCAGATTCCTGGAAAAAATAGGTTTAAAGAAAAGGGATATCGGGGAGCTACTCACTTCTTCGCCAGTTCAGCTATGATTGGGATGGCTAGCTCCGCGTTGGTGACGCATGTGTTGAAGGCGAGTAGCGCCGCCGCCTCGATCTGCTTCTTCGGTATCCCCGCCTTCAAGGCGACGCCGACGAAATGGCGGAGCGCCACGGGGTCGCGGGTCGTCGAGTAGATCCCTATCAGGATGAGGAGCCTCGTCTTCTCGTCGAGGCTTCCATGGGCGCCGATGGCCTGGCTCATCTTCTGGTAGGCGTCCGACACGCCTGGGCACTCTTCGCAGAATATCTCCCACACGCTCTTCTCAGGCATCTTGGGTCGACTATGTTTGCTCCCTCAGCGTATTTAGCCTCTCGTGGGACCACTTCACTTTAATAGTTAGTTTCACTGAATGAGAGTAAGGGCTCCGGTGCCGAGATGGGGGCGAAAGGATCTACCGAGGAGTTCATGCGTGACATAGACGCCGTCGTCTCCAAGATTCTTGAGAAACTTGATCCCTCCCATCATCAGAAGATCCGGAAGCTGCGCGATGACCTTGAGGTACTGCACCGCGAGAACAGGGTCAAGATCAACCACTCTGTGATGGAGCTCGTCTGCGCCGCGCACCTGATAAAGACCGGCTTCGAGGTGAGGCTTGAGACCGCCGTCGACAGCGTGAGCACGGACATCCACGCCGAGAAGGGGCTTGGAAGCCTCATGGTCGAGGTGGAGACCGGCTTCGTGTCGCCGGAGAACGCGTTAGACCCCCTCGTCTACCTCAGGGCCCGCACCGCTAGCAAGATCACCCGGTACAGCGGCTACGCAAGCAAGTTCGTCCTCGCCACGCCGCCCTACTACATCCTCCAGATCCCGCCGAGCCTCACCAAGCCGCCGAGGTTCCGCACCGAGGAGGAGTGCAAATCAATCAAGGCGCTCTGCGACCTCTACTACCACAACCCGCCTGTGAGCGTGGAAGAGATAAGGAACGCGAGGCTCCACGCAGTCTACGTCGTAGACGTCGACGACACCTCGGTCAGGGAGTGGGAGGTCAACGAGTACATGGGGAAGGCCGCCCTCTGGGGCACCTAGCCCAGAAAGGTTTAAACCCCGCTCCCTTTCCTAAGAGGGGAGGGCTCAGAAGTGAATTTCTCGAGCGTCGTCTTCGCACTCGGCGTAGCCATGGCATGTGTAGGGGCCCTCTTGGTCTACCTCAGCCTCAAGGAGGATACAGAAGAGATCAGGCGCCGCCTATCAAGGCTACCGCTCGGATGGAGGCTCCGGGAAGCCCCCAATATTGGGCAGAGGTTCATCCTCATCGGGGTCACCATGATAATGGTGGCCATCCTCTTCATTGCGATGGCGTCATGGCAATCGAGGCTCATCGGAGGATAAGATAATGGCTGAGAGTAGACGCTGCTCAGTATGCGGACGCGATGACGCCGACATCCTGTGCTCAAAGTGTGGGTGCATCGTCTGCGAGGACTGCTACAACGAGCAGGAAGATGCCTGCGTGAGGTGCTCGCCGGTGGTTAAAAGATCTATGTCGGTCAGGAGGATCAGGATGCTGCCGATGGGCCTCGTCATGATGCTGCTCGGCCTGAGCATCGCAGCCTCAGGTCTCGTCGCCGGCGCCGCGGGCGATGAGGGAGTTATGGTTGTCTTCCCCTTCATCACAGGCAACGTGAGCGGATGGGTCGCCGGCCTCTACAGCTTCATCTTCTTCGCCGTCGTCGTCTCCGCCTCGATACTGCCCTGGTATATTCACACGAGGGTGGAGGCGGCCTACGACGGGGACGACGACCTGATCACGCTCCAGGAGAGTAAGATGCCCGGGGGTGAGGGGTACGAGTCAGTCGAGTATATGATCACCACCGAGCTGCCCAAGAGGCTTCAGAAGACCGTGACCATCGAGTCGGATGAGGAGACCATCTACCTCAAGAGTAGCGCCGACGCGGGTTTCAACCGTAGCTATCCTATACCCGAGGGCTTTGACCTCGAGGGGATCGACTACGACTACGAGGAAGGGTACCTCGTCCTGAAGCTCCGCCTCGTGAAGGTCGGCTAGAAGTCTTTTAACGTGTAAACTCATCAACACCAGTGATATCAAATGCCTCGGGTTTTGGACCTTGGTAAACGCTCCGGTAAGCTCAGTGGAGTCACCATGATCGTGGGCGACGGCCTCTGCAGCAACATTTACGTCGTCGGCATGGGGAAGGCGACCGTGATCGACACGGGCGTCGGCAACTCCGTGAACCCGGTCTGGCCCCAGCTGGAATCGATAGGGGTTCAGCCGGTCAACGTGGATAAGGTCGTCCTGACCCACGCCCACCACGACCACGCGATGGGCGTCTACCTCATACTGGAGAGGGCTAACCCGAAGGTCTACGTCCACACGAAGGATACGGAGTACATCGCCTCGAGCCTCGACGATAGACTCGTCAAGGTCGAGGAGGGGGACGTCATAGAGACCGAGCTCTGGCCCCTCGAGGTGATCTGGACGCCGGGCCACACGGAGGGCGGTATATCACTCTATGCTAGGGAGCAGCGCATCCTCTTCTCGGGGGACACAGTCTTCCCAGACGGCTACTACGGGAGGACAGACGGGGAGTCGGGCAGCCTCGAGCAACTTCTGGAGTCGCTGAGGAGGCTCACGGAGCTGAGTATCGACGTGATACTCGCAGGCCACGGTATGCCTGTGCTGAGGGGAGCCGAGGATAACATAAGGCAGGCGTACAGGGATGCCTCCCGCTGGAGCTAAACATCTTAAACCAGCGACGCTCCACTGTATCCTGACTCTTCATGGTTGAGAAGAACCTCGATTTTAGGAGCGACACAGTGACCTGGCCCACCCCCGAGATGAGGGAGGCGGCCGCAAAGGCGAAGCTCGGGGATGACGTCTATGGGGAGGACCCGACAGTCAACGAGCTTGAGCGCCTAGCCGCGGAGATGCTGGGAAAGGAGGCGGGTCTATTCGTCACCAGCGGCACCATGGGGAACGCCACCTCGGTCCTAGCCCACACCCAGCGCGGCGACGAGATAATCCTCGAGGCGACGAGCCACATCTACGTCAACGAGGTCGGAGGACT
>Ga0315288_10004026_pt1 | contig 18709 bp, 14 predicted proteins | sample YL17G11_20_MG_FD_203454 | JGI IMG/M metagenome (GOLD analysis project Ga0315288, IMG submission 203454) | Sediment microbial communities from Yellowstone Lake, YNP, Wyoming, USA - YL17G11_20 | ecosystem: Environmental > Aquatic > Freshwater > Lake > Sediment | place: USA: Wyoming | collected... | reverse complement strand
GAAAACAGGGGGCGAATCGGGCGAATACGGGCCATCGGACCGCACTGAGAATCCCAAACCGCTCAGCACCCCAGCGGGGCAGTGCACGGAGCGAAGATGGATGGCCTGCTGCGGCCATTCGACTCCGCGACAAGGCTCCTATAAGCGTACGTGCCGGAACTTAATTTCTTCACAGGCTCTGAGCGCAGTCGAATGGGTGGCAATCTCATACCCCTCGAAGGATAGAGGCCGCTCCAGCGCCAAAACGCCTCACGGTGATCCCCACGCTTTTGAAGTTGACGAAGTACCATGCTGCAATTGAAACTGTGATAAAGAGTGCTGCGACCACCGCAACTCCAGGGTATTTTCCCCGTGGATCTCCTCCAAATTGCGCACCCAGTTGTAGTCCCCTGCAAGGCCGATACCCGCCTTTTCAGCTCAAAAAATGGGTTTGGTAAGCCCTCCGCCCGGCAAAAAATGCGATAACTACGGTATTTTGGGTAAAATAGGCGATTTGTGGACTTTTTCCTTGACATCGCAGCCAAATCCGGGGTAGTATGTAGTTGTTCAAGGAGGATGGTGAGAAGGCTCCTTCGTCGAGTCTCCCGCCACAAGATTCGGGTTTAGCCCCAACACGGAAGGCAATAGTTTGTTTTGCGCGCCGCGTGCAATTGGCGCAAAACGAATCTCGGCGTGTTGCCGGGATGAACGATGAAGTTTAGCTGTAGTTGCTTTAGTGAGGAGTGTATGATGAATAGACTGATTACTATCTGTCTGCTTGTTGTCCTGGGAGCGGGGTCCGCCGCGTATGCCGCTACCACGTCTCAGATATGGTACTTCAACACGGATGACGTTATGCCCGTGCCCAATGTGGTTAACAACGATTATGGCGATCCGGTTATGCGAATCGATCAGGGTACCGGAACCGGCTTCGACGAAACCATCTCCGGCCGGACCGGCGTTTGGTCTTTGTCCGGCGAAATCGACGTGATTATCCCCAACTATCGGGTTCTCAATCCGTACAAGAAGATCACGATTAACCTTATATGGGCGCCCGGCGGCGTTGATCCGTTTATGCCCGACCAGCCGCTCGTCGGCGTTGTTGGTCTTGACGTCCCCGATGACGCGGTCCCGGTGGATGAGCCGGTGATGGAGATTGTGAGTATCATAAATGATCCGTTTGCCGGCACTCCGTGGGTCCTGTCAATCTACGAGATAATCATCCGGCCCAATCCTCCGAAGGAGTGGATCGCGATTAAGGGCGACATCCTTGTCGATGAGCTGGGCATTAGGACTGAATGTGTCCCCGAGCCCGCCACAATCGGCCTGCTCGGTCTTGGCGGCCTGGCCCTGCTTCGCACTCGCAGAAAACGGTAATACTCCTGCAGGAGTATTGCCTGACAATATGTTCGTACAAATCCGGGGCCTATACCTGTGGTGTAGGCCCCTTTCTTTTTGTGTGCCGAGCACGTTTGCCAGCCTGGAGCTTGAAGTCCGCTGCACAACCTGATGGAGGCGAGGTGCCTGCGAATCGCAAGAGCACTGCCGGGAGGCGGGGGAATTGGGTTTGATTGGGTTTGTTTTGAATGGCGTTCGTTGTTCTTTGTTCGCTGTTCTTTGGCATAAGCCTTTGTTCTTGCTGTACTTATGTTTATATTACCCATTTTGACATTGGCTTTGTTTTGCATAATTGACTCATAGCCACAAAGCCACGGAGGTACAAAGGAAATAGCCACAGAGAAGGCAGAGAACACAGAGAAATAGTCCATTGATAAGAATGGAGGCTCGGTGGCGATGAATTCGTGGCAAGATAGATAAGTTGAGAATGCAAAGATTAAAGTGCAAAGTGCAAAATTGCGGAATCCCGACCTCGTCGGGATGGGCGTTTTAGTTGTAGCTTCGTTCTCCATATCAAGGGTCCGCTATTTGTTAGATGTATATTATACATCATAGGCAGTTGGGTGTCAAGTGAATTTTAACCACAGATTTCACAGATTTTCGCAGATTATACGGATTTGGGCATAAGAGTATATAAGTGTATGCGTATATACTTATGGGGTGCAATACGAAACGAGGTTTTGGGGTAGGCGGTCATTTGGTTGCGGATAAGCTGAACTCTAAGCCCAGAGGGCGGAAATGGCGGCGGAGATGTGTACCACCCGCGGGGGACCTGCGGACTCGGCGAAGGTTGGCTCTGGTATCGCTCCACTTGGGTCGGGATGGATTTTGCGGTTGGGGGCGACCGCAAGAATCCGCCTTCGTCGCAACCTTTGCCTTTGTCCACGCGGCCGAGTGGGTCGGCCTGCATAGGAAGCTGACTTGTACAGGATGCTGCCCAGGGGGTGCGCCGGGCCTGCGGACTCAAGCGGGGCTACTCTTTGGCGGTCTGTTTCTTGAATAGCATGACATCCTGGGCTGTGGTAAAGTCGGTGGGGCGGGTGTCTTGCTCGGTGCAGACGGCCTGGAATGCCTCGTCGCCGATGAACTCCACAATGCACTTGTAGGTTTGGTTGGCGTCGGTCACGATGTCCAGCCAGATAGGCTTCTTGCCGTAGTCTATCGAGTACTGGCCGGCCGTTGTGCCGTCGGGCCTCTGGACGGTGATCTGCTTTTCCGCAAATGTTACCGTCGTTTTGTTGTCGGCCCCGGCCGAGTTCCACGTCCCCAAGTGCCTGCGGTCTGCCGACGAGCACGAACAAAGCCCGAACGCCGTCAGCAATAACACGATTGAAAGCCTTTTCATTTTGCGATTCCCTTCTTAAAAAACATTTCCACTGTACGCTTGGCAGGACCGCGCCTGCACGCCACAGGTGCAACGATACCCAAATCCACGTCCGATTTCAACATCTTTCAAGGGAAATTGATGATAGAGCCGAATTTTCCAAAGCCACAGAGAGCACAGAGGGCCACAGAGAAGAAGAAATTCGAAATGCGAAGCACGATCCGCCAGAACGAAGGCGGACAAGAATCCGAAACAAATTCAAAAGGCAAATGCTAAAATGACCAAAAAACGAGGGGGAATCGCGGATTACGCGGATTTTCACAGATTCAAGCTACGAAGACACTAAGGCAGTAAGGATAAGCTAACCACAGATTTCGCAGATTGACGCGGATTTTGAGCGAGAGTAGCGGTCAGCTTGTGTACTGCGGCGAAGGTTTGCTCCGTGGTCCCTCCACTTGGGTCGGGACGGATTTTGCGGTTGGGGGCGACCGCAAAATCCGGCTTCTTCGCAACCCTTTGCCTTCGTCCACCAGGCCGATTGCATCGGCCTGATTCTCAAAGCTGACCTACTTGCTCATGCAGGGACGGAGGGCGGAGGTTGAGAATTTAGAATGGTGAATGACGAATTTTGAATGTTGAATGTGGCAGGCAGGGGACGGGGGATTGGGGTATTTCCGCCGGCATTTCGAAAATGGTACTTATGGGTTGGTGAGTGGTTAGATTCAGCGTGTGCAAAGAAGTTGCACACCCTACATGCCTCATAGACTGTCCGCAGGGGGCGGGCAATAAATTCGCGGGGGATTTCAAAATGCTACCTATAGTCTCATAGACTGTCCGCAGCAGGTGATCAATAATTCCCCGCATGCGCACGAACAACGTCTGGATTCATTCGAAGGAAAGCACAAATGGGTAATATCCTTGATCGGGTGGGCTTGAAGATCAGAATCATCCGGGAGGAGCAGGGTTTGAGCCAGCAGGAACTTGGGGAATTGGCCAGTCTGCACAGGGCGTACATTGGGCAGATCGAACGTGGGGAGAAGAATATCGGCTTGAAGAACTTGGAAAAGATTGCCAAAGCGTTGGGTGTTGAGGCTCGTTGGCTATTGGATGTTCCTTGATGGTTGGCTTGGTCTTTGGTATTCTTACGGAGTTATCGAAGGATTTGAGGCACATAATAATCAGAGGCGGTTATGGAAATTGAGATAATTACGAATCCAGCGATGGGTATTTTCCTTGATTTGGTTCGAAACTCAAAGGAACAGTTATTGGCCAGTCCTTTCATAAAATGTAACGTTGCCAAAATGATATTGGACAACAAGCCTTGTGACGCGAGCATATCCCTCCTGACAAGCTACAAGTTGACGAGTTTCTATCGAAATTCATCCGACTTAATGGCTCTGAGATCCTTTATCGAGAACCGTATAGAAGTACGCAACTATCCGGTGCTGCACGCAAAAACGTATATCTTCGATTCGCGCCAGGCGATCATTACGTCGGGGAATCTGACGTTGGGCGGCCTGCAAAACAACTATGAGTGCGGTGTTTTGATAGACGACTCGAATATAGTCGGCAGGCTGAAGGCAGATTTTACTCGAATATTCTCAGATAAGGAAAAAGTGTCGGTTGTCAGTGATGAAATTCTTTCTACGACCGAAGAGATTCTCTCAAGGGTGCCAAGAGAGAAGAGAGTGAGGTTCGAGAAATCAGAAAGAGACCTCTTCGCCGAGGCAGCTTATGAACCTGAGGATGACTTATATGATGGTGGTGTGGGGAGTATTGTCGCGACGTTGTCCGGGTGGCGTCTGGATATATTCACTGTGGTTTCGAAGATAGAGGGTAATGTGTTCAAACTCGAGGCGGTCTACGCGCAGAGAGAACACCTCGAACGATTACACCCGGAAAATCGTAACATTGAGGCGAAAATGAGGCAGCAACTACAGGAGCTAAGGGACCTCGGGTTAGTCGAGTTTCTCGGGGGTGGAGTTTACCGGAAGTTATGGAAGGATGTTTGAGGGTACGTGTTGGGCATGTGCGGTTGAGAAGAAATGAGACTGTAGGAAGGTTACAGAGTCTACTGCTCGGTGGCCAACCGTCATTTGTGGGGGAATCACAGGAAAACCCAAATTTAACGTTTGAATCTGCCGCAACAGTAGGTCAGAAGCTCCGATTGGCTAACTGGGACCTTGTATAAGTCATTACAATCAAAGCCGTTAAGTGCTATTTGCTCCGTAAAGCTACTGCAGTCTCGAAAAAATTTTCCATTTTTCAAAAATGCTACCTATAGGTAGTTGATCATTTCTTGCGAATGGGTATGATCCCGACAAAAGGCGATCTAATAGATCGAGAATTGTCTGTGATTTAGAAGTCGGGATCAATGATAGCGTGTCCCAAAAACAAGGGAAGTGAGTTCTTGCCGGGGTTGTGGCTGCCGGAGGCGACGACGGTATGGTCATTTCCGCAGCGTGGGGATTGGGCGACGCATAATGCGGGGTATCGGGGTAATTTTGCGCCGCAGATACCGAGGAACATTATTGAGATGTATTCTGCGCAGGGGGAGATGATTTTGGACCCGATGGTTGGGGCGGGGACGACTCTTATCGAGGCCAAACTGCTGGCGAGGAACGCAATCGGGTTGGATATCAATCCGGAGGCGATAGAATTGGCGAAGAAGGGCCTGCGATTCAAGCATGACCCGCCGAGCGAGCAGGAGGCGAGGGTGGGCGATGCGCGGGATTTATCTTGCATCGCAGATGAGAGTATCGATCTTGTTCTGACTCATCCGCCTTATATGAATATCATCAGCTATTCGGAGGGGAAGATAGCGGGGGATTTGTCGAATATCGGGAGCCTGCCGAGGTTCTGCGATGAGATAGAGAGAATTGCGGGGGAGCTTTACCGGGTGCTGAGGCCGAACAGGTATTGCGCGATACTAATCGGGGATACGAGGAGGGGGAGGCATTATGTGCCGTTGGCGTTCGGGGTGATGCGGCGGTTCTTGAGGGCGGGATTTATTCTGAAGGAGGATATTATCAAGGTGCAGCATCACTGCAAGATGACGGAGCGGTGGCGGCCGAAGGCGAAGAAGGACAAGTTCTACCTGATAATGCACGAGCATTTGTTCGTATTCCGCAAGGCGAATGTCGATGAGGATACGGGGCGGCTGAGGTGGAGCAGGGCGATTGACTAATGATTAGTGATTATTGATTAGTGATAAGGCCACAGAGGGCACAGAGCACACAGAGAAAAGGAAATTCGAAATACTTAGCACGATCCGCCAGAACGACGGCGGACAAGAATCCGAAATCCGAAACAAATTCAAAGGACCAAAATACGAATTCCCCAAAATGAGATTGCCGTTCATTCGACTGCGCCCTCGACGCCACTCGGGACATAGCTCAGGGCAGGCTTCCTCGCAATGGGTTTTGTTTAATAGATTCCTCGACTGCGCTCGGAATGACAGGGGGTGCGGTAGGAATGACAGGGGGTGCGGTAGGAATGACAGGGGGTGCGGTAGGAATGACAAGGGGTGCCCGGCGCGGCCTGAAGGCCGCAACCAAATCCGAAGCACTAAATCCGAAATTCGAAACAAATCCGAATCACCAAAACTCAAAATTCAAAACAGACCATAACGTCTTATTTCAACGGTAGTTATGGCAGCCAGTTTACAATATCAAGCAGAAAAAACAAGAAGTTGAAACATTGTATTGCAGGGAATGACAACACGTCATTTCGACCGAAGCGATGCGCAGCATCGCGCAGCGGAGACACGTAGCGAAGCGCAGAGCCCGGAACGGAAATCTATTCAAACACAATTCGATCCTCTGCCTTCCGGTGCACAAACCAAGGTGTTAGAATGCCGTTGTGAACACGTACTACCTCTACATCATGGCCAGCAAGACCGGGACCGTCTATGTTGGCTTTACCAGTGACAGCAAGCAGCGAGTCTATCAACACAAGAACCATTTACTGCCCGGCTTCACAGACAAGTACAATGTTGAGCGTCTTGTCTATATTGAGACCTTCGGCGAGGCTTTTGCAGGAATCCGGCGTGAGAAGCAGATCAAGGCGTGGAGGCGAGAGAAGAAGGTCCGGCTTATCGATTCAGCGAATCCCAAGTGGGATGATCTCAGTGCCGAGTGGTACGAGTAATTGCAGGCATACTGGTCGAACCGCTGCGCGGAGAAGTTCAAATAGACCCCTCGACTGGTGCTCGGGGTGACGATGGGGTGCGCTGGAATGACTTCTGTTTAATAGATTCCTCGGCTGCGCTCGGAATGACAAGGGGGTGCGCTCGGAATGACAACACGTCATTTCGACCGGAGCGAAGCGGAGCGGAGAAATCTATTCAGACAATTTCACACACGTCTTTCTTGCACCGCTTGGCGGAACTGCTGCTCCGGGAAGTTCGAAAAGACCACTCGACCGGGCTCAGGATGATGACGGCGGCGCGGTGCTTGCCGTCATTCCCACTCTATTGTAGCGGGTGGCTTGGATGAGATGTCATAGACGACTCGGTTGACGCCGCGGACCTCGTTTATTATGCGGGAGGCGATCAGGGCGAGTGTCTCGTGGGGGATTTGGGAGAAATCTGCGGTCATAAAATCGACGGAATCGACGGCGCGGACGGCGATGACGTTTTCGTAGGTTCGCTCGTCGCCCATTACGCCGACGGTGGAGATGGGCAGCAGGACGGTGAGGGCCTGGGAGACCTTTCTGTAGAGGCCGGCGGATTTGATTTCGTCGATGAGGATTTCGTCTGCCGCCCGGAGGATTTCGAGCCTTTCGGGCGTTACGTCTCCGATGATTCTGACGGCGAGGCCCGGGCCGGGGAAAGGATGGCGCCAGACGACGTCTTCGGGGAGGCCGAGGTATTCGCCGACGACTCGGACTTCGTCCTTGAACAGGTCGCGGAGCGGCTCGATAAGCTCGAAGCCGAGTTCTGCGGGCAGGCCGCCGACGTTGTGGTGGAGCTTGATACTTGCGGCGGGATTTCCGTCTTTGGAGCCGGATTCGATGACGTCGGGATAGAGGGTGCCCTGGGCGAGGAATCTGGCGTTGGGTATTTTCCGGGCCTCGGATTTGAATGCCTCGATGAATTCGTGGCCGATTATTTTGCGTTTGTTTTGAGGGTCGGTGACGCCGGCGAGCTTTTTGAGGAACTGCCTGGACCAGTCAACGACGCGGAGGTCCATGTGGAAATGATTGCGGAATGTCGCAACGACGCTCTGGCGTTCGTTCTTTCGCAGCAGGCCGTTATCGACGAAGATACAGACGAGCTGATCGGCTATGGCTTTGTGAATCAGTGAGGCGACGACGGAGGAATCGACGCCTCCGCTGAGGCCGCATATCACTTTTGCGTCGCCGACCTGCGTGCGGATGGCCTCGGTCGTCTCGCTGATGAAATCGCTCATTTTCCAGTCGCCGTCGCAGCCGCAGATGTCGTAGAGGAAGTTCTTGAGAATCTGCGGGCCTTTGGGGGTGTGGGAGACTTCGGGATGGAACTGGACGCCGAAGAAGGGTTTTTCCTTGTGTCTTACGGCGGCAAAGGGGCAGGTATCGGTGGTTGCGAGCTTGACAAAATCGCTGCTCGATTCGCCGATCTGGTCGCCGTGGCTTGCCCAGGCGGTGATGGAGTCGGGCAGATTCGCAAACAAATCCGTTTTGTCGAGGATTGAGAGGTTGGTCCGCCCGTACTCGCGTTTTTTTGCGGGGACTATCGTGGCGCCGAGGGTCTGGCAGCCCAACTGCATTCCGTAGCAGATGCCGAGAATCGGGATGCCGAGGTCGAAGATTTTGGGGTCGCATTTTGGGGCGTTTTTTTCATATACGCTGGCGGGGCCGCCGGAGAGGATCAGGCCCTTGACGGGCAGGGCGGCCAGCTCGGCTGCTTTGATGTCGGCGCGGCAGATACGCGAATACACGTTGTGCTCGCGGACGCGGCGAGCAATTAACTGGCCATACTGGCTGCCGAAATCAAGGATGGCGATGGTTTGTCGGCTCATTTAGGACCCTTGAGACAATCGAATAATAAAATTCATTTGAGCAAAGAGACCGGCTACAAGGTTACACAATCGGCGTGAGAGAATCAAGACAAGAAGTATATCAACTGCAATGCGGCAGCACAAGAAGGCGAGAAAAATATCGTGAAGGAGCGCAAGCGAATGCTTTACGAAGAGGCTGGTGCGGTTTAAGCTGGTAATTAGGGTTGACAGGGAGGGGTATTGGGGGTAGGCTTTAGAGCGATTGTCCGGCGATATGTGGCAGTTTTGGGGCGCTTGTGTATGTCTTGCATTTGCAGGCGGATAGTAGCCACTCACAGTTGAATTTGTGGGTGCTGCTCGCTCAGCAGGCACCTTATGATTGTGGATTCCTGCTTTCGCAGGAATGACAACTAACAAGATCAACGTTGACGGGCCAATAGGTTCGGCGTTGTCGGTTTGGAGGTCGAGGTAGTTTAGGGAAAGGGCAATTTATGAAGGCAGAGACAAACGAAACAAGAAAGGATCTTTCGCGGCGGGATTTTATGAAGGCGTCGGCGGCGGTCGGTGCGGCGGCGTTGGCGTCGGGGTCCGGCCGAATGTATGCTGCGGGCAGCGACAAGATTCGCGTCGGGTTGATTGGGTGCGGGGGCAGGGGCAGCCATGACGGGACGAACTTTCTGAATGCCGGCGAGAACGTTGAGCTTGCGGCGATGGGCGATCTTTTTAAGGACCAGCTCGACGGCGCGCGCAATATGTTCCAAACGAACCTGCCGGACAAGGTGAAGGTGACGGACGAGACGTGCTTTGCGGGGTGGGATGCGTATAAGAAGGTGCTGGCGTGCAATGTCGATTTGGTAATACTTACGACGGCGCCGCATTTTCGGCCCGAGCATTTGCGGGCGGCGGTTGAGGCGGGCAAGCACGTTTTTATGGAGAAGCCGGTGGCGGTGGACCCGGTGGGCGTTCGGTCGGTGATTGAATCTTCGGAGCTGGCGGAGAAGAAGGGCCTGACGATAGTGGCGGGCACGCAGATGCGGCGTATTGCGCATTTGATGGAGGGGGTCAAGCGGATTCACGACGGCGATATCGGGGAGATTGTCGGGGGGCAGTGCGTTCGGATCGGCGACGGAATGCTTGGCTGGGGTCCGAAGCCGCGCCGGCCGGAGTGGACGGATATGGAGTGGCAGTTGCGGCGGTGGCTTTTCCTGACGTGGCTCAGCGGAGACTTCATAGCGGAGATGCACGTGCATAATCTGGATATTATGAACTGGGCGATGGGCGCGCATCCGGTGCAGTGCGTCGGAATGGGCGGGCGCCAGGTGCGGACGGGCGCGGAGTACGGCAACGTTTATGACCATTTCGCGGTGGAGTATGAGTATCCGAACGGGGTGCGGATCGAGTATATGGGGGCGCAGATCGACCAGGCTACGGACCGGTGCGACCAGCACGTTGTTGGGACGAAAGGCTCGGCGTACCTTGACTTTGCCAATGCGATTATCGAAGGGGCGAAGCCGTTCAAGTACGATGGGCCGGCGTGGAATCCGGAATTGCGGCAGCATGCAGACCAAATCTCGGCGATCCGTGAGGGTAAGCGACTAAACGAGGGCAAGCGGATCGCCGAGAGTTCGTTGACTTCGATAATGGGCAGGATGAGCGCCTATACGGGGCGGGCGTTGAAATGGGACTGGGCGATGAAGGCTTCGCAGCTGGACCTTCGCCCGGCGAAGTATGAGTTCGGCGCTTTGGAGATGGGGCCGGTGGCGATACCCGGCCAGACGCCGCTTGTTTAGTACTACAACGCCACTTACGCTGCAAATATTGGTTCTACATGGCCGGGAAAAAACCGCGTTTATCGCTTTTAGGCTACCAGCAGGCAGGGGCAGCCCCCACAGGCTCGCCCGCCGGCGGCAACGGCTCGTCGGGGCAAGCGGGTCGCGGATCTGCTGGCAGCCAGTAAAGCGCAAAACGCAAGTCCCGATTCAGCAACGTGTTCTTGAAGGCGATTTGATCGTTTATATTCGTCAGGACTACCGCAATTGCTTATGCAACAAGAGAATATGCCTACCGGCAAGATCTAAGTAGCGTTGTAGCATTAGGAGTTTATGAAGGTATTGGTTGCAGAGAAGTGCGGCTTCTGTCACGGCGTCAGGAATGCTATCAGCGTTGCGGAGAAGACGCTGGCGGAACAGAGGGGCAAGGGGGCTGTCTATAGTCTTGGTCCTATAATTCACAATAAGGACGAGGTGGAGCGGTTGGCGAAGGCGGGGCTGAGGACGGTAGAGAGCATAGAGGAGATCGATTCGGGAACGGTTATAATCCGTTCTCACGGGGCGGCTCCGGCCCAGATGGCCAGGCTGAGGGAGAAGGGCGTTACGATTGTCGATGCGACGTGCATATTAGTCAAGAGGGTGCAGCGCATAGCAGAGGAGCTTGAAAAGGACGGCTACCAGGTTGTGATTGTGGGGGAGGAGAACCATCCTGAGGTGCAGGCGGTGATGGGCTGCGCGAAGGACGTCGTTGTGATAGCGGACGAGTCGGATTTGGCCAAGCTGCCCGGCAATGCGAGGTTGGGGATTGTGAGCCAGACTACACAGGGGCCGGAGAATTTCGGGGATATGCTCGGCGCCATAGGGCGGGGGAGCTTCAGCGAGCTGCGAGTCATCAATACACTGTGCCAGGAGGCGATCAAGAGGCAGGAATCGGCGGTGCAGTTGTGTAAGAAGGTTGACGTGATGTTTGTCCTGGGCGGGCTGGAGAGCGCGAATACGCGGAGGCTGGCGGAGCTCTGCAAAAAGCATAATAGTGAAACGTTTTACTTGCAAAACTGGAAAGAACTTGATACAAGAATGGTTTTGGGTAAGAATATTGCGGGCGTTACGGCAGGCGCGTCAACGCCCGACTGGATAATAGATGAATTTGTGAAGAATCTGGAAGCCTTTGACGGCGGGTAGCTCGGAATAGGGCTTTTGGCGCTGAGAGAAGGCTTTCGGTGTGCATTTGCTGTGTTGGCGGATGCATTTTGATGAATGATTGACTAACGGGATTTTTGTGCAGCGTTGCACGGGGTCTTGCCGGCGTAAATGTGGGGCGCCGGCGAGCAACGAACCGAGACTCCACAGAAGGATGTCAGTCTTATGGTAGATAGAAATATTGTCAATAAATTGGGTTTGTCGCAGGAGAAACTTGATGAGCAGCTAAGGGAGCTTTTTGGCGAGAAGGAAGGGGAGTTTCTGGAAGAGGTCCTGCAAAGGAAGGTCGATTCGCGATTGCCGGGGACAATCTTGAAGGGGAAGATCGTCTCGCAGATAGGCGGCGACGTTATCGTGGAGGTGGGTCTCAAGAGCGAAGGGGTTGTCGATGCCGGCGAGTTTGACAGTCCTGAGGATATACAGGCGGGCAAGGAGATTATGGTTCTTCTGGAGGACACGGATTCTGAGAGCGGCCTTGTGCTGTTGAGCAAGCGCAAGGCGGACGTTATACGCGGTTGGGAGAATATAATCGAAACGAAAAAGGAAGGCGACGTTGTGACGGGGAGGGTAATACGGCGGATCAAGGGCGGGTTGCTGGTTGATATCGGCGTGCCGGTGTTTCTGCCGGCTTCACAGGTTGATATCAGGAAGCCCGGTGACATCAGCAGGTTCATCGGCAAAGAAGTCGAGTGCAAGATTCTCACGATTGACGTTGAGGGGCGCAACATTGTCATATCGCGGCGCAAGCTGGTTGAGGAGGAACGGCGGAGCAGCAAGGAGAGGGTTCTCAATGAAATAGAGGTCGGACAACGGCGGAAAGGCACGGTCAAGAACATCGCTGATTTCGGGGTTTTCGTGGATTTGGGCGGTTTGGACGGTCTGCTGCATATTTCCGACCTGAGCTGGGGGAGGATATCGCATCCGTCGGAGGTTGTGGAGCTTGACCAGGAGATCGAGTGCGTTGTTATCGGCGTGGATAAGGAGCACGAGAAGATTTCCCTGGGTCTGAAGCAGAAGACGCCCAGTCCGTGGGAGGCGGTTGAGACTCGTTATCGCATAGGGGCGAGGGTAAGGGGCAAAGTCGTCAACGTGATGAACTATGGTGTGTTTGTTCGGCTGGAGGACGGCATTGAGGGTCTTGTCCATATCAGCGAGATGAGCTGGACGCGGCGTCTTGCACATCCGGGGGAGATGGTGAATCTCGGCGACGAGATTGAGGTTGCGGTGCTGAGCGTGAACAAGGAGAAGCAGGAGATATCGCTGGGGTTAAAGCAGACCGAGACGAATCCGTGGGCGGTTGCGTCTCAGAAGTATCCGCGGGGGACGATTGTCAATACAAAGGTTCGCAGTGTGACCAATTTCGGGGCGTTTGTCGAGATAGAACCGGGGATTGACGGCATGATCCACATTTCGGACCTGAGCTGGACGCGGAAATACAGCCATCCGAGCGAGGCGCTGCTGAAGGGACAGGATGTGAAGTGCGTAGTTCTGGATGTCAATGAGGAGAAACGGCGGGTTTCGCTCGGCATGAAGCAGATGACTGAGGACCCGTGGATTCGCGCCATTCCGGAGAAGTACATTCCGGGGCACATCATAAAGGGCAAGGTTGCGAAGCTAACTAATTTCGGGGCGTTTGTTGAGCTCGAGCCGGACTTGGAGGGCCTGCTGCACATTTCGGAGCTTGCGGACCATAAGATTGATAAGCCTCAGGATGTTGTGCAGGTCGGTCAGGAGGTTGAGGTCAAGATTCTCAAGGTCGATAGCGAGTCGCGCAAGATCGGTTTGAGCCTTCGACGCGTCCAGTGGGCGGCAGAAGAGCAGGCAGAGGAGCCGGCTCATCGTCGTCGTCCTGCGGCGGTTCAGAGCGTTCTCTCTGATAGCGACGTTGAGCGGCTTTCAAAGCCCAAAGGGAGACCCGTCGCGGCGTCGGCTGGGTCTGAGACGGCTGATGGGGGGGAGAAGAGCAAGAAGGTAAGCCGGGCGTCCAAGCGCCAGGACGCACAGGAGAGTAAGGAAGAAGATAGGGTCGGCGAGAGCGGCGTCCGCGAAGCAGTTGTGGAACCTGCGGCTGAAGCGAGCGACATCGCGGAGAAAGAAAGCGTCGAGCAGCCGGAACAGGCTGCGGCCGAGGGACCTAAGGAGGGCGAGAGCGGCGAGCAAGAAGACAAGGTTGACGGGGCGTAGCCTACTTATTACTCAAACTGACCGACAGTCAGTTTGAGAATGCAAAAATCAAAGTGAAAAATGCAAAACTGTGGAATCCCGGCGTTCTCGGGATGACTATTTTAATTATGGTTTTGTGTTTCATAATTATTTATCATATAACGGTTTATGTTGATTCTTGGCAATGAATCGGTCGGTTTGAGTTATTACTAAACTTGACTGGGGTAGGCACAAGTATTGTGGCGGCAAGGCCTACTTGATTTGTCATTCCTTCCACAAGCTCAGGGCCCCCGGGCTCCTGCACGAAGGGGCCATGCGGTCTTGCGGAGACAGCGTCTGAGGCCTTCGTTCTGCTCGAGGGTAAACTCCGCGAAGTTGCAGACCTCCGGCGGGGAAACCTCACAGTCGTAATCGGCGAGAATCCTATGCTGAGGGCAGATGCTTTGTCCCCAAGTGACCTAATGTGACAGTCTGTAAGTGAGTCAAGCTGGGTAGTTTGATGAGGGCTTGAGGGGGCTGGGCGTGGTGGTTTTTGGGGCGGATTGTTGCGGGTTAAGATGGGCATTTTGAAATGCGCGGAAAATGTGAGCGGGGGCGGAATTTTTTGGCGTCGCAATTCGGAGATGATATGCTTGTAAGCCTTTGTGCATTCAAGGGTTATGGTTAATCCGGCTTAGGGTGGCCAAGAATTTGGGGAATTTTTCAGAGATTTTGCTTGACGGGGGTATGGTGAATTTGGTATAAATGGGGAAAATCGGATATTTGGGTATTGTGAACTGTGGCTGCAGGAGGCAGTTCGCGTCTCTGGGCGGAGTAGTTGTTTGCTCCAGGGATGAGGTTGGTGTGATGAAAAGGCATTTCATCTGACAACTCAGAGCGGGCACCCGCACGGATGGAGGGTGTGAAAAGCCGCATTCTCGTAAAACAAGTTCTTTTCAGGCAAGCACAGGGTTTGGTGAAGATTCTTTGTTGCTTGTTTTGTAGAAGGTTGTTTGAGGCAGGCACAAAAAAGTGTTGAGTAGGGGTGGTGCGCCTGTCACGAACGATCAGTGTTTTGGCTCGTTGCCAAGGCACAAAGTGTGTTTTGGCTCGTTGCCAAAGCGATGAAAGTGTATGTTTTTGATGTGATGTATTGAGGAGGAGTATTATTATGTGTAAAAAATTGTTTGTTTTGGTGTTACTCCTTGTCGCCGTGCCGAGCTTGTTCGGTGAACCTATCGGGGTGTTCAACTTCAGTCAAGATGTGGGCACTCCCGGCAATCCAAGTGGCACCGGCGGCACCAGGTATGTTTCCAACAACGAGTACCTGATACTCGGCGGCGGTTCGGATATCTGGGAGCAGGCAGATCACTTCCACTATGCCTACAATGAGGTTAGCGGCAACGTTCGGTTCGAGCTGAGCCCCGCCTGGGATATCGGCGGCTGGAACGACTGGGCAAAGATTGAGACGATGCTTCGCGTGAACCTCGGCGCCGGTTCGGTTGCGTATGCGACTGCGACCCGTCGTGGCAACACTGATCCGGCTAACAAGGTGGTTGACCAGTATGTCGAGCTGCAGGCCCGTTCGGTGGAAAACGACTGGATGTGGGGCGCCAGCGCCAAGTGGGGCCAGGGCGTACCGGACAAGATCGCGATTCAGCGCGTTGTTAGCAACGGCTATCAGCTTGTTCAGTCGCTGGTGGATTTTGGCGCCGGCTCCGGCTGGGAATTGGTGAACACACAATATGTGCCCAGCCTTCCCGACCAGCTTCTTATGGGCGCTGCCGTGACCTCGCACGACAACGGGTACCTGGTTCAAGCCCGTGTCGGCGAAGTTGCCTATACGCAGGACCCGGACCTTATTGGCATTACGACCATTAGGGACCCGATTCAGGCCTGCGGCAGCACTGAGCGGGGCTTCAATATTAAGACAGCCAAGTGCCCTCCGGGATGGGACCTGAACACGATGCCCTATGAGATGGGTGAGTACCTTGCGGAGAACGGCGAGCTCGGCGGCGATCCGTCCCTTGAGAAGGGCGAACGCCAAGAGGTAGTCGTGAATCTGCACGATTCCGGCGGACGGTTCCTTTATGGGAACGATCAGAGCTTCCCTGGCATCGACCCGTTTGAGCAGCCGACGAGTGATCCGGCGGCCGGCGACGACGATGAGCAGTATGCGACCCTGGTTACCGGGTGCATCGAGCTGACGGCTGGTCTGCACGCTATTGGCGGGCACGCGGACGACGGCGTTCTGATTCGGATCGGCGGCGTCGAGATCGGCAGGACCTCTTCGTGGAACAGTGTTGACGACTTCATATTCAATGTTGAGGTGGCCGGCTTGTATCCGTTCCGCGCAGTTATGTATGAGCAGGGCGGCGGTTCGGACCTCGAGCTCTACGAAGTATTCTCTGACGGCACTCGTATTCTGTTGAACGACCTGAACGGCGGCGGTTCGGCTGTCTATGTTCCGGAGCCTGCGACAATAGCTTTACTGGGCTTCGGCGGACTGGCGATGCTTCGCGTTCGCAGGAAACGCTAATTCCAAGGCGTGAAGTTTGTTGAAAAGTTAATGTGATTCTGCATGCAGCAATCCGAGGCCTGTAACGGGCTGTTCGTTACGGGCCTCGGTTAAGCTTCTGCCGGCTCGTTGCCGGGGAACGGGCGCGTCTTTTTACGGCCCTGTCGATGCAGAATCTGATCAGCCAAATATTGTGTACTACCTCATATTTTGGAGGAGTATGGTTATGAAAAAGTTGATTCTATTAGTTGTTGTGTTTAGTCTGATTGCCGCCTATTGCGACGTTGCGTCGGCGTTGATCATCATCGGTGTTGACCGGTCGCGGGGCCAGCCTACCACCGGCACGTCGAATAAGGCCCCCATCGGCCTCTTTGACCAGAATACGGACCCATTGCCGGTCGGTCTTATGAAGGACGGGAACATCGTCTATTCAGATCGCACCTATCCGTGGAACCTCACGCCCGTGGGGATGCAAGGGATGGAGTACATTCCGACGTTCAACGACGACAAGGCTTCGTCGGAGATTATGGTTACTTACAAGGTGACCATTGGCGAGCCGGCGATTCTGTGGATGTCGGTCGATGACCGCATCCCGGCTGAGTGGATGGAGGTCTTGAGCCAGGCTGAGGCAGTATGGTTAGCCACGCACACGTGGGCTCCTGCCGGGACGTTCGTGGACAGCGGTATGGATGTGTACATCGCGGAGAATTCTACCACGAACCGTACGATGAGTGTTTGGATGACGACACAGCCGTTGCCTGCCGGGACATATACCTTCGGTTTGATGCCTTCGGGCAAGAACTTCTACACGATCGGGGCTGTTCCCGAGCCGGCGACAATTGCCTTGCTGGGTCTTGGAGGCCTGGGTTTACTGCGCAGGAAGCGATAGTTCTAAGCTAAGGCTTAGACACAACTGATGAACTTGCATCACTCCAAGGCCCATTCCGGCTGATTCGGAAGGGCCTTGGTGTACTTTTTAGGCCCAGAGAACGCAGATAGCTTTTGACCGTTTTCCAAGGGATGCGAGTTTCGTCGGTTTGTTGTTTGCTTCTGATGATTTGGGTACTATCTGAGGTGAGGAGGTGTGTTAAATGAGAAAGTTGATTCTATTAGTTGTTGTGTTTGGTTTGATTTTTAGCCTTTCGGGCGTGGCGTCGGCGTCGATTATCACGAAGGTTGACCGTTCAGGCGGCAAATCGGATACAAGAGATCCGATCGGCGCGTATGACGGTGAGCGTGATCCTACGGCGAGCGACCCGACCGGTCTTCATGACGGCGTTTACATCTACTCGGACCGTACGATGAAGTATCAGTCCACGCCGATCGAGTTGATCGGCGCCGAATACGTCATGACTTTCAATAGCGACAAGACTGTCACGACTGTGACGTATGCGGTGACCACTTCGCGTCCTGCGATACTGGCGATTGGACTCGACGATCGCTTTGTTCCTGCTGGTCAGCAAGTCATGATCGACGCCATGACGGCGTTAATCGGTCCGCCCGGGATGTTCGTCGATACCGGTCTGAATCTGCAAACCGGCGAGACCACGCCCCAGTATTTGAGCGTGTTTGCGGCACCATTGCCTGCCGGGACCTATACGTTCTATGGTACCAACGTAAACGAGAACAACTTCATGGTTATCGGCGCGGTTCCCGAGCCGGCGACTATAGCCCTGCTGGGCTTTGGTGGACTGGCTCTGCTTCGTCGCAAGAAAAGCTGATGCATAAAAACGCGTTTAAGTGTTAACACTCAGACAGTGAGTTTGTGTTATTTCGGGGTCTATTCCGAGTGATTCGGGATAGGCCCCGGTTTTTTGCTGTACTGGACCAATCCAATTATCCTGGGGGAGCCGGTATTTGATAGCCGGTGTCGCAGCACTAAAGATATTGAAGCGCGCGGGTAGTTGCATCTCTCGGACAGATATGGTACGTTGTCGGATGAGTTCCATAGCCGCATAGACTGGAATGGGCAGGCTGAGTGGGGCAGCGCACAGTCGGAATGCGGGCTTCTTGGGAAAACGGTCGAAGAGGCGAGCCAGATGGGCAACAGGAGCAGTGAGAAGATGGATTGGTCGGGACGTCTGCGAAGGGCAATGCGATGGCTGGCGAGCAAGAGGTGTGCAGAGAAGCCAATTGCCTCCGCCTGGAAGGATGTGGAGGGGGCGAACGGCAAACGACCGGCGGAGACGCCGATAGTCGGCTGGCGTCTGTGGCTGTTCCGGGTAGCAGCCGTTGTTTTCATTCCAGCGGCTTTTTTTCTGCTCGTGGAGTTCGGTCTGCGTGTTGGGGGGTATGGTTTTCCGGCGTCCGCAATTGTCGGATGCCGGGTGAACGGAGAGGATGCCTATCGGGACAATGTCAGGTTCGGCTGGCGGTTTTTCCCGCCGAAGATTTCGCG
>Ga0315288_10004024_pt1 | contig 18714 bp, 20 predicted proteins | sample YL17G11_20_MG_FD_203454 | JGI IMG/M metagenome (GOLD analysis project Ga0315288, IMG submission 203454) | Sediment microbial communities from Yellowstone Lake, YNP, Wyoming, USA - YL17G11_20 | ecosystem: Environmental > Aquatic > Freshwater > Lake > Sediment | place: USA: Wyoming | collected... | reverse complement strand
ATAACCGGCTATTTCTTGGCCGAATAAGGTATTTTCGCCTTGCCTTAATTCCCAGCCATCTTCGCTGTCTATAAAACCGGCAATGAGTTGATAATTAATTTTTGTGTCAGTTATTTTTGGCTGTAAAATGATTTGTCGCATAATGTGGCCATCTTCATACTCCACATAAAAATCGCCTAAATTAGTTGCTGATTTTGGCCACCAATACCGCGTTACATACCACTTACCGCCTAAAACCGGCTCAAAGGGTGACAGTTCGCTAATCTTGACCGCTACATCATTCATAGCATCTTGGCGCAAGCTGGTCAAGCCATGGCTGGGGCTAACCGTTTCTTGGTTGGTATTTTGGATTAAATTATTTTTTACTGGTTTTTCACCGAAAAATTTACCGTAAATTATAAAACCAGCTAAAATTAAAATAATTATTATTAAAAATAAGATATTTTTTTGTATGTACATATGGCTCCTCCCCCTCGCAAAGGCCGTCTAAGGCTTCGTTAGCGTTAAGGCGCTAACGAAGTGGAGGTCTGGGTGGGGGATTATACTTTAAAAGATAGATATCCCCCCTCCTGGCCTCCCCCCTTGTGTCCAAGAGGGGAGGACGATGTGTAGTCTAAAAACTGATTCGTGAGCCTGAAGTCAGATTTTCACCCCTCACCTTTTAGCGACTTTTTGATCCACTGACTTTAATGAAAGATTCTTCTATGCTGTGATCATCCTAATACCGTAAACTTGTGTCCTCAAAAGGTGAGGGGTAAACTGACGACCTACTCCTTACCATGGAGTTGCCCCGCCTGCCTACGCCTGAGCCGACGCGCGGGATCGAACCGCGGACCTTGTGCTTACCATGCACACGCTCTACCAGCTGAGCTACATCGGCTTAGGCGATGGCGGGCAGGTCTGCCAACTGAGCTATTCAGGCCGATTTAACAATTGACAATTGACAATTAACATTTAACGGGGTGGGCACAGAAGGAGTCGAACCTTCCACCTCTTCTTTATCAGAGAAGCGTTCCACCGCTGAACTATGCGCCCAAACCAAAACTTAATTATAGCAGACAAAAGATATTAGTCAAATAAAAAAGTCCACACTAATCAAGCTTTGACCTGATTAAAAGTGTGGACTCTATTGGTTGTGAACTACTTTGGACACAATTTGCATAAACGTCCACATAGTCCTTTATATATTCTGCTCTCTCTTTTTGCTAGCCAACGAGCACAGGAATTTCTTTCAAGCTCTTTAAAAATTTGAGCTATGCGTTCGTTGGTGAGGTTGGGGGAGTGAGGTGTGGGAGCCCAAGCTACATGTGGATTTGAGGTTGAAACAATATTAATATTTGTTCCTGCAGACATCATTATCACCTCCTATGGTTCTATGAAGTCATTGTTTTTGTTTGAGACGCCGCTTTTTAAAATACCAATTTTTTTACTTTTCTTCAATAGTAATTTTATTAATCACCACTGGTTTTATTGGTACATCACCTGATCCGGTGGCGACTTCGCTAATATCCATTACTGTTTGCATGCCAGCCGCCACCATACCAAGGTTGGTATGCTTGCCATCAAGCCAAGGCGTGGATTCGGTTGTGACAATAAAAAATTGGCTGCCGTTAGTATCAACTCCAGAGTTAGCCATGGCCAAAGAACCGCGAATAAGTTTTTTATCATTGAGCTCGTCTTTAAATTGATAACCAGCGCCGCCAGTGCCATTGCCTAAAGGATCGCCGCCTTGAATCATAAAATCCTTAATAATTCTGTGAAAAGTAAGGCCGTTATAAAAACCCTCGCGGCTTAAGAATACAAAATTATTAACTGCTAAGGGTGCTTCTTTGGGGAAAAGTTCTATTTTAATATCGCCTATTGATGTTTTTAAGGTGGCAAAATATTGTTTGTTTTGATCAATGGTCATTGCTGGATATTGGTCATATTGCTTAGGCGGTGTTTTCGTTTCGGTTTCAACTTGATTAACTAAAGGGTTATCGGTTTCAGCAGTTATGTTTGGTGCCTGGTTTGATTGATCGTTAGTTGATTGATTCTCAATTAAAGATGAGCTTTGCTGATCGATGCTGGCAGTGGGCTCGGGCGTGTGCCAAAAAAAGAAATAATAGATTGAGCCGCCAATAATGGCAATCACGGCCAATAAACCTAGTCCAAAATAACCGGCTAATTTGTTGGCTTTTTGATCAGCTTGTTCTTCTAAAACTTCTTGCTCACGTCTTAGTTTTTTTAATTTAGATTGTTTACCCATTATTTTTATTGTCATTCCCGCGAAGGTCGAAGATGCCCCGCAGGGTGCGGGAATCTATAAAGCAATTAGACGGACAAACGTGGATTCCCGCCCCGCGATCGTAGCCGAGGGCAGGCTTCGCGGGAATGACACAAGATATTGCTTTCTGAATCTACTTAAATACCATAATAGCAGATATTAATCGTCCGGTCAAATTATTTATTTTGGGAAGCGTTTTGAAATGGCCTCGTCGGTTAACCCCTCAATTTTTTGGATAGAAGCCATCTAAATTAATACAAATGATAGATTGATTTTGTTTCATCGATTCTATATTGTCATTTCAGATTTGCTTCGCCTTGCCGAAGCTTGTAGCGAAGGTTGAAGATGCCCATCAGAGTGCATGACCCAGAACTCAGTAGGGAACAAAAATTTTTGTTCCCCATATTTTATATATTCTAATAATATACTTACCACGACACCGTACAAGTTGTTTATAAGATAGAATAATGAATTTTGCCATTTCTCTTGACAAATATAAAAATAGTCGCTGAAGAAATTTTAAGATTAATGGATGATGTTGTTATCCCGGCAACAAATAAAAATTTTATTGCGAGTAATTTCGCGATAAAATATTCATGTGACGATGGTTTTATACGGTGGTTGCTAAATAAGACCGAATCGCCGGTTGAGGAAGTCAAACTTAGTATCTATGATTTGCTGATTCCAGCTAACATCAGCTTGATAATCGAAAAGCTTGGCGGCAGGGAAAAAATAGTAACCAGTGTGGCTCAAATTTTTGACCTTTTATATAGGCAACCTAATTGCGAAAAGGGTTTATTGGGAAGTAGTAATTTATTTTTTATCTACGATAACAACGGTATTTTCCGTATCTTTGGCGTAACGATTTTGAGTGGCGAGTGGTATTTCTTTATTCATCCGCCCTATGACGAAGGCATTAAGTATCGGCGTGGTTGGCGTATTTTTGCCGCAAAATGAGAAAAATAAATATATTTTTTTATTATAAAAAGCATAGGTAATATCACTTATGCTTTTTTTTAAATCCCCGCTCTAATTTCAATCACATCGCCGTCTTGCACGATATATTCTTTGCCTTCAATACGGACTAATCCTTTATCTTTGGCTTGATGAAAACTGCCGGCTTGCAATAAATTTTGCCAATTAATAACTTCAGCCCGAATAAAAGCGTGTTCAAAATCAGTGTGAATGACGCCACCGGCCCGTGGCGCTTTTGATCCCCGTTTAAGAGTCCAAGCCCGAGTTTCATCAGCTCCGGTAGTTAAAAATGTAATCAATCCTAACATTTGATAAGCTTTTTGAATAAGTAAATCTAAATTATTGGTCTCCCCTATGCCTAATTCTTTTTTTTCCTCGGCGCTTAAATCACCGACTGCTTGTTCGGATAAAATATCCAGTATCATAAATTGCCAATTGTTTTTTTGAAAAACTGCTACGGTTTCTGGCGATACTTCGTTTTCGCGGCCATTAAATAAATAAAGCCGTTTTTTTATAGTTAATAATTGATATTGATTCAAAAGTTTTAATTCATCATCTGTCCACGAAATGTCGGATAATATTTGTGATCTTTCCAAACACTCTTTAACTCGTTTTAAAAGTGTTTGTTCTTTGGTAGCTTCTGCTTGTCCAGCTCTAATTTCTTTAACTAAATCAACTAAACGTTTTTCAATGGTGGCTAAATCTTTTAAGGCCATTTCTGTATCTAAAATTTCTTTATCACGAATTAGATTAATATCGCCTTGGGTATTGACGATATTGACATTATTAAAAACGCGCAAAACATAGATAATTAAATCTACCTCACGAATATGGGCTAAAAATTGATTGCCTAGTCCTTCGCCTTGACTGGCGCCCTTAACAAGTCCGGCAATGTCAACGAATTCCACGGTGGCGTAAATTTTGCGAGCTGAATTTGTAAGCTCTGCTAATTTGTCTACTCGTTCGTCGGGTACCGCAACCACGCCTACATTAGGATCAATGGTGCAAAAAGGATAGTTGGCGCAATCAACTTGTTTTTTAGTAATTGTTTGAAACAGCGTTGATTTGCCAACATTGGGCAAACCAACAATGCCGATAGATAACATATCAGTTTTTAGTTTTTAGTTATTAGTTTTTAGTTTATAGTTTGTAGTTTGATGTCATTCCGGCCGCCGCTTTGCCTCGCCGAAGCTTTGCGTAGGCGAGCCTTCGCCTCGCCGAAGCGGGCTACGGCCACGCGAAGGCGGGAGCCGGAATCCACGGCGTTGCGGAATTCGTTTTTAGTCTACCAGAATTTTAAATATTTTAAAAGCCGTAATCCTCTTTAATGAGAATCACGGCCTTCTTTTGTTTGCATTCTTTTTTAAGGCGTTTAAGGCGCGAGAAAATATTCAATCACGAGAGACAGCGCTCTATTTTATGGATTTCCTCGATTATGTCTTTCTGATCAGGAAGAAAGCGATCGGCAATATCAAGAGCGTCTGCAACGTATCCGTTATTGATGTCTTTAATAATGGCATCAATAAAGATTTCGGGATCGCTCACCCCCAAAGCTTCGGCTTGATCGTAGTGTCGGTCATACAGGAGCTTCCCGTAATAAGCATTAATGAATTTGTCCTTTGGCTCGCCGAACTCTTCAGCCAATTCCACTTTTCGCTTTAAGTCCGTCGACTTTGTCCTTTTCATGCCTCCTGACTTCAGCATCTTAAATTAGCACCTACGTCATATCGCAATACTTCTACTTTGTCAAGCGGTTTTGGCATTTTACTGGTTTAGAAGCTTTTTGTTTTTCGGTTTCCCCAAATAATTTTTCTTAGACACAACCGAACGGCCTAATTCTTTTTCCAATTCCTTTCTGGCGATGCCAGCTACTTTGCCGCCTCTTTTTGAATCTTGTTTCAATTTTGGCACGCCCTTAGATTTTTCTTGACGATGAATTTCGGTAGTTGATCTTTCGCCAAGCATAGTGAAGATTAGTTCAAAATCATCCATATGATCACGCAAGTTTTGTCGCTTAAGACCTTTAAGTTTTTTATACTCATTTGGCGTAACACCAAAAGTCGCTTTAGATATTTCCGCCGTCAAAATTTCACAATCTTTTTGCTCTTTACGAATAGCAATTCCTCGCATTCGTTTTTCTATCCAGTTATCGGGATACCCTTTAAGTTTGTAGAGCATTCTTGTTCTTTTAGTCGCAAGCTCTGGATTCTCTATTTCTTGGATTCTTTCATAACCGACTTTCGCTAACCAGCGTTTGAATGGCTCGGCTTTGGGCGAAGGGAGTGATTGAATAATGCGAAAAACGCCTTCAGTATTTGCGCAATTCATCTTTTGTTTACCACCTTCAGTGGGAATCTCAAGGGTATGGACAATTTGTCCCCACCCCATGGATAGTTCTTGATCTCTACGGCGCATTTTATTAATGTAATTTTTAACATTAACACTATCAATAAGTGTCAAAACTACATCCTCCACCACAAACCACCATTCGTTATTATGTAGTGTTTTTCTAATTTTTATGCCTCTAAACAATGCTATTTTTGTTGTAGTCATATTTTTAATCAAATAATCTATGCAAGGTCAGACCTTATACGCTAACAAGGTCTGACCTTGCACAAGCAATTCAAAATCGAGAAATTAAATAAATAACCGCAACGCCCAAGACAGTGGCGAGCAAGGTAGGTATTTTAGCATGGCTGTGGTGGCTTTCGGGCAAAAGATCGCTGGCGCCGAGATAGAGGAAAAAACCAGAAAATAGGGCTAAGACGAGCCCTAAATAATAAATTGGCAAAGAAAAAAAACCGGCAAGCGCAATACCTAAAACTGGTATGACCGCGTCCAAAGTAAGGAATTGCCAAGTTGTTTTGTGATGATTACGGTTCTTTAACATCACGCCAACTAGAGTGAGCCCATCAGCCACGCGATGGCTTAAGATTGCCACAGCGACCACGGCGCCAATGGCCGTGGAGACCTTAAACGCTAAACCCAAAGCCAAGCCGTCTAAAAAGCTATGAATAATTAAGCTGGTGCTGGCTAATTTGCCACGGTGCGATTGATTGTCGCACTCTGATAAATCGTGGGAATGGATGAGTAAAGTCCGATCTAAAATTAAATAAATTAAAAATCCAAAAACCAACACAAGACTAACTTGACTTATGGAATAATGATTGGCAGTTAACTCAATACTTTCGGGCAGTAAGTCCAAAAAAACTAGACCGAGCAAGGCGCCAGCGCTAAAACCCAAAATTAAATGTAAGCGGTCGCGAAACCGCATTGCCAGCCATCCGCCAAAAAGCGTGGTTAAAATGGTTAAAAAAACAATTATAATTAACATTGAGTTTATCGTCATTGCGAGGAGGGCGCCGAAGCTTTAGCGTAGGTGCCTGACGTGGCAATCCCGAGCTTTGTACTAAAGCAGAGTTTGAGATTGCCACGCTTCGTCTCCCTAGTATTATCACGTGAGGGGCCGCTCGCAATGACAGATATGTTACCGGTGTTTTTCTGCAGTAAATTCATCCAGTTGAATTTTGTCAATGCGAGGGTTGATGCCGCCTTTTTGACTGGCAATTATAATTTGTTGTTCGGTAGTATCAATAGTTTCTAGATCGGGCAGCAGCAAACCGCGACGGCCGTCAGACGTGCTAATAATAATACCATGTATTTTGGGATTATGTTTTTTTAGATCTTTAACTGGACGCGGCTCGCTTAAAATACCTACTTCGTAACTTAAGTTTGGCAGCTCATTTTCTGTAATCGGCATAAATCGATAGTCGCGGCTGCAAGCAGAAATAGCGTTATCAATAATTTCTAAGGCAATATTTTCTTTGGTGGGCAAAAAAGTTCCAATACAGCCACGTAAATTCTTTTTGTTGTAAATGGTCACAAAAACGCCCGCCCGGCGTTTATGAAATTCAGACGCCAAATCTCGTGGCGCCTGAAGTATCGTCTTGTTTTTAATATATGCCTTTATTGCTTTTTGAGCAAGCAAAACATAAGAGTCCATATATTATTTTTTTATTGCCTTTAAAATCTTTTCCTTCAATGTCGGCGTGTCAAAGCCAGCGACTTTATAAACCTCGCTTGCCGGGCCGGATTTTAAGAATTTTTTAATGCCAATAGCGCGAGTTTCGTAGTCAGACGGCAACATAAATGGATACAAAAATCCCGGCCAACCATTGTGCAGGGTGACAACTCGCTGGCGATCTTCATCCGAAAAAATTGCTTGGGCTTTAGCTGGATCAGTTTGACGCAATTCTTCAAACAGTTCTGGCGCAGTCACGGCCACAATTTTAATATCAAATTCCGTTTCCAGTTCCGGCAACATTTCTAAAACATTAGCCAACACTTGACTGCCACAAATTGCCAAAGTAGTTTTGGATTTACCACTTTCGCTAAATTGTTTAAATACATAAGCGCCATTAACTGCTTCGCGCGCTTCGGGCACGCTAAATGCCTGCCCCGAGCTTGTCGAAGGGCCTCTTTTGAATACCAGCGTATCTGGCCGCATAACCGACAAAGCAATTGGTTCGCCTTTTCCCATAGCGTAAAACAACATTTCAATTGTTTCGTTAGCGTCTAAGGGCTTGTAGACCTTAATTCCCGGATAAGCGGTGAATAATGACATCCAGAACAAACCGTGGTGCGTAGGGCCATCCTCGCCTGTTTCAGGGCCATCGTGAGCCGCCAGCATCACAAAAAAGCCATTAAATTTGGGATTAACCGCGTTATTGATCAAGGCCATCCGCACCGGATTGCTCATAATAGAAGTAAACACGCCATAAGTAGAAAAAACATTCATTGCTTTAAATCCACCTGGCAAAATGTCTTGAGTTAAGGTAGTTGACATCATCGCCATATTTTGCTCGGCAATCCCAAAACGCAAACCGCGGCCCAAAGGATTTTCTTTATTAATTATACCATAAACATCTTCGCCAGCGCCCGTTAAAATTGATTTCATTAAATCGCCAGAACCAAGATAGAAAAAAGCGGTTTGCCCCATTAGCCATTTAAAAAATGCTTCGGTGGCTTTGCGGGTGGCCACTGGTTTGCCTTGTTCAAAGACCAATTCTTGAGGCAAAACATCAGGTCGTTTGATAGAACGGTAATCTTTGATTGGTCTACCGGTTAATGCTTTTTCCATTTGTGCTTTTAATTTTTCTTCGGGCTCAAGCCACGATTTGCCAATTTCTAAGCGGCCCAAGAAATAATCTACATCCTCTGGCGCGAGTTGGCTCATAATTACTTCAATATCTTTAATTTGCTCGCCTTCAATACCAGGAATTTCGAAGCCCAATTTTTTGATTACTTCAACGTATTCATTATGCGGTAAAGGGGCGCCGTGAGATCCGGCCGTGCCAGTTAATTTGCCATATTCTTTGCCTTTAATCGTGTGCGCAATAACCACAGTTGGCCGTTGATTATTAAAACCGAGTAAAGCTTTTTGATAGGCGTAAACAACTTCTACTATATTGTGGCCATCAATTTCAATAATATTCCAACCAGCGCCAAACCAATGATTTAAATATGGCGAGCCGATTACTTCTGTGATGGGGCCATCAATGCCAAAGCCGTTAAAATCCAAACTAACAATAATATTATCCGCCGCCATAGAGCCAATGGCATTGCGTGCTTCATAACTAATTCCTTCTTCGGTTTCGGCATCGCCCGCGAAAACAAATACTTTGCCGTCTAACCCATTAGATTTTTGAAGTAAAGCCAAACCAAGTGCCGCGGAAAAACCATGACCAGATGAACCAGTAGAAGCGTCAGCCAAAGGATATTTTGATTCTACGTGGCCCGTTGGTCCGTCGCAATGACGAAAACGGATTAGACATTCTGGATAAACGCCGTCAATCGCTTTAATATCAAATTTATCGCCATGGCGTTTTAAACATTCATAAATTAAAGCCAGCATTGAGTGAAAAAGCGGAGTGCAATGTCCTGCTGACCAGACAAGGCGATCGCGGCCTGAATGGTCAGGATTTAAGGGATCAAAACGAAAAACTCCGGATGTCAGCAACCCCAAAAATTGCTCAACTTTAGAAGACGAACCGCCTGGATGACCTGATTTAATGCTGTCAATAGCGACAAATGCCAAGGCGCGCAAAATTTTAGCTAAATGGTCAAGCCGTTCTACTTCAATTCCTTGCACTGGTTCTAAATTTAGGCCTTGTAAATTTAAATAAGCGCCGCCCTCGGCTACATATTTAAATCTTTTTGGCTCTGTTTTTTTTAAAACTGCTAAATCTTTTTTATCTAAAATATTATAATTTTTATCAGACATGTTTTTTATGCTGGTCGCGTTTTTTATTGTCCGTCTGTCGTAGCGTCATGCTGAACTAGTTTCAGCATCCACGTAAGATGGCGAGCAATACTATTATACTAACCAGAGAGTTATGTATTTTTCTTTGCTTTATAGTATAGCATAAAAGATTATTCATACAAAAAGTTCTTGGTAATTCAATTTATTGCTTTGCGGATTTGATCGTGGCATAATAAGAGCATGAAATTCAATCAAATTATTTTAATAATGCTTGCTATAACGATAATTTTTTCTATCGGTTTTCTTGTATATCAGCAAAAAAAGATTATTAATCCTCATGCTCAAGATGCGTCTGATCAGATTAAACCTGACAATCTCATAAATCAAAATAACAAACCGCCACAAATAATTCCTCTTACTCAAGTGACGACTACGCCCGCGGAAATTGTTTGGGCTAATAAAAATGTTAAGCAGGTAGTTTTTACATTTGACGCCGGCGCGGGCACGCAATCTTTGGGCGTGATCTTAACTATTTTAGAAAAATATAACCTTAAAGCTACTTTCTTTTTAACCGGCAAATGGGCAGAAAAAAATCCCGAAGATGTTAAACAAATCAGTGTGGCCGGCCATGAAATTTTTAATCATACTTATAGCCACCCTTATTTAACTAAAATTTCTGATGAACAAATTATTGACGAACTGACAAGGGCTGATGAAATTATTACTTCGCTAACGGGCCAGACAACTAAACCCTATTTTCGGCCGCCTTATGGCGATCGTAACCAGCATGTACGCGATATTGCTGCCAGCATTGGCTATCAGTCGGTTTATTGGACCATTGATGCTTGGGACTGGCGCGAATCTGAGGGCGTAAGCGCCAGCCAAGTTAAAGCGAGAATTTTAGATAATCTCAAACCGGGCACAATTTATTTAATGCATATTGGCGATAATTTGACTGGTCAAATCCTTGACGATATTTTTAGTCAAATTTTAGCGCAGGGTTATCAAATTAACTCATTATCGGTTGGTGTAAAATAAAGACAGAATAGCTAATGAACTATCTGTCTGTTTAGGGGGTGATAAACGATAGTGCTTAGCGTTTCGCAATATATTCCGCCATTTCTACTAAACGGCAAGCATAGCCGAACTCGTTATCATACCAGGCCATAATTTTAACCATATTATCCATCACTCGTGTTAAGGGTAAATCAACAATTGAAGAATGGGGATTGGCTTTAAAATCAGAAGAGACAAGATCTTCGTTGGTCGCGTCCAAAATTCCTTTCATTTTATCTTCCGCATATTGAACAAAAATAGTTTGCAAATCTTCCAAGCTAACTGGTTTTTTTAATACTGCCACAATATCACTTACTGAAACAGTAGGCACAGGAATACGCATAGCCATGCCATCCAATTTGCCTTGCAGTTCTGGTATGGCCTTGACCACTGAAATAGCGGCGCCGCTTGTGGTTGGAGAAATATTTAGGGCAGCTGCTCTGGCACGTCGCAAATCATCATCTGGACCATCAACTAATTTTTGAGTAGATGTGTAGGCATGAACCGTGGTAAAAAATGATTTTTCAATGCCAAACTCATCATTTAAAACTTTAACCACTGGCGCCACGCAATTAGTAGTGCAAGATCCCATATCAATAATTGTTTCGTTGGCATATTGGTCAGCATTAACTCCCAATAAAAAAGTTTTAATTTCTGGGGATTTGGTGGGTGCGGAAATGATTACTTTTTTAGCGCCGGCAGATAGATGTTTGTTAGCGCCAGCAAAATCAGTAAAAAATCCGGTACATTCTAAAACTACATCAACTCCTAAATCTTTCCATGGTAAATTTGCTGGATCTTTTTCCGCTAAAACAGGATATTTTTTAGCATCAATAATAATATTTTTTTCGTCCGCGCTAATTTGTTTTGGATAAATTCCATAAACCGAATCGTATTTCAAAAGATGAGCCAAGATCTTTGGCTGGGTCAAATCATTGATGGCAACTACTTCTAAATGAGAATGTTGATCTAGAATTCGTCTAAATGCCGGCCTGCCAATGCGGCCAAAACCATTAATAGCTATTTTAATGTTTTCTGCCATAAAAATTTTGTTAGTTAAATTTATTTTAATCTTTAATATCTAAAGCGTCACAAATTTCTTGACGATTAAAACCGACAATTATTTTCCCGTCAATGTCAATCACCGGTACCGAAAAACATTGGCACTTGGCAAACATTTCTTGCTGAATTTGCGGATCAGAAGCGTCTTTGTGTTCGTATGGAATCTGATGTTCGTCTAAAAATGCTTTGAGCGTAACGCAATAAGCGCACGTTGGCGTAGTATAAACAATAACTTTATGTTTTGGTTGAACGTGATTTTGTTCCATAGATATTTTTTAAGCGCCAACCGAGTTTAGCCATTGGCTCAACAGTCAGGATGGCTTGTGTTGCTATAGTGCCGGTTTTTATTAAATTAAAATTAAATTTTAGATTAACCGGTGTAATCTCGTGAGAGGAATGGTGATCGTGGTCGGTATACGATTCGTCAATTTGGCCAAGAGATACAGTTATTTTGCTGATTTTTTTTAGCTTTAATTTTTGCGCCTGTTTAAGTGTCTCCGTTAATATGTCTTTGGCTAATAGTAAATCATGCATATCAAGAAATAGTTGTTAATTTTCGTTCCATGATGATTACGCGTTTATTTAAGCAGTCAATTTTAGCGTTTTGCGCTGGCTGATCTTTTTGTAAAACCAGAATACTCTTTTTAATGGAATGCAATTCGGCAGTAATTCGTTTGAGCCGACGACCCTGCTCGGTGGCCATATCTTCCAAACAAATTATTCTTCTTTCTAAGCTGTCTAATCTGTTTTCTATATCTTCAAACCTTTTGTCTACTTGATCAAATCTTTTATACACTTGTTCAAACCTTTTGTCTATTTGATCAAATCTTTTATATACGTGCTGAAAGTCATTTTGTATCGCGATAAAATAGGGCTCAACTGTTTTATCAACAACTTCTCCAACGATTTCTTTAATTTGTTTTAAATCGTTTTTAGTTAATGGCATAAAATTTTAAAGTTAATGGGTGGCGCAGGTGATACACGGATCATACGCTCGCACCAACATTTTGATTTGTTCTTTAATTTTAGTCGCCTTAAATTTAGGTAAAAACTTGGTTAAATCAGCTTCTAAATTAGCTAAATTTTGAACTGTGGGCGTGATTAAATTACAATTTTTAATTAATCCTTTATTGTCAATTTCATAATAATGATAAAGAGTGCCCCGCGGCGCTTCTACCGCGCCAACACCTTGACCCGCTTTAATTTTGTAATCTATTTTATCATCTTTTAACGGTTTAGCCAAAAGCTTATCCACAAGGCGGATAGATTCTTCAATACAATGAATAATCTCAATCGCTTGGCCAAAAATATTATAAAAAGGATTATAGCAAGGCAAAACCATTTTATACTCACGCAATAAATGCTTAGCTTGATTAGATAATTGATGAGCATTATTGTTTAGCCGTGCCAGTGCCCCCACCATAAAGCTTTTGCCTTGATGCAGGGGTCTTTTGGCTACATCGTTGACTAATTCTATTTCTTGAATATCAAACATAAATCTTTGTTCAGGGATATTTAATCCTTCAGTGGACTTAATATTGCCGTCATAAAAAGCATATTCTTTGGTTGCGGCCAGACAGATATATTCTGTTGCTCTTTCTATTTGCGGGTATTCCAAATTTAAAAAAATTTCTATTAAATCTATCGCTTGGGGTAAAATCCTTTCGCCCAGCTTTTTTATTTTTAATAAATCAGCTTTTTTTGGCAATTTTCTAAAACCGCCAATATCCGTGGTTAGTGGATGAATAATCCGGCCGCCAATAATTTTAATAATTTGATTGCCAAAATTGCGTACGGCCAAAGCTGTTTGGGTTTCTTCAAGGCGTTTTTTAATTAGGTCAAGATCCGAAGCAATACCAAAAAAATCGCCTAAAGAAAAAAAGAATAGATGTAGGCAATGGCTATGAATAGTTTGTCCTAAGATCATTAATCGGCGTAAATCCTTAGTTTGTTCGCTGGGGTCAATGTCCAGGGCTGCTTCTAATGCCTTGATGGCCGCTATGTTATGAACCACCGGGCAAACTCCGCAAATCCGCGAAGTAATTTCTGGAGCTTCGTAATAATGTCGGCCTAACAAAATTCCTTCAATTAGACGGGCACCTTCGGTCACTTGGAGCCGAGCATCTTGAACCTTGCCATTAATAATATCAGCTACAAATCCCATATGGCCTTCAATTTTCGCGATGTGATCTAATTTAATTTGCATAAATATTAAACAGATAGACAATGATAATGTCGTAAAGAAACTTATTTTTTATAAAAAGTTACCATAGTCTACCGCCGGGCGTATAGGTTGCCCAGGCCCAGCAAACTCTTACGGGATCAACAATGCCTTGATATGCTGGGTTGGTGCAATTTTCCGGAACATGCATAATAAGTTTATAGTCAGTGCCATTAGAAACATATAAATATTCGGTGGGGCAGGCTAATTTTGGATCTGTGGGAAGGGCGGGAACGAATTCGGGAGCTAAACCAGGAATCCAATTATCGCTTGCGGGACCAAAACAGCCTAGTTTACTGGTATAGAATGCGGCTACGGGATAGGCATTATATTTATCGTAATACATTTCCAAAGCAGTAGTGAGATTTTTGAGATCCGCAGCCCTTTTTACGTCTCTGGCTTTTGCCCTAGCACTGTTTAAGGATACCAAAACAATCGCCGCTAAAAGACCGATAATGGCGATGACGACTAAAAGTTCAATCAAAGTGAACCCTGTTAGAAATTTATGTCTTCTACTGTTTATTATTTTAAGCACATTAATAATTGTCATTCTGACCCCCCACTTTTCAAGAAGAACTATTGTGTCAACGGATTTTAATAATAATTTTTCTCAATAATACTCCTTGAAAGGTGGGGGGGAAGAATCTTCGCATTAGAAATCCTTCAGCTACGCTTCAGGATGACAGTACGAGTTATTTTTGTAACTGCGATAATTCATTTTTAATGCCAAATCTTTCAAAAATTGAATCAATTTCTTGTATGGCCTTCTATTTTCGCGATGTGATCAATCTTGATTTGCATAAAAAATATTTTAATTTGTAATCACATAACAATATTTTCCGAGAGGAGCATTATTTGCGTATGGCTGGCTGTCTCTAGGATCAATAACTTCCGTCACTTCTGCCCGATTGGGGCTGGATGTGTTTTCTAATCTGGCCGCGATTCAATATCTTTGTCCATTGCTCCAGTATTCATAGGTTCCGGGTTGTCCAGCTGACCCGCAATTTCCCCACGGCCAGCAACATATATCAGCAGGATCTTGAGGCTGTTTAGAGATGTACCCATTTGACCAATCATAATTAGTGCCATCTGGAATCCAATTTACATTTGGTCTCCAACAACCAGCCATAGAAGATGGGGGAATTGGATAGTGTCCCGTATTGTCATAGTATAATTCAATTGCTTTTTGGAGTTGCTGTAAATCCGAAATTCGTCTAGCGTCGCGCGCCTTGGAACGCGTTGAATTTAAAGACACCAAAACAATCGCCGCCAACATACCAATAATGGCGATGACGACTAAAAGTTCAATCAAAGTGAACCCTGTTAGAAATTTATGTTTTTTGTTATTCATTATAGAATATTGTCATTCTGAATGAGGCGAAGAGTCTCGGTCGCAAGATCCTTAACTATCATTCAGGATGACAGCATAAATTATTTTTGTAATTGCGATAATTCATTTTTAATGCCAAATCTTTCAAAAATTGAATCAATTTCTTGTATGGTCATTTTTTGGCTCAAAAGTATTTTCTTTAAATTATCTATAGCAGATTTACTTAAATTGGGCTTAGGGCCACGGCAGCCATCACAGGGATATTTGCTCGTAGGACAAGGTGCACCGCATCCAGCCAGCATAATTGGCCCCAAACAAGGCAATCCTTTTTGTAAAAGACATTCATTACCTTTGAGTTGACACTCATAGCAAACTGATCTTTGAGGAATTTTTGGCTGTTTGCCAAAAACTAAATCAATCGCAATTTTTAAAAATTCTTGAGAGTTAATCGGGCAACCATGAATTTGATAATCAACTTTAACAATTTCTTTTAGGGATTTAACATTGGCATTACGAATACCTTCTATGTTTTTATAAACATAACGTATGGCTCTTTCTTTGTCCTGGTAATTTTTTATTTCAGCAATGCCGCCTAAGCAGGCGCAAGTGCCTAAGGCAACTAAAATATCTGATTTTAAGCGCGCTTTTTTGAGTCGGGCTTCGTCGTCATCAGAGATAACGGCACCTTCAATAAAAATAACATCAAAATGATCCGGCTCGGCTAGGTCCTCTATCAAAGGCATATCTACTAAATCAATGTGTTTTAGTAATTCCAATAGTTTTTTACCCAAATCAAAAATCGCTACTTGGCAGCCCTCACAACAAGTCAAGGATATAATGGAAACTCTGGGTTTGTTCATAGGTATGGAAGTAATTTTCAATTTTTAATTTTTAAACAATTTTCAATGTTATAATTTCTAATTTTTAATGCGCGACTTGTGTTTAGAAATTGAAAATTAGAAATTGAAAATTTTGTTATTCGTGAGCTCCAGCATCTTTTTCGTATATTGTTTTAAATTAAAAATTTGATAGTCAGTTAAAATTTCACATGGCCATTCCCAATGCAATGATATCCAATCGCCGATTTTTGCTTGGTCAACGAACCCTTTGACTACTATTTTCTTGACAGGCGCGGCTAAATTTAATTGGCTAGTCAGGCGGTTCACGGTGAGCGGTTGATAATTTATTTCATAGCCAGTAGGCAAAATACGTTTCACCTTTGCCCAGGAAATACGGCATTTATCCATTGTCTCTTTGGTGTGCAACGTGGTCAAATTCCCAGTACGCTGCCAGATATTAAACACATGAAAATTATGATGCGGCGTCGCTGGTTTTTTAAAGTTCGCGAATACTAAATTAAATAACTTTTTTGATAGTTTTTTCTTGAGCTGTAAATTATCAGTTAAATGTTGATAAAAATCACTTAAAGTAATCCCATCTAAAAGATTATTACCCAGCCAATAAGCATCAACTACCGCTTGGCTAAAAGGATTTTGAAGTTGATTTTCTTTGGCAATAAATGATAAATACGGATAAAGCGTTTGAAAATCTGTTAAAATATTATTTAGCCCAGCGTCCGTAGTCTGCGTTTGGCAATACTCAAACAAATCCCGATGTTTATTGGGACCGCAGTAGCCCAGTTGATTCGGGGCAAAAGCATATTTAGCACAGCGAAGAAGACCACTCTCTTTATTAATTTGTTTAAGCATATTTCTGACCACCGTCAAGACGGCGTAGAATTCTATGGCCTCTTGAGGCCGGTTGCAGAGATAGAGTGCCCCCCGTCTTTTACTCGATCAATTCTTAGATTCCAAATTAAAATTACGGCTAAACTTATAATGACTACACCAACCAACTGATGTATAGTGAATCTACCAGTAGCTACTCCTGAAATCAGCGTGGTCACTGGCGAGGCTAAAATTAAAACACTAGCAACCACGGAAACGGGCGCGCGTTGCAAAGCCGCATACCAAAAGCCAACATAGCCGAGCAATAAAATAGCACCCATGCCGATCCAAGCCCATTGCAGGCCAGCCAGAGACGTCACAACGCTTATTTTGCCAGCTAAACCTAGCCAAATCACCAATACGATGGCGCCAAAAAACATTCGCGCCCAAGCCACTAGCCAAGAACTAACATCGCGCAAAACAAATTTAGCAATAATATATTCGCAAGACCAAAGTAGAGTCGCTAATAAAATTAATAAACTGCCCCAGTTAAATTGCCAGCCCGTAAAACCATCTAAAATGAAATTGCCAGCTAACAAAATTATTAATGCTAACCCCTGCAGTTTGGATAATTTTTCTTTTAATAGAGGAATTGCTAAAAGCGTTGCCCAAATAAATAAAGTTTTATGAATAAATGATGCTTGTATGGCAGAAGTCAAAGTTAGGCCTTTAAAAAATAATACGAATGGTAGACTTCCGCCAACTACGCCGATTATTATTAGTAGTAGCCATTGCTTTTTGTTTAATTTTTTTAATTCTTTAAATTTGGCGAAAAATATAATAATAGCGCAAAGCACTAAGGCCACTAATACATTTTTCGCGGTGGTAAAGACAAACGAATCTCCAAGCACAGATAATGCTTTTTTATTTAAAAAATTAGACACGCCGCTGATAATGGCAGTGGCTAAGGCAAAATATAGACCAGTTTTTATATTAAAATTCATAACCGTAGAATTATTCTAATTGACTTAATTAACCTAATTATTCTAAACAAGCACCAATATCTAAGCTCCAATGAACAAAAAAATCAATAATAAAATTTGGTCATTCGTCATTGGGATTTGGTCATTATTTAGAATAATTAGACCAATTAGAATAATTAGAAATTTCCCATTTGTTAATCTCCTCCGCTTCTTTGGCCGAAATTTTATTAACAATTAAATCGCCATAAATCAAAACCCAATCCCCTATTTTGAGATTATTGTCTATCATTTTAACATCAATCTCGCGGCCGGACAAATCAACTCGCGCTAGATTTTGTTTAACTGATAAAATTTTCCCTGGCAAAGTTAAGCACATTGTCTTGCACAATACCTGTAAACGGATATTGCGTGATCAGAATCTTAAAAAGAATCCTTAATAATATAAGTAATAGCTATAAGCATACAACTTATGGCTATTTTTATTACATCATTTCTGCCACTGTCTCCATTTGCTTGATTTCTTGCCAAGAAAAAATTGGTCCATCGTGGCAAACGTATTTTGAGCCAACGGCGCAGTGCTGGCAAACACCTAACCCACAATGCATACGTCGTTCCAAAGAAACAAAAATATCTTCATCTTTAAAGCCAGCCGCGATTAATTTGGGGATAACAAATTTTAGCATTATTGGCGGACCAACCACAAAACAACGAGCATCAGTAATGGGTTTAGCCTTATCAAACAGGGTTGTAATTATGCCGACATTGCCTAGCCAATTTGGTAATTTTTGGTCCACAGTAAGTTGTAAATCAACACCTGATTTTTTCCACGCATCATAATCATTTTTAAAAAGTAGTTCTTGAGGATTTTTAGCACCATAAAAAACTTGAATTT
>Ga0315288_10004023_pt1 | contig 18719 bp, 20 predicted proteins | sample YL17G11_20_MG_FD_203454 | JGI IMG/M metagenome (GOLD analysis project Ga0315288, IMG submission 203454) | Sediment microbial communities from Yellowstone Lake, YNP, Wyoming, USA - YL17G11_20 | ecosystem: Environmental > Aquatic > Freshwater > Lake > Sediment | place: USA: Wyoming | collected... | reverse complement strand
CACCGCCGCCGCGCAAAACCTGGGCCTCATTCGGAAGAATCTTATTGAGAACAATATAAGTAATGCAACAACCACCACACCCCAGATGCCTTAATTGATGGGCATTCTGTGAAGGTCCAGGATTGCATTACTTTTGCGGAGGTCAATAGATCCAGGAAAATAATTCTGGCCGAGCTGAAGGCTCTATGGAAGAATCATGGATTGCCAGGAATAAACCTTGCTGATTTTGACGCAGCTCTGGTCCGCTGTGGCATTGAAGATGGGAGGAAAAGACAAAGACTCAAGAGTCATGATCACCAGCGAAGCTGATGGTCTAAGCAGGGCGGCAGAAGGGGGTTAGATCCATTCAGGATCTAACCCCCTTCTGCTCGCGTCTTGCTCTTCTTTATCAGATTTCTCTTCCCAATCCTTTCCAAAAGGGAGCGCGAAGTTCCCTCTTTAACACCTTGCCGGCAGGATTCCGAGGAAGACTTTTTAAAAAATCCACACCACTGATCTTCTGGTAGCCGGGAAGGCGAGCGTTCGCCCACTCAATGATCTCATGTACCGTGGCATCATTTCCCTCTCTGAGAACCACCACCGCCCTTGGTGATTCCCCCCATTTCTCATCAGGGACCCCAAATACAGCTACCTCTAAGACCTTGGGATGGCGGATCACAACCTCCTCAATATCCTCAGGATAGATGTTCACTCCACCTGAGATGATCATGTCCTTCTTGCGGCCCACCAGGTAAAGATAACCCTCCTCATCCAATTTCCCAAGATCGCCTGTCCGAACCCAACCATCTACAATTGTCGCCGCTGTAATCTCGGGTTTTTTATAATACCCCTGCATCATTATTTCTCCCCGTCCCGCGATCTCCCCAACTTCCCCCTTTGGTACGTCATTCATCTTATCATCCACCACACGGATATCGCTCCCCAGGATTGCCTTTCCTACCGACCCGATCTTTCGCCTCTGATCCATGGGCTTTAAAACCGTTCCCGCCCCTTCGGTAACTCCGTAGAGTTCAAAAAGCAGGCAGCGAAAATTAGTCAGGATATCTTCCTTGGTCTTTTTGGTCAAAGGCGCAGCCATGGACTCGAGGACCTGCAGGGAACTTGTATCATAGGAATGAAAATCTGGTTGGGCCATAATGGTGATGAACTGGGTAGGAACAAGGTAGGCGTGAGTGACCCTTTCCTTCTGAACAAGTTCGAGAAACCCCTTTGGGTCAAATTTTCTCATCAACACCACGGTCCCACCTAAAAACAAGGTCGGAAGAGTAAAGAGAAACGAGCCATTATGATAGAGAGGCGTGGAATTGAGGGTTACACTTTGAAAGTTTATCAGAAACTCTTTAATACCCATCAGAATGAAAGAATATCTGCAATCGTGGGTATGAATGATCCCTTTGGGCAGCCCTGTCGTGCCTGATGAATAGATGATGTTGAAAATGTCGTTCGGAAGAATCTCGACACCGGGATTTTCACCCGAACCCGTCTTCAGGATTTTTCCATAAGGGACATAACCCTGCACCTCCGCTGACCCAGTGCAGATATAGCGATCAGGCCGAATTTTGGGAAGCATCGCCTTCAACTGGTCTATTTCCTTCGTGTAGGCCTCACCGCAGAAGAAAGCCACGCTGTCGGAATCATCGATCAGCAGCCTGAGGCTTTCCCCCTTGACCATCGGGTTTAAAGGGACTAAAACCCCACCCGCTTTAAGGACCGCATAGATGCTTTCCACCATCTCCACGCAGTTGGAGTTCAACACAGCTACTTTGTCACCTTTCCTGATCCCCATCTTTATGAGCGTATTGGCCAGACAGTTGACCCGGCGGTTGAGTTCTCCGTAAGTCAGTCTCCAATCCTCACACACCAAAGCTAGTTTGTCTGGATAATCCCGAGCAAGACACTCCATCATTCTCACTACGCTTTCAAAGGCCATAGAAATCCCCTCCTCTAACCAATAGATGATGACCTATTCATAAAATACCCAAAAATTGCCGCCCATTCCTTTAACCTATCATAATCATAGATTCATGGAGGCTAAGAGCTTTTGAACCCCACTAATCCGGGCAGCGCCTCTACCGGCATCGGGGATTGTAATCGGCCGTTGCCGGAATGCTCACTTTCGAGGGGGGGAACGTCTCGATATCCTTGCCCAGCCAGGGAAACTTAACGTCCGGACGGATACTGCCATTATAGAACGGGTTGTCGCCAGCTACCATCCTCCCGCCGAACATCGGCATCATAAGCTGGTGGTCGCAAGTGCGCATAGTCCACAATCCCACGGGTGTCTGGTAGCTGAATCCCTCAAATGCTTTAATAACCTTATCGGGATCAACTGACCCCGCCTTTTCCACTGCGGCAAAGACCATCTTCCAGCAAAGGATTGTACTCCCGATTAAGGAGTCTGGCCACCAAGTATCGAAATCCTTATCGCCTTTGTGCTGCGCGTGATATTTCGCAATCATTTTCTTGTTCTCGGGGGTGTCCACCCACAGGGAGTAAGGCTGAACGGTGTAGACTCCCACTAAGTCGTCCTTAAGTTCATAGGAAGTATTGGCATCTTGCGCCGCAAAAACACACACAAAAGGAAACGGTTGTTTTAGGCCCAAGCCCCGGGCATGCTTGATCAGAAGCGTTAGGTCGGATCCGTAATTCCCGGTGAAAATGACGTCCGCCTTAGCGGCCATGGCCTTGGTGACGTAAGGTGCGAAATCCTTGGTTCCCAAGGGAGCAAAGTCCTCCCCCACGATCTCAGCCTGCGGGAGATAGATTTTGAGTTGTTCCCTGAAGCCGCGAGCGAAATCACGACCTGCGGCATAGTCCTGGTTGATGAAATAGTACCGCCGGTAGGGCTTGGAGGCCATCATCAGGGCCAGGGCCGAGTTGACATTGTAGGTGCCCATGAATACTCTAAAGGCGTAGGGGGTGAACTCTTTGCCCTGGATAAAGTCGGTCATACCCCCGTAGTTGATATAGATCTTCTTATAACCTGAGGCCACCTTGGTCATGGCTATGGCGATATGACTGCCCGTGCCTGAGCTTATGAAATCGACCTTATCCTCGAGGATAAGCTTCTTGGACCTACGAGTGGCCACATCCGGCTTGAGCTCGTTGTCCTCCGGGATGAGTTCGATCTTCTTCCCCAACAGGCCTCCCTTTGAGTTCTGCTCCTCCATGGCAAACTTGATCCCTACGGTCCAGGTCCGGCCGTGGCTTGCAAAGGGCCCGGACCACGGATTTAAATCACCAATCTTGATGGTGTCGGCGCCGATGGCTTTGGATGGAGCCCCGGTGAACAAAGCCAACGCTACAATGAAACACATAGAAGCACTCACTATTGTCTTAGCGAAAATCTTTACCATGACATCCTCCTTTATTTGTTTATACTACGTCGTTATGCAGTAATCCCCACTGATAATCCCACCCCTATGCTCTTTTCTCGTTTTGGATTCCTCTTTTAGGATCGATTCAAACGGATAAGCTTCTTTTCCCCTCCTTTCTCTTTATGGATTTTCCCGCACCCCGATCCTCAGGGTTTCTACAAGGATCAAGGCGCTGTCGGGTTTCAGGACCCCTCAGACTTCAAGGTACTTCTTTCTGACCGCTTCATTAGCATAAAGCTCTTCCCCTCTGCCTTGAAAAACGATTTCTCCCTTTGACATTACATACACCCTCCCAGCCAACCCCAACACCACATCCATGGACTTTTCCACTAAAAGGATGGAACCGCCCCCCTCGTGGATACCCCGAAGAATCTCAACAATTATATCTACAAGTAAAGGCGCCAAACCCTCCGTTGCCTCATCCACCAAGAGAAGCTCAGGATTGCCCATCAGGGTCCGACCGATAGTCAACATCTGTTGTTCTCCCCCTGACAGATACCCGCCCTTCTGCCGTTCCCTCTTCGCAAGCTGAGGAAAATAGCCGTAAATCCTATCCATCGTCCAAGGACCATCGGTCTTGTGGCCAGGTTTCACCCCGATTAGAAGGTTTTGTCGCACCGTCAAATGGGGAAATATGCGGCGCTCCTCTGGTACATAGCCAATGCCCAGCCGAGAAATCTTATGAGGCCGGAGGCCTGCAATTTCCTCCTCCTTAAATCGTATTGAGCCCTTTTGAGGAGAGGTCAGCCCCACGATCGATTTCAACGTCGTGGACTTGCCCACCCCATTTCGCCCAAGCAAAGAAATAATTTCCCCACTTTCCATTTCGAGGGAAACTCCATGGAGGATGTGGCTCTTGCCCAAAAAGGTGTGAATCCCATCAACCCGAATAAGCATCTTATCTCCTCCCCAGATAGGCCTTCTTTACCCCTTCGTTCTCCCTGATTTCGTTCGGAGTCCCGGTGGCCAAAACCTCGCCATAATTGAGCACCGTGATCCGGTCTGCAAGGTTGAACACAACCTCCATATCGTGTTCCACCATGACCAAAGTTTTGCCTTCCGTCACCTGCTTGATTAACTCAACAAAGATTCGGGTCTCTTCGGCATTGAGACCCGCCGTGGGTTCGTCCAACAGGATAAGAACGGGATCTCGAGCCAGAGTCAAAGCCAGCTCCAACTTTCTCTGCATACCATAACTGAGCTCCGAAGCCGGGATGTTCCGTACTTCGGTCAAACCCAAGAGGTTAACCATATGATCGCTCTCCCTGGTGATCTCTTTTGACCGATTCAAGAAGCTAGTCCAGTCGAAACGGCGCTGGAACCTGGAGACGATGGCATTGCGCACATTCTCAAAGACCGTCATTCTGGGAAAGTTGTTAATGATCTGGAAAGATCGAGATAGGCCCATTCGAGCAATCTTGTGGGCCGGCCAGCTTGTGATATCCTTATCCAGGAAGAATATCCTCCCCCTAGTTGGCTTATAAATTCCTGTTATGATATTGAAAAGGGTCGATTTGCCAGCACCATTCGGGCCGATGATCGCATGGCATTCCCCCTCGATGATCTCTAGAGAAACCCCGAACAATACCTCGAGTCCGGAAAAATCCTTAAATAAGTCGTCCAATTTTAATATCACCATCGTTCACTCCTTCTGACCACTTACCCAAACCCGAATCCTTTCCCATTTGAGAAGGCTGATCAGCCCTCCTTCCAGATACATGACCACGATGACGAAAAGAATTCCCATGAATAATATCCAATGCTTGGTCAGGCTCGATATCCAATCCTGAAATACGGTGTAAAAAATCGCCCCTAACACAGGACCTAAGAAGTGACCCGTACCGCCTATGACCGTCATCAACAAAGCGGCGAAGGACCTATTTACGTCAATAGCAGTCGTAGCCACAAATTCTTGGAAAAGAACAAACAGCCCTCCGGCCAGACCGGCAAGGAGTCCGGCAAAGGAAAAAACTGTCAACTTAGTTAAAAAGACGTCGTAACCAAGGAACGAAGCCCGCACATCGTTCTCGCGCATGCACATCACAGCATTTCCCAGAGGAGTTCTCAAAAAGAGATAACAAGCAACAATTCCCACGACCACAAGCACCAGGGTGAGATAATAAAGGTTATGGATGTTCATCAGGGATATACTTCCCAGACCTGGAAGATAAAGCTCCGGCCGAACCACCCCCATCCCATCGTCTCCACGGGTCACGGATCGCCATTTCAAAGCCGCGGCAAAAAGGAACATCTGGAAGGCCAGGGTGATCAGGGCAAAGTAGGCTCCTTTGAGGCGAACACAAAAAAAACCAATGAACAGGGCGCCCACAAACCCGGATAAAGCGGCAATCAAGAGAGTGACCAAAAGGGGCATACCGGGAAGGTGATTACAGCTCAGAGCAGCGGCATAGGCCCCGACCCCAAAAGGGGCCGCATGCCCAAAGGCCAGCATCCCCCCGTATCCCAAAAGGAGATTAAAACTTACGGCAAGTAAGGCGAAGATAAGAATTTCAATAGCAAGGTGGATTTTAATTTCGGGGAGGATTATTGGAAAAAGCAGGAGAACAGCGGCGACTCCTCCCCCTCCAATTTGAAAGGCTCCATAGCGGCTCATTCTTTTTCTCCAAAGAGGCCCGTGGGTCGTGCGATCAGCACCACGGCCATTAGTAAAAATTGAAAGACTAAGGCCAACTGGGGAATCCAGAGGATGCCAAGGGATTGAAGCGCGCCGATCATCAAGGCAGCCACCAAGGCCCCCCACAGGCTCCCTAATCCTCCAATGACGATGACGACAAAGCAGTCCAGTAACATATCCATCCCCATGCCCGGGTACGTACTGAGAAAGGGGGCCGCAATAACACCTGCAAGGGCCGCAAGGGCGGCCCCTCCCCCAAAGACCCCCAGGAAGACCACTGGAACGTTGTGCCCGAGGACATCCACCATATCTGCATCCGAAACAGCCGCCCGGATGATAATACCAATCTGGGTTCTCATTAACACAAGAGCCATTCCAAGAAGGATCACACAAGAAAATCCCAGAATGAAAAGACGATAGATCGGATAGGTCTTCCCCATGAAAGGGACATCGCCAGCCAAGAGAGCGGGAACCGGCACCGGAAGGGGGTTGCTCCCCCAGATGATGATAACCAGCTCAACAAAGATATAAAAGAACCCGAAGGTCAAGAGGAGCTCCGGAAGATGGCCGGCTTTGTAGGTTTTGCGAAGAAGGAAACGCTCGATCAGGATTGCCAGGAAAGCAACGATGAGTGGGCTTAGCAGAAAGCTCAACCAGAAGTTACCCAAATAGACTGCAACCGTATAGGCAAAATAGGCACCCAACATGTAGAAAGCCGCATGAGCAATATTCAATACCCCCATCATCCCGAAGACAAGCGTGAGGCCAGAGGCCACCAAAAAAATGAGCATCCCATAGACAAGCCCATGAACTAATTGGATTAGATAAATATTAATCGAAATATCCATCCAAAATCTCCTTCCCCTATCTCCACGCACCCCAACATCATCTTTCTCCACCCCTAAATCCACCTGATTTGCGTAAATAGAACAGACGTTTTCCTCTTCCATGGCCCCAAAGGCACTTAAGACAAAATTGATAAACATTCCAACAAAGCGATTGAAGGTACAATGATCCCGGAAGTTCCATCCTCGCAACGACTCGATAGCAAAAACGATATTGTAAAAAATTGGAAATCATAAAAGAGCGTTCAACTTTAAAACAATAAGCCTGCTCATGGAATTCTCCAAGCGTTTGTTAGATCTCGAAGTGACAGGAGCATAGGCCGAAGAGGTTGGGATTTTATGGCATCAAATGCAATTCTTACTGCGGCTACTCCTGCCCGCAGCGAATCAGTAATATCACAGATATGACCGCTGCCTTTCTATCGTGAAACCGACTGCTCTCATTGGTCCCCTTTTCATCGGGATGCTGGGGGTCCCGAAACCGGTCAGATTTTCAACAAATCATCCCGAGCCAAATATCATACATTTCCACCCATTCTTCCCCCTGCCTCAGGGATGGTTGGGCGAATAGAGAACTACCAGGACCTTCGCCTCCGTCTTGCCCAGGGAGATGCCATGGTGGGGAATGCTGGAATCGAAATAAAGACAATCGCCTTCCTTCAGGATCAGCTCGGTTTCCCCCAGGAAGACCTTGAACCGACCTCTGACGACGAACATCATCTCTTCGCCTTCGTGCTGCAACAAGGCCGGCTTCTTGAGGGTGCAAGGAATGGTCAGAATATAAGGGTCCATCTGCCGGTTGGCAAAGGGATAAGCCAGGGTCTCGTAGGAATAACCAAAGTCAGACCCAGGTCGAGCCATCTCCCGCCTTTGGCTTTTTGTCACCAGACAGATGGGATTCCTGGTTTCGGTCTCGCCAAAAAGATCAGAAATACTGACCTTCAGGGCCTTGGCCAGACGGAGCAGGGTCGAGACCGGGGGCGACTTGTCGGAATTTTCAACCTTGGATAGATAACTCTGGGTAAGGCCAGTTTGGGCGGCCAAGTGCTGGAGGGTCAAGCCTCTTCGTTTGCGGAATCTCCTGACCTTCTTGCCAATTTCAGCTTCCTGGTTCATCTGGCACCGCCTGAAGGCCACTGAGGCCAGTCCGGTTTGTGCTTCTTTCCCAGAACAGCAAAGAGGGCGGAATCGATAAGGATTTATTCCTTGTTATTCCCAACAAGAATATAAATATGACCAAAAGGAAACATTGTCAAGAAAAAAATTTGAGAATGTAACCGTTCAGTGATGATGTCAGTCTATGAAAGAGCGAGTGACATGGAATCGAAGAGAGCAGAAGCGGCGGATGGTCTTGAATCAGGTGGAAAAGGGGAAGGTCGTTATTTGGGAAGCGGCGGAGGTATTGCGGCTTTCGGAGCGGCAGGGGTAAAGGCTTTTGGCAGTCTATTGGGAGGAAGGGGCTGCTGCATTAGACGGCCATCAGAAATATGGTCAGAGCTGGGATCACCGAGCGGGTGGTTAAGCAAAGCTCCGGCCACAAAACCCGGAGGATGTTTGATCGGTACAGTATCGTAAGCCAGAATAACCTGAAATAAGCGGCAAAAAGGCAGGAGATTTTTCTGCAGGCTGTCGAGAATTTTGATAAGAACTCGCTTTGGGGTAGGGGGAGTATACTGGGAAAGCAATTGTGTGGCAAGGGAAATTGCGCACAAGATCTTGGGTTTGTTTGGGGGCTTTTCAGCGGGGATTCGGGGAATTTTCGGGGTAGAGGTGGGGAGGGGGTGTTTGCAACGATTTGACGAGGACCGTCAGGCATTTTTGAGGCTCATCGGGGCACACCGGTTCCTCCCGCCCCGTATTCCTGATCTTTACGACTGAAGATAAGCATCCCAGGGATAGTGGGGGTGGTGTTTCAGGATGGTCTGGATGACCTCCCGGTCTTCGATGAAGCTGATGATCCGCATGATTCCCCGACACTTCGGACAGGTCAGGGGATCGACCTTCCCCGATCAAGTCGGGGACAGGCTCCGATCTTCTGGATCAACCGGGCCCAGTTCTTTCGGTATTCCTTCGAACTTTTGCAATTCCAACTGGGAGAGAAAGAAAGGGAGGCTGTCGAATGGGGATGGAATCAGGAAGCGGGAAATACTATGTTCCATGTCGTGAATGCTTATACAAGGGCGGCGCAGTTTGAAGGATTACCAGCTGAGGCCAGTTATAGGCTTCAGAAGGTGGGTGGAGCGATATTGGGGATGGTGAAATAAAAAATCATGGTTCCACTTCGGGGAAGAATCTATAAACCTCTCCCTGGAGGTAGCATTATAAACCACAAAAGCCAGAAATTGAATTATTTAAGGGCGCCCCGCTTCACGCTTCACAATCACATGGCCATTGCGCGCGATCGTTTGTATTCTTTGACTCGGGATCGGAGGGGAGCTTATGGGCGGGCTATCGTTGCGTACTTGGCGAGGAAATTGACGGGTTCTTTAGTCAAGGACATTGCCCGACATTTTCAAAGGGAGCCGATGACCATTAGTGAGGCGGTAATTAAAATAGAGAGTCTGATGGAAAAGGATATGGAATTGGCCAGAAGAATAGAGGATATGAGAAACAATCTGATGAAAAGGGGTAAGAAGAAATACCTTATTACCGTTGCCTGACCCCTTTACTTGTATTCCAAAGAAACCATCTTTCCTCACTTGGGTTCATCTTTGACCAACCGGGCAACTGGTCGTTGAACACTTCTCAGTGCCCGCCTGCGCATTACATGGAGGCCGGCGGTGATCCCGAAAATGGCCAAGCCCATCATATCCGTATAGAATTCAGGGATGATGAGTAAAATCGCGGCAACTCCAAAAGGGATTCTCCCCCACCAGCCGACCTTCTGCAAAAAATATCCGGATAAAGCAATACTTAATGAATATACCCCGATGGTCGCAGTGACGATCGATTCTAGAATGGGGATCCAAGGCCCCTGGAGAATGAGCTGCGGGCCATAGACAAACATAAAGGGAAGAATGAAAGCCGATGATCCTAAGCGGGTGGCCGTTATTCCCGTCGCTAAAAAATTGGCTTCTGCAATTCCGGCCCCCACATAGGCCGCCAAGGCCACGGGCGGGGTAATGGCCGAGATAATGCCAAAATAGAAGATGAACAGGTGTGCCGCAATGGGCAGTACCCCCATTTTGATCAGAGCTGGCCCAACCATGACTGCCAACACCAAATAGCAGGCCACCGTTGGCAATCCCATGCCGAGGATGAGGGAAGTGATCATGGTCAGGATGAGTAAAATGGCCAGATTCCCTTGAGATATGGTGATTAGAACAGAGGAGAGTTTAAAGGCCAATCCGGTTTGCAGAATACTGCCTACAATGAAACCCACGGCAGCGCAAGCGAGAGCCGTGTCAACCGCCCCCATAGCTCCTTCTCGCAGAGATTCGTAAAACTTCGCTAAAGTCAGGCGCAGCTTGGGAGTAAAAAAAGAAGTCAAGATAGTAATTACGATCGCCCAAACGGCGGATTTCCCGGGTGACCGTTGCAAAAAGGCAAGTAGGAACACCAAAACCACAGGGGAGATCAGGGTGGGCCACCCCTTTTTCACAACATCCCGGGTGCGGGGTAATTCGGAACGGCTGATTCCGACGAGGCCCGTTTGGGCCGCTTCAAAATCCACCATAAAGAAAACGGCCAGATAATATAGAACCGCGGGAACCGCGGCATACAACGCCACCCTCCAGTAAGGAATACCCAGGACCTCCGCAATGATAAAGGCGGAAGACCCCATGATGGGCGGCATGAATTGCCCTCCGGAAGAAGCGACGGCCTCCACCGCTCCAGCAAAGTGGGGTTTATAACCAGTCTTCTTCATCAAAGGGATGGTGAAGGTGCCGGTTCCAACGACATTGGCCACGGCGCTCCCCGAGATACAACCAAAGAGGCAACTGGCGACGACGGCAACTTTCGCCGGACCGCCTCGGACAAAGCCCACAAGGGAGATAGCAAAATCGATGAAGACCTGGCCGCCTCCGGTCGACTGCAGAAACCGGGCATAGAGAATGAAAAGAAAGATAAAGGCCGAGGAAACTCCCAGGGCGATCCCGAAAGCCCCCTCCAGGCTTAAGAACTGATAGGTCAAGATATCCGAAAGGGCAAACCCGGGGTGAGCAAGCAGCGACGGCATATAAGGGCCCGCCATTCCATAGAGGATGAAGGTCAGACCGAGGAGGGGAAGGCCCCAGCCCGTAATGCGGCGGGCTGCTTCCAGCGTTAACAGAATTCCCACCCCGGCAAGTCCAATTTCCAGATCGGTATAAATGCCGACGTTTTGCCAGAGGCCAAGGTGATGGTAAATGATATACCCGCCAACGGATGCACTTAAGATCGCCAACGGCACTTGGTCCCAATAAAGATAGTCCTTGGACATGGACTTCTTCATGGGGGTGATCAGAAAGGCCAGGACGAGGGCAAAGGCCAGATGGATGGCCCGCTGTTGCAGCGGGGCCAATACCCCGAAGAAGCCGGTATACATCTGAAAGACACTCCAGACAACGGCGATGATTCCCACAATTATTTTGCGATTGATTCGGGAAATGGCCATGAAAAATTCCTTCCCGGAAGGTTTTTTTAAACCCTTCGGGGAAAGGGCTGGAACCCGACCCTTTCCCCACTTCCTTATTTGGGGTGCTTATTTGATGATTCCTTTTTCTTTGAAGTATCGCGCCGCCCCCGGATGGATCTTCTCCGGGTCGATGACCCTGGCTTCTATATATCTCTTTGTTGTCTCCAGGGTGATATATTTGCCTGCGGGGTGCAGGGCGGCTACATCGCTGTGGTTATCCAGGATTGCTTTCACAATCTGGTAAATCATCTCCGGGTCTGCATCCGCACTTCCATAAAGAATCGTATAAAATGCGGGCCCCAAAGCGGGTTTGGTTTGACCCGTATAAGTATTCGCTGGAGTCTCCAACATCTTCCAAAGGGGATTGTCCCGATCGAAGGTTTTTCGGGTGTTTTCATCGATCTCCAGAAAACGGATTCCTTTGGTGCTCATCATTTGATCGATCAATCCACTCTTGGGAAAGGAGGTAAAAGTGCCGATATCCACATTGCCGTCGGAAAGGGCTTCCGCTCCTTCCTGATAGGACATGAAACGCCAGTTGACTTTAGTTGGATCCAGACCAGCCGCTCTTACCACGGCCTCTACCTGGGACTTGGTAGCTGCGGAAGGAACGGCCATCCGTTTTCCTTGGATTTCCTTGAACTGGTTTATCGAGGAACTTTTCAGAGAGACATACGCCATCCCGTTGTCATACATCCCCAGCAGGGGAACGACCTTATCAAATTTTTTCCCCTGAAATTCCCCGGTTCCTTTGGTCGCTCGATCCATCATGTCCGCCATGCCAATGCCCGCGACGGTTTGCCCCGATTGCATGAGCATCGGAACCTGGTTTATGTTGGGGGGCGTAATTGCGGTCACATCCAAGTCCGGCGCATGTTCACTAATGACCTTGGCCATTCCCGATCCCAGAATTTGGTACACCCCCCCGGCGCTCCCCGAAGATATTCTCACCAGTTTCTTTGGGGCGCCCTCACTTGCCGGAATGCCCATCCCGAAAAAAGCCCAAATTCCGACTCCGAGCATCAGTGTAAAAAATGGGATTCTCTTTTTCATCTTCTTCCAGCCTCCTTTTCTTAGGATTCATTTTTGATTAACCTAAGCCCTTAAATTATGATTCCAGGATAAGCTGGGTATTTCCTTCGACAACCTTTTCCCTGCGTTGATTTTCTATCCAGACCAGACAGCTCACCTGCGTTTTCTCCTGGATCACATTCAGTTTTTGGATCTTTCCCCTGGCTACCAGGGTATCCCCTGGTTTGGCAGGTCCCACAAATCTTATATCCATATCCCCCGAGGTAAACCACGGCTTCCCGAAATTGTTTTTCATCATCTCCGACACGTAGGCGAGCAGGAGAATTCCATGGGCCACCGTGGATTGGAACCTGGTCTTTTTCCCGAACTCCGGATCGACGTGAATCATTCCTGTCCCGCCGGAGACGCTGGCAAACCGATTGATCTTCTCCTGGCTCAAATGCTTGACGACCCCGAAGAGCTCCATCCCTTCCTGCAGATTCAGCAGTAATGGTTGCGACATATTTTTTCCCCCCGATCAAGAAGCCAGAATATTGGTCATTTCCCCCAGGCTGACCAGTTCCCCGCGTTGATTGGTCACCTCCGTTTTGTACACGATATATTTGCGGCCATTTTTTTCATACTTGTCCCCCAGGATCACCTTCGTACGAAGATGATCCCCTTCGAGAACGATTCCCCGGAAGCGGAATTTTTGTTGGACATGCACAGATCCTTGAGGTACCCAGCCCGCATCCCCTGTCGCCCATTTCATGTACGTAAACTGGGCGTGAAAACTCGGGGGGGCCACCAGCCCTTCAAAACCCGCCTTTTCACCATCGGCGGGGTTTAAAAAGATAGGATCGTAATCCTCCACGGCCTGCACATAATGAGAAATGAGTTCTTTGGTGACGACGATGACCGCGCCATCGATTTCCTTGCCGACTTCCCAAGAGTCCCAATCTGTACCGATTTTTGGGGGCATATATGGCTCCTCGAGGAGGCTTTAAAGCAGCCGTCTCAATATCTTACCGGTGCCGCTGGCAGGCAGGGAGTCGCGAATTTCGATCACCTGGGGCACCTTATAGTGAGACATGTTTTCTTTGGCCCAATGAACCAGTTCTTCCGGGCTCACTCGGCCCTGGAATTCCGGGTTCAAAACCACGACGGCTTTGACCACTTCTCCCTTCCGGGGATCGGGGATTCCTCTCACCCCGCATTGGACCACAGCAGGATGATTCCTCAGCATCAGTTCCACTTCCTCCGGGAAGACGGAAAACCCGGAGACCTTGATCATCTCCTTCTTCCGACCCAACCAATAGATGTAGCCATCTTCATCAAATCTGCCGATGTCTCCCGTATAGACCCATCCGTCGATCAAGCTTTCGGCGGTCTCTTTGGGCTTGTTCCAATAACCCTTAAAATTGGAGGGAGAGAACACCGCGATTTCTCCCAATTCCCCCAGAGGCACCACCTTATTTTTATCTTCCCAGGAGACAATCTTGAACTCCTCTCCGTAGGCCGGGATACCAACCGAACCCCATTTGGGGGGTCGATCCAGAGGCATGAAGGTATCTCCCGTATGGGTTTCCGTTAAACCGAACGAATGTTCTACAATTTCCGCCCCTTCGGCAAGGAATTTTCGCCACTGGTCGGCAATCTCCGCCGTCAGTTGCATGCCCAGGGAGGCAACCAAGTTCCGTCGGATCGAACGGAGATTGAATTTCGTCAGGTCCGGGTGATTCATCATAGCCACGTTCATCGGTGTTACGGAAAATAAAATTTCCGGCTTATAACGGTCGATGGCCTTCAGGGCATCTATGGCATGGAAATGGGGGAACATAACCTGGGAGAGTCCCTTGTAGAGGTGAACGTTAAACTGGAGCATGCCCGAGATGTGATAGATGGGGGTCATCTGCAAGACATAATGAGTCTTCTCTTCCTTAAGGAGGTTATAAAAGTTAATCTGGGCCCGACTGGCTGTTTTATAGATGACTGTACCAAAAGTGTGGATCGCGCCTTTGGGCAATCCCGTGGTCCCGCCGGTGTAAGCCAACATGGAAATATCCTTGTGGACATCCAAATGGATCTGGGGCGGAAGTGGAGGGTAATCCCGGAAAATATCCCTGAGCTCAATGGTGGCCGGAAAATACGCACGTTCTTTCCGGATCCCTTCGGGTATATCATCCCATGTCGTCATGTCCAGAAAATCTCGGTAACCGGTGACGGCCACTTTATCAACGTGAACCTTTTTCAAAACCGGTTGTACAACCCCCATATATTCATCGAGGGAAAAAAGGATTTTGGCTCCGCTGTCTTTGAGTTGATACTCCAGTTCGGCTTCTTTAAAAGCGGGGCTGCACGCGGTCATAACCCCACCCATCTTGGAAATTCCCAGAGAAACGATGGCAAATCCGGGAAAGGTCGGAAGGAAAAGGGCCACCCGGTCCCCTTTTTGGATTCCCGAAGAGATTAAAAATTGGGCCACGGAGTTGGACCGGTCATCCCATTCCTTATAAGTCATTTCTTTCCCGTAGAAGACCAAAGCCGGTCGATGGGGATGTTCCTGGGCTTGACTGGCCAGATATTCGAATAGGGGTCGTTCCCCTTTGGTGAAGCGCAATTCCAGTGGGAGATAGGAAGGCCAATTTTTTGGACGCCAGTATTGGTTTGAATAGGGCGTGATCACTATGTTCCTCGATACCCGGGCTTAGGAAAATAGCCCGATGGCTGCTGGAATTTTGGAAATCACCTTTTCTTTCTCGAGCTCGGCAATCTCTTCTTCCGATAGCCTAAGGATTTCTTTATACACGTACTCGTTGTGCTCCCCCAAACAAGGGGAAGGAGTGCGAATTGTTTTATCTCCTGATGGACCCAAACGAATGGGCGAGCTTTCATACGGATGCGTCCCGGCTTCTGGATGGGAGACCATCTCAAAAAAACCCCGCTCTTTCAAATGGGGGTCTTCAAAAAGCTCCGGCATGGTAAGAAGGGGGCCGGCCGAAATCCCCGCTTTTTGCAGCTTCTCCATGACTTCATAATGCGTATGTTGCCGCGTCCAATCGGCAATGACCCCCTCCAACTCATCTTGGTTCTTCCATCTATTCAGACTCCCGGAGAATCGAGGATCACTTGCCAATTCCGGATTTCCCATCACCCGGCAAAGGGTTTGCCATTCTTCATCCGAAGCCACACTGAGGCTTACCCAGGCGTCCTGGCCTTTACAGGGAAAGCAATCATGGGGGGCCATTGATGAATGCCGATTCCCGGACCTTTCCGGATTGCGTCCATTCATCGCATATGCCATAAAAGCCACTCCGTTGAACCGGGCGAGGACTTCAATTTGGGCGATTTCCAGGTGGCATCCGCTCCCGGTCTGCTGCCGATGGTTAAGGGCTACGAGAATTGCAAAGGCCGCATTAAAAGCAGCGACAGGGTCGCCGAAGGCCGTATGGCCAAGCATTTGAGGCTTGCCATCTGAGTACCCCGTGGCCTGGTAAATTCCGGCTAAAGCCTCAATCGTATTCCCGTAACCCCGAAAATCCTTTTCTGGCCCCGTCAAGCCGAACATGGGTAGGGAAGCCAGAATTATCATTGGATTTACCTTTTTGAGTTTCTCGAACTCGATGCCTAATTTTTCCCTCGCCTTGCTCCCGTAGTTTTCCAGGACGATGTCGCTTACCTGGAGCAGACGCTGAAAAATATCCTGCCCGCGAGGATGCCGCAGATCCAGAGTAATATCGAGCTTGTTGTGATTCACCCGGTTAAAATAGGCATTGCGATTGTAAGGACGTTCTCCTGGGATGTGATCCGGATACCGATCGATTCCGGGCGGGACCTTCACGTCCCCCCGCCAGGGATCAAGATGATACCACGATTCTATTTTGATGACTTCGGCCCCTAAATAGGCCAGGAGGGTGGAGGCATAGGGTCCTGCCCACCACATGGAAAGATCTAAAACCCGAACATTCTTAAGGGGGAGCTGACCCATGGTTTCCAACTCCTTAGATAATTCCTCTTTGGTTCAGCAAGGCAAGATCCGCAGGGGAATAGCCCAAATATTTTTCGTAGATTTCGAGGTTATGCTGTCCTAATAAGGGGGCAGGGGTTGGCTTCTTCGGGGGAGAGCCCAGAATTTGAAATGGCAGCCCCGGATACCTGAGCCTTCCGCAAACCGGATGCTCGATGGATAAAAACCATTTTCTTGCTTCGAGGTGGTCCCAATGGGCCATGTCCTCCGGGCTATTCACCTTAGCGAATCCCAGACCCTGCTCCTGGGCACTTTGATAAATTTCCTGAGAGGTCAGCCTAAGGAAATGAGACGTAAAGATGGCATCCAGCTCCTTTGCATGGGCGCTCCGAGTGACCCGGTCTTTGAACCTTGGATCTTCCTTTAATTCGGGCCTCCCGATAAGGTCACAAAGGCTGCGCCATTCTTTTTCGGAAACCGCGAAGGCAAGAACATACCCATCCCGGGTGGGCACAATGGTGCAGGGGCAAGGGGATTTGCGCCCTCCCATGCGAGGTAGAACCGTTTTATTATAGGCATAACGGCTGGTGATGCTTTCCATACATACAACCAGCGTTTCCATGATGGAAATGTCCACATGGACACCGCCAGAAAACTCTCTGCCCCACAAAGCTCCCAAACAACCTACAGCGCCCAGCGTTCCGGCGCTGAACTGGGCGATGGGAACACCGCATATGAGAGGCTTCTGATCGGCCTCGCCGACGAGCTGCATCCAGCCGCTGAGCGCAAAAAGAATCAGCTCACTGGCCTTATAATCTCGGTACGGCCCGGATTGGCCGAAGTTGGATATGGATACCCAAATGAGATCCGGAGCCAGACGCTTCAAGGAATCAAAATCCAGGCCCAACCCGGGCATGACCCGAGGCTCAAAATTCTCCACCACCACATCAACCTTTTGGGCCAGTTTCCTAAAGATTTCTTTGCCCGTATCCGTTTTAAGATTGAGGGTAATCCCTTTTTTCCCGGTATTGAGATAAAGAAAAGCCCCGCTTTTCTCGAGCTGGGGATCATCGTGGAAGAAGGGGGGAAGCCGACGGGCCGGGTCGCCACCCGGTCTTTCGACCTTGATGACTTCGGCCCCGTATTCGGCCAGGAGTTTCGTGGCATAGGGTCCAGCGATGTAATGGGTTAAATCAAGAATTTTAATGCCTTCTAATCCTGCCAACTTTATTCTCCCAGAGTTTCTTGCTCCTTCCAAATGAAAGCTTGTTCCTTTTCCGTCTCTCCCCACTCTTTCAGATATTTTTTCTAGGACATGGATTTTTTCTTTGTGGATTGATGAGCTTTAGAAGCAATCCTTTTGAGATGGGGTTTTACGGAGATTTAAACGAATTGTCAAAGGTTTTTATCAAAAAGCCAATCATTTGTCAACTTTATATTTTGTTAGGTAAGAATGAAAACCGGACTTTGATTTTCCTCTCATCCGAATCCTTTCTTCCACCTCACAGTACTCCCCCAGGACATAGTCAACCGTTCGCGCTTGTCATCGGGGGACGGGGCCCTTTTTCCACGTTCTTAATTTATTTTGGATCCGACCTCTTGTTTTCGATGTCCAGCAGCACCTGGCGTGGTTCGATGTCCTTTGATAAGAACTCGCTTTTGGGTAGGGGGAGTATACTGGGAAGGCAATTGTGTGTCAAGGGAGTTTTAGCACAAGATCTTGGGTTTGTTTGGGGCCGTTTCAGCGGGGATTCGGGGGATTTCGGGGTAGAGGGGGCGATTTCAACGATTTGCCGAGGTCCGGCAGGCGTTTTGGAGGCTCACCGGGGCACACCGGTTCCTCCCGCCCCGTATTCCTAATCTTTACGACTGAAGGTAAGCGTCCCAGGGATAGTGGGGGTGGTGTTTCAGGATGGTCTTAATGACCTCCCGGTCTTCGATGAAGCTGATGATCTGCATGATTCCCCGACACTTCGGACAGGCCCCGATCTTCTGGATTAGCCTGGCCCAGTTATTCCGGTATTCCTTCGAACTTTTGCAATTCCAGCTTGGGGAAAAGGAAAGGGAAGCGGTTGAATGAGAATGGAATCAGGAAGCTGGAAATACCATGTTCCATTTGGTCAATGCGTATACCCGAGCGGCTCAGTTTGAAGGATTACCAGCTGAAGCGAGTTACCGGCTCCAGAAGGTGGGTGGAGCGATATTGGGGATGGTGAAATAAAAAATCATGGTTCCACTTCGGGGAAGAATCTATAAACCTCTCCCT
>Ga0315288_10004022_pt1 | contig 18720 bp, 22 predicted proteins | sample YL17G11_20_MG_FD_203454 | JGI IMG/M metagenome (GOLD analysis project Ga0315288, IMG submission 203454) | Sediment microbial communities from Yellowstone Lake, YNP, Wyoming, USA - YL17G11_20 | ecosystem: Environmental > Aquatic > Freshwater > Lake > Sediment | place: USA: Wyoming | collected... | reverse complement strand
TTCGGCAGCGAACGCCTCTCCGGCCTGATGGCCCGGATCGGTATGAGCGAGGGCGTGCCCATCGAGCACCGCATGGTCAGCAAGGCCATCGAACGGGCTCAGAAACAGGTGGAAGGCCAGAACTTCACCATCCGCAAGCACCTGCTGGAATACGACGACGTCATGAACAAGCAGCGGGAGACCATCTACAAGCAGCGGCTGGAGATCCTCCAGGGAAAGGACATGAAGGATTACATCCTTGATCTCCTCGAGTCGCTGACCGACTGGTTCCTCGACCAATACGCCAACAAGGAAAAACATCCCGAGGAGTGGGACCGGGAAGCCCTGCGTAAGGCGGTCGGCGCCCAGTTCGGGGTGGACATCGAACAGCTGGGCATCGATTGGACGACCGTTGTTCATCAGGAGCTCGAGGAAAAGCTCTTTTCCCATCTCAAGCGCCTCTATGAAGACAAGGAAGCGCTCCTCACTCCCGCCCGCATGCGCGAGTTCGAGCGCATCATCCTGCTCCAGATCATCGACTCCCAATGGAAGGATCACCTCTTGGGCATGGATTATCTCAAGGAGGGCATCGGCCTCCGCGGCTACGGGCAGCGCGACCCCCTGGTTGAGTACAAGAAGGAAAGCTTCGACATGTTCCAGGCCATGCTCGACCGCATCGAGGAGGAGACCGTCCGCTACCTTTTCCTCTTACAGCCCGTGGCGGAGGAAGAAATCCAGCAACGGAGACGGCAGCAGCCCCTGATTTACGGCCAGCCCCAGGACTCCCCCGGGTTCCGGCCCAAGCAGCAGGCCCGGTCCATGATCCCGGGCAGGAAGAAAAAACACAGATAGGGACATAAAAAAGGAGGCAACATGCTCGGTCCGACCATCCGTGAAGGCTTAACTTACGACGACGTCCTCATCCTTCCGGCCAAGTCCACTGTCATCCCGGCCGAAGTCGATGTTACGACCAGGCTGAGCCGGAACATCAGCCTCGGGATCCCCGTGCTCAGCGCGGCCATGGACACGGTCACCGAGTCCAAGATGGCCATCTCCCTGGCCCAGCAGGGCGGACTGGGCATCATCCACCGCAACCTGCCCATCGATCTCCAGGCCGATGAAGTGGAAAAGGTCAAGCGCCACGAAAGCGGCCTGATCGTCGACCCGATCTCCATGCGTCCTCAGGAGAAGATCGAGAGGGCCATTGAGGTCATGAAGAAATACGGAATCTCGGGCCTTCCCATAACGGACGAGAACAACAAGCTGGTCGGAATCATCACCAACCGCGACCTTCGCTTCGAGAACCGCCTCCATCTGCCCATCGAGGCGGTCATGACGAAGACTTTGATCACGGTCCCCCTGGGCACTTCTCTGGAAGAGGCTGAGAAACTCTTCCACAAGCACAAGATCGAAAAAATCTTGATGGTCGACGAGCATTACCATCTCAAGGGGCTGATCACCTACAAAGACGTTCTCAAGCGGATCGAATATCCAAATTCAGCCAAAGACATCTATGGACGGCTGATGGTGGGTGCCGCCATCGGCGTCGGCCCGGACGCCATGGAGCGCGCCCGGGCTCTGGTCAACGCCAAGGTTGATGTCCTGATCATCGACACGGCGCACGGCCACCAGCAGCGAATCCTGGACATGATCAGCAAAGTCCGCGGGGAATTCCCGAAGCAGGAGCTCATCGCCGGGAACATCGGCACCGGCGAAGCGGCCGAAGACCTCATCGCCCGGGGCGTGGATGCGGTCAAAGTCGGCGTCGGGCCCGGATCCATTTGCACGACCCGCGTCGTCTCGGGTGCCGGCATCCCCCAGATCACGGCCATTGCCGATGTCTTCAAGGTTACGGAGAAAAAGGGCATACCGATTATCGCTGACGGCGGCATCAAGTTTTCAGGGGACATCACCAAAGCCATCGCCGCCGGCGCGAGCACGGTCATGCTGGGTAATATGCTGGCCGGAACGGATGAATCCCCGGGCGAGGCCATCATCTACCAGGGCCGTTCCTACAAGATTTATAGGGGGATGGGCTCAGTCGAGGCGATGAAAGAAGGGAGCCGCGACCGGTACTTCCAGGATAACCAGGTGAGCGAGTCCAAACTCGTCCCCGAGGGCATCGAGGGCCGCGTTCCATTCAAGGGCAGCGCCGCCAACATCGTCCTGATGATGGTCGGCGGCCTGAAATCTGGCATGGGATACGCCGGCTGCCGGACGATCGAGGAACTTCAGAAGAAAGCCCAGTTCATCAAGATCACTTCAGCCGGGCTACGCGAGAGCCATGTCCACGATGTGGTGATCACCAAGGAAAGCCCCAACTACCACCTGGATTGAGCCATCCCTGTCAATCCCTATAATCAAATCGCTTCCTGCTCCAGCCGGCTAGCCCCTGCCTGACCGGGCCCGCCTTTGGGACCTTTCCCTGGAAAAAAGCGGCTTACAGAGCAAACGGAAAGCAAATTCATTCGGAAGATATTTCCCCGGAAGAAGGAAGAATAAGGGAGAAGGAAGGGGATTACTCCCCTTCCTTCTTTGCCATGAGTTTTTTGAGGTTTTCGAGTTTCTTCTTGTAGGTCTCGGCCTGTTGTCCCGCGAGCTCCACGGCCTTCTCGGCGGCTTTAAGCGCCTCCGGAAGATTTTTGAGCTTGATATATACGGCGCTCAAAGTGTCGTAAGCCGCCGCCCGGGGCGACAGCGCGACCGACTTCTTGGCCGCGCCGAGCGCACTGTCCAAGTTCTTGACCTGGCCTTGCCAGAACCAGGCGTAGCTGTTCATTACGGAGGCATTGCCCATGTGCATTCTGATATAGTTGGGGCCGAAAACGGCCAAAGCCTTAGCCGTCTTGTCCAGCTTGAGATAGACCCCGGCGGCCTGTTGGATGATGGACTGGTTCTCCGGCTCCAGCTTGAGGGCTGTGTCCGCCATCTTCTCGGCGCTCTTGAGATTGTCGTTGTTGCTGACCCAGAAGTTGGCGTATCGGATCAAATCAAAGGCCAGGTCAGTGACCATGCCTTCCATGAAATCTTCGCCGTAGACTTCGCCGGCTTTCGTTTTATCGCCCTTTTGCGCGTAAAGCTGGGCGAGGTTAAACATGGAACCCGCCTGAAGATCGTAACCTTCGAGATCCTTGATCTTTTCGGCCAGCTTGATCCCTTCATCGGTGTTGGTCTTGGTCCGGACGGCCCAGAAGACGTAGGACGCCAAAGCATCCTTGTCCTGAGGGTACTTGGCCAAGTATTCATCAAAAAAAGCGACCGCTTCGTCCTTGGGCGCCTGATAGGAGTAATAGGAACTCATGTAGGAATAGGCCGTTTTGAGCAACTTGCTGTCGGCGTATTTCCTGATAAAAGCCTTGAATGGGCCGAGGTCGGGGTTGCGGCCCCGCATGGCAAGCTCGGCCAAGGAAAAATCTGCGTCCTCGGTAAAGCTGACCTTGTCTTTGCCGCGGAACGCCATCCCTTTCATGCCTTCGGGGTCGAGCGCTAAAACTTCCCTATAAAGTTTTGGGGTTCTCTCATCGCCGGATTTTTGGCCGACCTTTTTGGCCAGCTTGTAAACCGCCTCAACGTTTCTTGGATCCTTAGCATACCAAGCTGATAGAGATTTATAGGTATCGATCCCTTTGAGCGCTTGATCAACCTTTTCACGGAATTTTTCGGGCGGCGGTCCGTAGCCCACGATCCAGTCTATCTCGGACCCGTCCACCGGGTCCAACATCAGGACTGTCGGCGTCCCCCTGATTGCAAACCGACTAAATACTTCTTCACCTGCTTTATCGCCTCGAGCAGCCAGGTAGAGGATAAAATTCGTGGCCAGGTAATCCTGGAACTTTGGATTTTCGAAGAACTGCTGACCCAGCAGTACACAGCTCCCTCAGCCACCCGAGAAAAAGTCGATGAGAACCTTCTTGTTTTCGGCCTTGGCTTTGGCCAGGGCGCCTTCTAAGGTCCCCTTGAACCAGTTCTGGGCTGATGCCGAGGAAACAAGGATGAGAACGAGAGATAACGCTCGGAGTTTCCTCATGGTCACCTCCACGGCTAAGATATCGAAGGACGTTCTGCATGTCAAGAAAAACTGGATACCTGCTGCGATTTTCAAAAGGGAAATCGATGCTTTCTTGGGCTTGATTTAAGATAGGTCGATTCTGCCGCTTAAATGAACGAAGGCCGGGATGTCAAGCGGTTTCCCCTTAAAAGACGCTGAGATTCAGCCGGGTATTTTGGAATCCGAACCCGGAAGCCTTATTGACTCCGCAGTGCATTTCCTCTTTAATAGATTCATCCTTGACGGATTTCTCATCACTGATCAGGAGGGAAAATGAAGAGGAGAGACTTTTTCGGTACGAGCGGCTGCAGCCTGACCGGAATCCTGTTGGCTTTCCTGGGGGCAAGCTCATGTCGAAAGAACGCGAAAAGCGCTGCGCCCTCGCCCGCCTCGCCGCCCGGTCCGACACCCGAGGAAAAGGCGGCCGCTGATTTATCCTCCCGAAAGGCCTTGGTCAAAAAAATTCTCATGGAGAAAAAGGGGGAAACGGCGCAGGAAGCCGATACCATTATCGCCGACCTCGAGCCGCAGCTCGATGCGGTCAAGGCGAGATGCATCTGCGAAACGTGCCCGTCTTATGTTCCCGAGGAAAATGAGACCGGTTTCTGCCACCCGTTCGTCGGCAAGAGCAAGGCCATCAAAGACGAGAAGGGATGCGATTGCGGCCAATGCCCGGTTCACAAAGAAATGGGCTTGAAATTCGGCTATTACTGCATGCGCGGCTCAGAGCTCGAGCAAGAGATCGCTAAAGCCTGAAGCCCCGGGAATATCGATGGAAAATGAGTTTTCCCGAGAAAAGGAAGGATGACTATGAAAAAGTACTGGAGATGCTTCGTCTGCAACGATATCCATTACGGAGTGAAGCCGCCTGAAGTCTGCCCGACCTGTCGGGCGGTGAACGCCTTCGTCGAGGTATCCTCGGCTGAAGCCGGACAGGTCTCGAGCCCCAGGAAGACCTTGATGGACAAGGAAGGCTTCCGCGAAGCGATCGATTCGTTCGCCTCAAGGAATGAGTTCCAGGTCAATCCCGATCGCGAAAAAGTGGACCTCCTCCTCGAGGGGATTTTCGAAAACGAAAAAACCTGCGGCCTCAAATACTGCCCCTGCCGGCTCAGGACGAAAGAATTCGAAGAGGACTTGAAAATCGTCTGCCCGTGCAATTTCCTCATCCATGAAACCTACAAAGGCAAGCCGGAAGGGGAATGCTGGTGCGGACTCTTCATAAGGAGGAGGTCATGAGCAAAATCATGTTTCACGGGAGGGAATGCCCGCATTGCAGGGTCATGATGCCCCTTGTCGAAAGGCTGGAGAAAGAGACGGGCGTCATGCTGGAAAAGCATGAGGTCTGGCATGACGAGAAGAATGCCGACATGATGCGGTCCTACCGGAGTATCATCGCGCCCAAGTGCGGCGGCCAGCTCCGCGTGCCCACCTTTCTTGATACCGAGACTAACGACCTGATGTGCGGCGAGGTCGAGTACGAGAAGCTCAGGGAGTGGGGCACGAAGAAATAGAGCGCGGCCTAAAGGAGGATAGCCTTGAACGAATCCTTCGATCCCCTCAAAGGGGACATGCTTCAAATCCTGAATGAAAAAGGCGAGCCGGTCCGTCGGGAGTTAATCCCCGGGCTCCCGGCCGAGGACCTCCAAAAAATTTACGGCCTCATGGTCCTCACACGGTCCGCCGACCTAAAGGCCCTCAAGCTCCAGCGGCAGGGACGGATGGGGACTTTTGCGCCCAGCCTGGGCCATGAAGCCTGCCAGGTGGGATCGGCATTCGCCCTGGGCCCCAAAGACTTCGTTTTCCCCTACTTCCGTGACCTGGGCACATATGTCACCCTCGGGTATCCTCTGAAAAACTATTATCTTTACTGGATGGGCCATGAGGACGGAATGAAAATCCCCCCCGAGGTGAATGTCTTCACCCTGGCCGTTCCGGTCGGCTCCCAGCTCCCCCAGGCTGTCGGTTTCGCCCTGGCGGCCGGGCTGCGGAAAGACCCTGTCTCCGTCATGAGCTATTTCGGAGACGGCGCCACCTCCGAAGGGGACTTCCACGAAGCCCTTAACTTCGCCGGAGTCTACCGGACGCCGAACGTTTTCGTCTGCTATAACAATCAATACGCCATCTCGACGCCGGTCAGGATGCAGACGGCTTCCCGGACAATCGCCCAGAAAGCCGTTGCTTACGGATTCAACGGAATCCTCGTGGACGGCAACGACGTCCTGGCCATGTACGCTGCGTCAAAAGAGGCTCTGGACAAGGCGCGCGACGGCGGCGGGCCGACTCTAATCGAGGCTTTTACCTACCGCCGCGGCAACCACACGACTTCGGATGACGCCGCCCGCTACCGGACCGAAGACGAATTGCGGACGTGGGAGAAAAAAGATCCCATCGAAAGGTTTCGTCTGTATCTTCAAAATAATAGACTTTGGGACGAGGCCCTTGAAGAGAAAATCCAGAAGGAGGCCGAGGCCAGGATCAATCGGGCCGTCGAAGACGCCGAGAACACCCCTCCCCCGACAATCGAGGACCTGTTCGTCCATACTTTCAAGGAGATGCCCCCGCAGCTCCGGGAGCAACTGGCTGACCTCAAAAATTTCCTGAAGGAGTCGGGACGATGATGCTCAACATGGTCCAAGCCCTCAACCAGGCCATGCATCAGGAAATGGAGCGGGATGACCGGGTCGTCATCCTGGGCCAGGACGTGGCTGTCGACGGCGGAGTGTTCCGTGTGACCGAGGGGCTTTTCGAGAAATTCGGCGCCGGCCGCGTCCTGGACACGCCGCTCGCCGAATCCGGCATCATCGGCACGGCCATCGGCATGGCCGTCTACGGTTTGCGCCCTATCGCCGAGATCCAGTTCATGGGTTTCATCTACCTGACGATGAACCAGATCATCAACCACGCCGCCAAGCTCCGCAACCGCTCCCGCGGCCGCTACGCCGTCCCCATAGTTGTCCGCACGCCTTATGGCGCGGGCGTCCGGGCGTTGGAACACCACTCCGAGAGCACCGAAGCGCTGTTCTGCCAGATCCCTGGATTGAAAGTCGTCGTCCCCTCGTCGCCGTACGATGCCAAGGGGCTGCTTACGGCCTCCATCAGAGACCCCGATCCGGTGATTTTCCTCGAGCCGACGAGGCTCTACCGTGCCGGCAGGCAGGAAGTCCCTGAAGAACCATATGAAATCCCGCTGGGCAAAGCGAAAATCGTCCGCGAGGGCGAGGATTTGACCATCATCGCCTGGGGTGCCATGATTCCTGTCGCCCAGGCCGCGGCCGAGGCCGCTGAGAAAAACGGCATTTTCCCGGAGATCATCAATCTCCGTACGCTCTGCCCCTTGGACACCGAGACGGTCATTCAGTCCGTGAAAAGGACCGGACGGGCCCTCATCCTCCACGAAGCGCCCAGGACCTGCGGACTGGGTGCAGAGATCTCGGCTTTGATCAACGAAAGGACCCTGTTCAGCCTCGAGGCGCCGGTGGTCCGCGTCACCGGCCTGGACATCACTGTCCCGCTGGCCAAGAGCGAAGACTATTACATCCCCTCGCCGGAGCGGGCGCTTCAGGGGATCAAGAAAGTGATGGAGGGATGATAATGGCCAAGCAATTCAAGTTTCCCGATGTCGGCGAAGGCATCACTGAAGGCGAAATCGTCCGGTGGCTCGTCAAGGAGGGCGATGACGTCCGGGAGGACCAGACCATCGCCGAGATCGAGACCGACAAGGCGGTCGTCGAGATGCCCTCACCCTATTCGGGCACGGTCCTTAAGCTCCATTTTCGGGAAAAAGATATCGTAAAAGTGGGAGACGCCCTTATGACAATCGGGGTCAGGGGTGAGTCGGCGGAGGCTGTGCCGGCGGCTTCCGCGGGGAAATCCGGCGAGGCGCCTGTCCTGGCGCCCTCGGTGGTGGGCATGATCACAGAGAGCAAAGAGGAAATTCGGGAAATCCTGGCCGTTCCCAAGGTACGCAGACTCGCCCTGGAGATAGGCGTGGACCTGAAAACCGTGAAAGGCAGCGGGCCCCAGGGCCGAATCACGGAAGAGGATGTGAAAGCGGCCAAAGCCCTGCAGGCCGCGCCGAGGGAAGAAAAAAAGCAGGCCATCAAAATCAAGGAGAAATTCGATTTCTACGGCGAACTGGAAAGGATCCCCCTGCGCGGCGTACGCCGGGCCACGGCCAAGAGGATGGCGGACTCGGCGCGGACAGCCGCTCATGTCACCCATATGGATGAGGCCGACGTCACAGCGTTGTCCGGGCTCAGGGAAAGCCTCAAGGTCGAGGCCGAATCCAAGGGCGTCAAGCTGACCTTCCTGCCTTTTCTCGTCAAGGCGGTCGTTGCCGCCCTCAAGCTTCACCCCATGTTCAATGCCACGTTTAACGAGGAAGACGACGAGATCGTCGTCAAAAAATACTACAACATAGGCATCGCCGTCGATGTCCCCGACGGGCTGATCGTGCCCGTAGTCAAGGGCGCATACGAGAAGACCGTGTTCGAGGTCGCGGCGGACATCCAGATCCTGGCCGAGGCGGCTCGGAAGCGGACGCTTGACCTGGCCGACCTTAAAGGAGGGACGTTCTCCATCACCAACGTGGGCATGATCGGCGGCGAGGCGGCCACTCCGATTATTAACTACCCCGAAGTGGCCATTCTGGCCACGCTCCGCATCAAGGACCGGGCTCGAATCGAGGACGGCGCGGTCAAGGTGAAGAAGACTCTTCCGCTCTGCTTGTCCTTCGACCACCGGGTGGTGGATGGCGCGGAGGCCGCCCGGTTCATGAATGACCTGATCAGATTCATCGAGGACCCGGCCGCCCTCAATTTGTAAAAATGGCCGCTTTGTCTCTTCCTGCCGAATCCAGATGAATATCGACGCACACAAAACGGAAAAAACAAAGGCGGGGCGATTTACTTTACGGAGGCGATCTTGTTCTTGTCGTCCAGGATCAAGACCTTCGGCTTGAAAAAAGGGATTTCCTCCTCATCCACGACGGCATAGGACACGAGGATGAGGATGTCTTTCACGCGGGCCTTGTGAGCGGCCGCGCCGTAAACGGCCACAGTCCCGGAATTCTCTTTCTCCCTGATAAGATATGTCGAGAATCGCTCGCCGTTGGTCACATTGTAGATGTGGACCTTTTCGAAGGGCAGGAGGCCGGCCGTATCCAAGAGCGCGCCGTCGATACCCAGGCTTCCCTCATAATGCAGGTCGGCTTGAGTGACCGTGGCCCGGTGGATTTTTCCGCAGAGCATGATTCTTTTCATGTCAATCCTTCCTTTCGTCTCCGACCAAGGTGTTGTCGATCAGGCGCGTTTCGCCGACGAATAGGGCCATGGCAATCAGGCCTTCCCGGTTGATCTCGTCCAGAGGCGCTAGGGTCCAAGGGTTTACGATTTCGACGTAGTCGAGCCGGGCCAACGGCTCAGTAGCGATCAAGGCCTTCATCCGGCCGATCAGAATCCCGGCCCGCCTTTCCCCTTTCTCGAACAGAGAGCGGGCTTCCCGCAGGCTCGAGAACAGAATTGGGGCGGCCTTCCTTTCCTGCGCGTTGAGGTAGGTGTTCCGCGAGCTCATGGCCAGGCCGTCGGCCTCGCGGACAATGGGCATGGCCTCGATCTTCACATCCAGATTGAGGTCTCCGGCCATCTTCTTGAGTATGATCGCCTGTTGGGCGTCTTTCTGCCCGAAAAAGGCCAGGTCGGGAAGGACGATGTTAAAAAGCTTCAAGACCACGGTACAGACGCCCCGGAAGTGCCCCGGCCGGGATTCGCCGCAGAGGCGATCCTGGAAATCGATGACTTCCACGTAAGTTTTGTAACCTTCGGGATACATGGCTCCGGCATCGGGATAAAAGAGAATGTCGGCTCCTTCGGCCGCCAGCATGGCCCGGTCGTGCTCGAAATCCTTGGGGTATCGCATTAAATCTTCTTTGGGCCCGAACTGGATGGGGTTGATGAAGATGCTGACGACGGTCGCATCACATCTCCGCCGGCTTTCCCGGACGAGGCTGAGGTGGCCCTCATGCAAGGAGCCCATGGTCGGAACAAGACCGATGGTTTTCCCTCGGGCCTTGAGGGTGAGGGCCGCCGCTTTCATTTCCGGAATGCCAATCAGAACCTTCATGACCTGTTACCCCTCAATCCACGGTTGTCTTCAGTCTGACCGGCGGGAACCTGCGCTTTCTTCCGCCGCCGTTTCCCCAGGAGCTCGTCCAACACTTCCGGTTTCAGATGATAGGCGCGGCTGTCATCGGGGAATTCACCGCTCCGGACTTCATCCCGGTAACGGCCGATCGCCTCGTTGATAATAGCTTGGAGGTCGGCATATTTCTTGACGAATTTGGGCATGTATCCGGCCGAGAGCCCGACCATATCATGGAAGACGAGGATCTGACCGTCGCAGAAGGGGCCGGCGCCGATGCCGATGGTCGGGACATGGAGTTTTTCCGTGATCATGGCTGCTACCTCCTGGGGGATGCATTCCAGGACGACTGAAAAAACGCCCGATTTTTCCAGGTCCTCGGCGCCCTGGATGATCCGGCGCGCCTCGTCAGCCTCTCCGCCCCGGACTCTGAACTGTCCCAGATGGTAGATGGACTGGGGGGTCAGGCCGACATGGCCCATAACCGGGATTTCGGCTTCGACCAGGGATTCTACGAGTTTCAGCCGTTTTTTCGAGGCGCCCTCGACTTTGATCGCCTTGGCTCCCGCCTCCTTGATGAACCGGGAGGCGTTACGGATGGTCTCCTCGACCGAGACATGGTAAGAAAAATAAGGCATATCCGCAACGACAAGGGCACGGCGGGCCGCCCGAGTCACGGGCCGGGTGTGGTGGAGCATCTCCTCCATGGTCACAGGCGTCGTGTTCTCATAGCCCAGAACGACCATGCCCAACGAATCGCCGACCAGGATCAGATCTACGCCCGCCTGGTCCATAAGGTCGGCCGTGGGGTAGTCGTAGGCCGTAATGGCCACGATCTTCTCCCTGGCCCTTTTCTTGGCGACAATCAAAGGGACGGTTAAAGATTGGGGATTGTTTTGAGACATGTCACTTCCTTTCTCCCCATCCCGCCTTAAACGCGGGATTGAGGTAAAGTCTTATTTCCTAATAAGAAGGACCTTCAGCCCTTTTTGGCCCGCCGGGCTGCGTAGCTCTGCGGGACGTAGTAGAGCGGCCCTTTCTTCATCTGCTCGATCTGGTGAACAATATCTATGATATCATCTTCCCGGGTCAAATCCAAGTCGTCGGCTTTGATTACCAGGAGGGGTGTAGCCTGGTAGTTGAAGAAAAAATAATCAAACGCCTCCACCAGGTCGCTCAGGTATTTCTCCGAAATGCTTTTCTCCAAGTCGTCGCCGTCTCGTTCGATCCTGTTGAGGAGGGTGGGCAGGGAGATCTGGAGGTAGATGGTCAGGTCCGGTTTGACGATCCGCTCGGTGAGGATGCCGAAAATCCGGTCGTAGACGATAAGCTCATCATCGGTCAGAGTCTGGTAGGCGTAAATCTTGTCCTTCTCGAACAGGTAATCGCATATGACCCGCTCGGCGAACAGGTCCATCTGTGCCAGAGCGATCTGCTGGTGATAACGGTTGACCAGGAAGACGAGCTGAGAGAGGAGGGCCGCCCCCTCCATCTCGTCATAGAAATCCCGCAGATAGGGATTGTCCTTTTTGTCCAGGTTGATCCGGCCGCCGATCTTCTGGGCCAGCAGGTCGGCGAACCGGCTCTTCTGGGATTTCGGGACTCCCTCGACGGCAATGTGCTTAAATACGAGGGATTCTTTGTCCATCACGGTCTCGCCAAAACCGCTTCAAAAATACCCAATAACTCCCCTGAAGTCAATGAAAAATTAAGGAACAGAAGGGAGGGCGAGGTTTTCCCCGTTGCCCGGAACCGGTTATCAAGGCTGGCTTTTGACTTCGATGGGAATGACGATCCAGGCGACGAAGTAGAAAACGGTCATGGGGATGAGGGCGGTAACCAGGGCAATCCCCACAAAAATGAGCCGGACGAGCGAAATGTCAAGATCGAAATAATTAGCCAAGCCGGCGCAGACGCCCCCCAGCATTTTCTGGCTGACCGAACGGTAAAGTTTCTTAGACATGGGCATTTCCTTTCTCTGCTAAAAATATACCACATGTCATAATACGAATAAAGCCCGGCGAGTGTTCAATAGAATGGGGAAGGTTCTCTAGAAAAGCCCGTGGCTTGACATAAAACGCTATGTATGTTATCCGATAAACTGGATTTTTTATCTTGGAGGAGTTCATTTATGAAAGGCTGGACCGGTAATTTTATAAGAATTAACCTCACCGACAGGACCTATCAAAAAGAGCCGTATAGCGAAGAATTCGCCAAGAAATGGGTCGGCGGCCGGGGCTTCGCCTTAAAGATCCTCTGGGACGAGCTCAAGCCCGGCATCGACCCGCTCGGCCCCAAAAACAAGCTTATCGTTGCCCTGGGCCCGATTTCCGGCGCCCCCGCGCCAAATACAGGCAAAGCCGTCGTCGCGGCGAAATCTCCGATCACCGGCGGATATGGGGATGGGAACCTGGGAACCCGCGTCTCCATCGAGTTGCGGAAGGCGGGTTACGATGCCATGATCATCGAAGGCAAGGCGGAAAAGCCCACCTACATTTATATGCAAGACGACGAAGTCGAGTTCCTCTCGGCCGAGGAGGTCTGGGGCAAGGGCACTTACGCCACAAACGACTGGATCTACAAGAAATACGGGAAGAGCGTCGGCGTCCTCAACATCGGGCAGGGCGGCGAGAACATGGTTTCCTATGCCGTAGTACGCAGCCTGGAGGGACGTGCCGGCGGAAGGCCGGGGATGGGAGCGGTTATGGGCTCCAAGAATCTCAAGGCCATCGTCGTCAAAGGGAGCAAGGAATACCCTTTAGCCGAGCCCGAAGAGTACAAGAAGCGCGGGACCCAGGACCTCAAGAAGGTCGCTGAGATCGACAAGAAGTCCGGCTGGTCCATCCAGGGAACAAACGGCGTTCTCGCCTGGTGCAACGAAGTGGCCGCGCTCCCCGTGCACAATTTCCGGGGAACCCATCATCCGGACGCCTGGAAGGTGGACGGCGTGCGGCTCAACGACGCGCGCATCGCCACCTACGGCTGCCCCAACTGCACCATGCGTTGCGGTATCACCATGCATGACGCGGAAGGCCATGAATCCGAGCTGGATTACGAGAATATCGGCCTTCTCGGGCCCAACCTGGACATCTTCGACCTGCCCCAGGTCGCATCCCTGAACTGGCTTTGCGATGAGTATGGAATCGACACCATGTCCTCCGGGTGCGTCCTGAGCTTCTATGCCGACGCCATCGAGCAGGGCGCGATTGATGGCGACTTCAAATTCGGCGACGCCGAGAAGGCGAAAGAACTCCTGACACTGGTCGCCTACCGGAAAGGCGCTGTCGGCAGCCTCCTGGCCGAAGGCACGCGTAAGATGGCCCGGAAAATCGGTAAGAATTCCATCGCTTACGCCATGCAGGTCAAAGGCTTGGAGGTTGCGGCCTACAACTGCAAGTTCGTCCCCGGCATGGCCCTCGCCTTCGCCACCTCTCCCATCGGGGGTCATCACAAGGAGGCCTGGATCATCACTTTTGAACTCCGTGAGTCCAAGCGCGATTCCTACGGCCCGGAAAAGGCCCAGAAGGTCATCGACCTGCAGAGAATCCGCGGCGGGTTGTTCGAGTACATGCCCGCCTGCCGCTTCCCCTGGATCGAGCTCGGCTGGGGGATCGAGAATTATCCGGTCTATTTCCAGAAAGCCACCGGCCTCAACTGGAGCCTGGACGATTTCTGGAAGGTCGGCGACCGTATCTACGCCTTGATGAAATTCTTCTGGGCGAGGGAATTCCCCAACTGTAACCGCACCGATGATTATCCGCCGGCCGTCTGGTTCGACCCGGCCAATGCCGACACAGAAGGCCCGATCGCCGGCAAAGTTCTCGATTGGGACAAGTACAACGAGCTTTTAGACCATTTCTACAGGCTCCGGGGCTGGGACGAACGGGGCATCCCGACCCGAAAAACCGCCCGGGCCCTTGATCTGGCCCAGGAAGCGGCTGATGTTGAAAAATTCTTCAAGCTGAAATAAAGAATTCGATATGAAAGTCCAGGTCAAGGTCATCGGCTATCTCATCCACCAGGCCGGTTTCGGAGAGAAGGAAGTCGAGATTTCCGGCCCGGCGACGGCCGATGAGCTTCTGACGATTCTCCATATCGAGAAGAGCCTGCCCAAGTTCCTAACGCGGAACGGTCAAGGCATCACCCCCGCCGAAAAGCTTGAGGACGGCGATCGAGTGGTCATCGCTCCCCTGTATTCCGGCGGGTGAGGCATATTCTCCGGGATGGGACAGCCCTAAGCCCGGCCTGAGCATATATTTCTATGAAACGAGAACCCATCCTTATCAACGGTTCCTGGCTCCAATCCCAATCCCTTATTGATTCTTACCGGGCCGTTAATCCCGCTACGGGACAACCGCTCGAATCCTGCTATCCCGTTTCTTCCTACGACGAAGCGGTTCAGGCCTTGACCGCCGCAAAACAGGCGGCGGCTGAACTCGTTCGTCTTCCAGTCGACCTGATCGCGGACCTTCTTGACCTTTATGCCGAAAAAATAGACATCCGGAAAGAAGATATCATCCGGACCGCCGCGCTCGAGACCGCGCTGTCCGTGGAGCCGCGCCTGCGTTCCGTGGAAATGCCGCGCACGCTGAACCAGCTTCGCTTGGCCGCGGCGGCGGTCCGCGACCGAAGCTGGTGCCACGCCGTGATCGACACCAAAGCGGACCTTCGTTCCAAATACGGCCCCCTGGCCGGGCCGGTCCTGGTCTTCGCCCCTAATAACTTCCCCCTGGCCTTCAATTCGGCGGCCGGCGCAGATTTCGCGGCCGCGCTGGCTGCCGGGAATCCGGTCATCGCCTTCTCTAATCCCGGGCATCCCGGAACAACAAAAATGTTTGCCGAAACCGCCTTGGAAGCGGTCAGGGAATCCGGGCTTCCCCCGGCCACCCTTCAACTCCTCTACCAAATTCGGTTTGAAGACGGATTCAGGCTTGTCGCTCACTCCGATACGGCGGCCGTGGCATTTACCGGGAGCAAAAGCTCCGGCCTGAAGCTCAAAAAGGCCGCGGACGCGGCCGGAAAACCGGTCTTCCTGGAGATGTCAAGCATTAACCCCGTCCTCGTGCTTCCGGGCGCCATCGAGATGCGGCTCAAAGATGTGGCCCAAGAGCTCTTTGCCTCCTGCACCATGGGAAGCGGGCAGTTCTGCACAAAGCCGGGCCTGGTCGTTCTTTTGCAAAGCGTTGCGGCTGAAGAGTTTTTGAAGACGGTTGCAGCCCATTTTCGGGCGGCGCCTCCCGGATACCTGCTGGGAGAAGGGGTCCTGAAGAAGATCGGCGCCGTTGTGGACAACTTCATCCGGCGCGGCGCTTTGCTGGTCACGGGCGGGAAAAAGATGGACGGCCCCGGGTTCCGGCATGAAAATACTCTGCTCCGCGTATCCGGTGACGTCTTTCTCGCGCAACCACAGGATTTCCAGGAAGAAGCCTTCGGCTCCGTCTGCCTTCTGGTATACGCTGAAAATCCTGATCAGATGGCCGCCATCATAGAAAATCTGGAAGGGAGCCTGACCGGCAGCGTCTATAGCGCTGAGAATGGCCGAGACGATCCGTTTTACGACCGAATCAAGCCGATTCTGCGCCGCAAGGTGGGCCGATTGCTTAACGACAAGATGCCGACCGGAGTCGCCGTTTCATCGGCCATGGCCCACGGCGGCCCATATCCTGCGACCGGCCACCCCGCGTTCACCTCGGTCGGCATCCCGGCCTCATTCCTGCGTTTCACGGCCCTGCAGTCCTACGACCATGTCCGGGAGCACCGACTTCCCCCGGAACTCCGTGACAAGAATCCCACAGGCCGGATGTGGCGTCTCATCAACGGCCAATGGACACAGAGGGATATTTCCTGAAGAATTCCGCGTCTTACCTGTAAAGGCAGAGATATGAGGAATCCGCTTCGACCTTGACCTGGAATTTCTTGCCGGCCGCCACGCTGAAGACTTCGCCGGGCTTGTAGTCTTTCCAGTCCTTGGCGTCGGGAAGCTTTACGATCAGCTTTCCGGTGATAACCTTCATGATCTCCATGCTCGAAGTCCCGAACTCATAATCACCCTGAGCCATGACGCCTATCGTGGCCGGGCCATCCACAGTCTGAAAGCCGATGGATTTCACGTCACCGCCGAAATAATCATTGACTTGAAACATGATGTCCTCCCCCTTTTTTTATATTGTGCGTCTTTTTCCAAGATGCGTGTTGACCAGCAATTCCACGGCCAGGTTGGCCTGCAGGTTGGCGACGATGGCCACCCGCGGAGCCATGGGCGAAATCCCCTCGGGACACTCGCTTTCCTCATCGCCACAGATATACAAGTTTCCCAGACGCCGGGTATGAAGGCGTTCGTTCCCGCCGAACCCGGCCAGGCCGGAGGCCAGGATAACAGGCCGGCCCGGGAAATACGTCAGCCAGCTCTCCATGAGCATATGCTTCTGGTCGGCCCGGTCGAAGGCCTCGACGAGGAGATCGGCTGCGCCGAAGACTCTCGGAACATCCTCCCTCGTGATCTGGATATCGTGGATTTCATAATCCGAAAAGGGATTGATTTTTTTGAGGTTTTCAAGGAGCGCTTCCACCTTGATCCGGCCCACCTGCTCGACAAAATATTGCTGGCGATTGAGATTTGAAGGCTCAATACGGTCAAAATCCGCAATGATGAGACGGCCGACGCCCACTCGGGCCAGGGATATAGCGACATTCGATCCCAGGCCTCCCCCACCGGCGATTCCCACCGTACTCCGGCGCAGAATCTTCAGGATTTGCGGATCGCGCTTGGCAAAGAATTCCGCCTTGAAATCTTCCATCGTCTATCCTCAAGAAAGGGCCGGCAAGACACTCCGGCCGGCGAAGGCCAGGCTAGTTCGGAATCAACCCGCGATCCGGCCCAGAATCCAGAGGGCGACCAGGACCAGGGACGCACCCGCATAAGCCCAGCGGGGATTCCGGCTGGTGAATGTTTCTCCGGACACGCCCGCCTTGTAGCCGAAAGGAACGAGGACGGCGGCCGCTATGGCGGCAATGCTGCCGCCCATAAAGATGTGATCCAGGACCTTTGGCCACCCGCCGGCTACCCATGGCTCGTATCTGGCAATGAAAGTGATGACCAAGGCGAAAAGCGCATAGCCGCCGTAGACACCGATGATGCCTGACAGGGAGCTTCGCAGGGTGGATATCCGACCTTTCTTCATCAGATAAGAGGCCGCAACATCAAAAAACACGCCCAGGAAGAAAATACCGAGGAGGTGGCAGTAATATGGAGAGGCGTTGACGAGTTTGAACAGGGCGGCCACGGCCCCTATGACACTCGATGACCCGGAGACGTTGACCAGGCCTCGCCCCATGGCCATAATGAAAAACGCCCAAGCGGTCAGCCAGACCGAAGAGCGAGCGACGTCGTTGGCATACAGGAATTCCCCGCCGAAGACCTCCATGGCGCCCCAGAGTGTGCCCAAGAGCAGAAAAATGATCCAGTTTCTAGAGCTTTTCATCCTCTTCCTCCCTTCGAAGAATGCCAATCCGGATATGCCGGGATCCTTGCTCAACGCCCCGGAGGGACCCGATCATTCCCAGGATGGTATTCTTCATGAATGACCGGACGAAATCCTTTATGGGTATCAAGGTCCCATCCACTTCCAGGACGACATCATCATCTTCATCCGGAATATTTTTCTCAACGAAATCAGCAACGGCGGGGATATTTTCGAGGTCGAGGACGGGCTTGTCGGATTTGAACGCGAAATCGGTGACGAGGGCGGCCAGATCGTAAGGCGCGCCGGCCGGTTCATCAGAAATCCCCTTGTGGAGGATCTCGATATTCCGGAAACCCGTGATCCCCTTCCCCCCCTCGATAAGCACGATGTCGGCGTCCCTGAAGTAGGCCCGGGCGATAGCGCGGAGGTCATTGGCGTCGGAGGGCCGCTTTACCACGGCCGTTAGGTCCGGCCCGGCCATGGCAACTCCGTCAGCCCCCGCCTGGAAAAAACGGTGGGAATCTTTTCCTTTGACATCGAACAGAAAGCCGTGGGGACAATGCTTGATAACGGCCACAGTCCTGCCGCGCTTTTTCAACTCCGGGACCAGGCGCTCGATGAGCCGAGTTTTCCCCGTCTGCGAACTTCCGATGACGGCAACGATTTTGCTCATTTTTCAGAATTTTTATATCACATGCTATCTGGTATGTCAAAAAACGCCACGGCTCGATTGGGCTATAGAGAGCGGCTGGTTCTGAAATTATTGCGTTTATAATAGTTCAGCTGATTGACAATTTGTTGAAGGAGCTGCTATATTGCTTTTCGACTCCGAGTCCGGAGACCTAACGCTTATCGGCCAAGGATCCTGACCGACAGGGTAAAGCTGGAAACGGTTTTGCCTTCCGTGTTTGAAAAGGAGAACGCATGAAGGCTCGCACGAAAAAAACAATAAAACAATTCCTGATGTTGGCTTTGGCCATCTTGTGGATCTCTCCCCCATTCCCCGCCGCCCAGAGCCGGGACGGCCAGGAAAAAAAGAAGGAAAAAGAGAAACAGGTCAAGATCACCGAGGAAATCCTTGTTGTCGCG